>Ga0065721_10005558_pt1 | contig 24145 bp, 22 predicted proteins | sample Mesricmetagenome_FD_59108 | JGI IMG/M metagenome (GOLD analysis project Ga0065721, IMG submission 59108) | Mesophilic microbial community from rice straw/compost enrichment Sample: eDNA_1 v2 (version 2) | ecosystem: Engineered > Solid waste > Grass > Composting > Bioreactor | place: USA: Davis...
GGCCATCCACGCCTTTGCCGGTGAGCAACGGCAGCGGCGTGGATGGCCGCGAGGAATCTCTGTCCCGAACGCCGTCGGCCGTGTCTCTCCCTCCCGCCGCAGCGGGGGGAGGGGGGACAGGGGCGCTCTGGCGGCTCGGCTAATTCACTTCCGCGGCCAGGGCGTCTCCACCACCGGCGTCTTCGGGCCCTTGCCCTCGAACCAGGACACGAGATTGTCGACGACGAGCTGGCCCATGGCATTGCGCGTGTAGACCGAGGCCGAGCCGACGTGGGGCAGCAGCACCACGTGGTCCATGGCGATGAGCTCGGCCGGCACGCGCGGCTCGTCCTCGAACACGTCGAGGCCGGCGGAGAGAATCTTGCGGTCGCGCAGCGCGGCGATCAGCGCCTTCTCGTCGACGACGGTGCCCCGCCCGACGTTGATGAGGATGCCGTCTGGCCCCAGCGCCTCCAGCACCTCGGCATTGACGATGTGATGCGTCGCAGCTCCGCCCGGCGCCACCACCATCAGGACGTCGACGTCACGTGCCATGGCCACGAGGTTGTCGTAGTAGCGGTAGGGCACGTCCGCCTGGCGGCTGCGGCCATGGTAGGCGATCTCGAGGTCGAAGGCGGCGCAGCGCTCGGCGATGGCCTTGCCGATGCGGCCGAGACCGAGGATGCCGACCTTGCGCTCGCGCAGCGTGGCGGTGAGCGGGTAGGGCTTCTCCAGCCACTTGCCCGCGCGCAGATAGCGGTCCACTTGCGGGATTTGGCGCACCGTGGCGAGGAGCAGTCCGAGGGCGAGGTCCGCCACCTCTCCCGTGAGCACGTCCGGCGTGTTGGTGACGATGATGCCGCGTTCGGCCGCGGCCTTCACATCGATGCCGTCATAGCCGACGCCGAAATTGGCGATGATCTCGAGCGCCGGCAGCTTTTCGATCAGCGCCCGGTCGGCCTTGCCGGCGCCCCCGGCCGCGACGCCGCGGATGCGCGGGCCCACCTCGCGGAAGAAGGCCGCCTCATCCGCTGCCTCGGCGAGCTTGTGCAGGGCGAAGTGCTTCGTCAGCCCGTCCTCGATGAGGGGCATGATGGGGCGGACGAGGAGAATGTCGGGCTTGCTCACGAGCGCGTTTCCCTAGGCTGTCGTTCGGTTTCGTCGGGCTTAAGCGTTTAAACGATTGAATTCAAGTTGAGACGCAGCTAGCGTTAGGTCAACAAGGATGTCGCCCTTCGCGCGGCAGACCAAGAACAGCCGGAATGGCCGGCGCTGGGGAAACGGGCCTTCACGGCTCAGGGGAGGGGACGGCGTGCACCGGTGGCGCGGCATCTCAGCTTTTCGCGATGGGCAGGTTTTCGTCTTGCGCAACAGTGGCGTTTGACGAACGATCTCGCGTGTCCCGTTGCCTCCGGAGGCGTCGGGGCGAGTGGTGATGCGGCCGGCGGCGCCGCTTGAAAGGGACGGTCGACTCAATGGCATCGGTTGAAATTCGAGACGTGCGCAAGGCGTTTGGCGCGACCCAGGTCATCCACGGCGTATCCATCGACATCGTGGACGGCGAGTTCGTGATTCTCGTCGGCCCTTCCGGATGCGGCAAGTCGACATTGTTGCGCATGGTGGCGGGCCTCGAGAACGTCACCGGCGGTGAGATCCGCATCGGCGAGCGCGTCGTGAACGACGTGCCGCCGAAGGAGCGGGACATCGCCATGGTGTTCCAGAACTACGCGCTCTATCCGCACATGACGGTGGCGGACAACATGGCCTTCTCGCTCAAGCTGCGTAGCGCGCCCAAGAGCGAGATCGAGGAGCGCGTCAAGAAGGCGGCGGACATCCTCGGCCTCGGCCATCTGCTCGACCGCTACCCCCGCCAGCTCTCGGGCGGTCAGCGCCAACGCGTCGCCATGGGCCGCGCGATCGTGCGCGATCCGCAGGTCTTCCTCTTCGACGAGCCGCTGTCGAACCTCGACGCCAAGCTGCGCGTGCAGATGCGCACCGAGATCAAGGAACTGCACCAGCGCCTCAAGACGACGACCGTCTACGTGACGCACGACCAGATCGAGGCCATGACCATGGCTGACAAGATCGTCGTCATGCACGACGGCATCGTCGAGCAGATGGGTGCGCCGCTCGAGCTCTACGACAGGCCCGCCAACATGTTCGTCGCCGGCTTCATCGGCTCGCCGGCCATGAATTTCGTCAAGGGCAACATCACGGTCAACGGCAAGGCGGTGTTCAAGACCGAGGGCGGTCTCGAACTGCCGCTCGCCACGGCGCCGGCCGGGGCCGACGGCCGCCCGGCCGTCTACGGCATCCGGCCCGAGCATTTCGTGATCGACGAGGCGAACGGCATCCCGGCCGAGGTCGTGGTCGTCGAGCCGACGGGGTCGGAGACCCAGGTCTTCGCCAAGCTCGGCGGGCAGGACATCGTCGGCGTCTTCCGCGAGCGCGTCACCGTCGGCCCGGGCGACACCATTCCGCTCACGCCCAACCCCGCGCTCGTCCACCTGTTCGACGCGCAGACGGGTCAGCGCCTGTGAGGCTTCGGCCGCGGCCCTGATGGCCGCGGCTGCATGGCGGTGTCGTCACATAGAATGGCCAAGGGACGGCCGCACCGCGCCACGAGTTGCGTCCCATCATATCGGAGGATTGCCCATGACCGTTTCGAGACGCGATCTGCTTCTCGGCAGCGCCGGCCTTGCCGCCGGCGCGGCCGGTATGTCCATGCTCGGCTCCCTGCCGGCCCGTGCCCAGTCGGCCATGAAGTTCACACCCGAGCAGGGCGCCTCGCTGCGCGTGCTGCGCTGGTCGCCCTTCGTCAAGGGCGATGAGGACGCCTGGCTCGCCAATACCAAGAAGTTCACGGAAGCCACCGGCGTCGAGGTGCGCATCGACAAGGAGAGCTGGGAAGACATCCGGCCGAAGGCGGCGGTCGCGGCCAATGTCGGCTCCGGGCCCGACGTCATGTGGGTGTGGTTCGACGACGCGCACCAGTATCCCGACAAGCTCCTCGACGTGACCGACCTCGCCAACGACCTCGGCTCGCGCTACGGCGGCTGGTATGCCGGCCCCGAGGGCTATGCCAAGCGCGACGGGCGATTCATCGGCCTGCCGCTCGCCACCATCGGCAACGCCCTGTGCTACCGCGAGAGCTGGGTGAAGGAAGCGGGCTTCAGCGAGTTCCCGAAGGACACCAAGGGCTTCCTGGAACTCTGCAAGGCGCTGAAGGCCAACGGTCACCCGGCCGGCTTCCCGCACGGCAAGGCCGTCGGCGACGGCAACAACTATGCCCACTGGCTGCTGTGGAGCCACGGCGGCAAGATGGTCGACGANAGCGGCAAGGTCGTCATCAACAGCCCNGAGACGATCGAGGCGCTGAAATATGCCCGNGAGCTCTACCAGACCTTCATCCCGGGCACGGAGAGCTGGCTCGACGTCAACAACAACCGCGCCTTCCTCGCCGGCGAAGTGTCGATCACGGCCAATGGTGTGTCGCTCTATTACGCCGCCAAGAACGATCCCAAGCTGGCGGAGATGGCGGCCGACATCAAGACGACCAACCTGCCGATCGGGCCGGTCGGCCAGTCCGTCGAACTGCACCAGACGACGACGGCGGTGATCTTCAAGTACACGAAGTTCCCGCAGGCGGCCCAGGCCTATCTGCAGTTCATGTTCGAGGCCGACCAGATGAACAACTGGATCCAAGGCTCGAGCGCGTACTGCTGCCAGACGCTGAAGTCCTTCGCCAGCAACTCCGTCTGGACGTCGGATCCGGTGCACGCGCCCTATGCCAAGGCCTCCGACACGCTGCGTCCCAACGGCTATGCCGGCCCGCTCGGCTACGCCTCGGCGGCAGTGATGGCGGACTATGTGCTCGTCGACATGTTCGCCGAGGCGGCCACGGGCCAGCGCACGCCGGAGGACGCGGCCAAGCGCGCCGAGCAGCGCGCCAACCGCTACTATCGCGTCTGACCGATCAGGAGGCGGCGGCGTCGCCGCCGCCTCTTCAAGGCCGCCGCCGCTCGTCCAGTCCGGCAGCGCGGCGGTCTCGTTCACTGAGAAACCGGAGAGCGGCGTATGTCCGTCAGTGCCGATTCGATCCCGGCCGCCTATTCATCGCGCTGGAGCCTTTCGCGGCTCGCGCATGATCACAATTTCCTCGGCGTCCTGTTCCTGCTGCCGGCGGCCGCGTTCCTGCTGGTCTTCCTCACCTATCCGCTCGGCCTCGGTGTCTGGCTGGGGTTCACCGACACCCGCATCGGACGCTCCGGCGTCTTCATCGGGTTGGAAAACTACCAGCTCCTGTGGGAAGACCACATCTTCTGGCTGTCGGTGTTCAACACCATCCTCTACACCACCGTCGCCTCGGTGCTGAAGTTCGGGCTCGGCCTGTGGCTCGCGCTGCTCCTCAACGAGCGCCTGCCGTTCAAGGCCTTCTTCCGCGCCATCGTGCTCTTGCCCTGGGTTGTGCCGACGGTGCTGTCGGCGATCGCCTTCTGGTGGATCTACGACGCGCAGTTCTCCATCATCTCCTGGGCGCTGATCGAAATGGGGTTGATCGATACCAACATCAACTTCCTCGGCGATGCGACGAATGCGCGGGCCTCGGTGATCGCGGCGAACGTCTGGCGCGGCATTCCCTTCGTCGCCATCTCGCTGCTCGCCGGCCTGCAGACCATCCCGCCCTCGCTGCACGAGGCGGCGACGCTCGACGGGGCATCGTCCTGGCAGCGCTTCCGCCACATCACGCTGCCCATGCTGACGCCGATCATCGCCGTGGTGATGACCTTCTCGGTGCTGTTCACCTTCACCGATTTCCAGCTCATCTATGTGCTGACGCGCGGTGGGCCGCTCAATGCGACGCATCTCATGGCGACGCTCAGCTTCCAGCGCGCCATTCCGGGCGGGCAGCTCGGCGAGGGCGCGGCCATCGCGGTCGCCATGATCCCCTTCCTGCTCGCCGCCATCCTGTTCAGCTACTTCGGCCTGCAACGCCGTCGCTGGCAGCAGGGCGGGGCCGATTGAGGAGACACCGATGAGCGCTTCCACCCAAACGGCGCCCGTTCGCGAGCCCCTCGTCGGCGACGAGGGCGGAATGGGCTACCTCGAGCGCCTGCCGCGGCGGCTCGTGACGGTCTACCTGCCCCTTCTCGTCTTCCTTTTCGTCCTGCTGTTCCCGTTCTACTGGATGGCGATCACCTCCATCAAACCGAACGCGCAGCTGACGGACTACAACAACTACAGCCCCTTCTGGGTGGTCGATCCGACGCTCGACCACATCCGCTACCTCCTGTTCGAGACCTCCTATCCGGGCTGGCTCGTAAACACGATGATCGTCGCCGTGGCGGCGACCTTCGTGTCGCTCGTCACCTCCGTGTTCGCGGCCTATGCCATCGAGCGGCTGCGCTTCACGGGCTCGCGCTTCGTCGGCCTCGCCATCTTCCTCGCCTATCTGGTGCCGCCGTCGATCCTGTTCATCCCGCTGGCGCTGATGGTGTTCAACTTCGGCATCTATGACAGCAAGCTCGCGCTCATCTTCACCTATCCGACCTTCCTCGTGCCGTTCTGCACATGGCTGCTGATGGGCTATTTCCGCTCCATTCCCTACGAGCTCGAGGAATGCGCGCTGATCGACGGCGCCTCGCGCTGGCAGATCCTGGTCAAGGTGCTGCTGCCGCTGTCGGTGCCCGGGCTGATCTCGGCCGGCATCTTCGCTTTCACGCTGTCCTGGAACGAGTTCATCTACGCGCTCACCTTCATCGCCTCGTCGGAGAACAAGACGGTGCCTGTCGGCGTGCTGACGGAGCTGGTGCGCTCGGACGTCTATGAATGGGGGTCGCTGATGGCCGGGGCGCTCATCGGCTCCCTGCCGGTCGTCATCCTCTATTCGTTCTTCGTCGAGCACTACGTCTCGTCGATGACCGGCGCGGTGAAGGAATAGCGTCGGCTGGTCTGGTCGTCATGCCCGCGCTCGTCGCGGGCATCCACGCGCACAAGCATGAGCGACGTCAAAGGCGTTGGATGGCCGGGACAAGCCCGGCCATGACTGGGGACGTTACATTCTCTGCAGAATGCGGCCCAGCTCCGGCCGGGCGCGGAGATATTAAGGCCGCGAGGCAGCTGGTGCCCAGCGGCATCCGCCCTTCGTCACCGTAGCGGGCAGGTCGAGTTGCGGATGACGAGGCGCGGCTCGAGCTGGACGCGGCGCACTTCCGCCTGCGGTGCGGCGATGCGGCGGATGAGCAGCTCGGCGGCGCTCTGGCCCATCTCGAGCTGGCGGTTATGGACCGTCGTCAGGGCCGGATACCATTGTGCCGCCTCGGCGACGTCATCGCAGCCGACGACCGAGAAGTTGACGCCGGCCTCGCGCCCGGCGTGGCGCAGGCCGAGCATCGCACCGAAGGCGACGAGGTCGTTGAAGCAGACCGCGGCCGTGGGCGGATCGTCGAGCTGCAGCAGGCTCTGGACATTGCGGAAGCCGAGCTCGCGTGTGCCGAAGCCCTCGACGACGAGGGCGGGATCGAAGCGGATGCCGCGGCGGGCGAGGGTGTTGCGGTAGCCGATCCTGCGGTTGTGTCCGGTCGAGATCAGCTCGTTGCCGCCGATGAGCGCGATGCGCCGGTGGCCGAGGTCGAGCAGGTGCTCGACCGCCAGCTCCATGCCGCGGGCATCGTCGGAGCCGGCGAAGTCGAGATGGGCGTCGGGCACCTCGCGCGACACCTGCACGACGGGAATGCCGGCCGCCGTCAGGATGCGCAGGTTGGCGACCGTGGTGCCGCCGGCGGGGCAGATGATCATGCCGTCCGGCCGGTATTCCCGAAGCGTCGCGAAGACCTTGTTCTGCTTTTCGAGGCTCTCGGCATAGGTGCCGAGCAGGATGGTGAGGCCGTTGCGGCTCGCCGTGTCCTCGATGGTGCTGAGCAGCTCGGTGAAATAGGGGTTGGTGATGTCGTGGAAGGCGACCGCGATGATGTTGGTGCGGGCGGTGCGCAGGCTGGCGGCGCTGCGGTTGTAGACATAGCCCAGTTCGCGGGCGAGCTCCTGCACGCGCTGCTTGGTGCTCTCGGCCACGACGGCGCTGTCGCGCAGCGCAAGCGAGACGGTGGCCGTGGAGAGGGAGAGCTTGTCGGCGATGACCTGAAGGGTGACGCGGCTGCGTTCCTGGCCTTCGGTCATCAAGCCATCAACGGTCATGGTCTGCGCTTCCCCCTCGTCCACCCCGCTTCGGCGGGGCCTTTGCTTGTCTGCAAGGACGCATTTTCAATCGAATTAAGTCAAGGGGCCATTTGATGAATCGACTTTTCGCCGCGGCACGCGGGCGAAGACCGCCTCAGCCCGCGGCCTGGCTCGGCGGCGCCTTCCGCACCCGCTCGCGGTACAGCAGATAGAGCCCGGACATGACCACGATGCCGCCGCCGGCCAGCGTCCATCCGTCCGGCACGTCGCCGAAGACGATGAGGCCGAGCGCGATCATCCACACGAGCTGGGTGTAGATGAAGGGGGCGAGAATCGGGGCCGGGGCGCGCCGGTGGGCGAGGATCAGCATCCAGTGCCCGAGGGCGCCGAATGCGCCGACGGCGAACATGATGAGCCACACCATGGCCGAGGCGGGCGCCGTCCAGATGAAAGGAATGATCGGCGTTGTCAGCGCCACTCCGGCGAAGCCGGAATAGACCATCGTGGTCTCGGACGAATCATGGGCGGCGAGGACGCGTGTCGCGATGCTGTAGAGGGCGTAGCAGAAGGCGCCGGCCACGGAGAGCAGAGCGGCCGGATGCAGCCCGCCGATGCCCGGCCGCGTGACGACGAGGACGCCGATGAAGCCGACGCCGATGGCGGCGAGGCGCCGTGGTCCGGCCCACTCGCCGAGCAGCGGGCCGGCGATGAGCGCGACGATGAGCGGCGTCGAGAAGAGGATCGACATCGTCTCGACGAGCTGCAGGTAGCGCAGGGCGAAGAAGTTGAGGATCGTCGACAGGAAGAGCAGCAGCGATCGCCCGATCTGCAGCGCGAGCCGGTTCGTCTTGAGGACGCCGGGATGCGTGGCGGGGTTGATGAGCGCGGTGACGAAGATGATGCTGCCGATGTAGCGCACCCAGACCGTCTGGATGGGATCCATGTAGCGGTTGAGCCACTTGGCGCTCGTGTCGAGGCAGGCGAAGCACAGAAGGGCACCGCACATGAGGGCGATGGCGACGAGCCGGTCCTTGCGCGCCTTTTCATCCGCCGCTTCGAGCGAGGCCTGCGACGTCATCCTGCCGATTTCAACCGTTTTGAACGAGCCATGCCCGACGCTAGACGAGGTGCGGGCGAAGAGCGAGTCGTCCCCCCGCAAGGCACCCCTGCGCCTTGTGCGGTGCTGTGACGGTGCGGGTGCTCAGCCGACGGAGGCGATCGCGGGCGTGTCCTCGATATCGTCGGTGTCCGCGTCCTCATCGAGGGGCTCGCCCTCATCGGACGTGCTGCCGGCGAGGTTCTTGGCGGCCTTGCGCAGGAGCTTGCGCAGGCGCTTGCGGTCCTTGTTGTCGAAGCCCTGCAGCAGCTCGTTCTCGACCTCGTTCCAGAGATTGTCGATGGAGGCGGCGCGGCGGGCGCCTTCCTCCGTCAGTCGGACAACGACGATGCGGGCGTCACCGGGCTCGGTGGCGCGCTGGACGAGGCCCTGAGCCGCAAGGCGCGCGATGGTCTTGGAGGCGGTGGGCGGCTTGACGCGCAGGAGGCCGGCGAGCTCGCCCATGGTCAACGGCTTGCCGCCCACGAGCGCCTGCAGCACCTGCTCCTGGCCCGGGAACAGGCCGAGGCCGTTGAGCCGCTCGCCGACGCGCGTGCGGTGGAGGCGGGCAGCGTGGACAAGTGCCCACCCGACACTCTTGGCGACCGGGTGCTTCATCGTGCGCCTCGAACAGTTTCGCTCATCGAAGAGCTTGCCTTGCCGTCGAAATAATGACCGGCAGGCCGTGACACTTCAATGACGGCCTGAGCGCGCCGTGGATCAGACACGGCCGAGGACGCGCGAAACCCTGGCAAGGAAGCGCCGGCGCTCGTCCGCCGTCACCGTGTCCATGCTGTGCAGGCCGAGCCAGAGGCGCTTGCACCGGAGGCCGCACAGGGCGCCGATGCCGGTCAGCAGCATGCGCCGGCCGGGCATGCCCATGAACCACCACCACCAGCGCGGACTGCCGAGAGTGGAGACGACGGCGAGAAGGCGGATGTGGCCCATGGCGCCGAGGGTCGTCTTGCCGCGCTCCGGCATGCGGAAGGTGGCATGCGGGACGAAGACGCGGTCGAGCCAGCCCTTCAGCATGGCCGGCGGTCCGTACCACCAGGTGGGATGGACGAAGACGAGGCCCTCCGCCCAGCGCAGCAGGGCGAGGTGGCCGGCGACCGGCTCCTCGTTGGCGCCGGGCGTGTGATAGCCGCGGCGCTCCTGCGCGCTCATCACCGGATCGAAGCCCTCGGCATAGAGATCGAGCAGGTGCACATCGTGGCCCTGGCCCGACAGGGTGGCGAGGGCGGTGTCGCGCACCGCGGCGGTGAAGCTCTCCGCGCAGGGATGGCAGTAGACGAGAAGGATGCGCATCGCTGCCGCCCCGGCGTCAGGCGGCGCGGTCGGCGAGGCCCGGGAAGAGGTAGGTCTTGCCCGACGTGTAATCGTAGTCCGGGTTCTCCCAGGCGATCATCTTGCCGGGGTTGAGCAGGCCCCGCGGGTCGGCCTCGCGCTTGAAGGCGAGCTGCACCGCGTCGGTCTGCTTCATGCCGCCTTCCTCGAGCGTGTAGCGATGCGGATTGAACACCGGCACGCCCATCTCCTCGTGGATGCGGATGATCTCGTCGAGGCGTTCCTCGTTCGTGTAGCGCACGAGCGGCAGGCCGAAGCAGGTGATCTTGCCGTCGAAGCGGACGAATTCGAGATGGGCCATCACCTCGTCGCCGAAGCGCCCGTGGATCCTCTCGACGAGATCGAGCTGGTTCGGGAAGGGATAGAGCGTCTGCAGATAGGTGATGCTCGGGTCGATGCGCAGGGCACGCAAGGTCGTGTGGTTCCAGGCGAGCTCGAAGGCGGGGGGCAGGCCGCGCAGCTCCTCGGGGCTCATCACGTCCTGGCGGAAGAGCACCTCCGCCCCCGCGAAGCGGCGGGTGAAGGCGAGGGCGGCATCGAGCGCCTGCTCCGCCACCATGACGACGGCGATGTGCTTCTCGCGCGGCAGGAACTTCTGGTGGCGCAGGAAGACGTCGTGCGGCACCGGCGCGGCGATGACGGCGAGCTCCTTCAGGAGAAGCCCGTCCTGCTCGCCCAGCGCATTGGCATAGGCCGCCGCCGCCGGCAGCGTGTCGAAGCCGACGATGACGTCGACCCAGGTGTAGGCCGGCGCCAGCGGCACGGAGACCTCCGTGATGATGCCGTTGGTGCCGTAGGCATGGGCCACCTTGTGCAGGTCGTCGCCCGTGAGCGTCAGGACGCGCGGGCTCGCCTCCATGGTCGCGACCTTGAGCGAGAGGATGTTGCCGGCATCGCGCAGGCCACCCCAGCGGATGGAGCCGACGCCGCCCGAGCCGCCGGCGATGAAGCCGCCGAGCGAGGCGGTGGCGTAGGTCGACGGGAAGAGCCGCAACTCCTGCCCGGAATGGGGGCGGGTCTGCCGGTCGATCTTGGCGAGCATGGCGCCGGGTTCGGCCACGAGGCGCCCGGGGCCGATCTCCTTGACCTTGTCCATGCCCGACATGTCGAGGACGATGCCGCCGGACAGGGGCATCGCCTGGCCGTAGTTGCCGGTGCCGGTGCCCCGCGGCGTCACCGGGATGCCGAGCTCGTAGGCGGCGGCGAGCACGCGCAGCACCTCGCTCTCGCTCGCGGGCGAGACGAGGATGTCGCCGGTGACGTTCTCGAGCTGGCGCTTGAGGGTAGGCGAATACCAGAAGAAGTCGCGGCTCTTCTGGCGCACGAGGGCCGGGTTGTCCTCGGTCTTGATGCCCTCGATGCGGCTCTTCAGCCCCTCGATGTCGTAGCGGTGGGTCATCGGTCCTGTCCCTCTCGTTGCGCTGCGACCAGCCGGTCGAGTTCGCGATAGTCCGGCAAGGCCTCGTCGATGGCCCGGCCGGCGATCATAACCGCCCGATCCGCCTGCGGCCGTGCCAGAAGTTCCGTCCAGCTGCGCGCTCGCGTCACGACGAGGTCGGCAGGGCCACCCTCGGCGAGCCGGCCCGCGTCGGCGAGGCGCATCACGTCGCCCGGCGTCGTCGTCACCGCCGCGATCCAGTCGTCACCGTTGTGGTCGAGATGGGCGATGCGCGTCGCCTCGCGGAAGACCTCGACCATGTCGAGGTCGCCATAGGCGTAGAAGGGATCGCGCGTGTTGTCGCTCGCCACCATCACCGGCACTCCGGCGGCCTTCAGCTCGTGCAGGGGGGTCACCCCGCGCCAGCGCGGCGTGCGCCCCGGGCGGCGGTCCTGCAGGTACATGTTGCACATCGGCAGCGAGACCACGGCGATGCCGGCTTCACCCAGCTTGTCGATAACGCGCGCGGCATCGGTTTCGTTCTGCAGGGCGAGCGAGCAGCAATGGCCGGCGAGGATGCGGCCCCCGAAGCGGTGGCGCAGGGCGGCGTCGGCGATGCGCTCGAGGCTCCGCGCCTCGGGGGCGTCGCTTTCGTCGACGTGAAGGTCGAGATCGAGGCCGTTGGCCGCGGCGGCCATGAAGATGCGGTCGAGGGCAAGCTCGAGCGCCGCATCGGGCGCCGCACCGAGGAAGGTGACGCCGCCGAGGACACCGCCATGGCGGGCGACGGTGGCGACGATGTCGCGGAACTGCGGCTCGTCGCCGGTGACGATGTCGCAGGTGAAGAGGGCTGTGGCTTGCAGGGCGATGCGCCCCTTCCACGTCTCGCGCATCTCGGCGAAGACCCCCCAGGAGATGGCGGTCTGCGGACCGAGCGAATCGAGATGCGTGCGCACCGCGCCCGTGCCGTGGGCGAGGGCGCAGCGCAGGGCGAAGTCCATGCGGGCGGCGACGTCCTCGGCACTCCAGAAGGCGACGCGGTCCCGCCCGGCGCTATCGAGCGCGCCCATGAAGCTGCCGTCGGGGTTCGGCGTGCGCGGCCAGATGTGGCCCTTGTCGAGATGGGTGTGCACGTCGACCAGGCGCGGCAGGACGATGCCGCCGTCGAGGCCGACCCGCGTCGGCGCGGGCGCTGTTTCCTCGCCGCGACCGACGGGAACGATGCGCGCGATGCGGCCGTCGGCCACGTGGATATCGCAGCGCACGAGCCCCTCGACGGCGCCGCGTACGGCCGCCGCGGGCAGCACTGCCGCCGGCACCGTGGCGTCGGCGAGTACGAAGGCCGGAGCATCGGTGAGCGGAAGGAAGCCGCGGCTCACCTCAGGCCTCCCGCTTGCGGGCGCTCTCGTGCCAGCGGTGCAGCAGGAGATGGCTCAGGGCCGTGAAGAGGAGGAAGATGAGGATGCCCGCCACCGAGATCAGGAAGAGCGCCGCGAACATGCGGGGAATGTTGAGCCGGTAGCCCGATTCGATGATGCGGAAGGCGAGGCCCGAGCCCTGGCCCGCCGTGCCGGCGGCGATCTCGGCGACGATGGCGCCGATCAGCGCCAGCCCGCCGCCGATGCGCAGTCCGCCGAGGAAGTAGGGCAGGGCGGCCGGCAGGCGCAGGTAGATGAGCTGCTTGAAGCGTGAGGCGCCGTAGAGGTCGAAGAGGTCGCGCAGGTTGTGGTCCGCCGAGGCGAGCCCGAGCGCGGTGTTCGACAGGATGGGGAAGAAGGCGACGAGGAAGGCGCAGACGAGCACGGCGGTGCCGGGCTCGAGATAGATGAGCAGCAGCGGCGCGATCGCGACGATCGGCGTCACCTGCAGGATGACCGCGAAGGGGAAGAAGGACAGTTCGATCCAGCGCGACTGGGCGAAGAGGATGGCGAGCAGGACGCCGCCGACAACGGCGGCGAAGAGCGCGAGAAAGGTGATCCGCAGCGTCACGACGAGCGAGCCGAAGAGCACCGGCCAGTCCTTGATGAGCGTCGCCGCGATCTGCGACGGCGCCGGCAGGATGTAGGGCGGGATCTCGTTCAGCTGCACCGCCGCCTCCCAGCCGGCGACGGCGAGGAGGAGGATCGTGACCGGCAGGAGGATGCTGGCGAGCCGCGCTGCGTCGATGCGTGAGGCGCCGGAGGCTGCGGGCGTATCGTCTGTCGAGGCGCTCATCGTGGCCCTGCTAGAGATGGTCGTCGGGCGCCATGGCGCCGTGCAGGGCGGCGGAGGCCTCACGGCACAGTTCGGCATAGCGCGCCGTGGCGCGGAAGCTCTCGCTGCGCGGCATCGGCGCGTCGACCTCGATGGTCGAGACGACGCGGCCCGGGCGCGCCGCCATCACCACGATGCGGCTCGACATGTAGACGCTCTCGTAAACCGAATGGGTGACGAAGACGACCGTGCAGCCGAGCTCGGCCTTGAGGCGCAGAAGGTCGTCGTTGAGCTTGAAGCGGGTGATCTCGTCGAGCGCCGCGAAGGGCTCGTCCATCAGGAGGATGGAGGGTTTCGTCGCAAGGGCGCGGGCGATGGAGACGCGCATCTTCATGCCGCCGGACAATTCGCGCGGATAGGCACCGGCAAAGCTCGCGAGACCGACGAGCGCGAGGCTGTCGCGGATTACCGCATCCGCCTTCGCCCGGGAAACGCCTTTGAGGCGCAGGGGCAGCCAGACGTTGTCGGCCACCGTCGCCCAGGGCATGAGCGTCGGCTCCTGGAAGACGAAGCCGATGTCGCCGCGATGCTCGCCCGGGTCGTGGCGGGCGATGGAGACCTCGCCGCGCGTCGCCCGGCCGAGGCCCGCCATCAGCCGCAGCGCCGTCGACTTGCCGCAGCCCGACGGCCCGAGCAGCGACAGGAACTCGCCCGGGAAGACGTCGAGGTCGAGGTTCTCGAGCGCGACCGTGCCGTTGGAGAACGTCTTGCCGACCCCGCTGAGGGAAACGACCGGTTCCCGGTCCGCAGGGGTCGGCGACAGCGAAGCGAGCGTCATTGGATCTCGAGCGTCGTTGGATCTCATGCCGCCGGGCGGCATGCCGAGCATTCGTCTTGGCGTCGATTGCCTCAGTGCTTGCACTCCCCGCCCCGGCGCGTCAACCGCCCCGGGGCAGGCCGTTGCCGGTTTTCCGGCCCTCTCCCGTCCCGATCAGTTCTTCGGCCTGAGGTCGAGGCCGACACCCTTGTTCACGAATTGAAGTGTGTAGCTCTTCTTGTAGTCGAGGTCCGCGGGCACGACCCCGGCCTTCACCATCTTGTCGAAGAAGTCCTTCATGCGCTCGTCGGTCATCGCGCCGATGCCCTTCTCCGCCGCGTCACCCGAATCGACGATCCCGTATTCCTTGAGCTTCGCGATGGAATAGGCGATCTGCTCGTCGGTCATCTCCGGGTTGTCGCGCTTGATGGCCTCGTTCGCCTTCGCGTTGTCGCCGTAGAGATAATTGTACCAGCCGATGGCCGAGGCATCGACGAAGCGCTGCACGAGGTCGGGGTTCTTCTCGACGAGATCGCGGCGCGTCTCGACGGTCGTCGCATAGGTCGAGAAGCCGTAGTCCGCGAGCAGGAAGACGTTGGGCTTGAAGCCGGCCTCGCGCTCGACGGCGAGCGGCTCGGAGGTGAGATAGCCCTGCTGTCCCGCCTTCTTGTCGGCGATGAAGGGAGCGGCGTTGTAGTTGTAGGGGCGGACCTGGCTCTCCTTGAAGCCGTACTGGGTCACCATCCACTGGTAGAACGAGGCGAGGCCCTCCTTGGAGATCAGCAGCGTGGCCTCCTTGAGGTCCTCCCACTTGTCCATGCCGGGGTGGGAGATGATGACCTGCGGATCCTTCTGGAAATGGGCGGCGACGATGAGGGTCGGAATGTTCTCCTGAACGGCCGAGAAGGCCTGGATCATGTTGCCGCCCATGTAGAAGTCGAGCTTGCCGACCGGCAGCAGCATGCGGTTGTTGGACTGCGGCCCCCCCGGGACGATCTCGACGTCGAGGCCGTATTTCTCGTAGGTGCCGTCGACGAGGGCCTGGTAATAGCCGCCGTGCTCGGCCTGGGCGACCCAGTTGGTGCCGAAGCGCACCTTGTCGAGCGCCTCGGCGCCGCCCGTTGCCGCGAGGATGGCAAGGGCCGTCACACCTGCCGCAAGTGCCTTTGAACCGATCATGCGCTGCCTCCCTCTTGCGCAGCCTGCGAACGAAGATGCCTGTTGTGCGATGCCAGCGCGCCGGTTGGCAAGGTTCAACGGCGATCCCGCCATGGCGCTGGCAAGAGCCGTGCCGGATGGCGGGACGGCGGTCCCGCCCGGCGCATGGCGCCCTTCGCATTCGGGCGTTGCCGTGATGCGGTGCGTCCGCGATGGTGTGGCAGCTATCTGAGCAACGGACGGACAACGATGAACAAGGCCCATAGCCCGGCGGGCGTTCGCCGGCCCTTCGCCCGCTACAGCCACGCCATCGAGGTGCAGGCAGGCAGCCGCATGCTGTTCGCCTCCGGCCAGCTCGGCATCAGCGTCAACGACGAGGTGCCGGAAGATGCCGGCGCCCAGGCCGAGCTGTGCTTCCGCGCCATCGGCGCGATCCTTGCCGAGGCCGACATGGATTTCGGGGACATCGTGCGCATCAACGCCTATGTCACCGACAGGGCCTTCATGAAGTCCTATATGGAGGTGCGCGACCGATTCGTGCGCGAGCCTCCGCCCGCCTCCACGCTGATGATCGTCTCCGGCTTCACGCGCGAGGAGTTCAAGGTGGAGGTGGAGATCATCGCCGCCGCCAAGGGCTGACGCCGGGCTGACATTTCCGCAAAGCCGAGGATCATGCCGCCATGTTCCCCTCCCGCTACTGGATCGACCTGACGAGCAACGATTTCCGCCGTCTGCCCATGGACGAGGCGATCGCCGTCCTGCCCGTCGCCGCGGTCGAGCAGCACGGCCCGCACCTGCCGGTCGGCGTCGATACCCATATCATGCAGGGCTATCTCGACGCCGTGGCGCGGCGTCTGCCGGACGATCTGCCCGTGCTCTTCCTGCCGGTGCAGGCGGTCGGCAAGTCGAATGAGCATCTCGCCTATCCGGGCACGCTCACCTTGTCGGCCGAGACCGCCATGCGGGCCTGGACGGAGATCGGCCAGAGCGTCGCCCGGGCCGGCTGCCGGAAGCTCGTCATCGTCAACTCGCACGGCGGCAACGTCGCCATCATCGACATCGTGGCCCGCGAGCTGCGCGTTGCCTGCGACATGCTGGTGGTCTCGGCCTCCTGGCACCGCTTCGGCTACCCCGACCTTTTCGAGGCGCGCGAACTGAGGCACGGCATCCATGCGGGCGAGGTGGAGACCTCGCTGATGCTCGCCTTCCGTCCCGACACCGTGCACATGGACAAGGCGGAGAACTTCGAGCCGCGCTCGCTCGCCATGGAGCAGCGCTATCGCCACATCGGCATCGGGACGCCGACCTCCTTCGGCTGGATGAGCCAGGACCTGCACGAGGCCGGCGCCATGGGCGATGCCGCGAGCGCCAGCCGCGAGAAGGGTGAGGCCTGCGCCATCCACGGAGCCGAGGCCTTCATCACCATGCTGCGCGAGGTGGCGGACTGCCCCCCGCCCCAGCCGTGGCGGGACGGGGGGCGCTGAGCCCCCTCACGGGCTCGACCAGGGGTAGATCCAGGTCTCGGTCAGCGCCTTGTCGCCGGCGCGCAGGAAGGCGCGCACGTCGCCCGTCTGGCCCTCCGGCACCTCGATGTCGATCGAGGCGCGGAAGCCGCCGATGGCCGGGTTCGGCAGCACGAAGGCACGCGTGACCTGGCCGGCCGAGATGCTGGCGTCGACCTGCACCAGCTGCGGATCGCCGAGATAATAGGGCAGGTCGTCGCCGTTGAAGTCGACGAGATAGCGCCTGGCGCCCGCCGGCACCGGCTCGTTCGAGCCGTGGGCCTTCGGGACCGTGACGAAGGTGTTGAGCACCTTGCCGCCGGTGTGCATCTCCGTCTCCCGGTTGAGGGCGGTGATGCGATAGCCGAAGGTCAGTTCCTGCCCGCGATCCGGCGTCTGGCGCGGGATCCACGCGGCGACGATGTTGTCGTTCGTCTCGTCGCCGGTCGGCAGCTCGACGAGTTCCACATGGCCGTCGCCCCAGTCGCCGCGCGGCTCGATCCAGTAGCTGGGGCGCGTCTGGTAGTGCAGGTCGAGGTCCTGGTAATGCGAGAAGTGCCGGTCCCGCTGCATCAGGCCGAAACCGCGCGGGTTCTTCTCGACGAAGGCGGCGATCGAGGGGCGGGTCGGGTTGCGCAGCGGCCGCCAGATCCACTCGCCCGAGCCGGAATGGATGAGCAGGCCGTCCGAATCGTGCAGCTCCGGCCGGTAGCCCGTATCGAGGTGGCGGTCGTTCTCGCCCGAGAAGAACATCGACGTCAGGGGTGCGATGCCGAGCTTCGGGATGCTGGTGCGCGGAAACAGCGTCGCCGTCACATCGAGGACGCTCTGGGCCGAGGGATAGAGGTGGAACTGGAAGGCGCCCGCGATCGAGGGGCTGTCGAGCAGGGCGTAGATGGTGGCGCGCTCGGCATCGGCCTCCGGGTTCTCTATCCAGAACTCGCGGAAGACGGGAAACTCCTCGGGCTCTCCGCCGGCGTTGACGGCGAGCCCGCGCGCCGAGAGCCCGTAGTGCTGGTCGCGGCCGAGGAATCGGAAATAGCTCGCGCCCAGGAAGGAGATGACCTCGTCGAGAACCTTCGGGTTGTTGAGCGGATAGTGCAGGCGAAAGCCCGCGAAGCCCGTGTTCACCGGCAGCGGCTTGTCGAGCTTGGTGCGGCCGTAGTCGAACATCTGGGCGGAGAAGGGCACCGGCGTCGGCACGCCTTCCCGGATGACGTTGATCGTCACCGGCTGGCGGAAGAGGAAGCCGGGGTGGAAGAGCTGCATGCGGAAGGGGCCGCCGCTCTGGGCGAGCAGGGCCTTGTCCGGCCGGAAGCGGATGTCGCGGTAGGAATCGAAGTCGAGCTTGGCCAGCACGTCGGCCACGGCGCTCGCCGGCTGCTCATAGGGCAGGGAGGCGAGATCGCGCGCGCGGCGGATGACGTCCTCGAAGCCGAAGGGCGGGCGGGCCTGCGGGCCACCCGCGGCGGGATCGACCTGCTGGGCGATGCCGGCCCGCGGCATCAGGGTAGCGGCGGCGGTGGCCGTTGCGGCGATCTTGAGAAGGGTGCGGCGGTCCATCGTCATCTGCTGCGCTTTTCTCGTCCTCGTCCCGGGGAACAATGACGGCCGGAACGATCTCATTCCGACCTTAAAATCCCATCAATCCGTCCATGCGGCAGCATCAAGGCGGGGCTGCGTTGCGGGCACTAAATTTTTCGACATTTTGCACGCCAGGGGTCTTGAGACGGGCGGGCAACGATACTATTAAACGCATGCCCAATTTCGCACGTGCCTGTGGTCGCGTGCCGGTCGGTGGGCATCCGGACAAGAGGCCGGACAGCCGCCCGAAGCGCAAGCGCTTCGAACACTTGACTGGCAGCCGGAGGCGAAACCGGCGCACTCCGCTCTCCGCGGGGGACGCGGCTTAAAGCAACGACGGAACGGGCTTTTTTGGTCTCTACCGACCCTCCAAAGGTCGGCTCGGGCTACCGAAGAGGCTTGTCCATCATTGCCAGGCGTGCGGAAGGCATTCCTTCCAAAGCGTAGGCAGCACGTTCGGGTGTGAAACCCCTCGTCGTCGTCACGTCTCCACAGCGTGGCGGCGCAGGCTATCGCATCCGTGTCATGCCGGGCGGTTTCGCCCCTGTTGAGCTTTGGGAGCAGGTCGATGACCGAGCGCATCCGCGAATTCCTGCGCAACCGACGAGAGGATGGTCCCTGCCTCGTGGTGGACCTCGACGTCGTGCGCGACAACTACCTCGATTTTGCGCGCGCGCTGCCCGACACGCGCGTGTTCTATGCCGTCAAGGCCAATCCCTCGCCGGAGGTGCTGACGCTGCTCGCCGGCCTCGGCTCGTGCTTCGACACGGCGTCCGTCGCCGAGATCGAGATGGCCATGGCCGCCGGCGCGACGCCGGACCGCATCTCCTTCGGCAACACCATCAAGAAGGAGCGTGACATCGCGCGCGCCTTCGCGCTCGGTGTGCGCCTCTATGCCGTCGACTGCACGGACGAGGTGGAGAAGGTCGCCCGCGCCGCGCCCGGCGCCAAGGTCTTCTGCCGCATCCTCTGCGACGGCGCGGGTGCGGAGTGGCCGCTGTCGCGCAAGTTCGGCTGCGAGCCGTCGCTCGCCGTCGACGTGCTGGAGCACGCCCACCGCCTCGGCCTCGAGGCCTATGGCGTGTCCTTCCACGTCGGATCGCAGCAGGGCAACACCGAGGCCTGGGATCAGGCGCTCGGCTCGGCAGCCGGCATCTTCCGCGAGTGCGCGGAGCGCGGCATCAGCCTGTCGATGGTCAACCTCGGCGGCGGCTTCCCGACGCGCTACCTCAGGGACGTGCCGGCGGTCGAGGCCTATGGCTCGTCGATATTCCAGGCACTGTGCCGCCACTTCGGCAATGCGATCCCGGAGACGATCATCGAGCCCGGCCGCGGCATGGTCGGCAATGCGGGCATCATCGAGGCCGAGGTCGTGCTCATCTCGAAGAAGAGCGCGAACGACGACGTGCGCTGGGTCTATCTCGACATCGGCAAGTTCGGCGGCCTCGCCGAGACGATGGACGAGGCTATCCGCTATCCCATCCGCACGCCGCGGGACGGCGACGCGGTGGAGCCGTGCGTGCTCGCCGGGCCGACGTGCGATTCCGCCGACGTGCTCTACGAAAAGGTGCCTTATCCGCTGCCGGTCAGCCTGTCGATCGGCGACAAGGTGCTGATCGAGGGCACGGGCGCCTATACGACGACCTATTCGGCGGTCGCGTTCAACGGCTTCCCGCCGCTGAAGGCCTATCACATCTGAGCCGCGGCCCGTCAGGGTCCCGGCTCCGCCATCGTCGGGAGCCGGGCGGCCGGCTCCCCTTCCTCACGAAGCAACGCAGGTTGCGCGGAACGTTCCGCCCAGGCGGGACGGGGAAGGCATTGCCATGATCATCGGGAAAGAAGAGCCGCGCGATGTCGCGGCACGCGAGGCGCTGCTCGACGAGGCCTTCGGGGCGGCGCGCTTCACGAAGACGTCGGAGCGCCTGCGCGAAGGGCGCCTGCCGGCCGAGGGACTCGCCTTTGCCGCGCGCGAGGGCGGGCGCCTCGTCGGCACCCTGCGCCTGTGGCACGTCACGGCCGGGCCGGCGCGGCCGGCTCTCATGCTCGGTCCGCTCGCGGTGTCGGCGGACATGCGCTCGGCAGGGGTCGGCGGCGCGCTGATGCGCCGCGCCATCGCCGACGCGGCAGATGCCGGCCACGGCGCCATCCTGCTCGTGGGTGATGCGCCCTATTACGCGCGCTTCGGCTTCTCGGTGGCGCATACGGGCGGCCTGTGGCTGCCCGGCCCCTTCGCGCGCGACCGCTTCCTCGGGCTCGAGCTCGTTCCCGGCGCGCTCGCCGGGGCGCGTGGCCTCGTCTCGCCGACCGGGCTGCCGGCGGCCCTGCCCGACCTCGGCCAACTCGTCGCCGCCGCGGCGCACGAAGTGGGCCAGGGATACGCCCGGGCGGCCTGAAACCCGCTTTTCCGATTGACTGCGCCGCACGGACACGGATTCGTGCGGTCGCAGCCGTTTTGTCAGTCCCGCCCGCGGGACATCACCCGCCAGCCCAGGAGAGTGAAGAGATGACCGACTGGCCCGTGCATGCCCGCTTCGACGGCCCCATCGTCATGATCGGCTTCGGTTCCATCGGCAAGGGCACCCTGCCGTTGATCGAGCGCCACATCGCCCATGACCGCTCGAAATTCGTGGTCATCGATCCCGATGACAAGAACCGCGGCGTGCTCGACGAGCGCGGCATCCGCTTCATCAACGAGGCGATCACGCGCGAGAACTTCGACCGTCTCCTCAAGCCGCTGCTGACGGCGGGGCCGGGGCCGGGCTTCTTGGTCAACCTGTCGGTCGAGGTGTCGTCCACCGAGATGATGCGCCTCGCGCGCGAGTGCGATGCCTTCTACATCGACACGGTGGCCGAGCCGTGGGCCGGCTTCTACACGGACCCGCGCCTCACGGTCTCGCAGCGCTCCAACTATGCCCTGCGCGAGTCGGTGCTCAACATGAAGAGCGCGCTCGGCCCGGGCCGCACGGCCGTGAACTGCTGCGGCGCCAATCCGGGCATGGTGTCCTGGCTGGTCAAGCAGGCGCTCCTCAACCTCGTGGCCGACCTCGGCCTCGACGAGCCCGAGCCGGCGAGCCGCGAGGAATGGGCGGCGCTGATGATGAAGGCCGGGGTCAAGGGCATCCATGTCGCCGAGCGTGACACCCAGCGCGCGAAGAAGCCCAAGGAGCGCGGCACCTTCGTCAACACCTGGTCGGTCGACGGCTTCATCGCCGAGGGCCTGCAGCCGGCCGAGCTCGGCTGGGGCACCCATGAGAGGACGCTGCCGCCGGAAGGGCGCGGCCACGAGTTCGGCTGCGGGGCGGGCATCTATCTCATGCGCCCCGGCGCGGGCACGCGCGTTCGCTCATGGACGCCGACGGCCGATGCCCAGCACGGCTGGCTCATCACCCACAACGAGGCGATCTCCATCGCCGACTATTTCACGGCGCGCGAGGGCGGGAAGGTGGTCTATCGCCCGACCTGCCACTACGCCTATCACCCCTGCGACGACGCCGTGCTGTCGCTGCACGAGATGGCGGGCGGCCAGTGGAAGATCCAGGACGTGTGGCACATCCTCGACGAGGAGGAGATCGTCGACGGCATCGACGAGCTGGGCGTGCTGCTCTATGGCCATGCGCGCAACGCCTACTGGTACGGTTCGCAGCTCTCCGTCGAGGAGACGCGGCGCCTCGCCCCCTACCAGAACGCGACCGGCCTGCAGGTGACCTCGGCCGTGCTCGCCGGCATGGTCTGGGCGCTGGAGAACCCGGACCGCGGCGTCGTCGAGGCCGACGAGATGGACTTCCGCCGCTGCCTCGAGGTGCAGCGGCCGTACCTCGGCCCGGTCGTCGGCCGCTATACGGACTGGACGCCGCTCAAGGACCGCGGCGTCCTCTTCCCCGAGGACGTCGACCACGACGACCCCTGGCAGTTCAAGAACGTCATCGTGCGCTGAGGCGCGGCCGGTCGGGCCGTTACTTNCGCCTCGACAGGAGCAAGGCGCCGTCGCGGTTGACGCGGCGGCGCGGGCATGGACAGACTGTCTGGAACAGTGCGANCCGCGCTGCCTGCAGGGGGCTGATGCGGGTGCCCGGATCGCCCGGTTCCGCGTCGATCGTCGGCGTTGCCCTGATGCGTAGCCTTGCCCGAGTTGTCGCGCCCATGCCCTTCTTCGACGACATCTATGCAGCCAAGCTGCGCGGCAATCTCGGCCTCGCCGATGCCGAATCGGTCATCGACCTGCGCGGGGTTTCCCGCCAGCGGGCGCTCACGTCCATCAAGGAGATGCTGGAGCGCAGCCGCTTCGCCGAGGGCAAGTCCGTCGCCGTGCTCATCGATCCGGCCTCGCCGACGAGCGGGGAGACCCTGTTCCAGCCCGTCGGCCGCCTTCTCCTCGAGGCGCGGCGCAAGGGCTGGGTGGAGCGGCTCACGCCGCTTCCGGCGCGGGATGGCGCCGGCTTTTACGTCGCGCTCGCGGGGCGGCCCGACAACGGCGATTGAGCGGCCGTCACCCGAAGTCCTCCGGCAGGCCCGCGCCGGCGATGGGCAGGGTCTCGTGGCGGTTGCGGAAGCCCGCGATCAGGGGCCGTGCCTCGGCGATGGCGGCCTTGACCGCCGGCAGGCCGAGCGAGGCGGCGTGGCTGTCCCTGTCCTTCCACACCTCCGTAACCCAAAGGGCGTCGGCGTCCTCCATATCGTAGGCGACGACATAGCTGATGCAGCCCGGCATGTCGGCCGTGCCGTCGACGAGGATGGCCGCCAGCCTGTCGCGTGCGCCGGGCGTGGCAACGATCTGGCCGATCAGTCCGTACATGGCGTCGTCTCCCCGAGAATACCGGTATGACGTCAGGTTAGGGCGGCAGGACGGGGGCTGGCAATTGCGGGTGTACATCCCCGGGGAGCCCATCGCGGGTTGCCGCCCGCCCGTGGCTTCCCGTGCGGCAGCAACGCCTTCCAGGCCGCTTCGGGATGCGACAAGAGCATATATAAGATTTGGATATTTTTGATTGTTTATCATTCCTGATGAATGAATATTACTGGAATTATTCATATATCTGTTTTCATATTATGGGGCTGTGATCCAATTTCAGGGCCGAATCACCGGATGTATTCTGAAGTTCATATGGAGAATTTGCATGCAGAGCGGTTCTGTCGGTTCCTCTCCGCTGGATTCCTCGCCACAGCGCTCTGACGAGCAGGCGTTTCGTGCCTTTGCGCGTGTTGTCCACGTGCCTTCGACTTCGGGTTTCGCGCCGGTTGGGCAGCCGGCCGGTAGCGCGCGGGACGTCCCGGATCTGCCGGTCATCGAAGGTGTGGAGGAGTTTTTCGCGTCGCTCGAAAACGAGCCGGCGGCGCAGCAGCCAGCTTCATCGGTGGGCACGTCCGGTGCACGGGCGCCGGCGGTTGCCGTGCTGCAGGCGGCCGTGGCGGGGCCCAGTCGGCAGGAGCCGGCGCGCGTCACGCCCGAAATCCTGCAACTCGCGCAGCGATGGGTGGGACGTGCTCCGGGACAGATGACGATGGCGCAGTTCGCGGATGGAGCCGGCGTGAACGCAGCGGCTCTGAAGGTCTACCTGCGCTCCGACGGCAGCCTGACGGTGCGCGGTTCGCAACTGCTCAGCGGAGGCGTGCAGGGCGGGCAGCTCAGGGGCGTCACGGCCGAGATCGTAAGGCAGGCCCAGGCCGCCGTCGCGGCTGGGCAGTCCCTCGGCGCGTTCGCGCATACGAACAATGTCTCTGCCAACAGTTTGCGGAATTTCGTGCATGCCGACGGCAGCCTGACGGTGCGCGGGTCGCAACTGCTGGCCGGTGGCGCGCGGGGCGGACATCTCGGCAGCGTCACGGCCGAGGTCATCAGGCGCGCCCAGGCTGCCGTGGCAGCCGGGGAGACTCTGAGTGCATTCGCCGACAGGCACAACGTATCACTGAACAGCCTG
>Ga0065721_10003120_pt1 | contig 24140 bp, 20 predicted proteins | sample Mesricmetagenome_FD_59108 | JGI IMG/M metagenome (GOLD analysis project Ga0065721, IMG submission 59108) | Mesophilic microbial community from rice straw/compost enrichment Sample: eDNA_1 v2 (version 2) | ecosystem: Engineered > Solid waste > Grass > Composting > Bioreactor | place: USA: Davis...
GCGGCGGGCGTCGGCGAAGCGTGGTAGCAAACAAGGTTCCACGGACGATGTTTTAGCGGTGTGCGGGGATTTGCCGGCGTTGTGGTCGGCGAGGCGGGTGCGGAGATCGGCGGTGCGGCCTACGTAGTGTTCGCGAGGAGTTGCGGCGGACTCTAGGAGGTAGACGTAGTGCATGGGGATGGCGAGGGCTGCGGGGAAGCGGCGTAGGCTGCGGTTGGCCGGCTGGCGTGGGGTGGGCCCGCCTTCGCGCGTTGCGCTATGGCGGGCACGCATCGGATTCCGATGCGTGGAGCGGGTGGACGGAATCGAACCGACGATACCTCTTTGGAAGAGAGGAGTTTTGCCACTAAACTACACCCGCAGGGCGCGACCGAGAGCGAGGGGAGGTTTCCGCCGGAGAGATCGGCGGTCAAGCCCTGTTCTCGGGGGAGAATTTGCATGGGGTTTTTACCGACCGCGGGCGGAAATGGGATTGCCGGTGTAGGCGCCGGGCGTTTGCGTGGTCAACATGGCTATCATCTCCTCCGCACCGTCTGGATCGGGCGGGGTCGTGCGAGCCGATGCAGCCAGAAGGGGGAGGTCGAATATCGCGGCGGCGCAGGCGCTGGCGAAGCAGAAGTCGCTCGAGCGGAAGGCGAAGAAATACAAGCTGCCGCTGGGTGAGCTGGCGATTTTCACGCAGCAGCTGGCGTCGCTGTTGGTGGCGGGATTGCCGCTGGTGCAGTGTCTGGAGGCGTTGCAGGATCAGACGGAGGACGCGGTGTTCCGGATCGTGATTCGCGACGTGCGGGCGGACATCTCGTCGGGGAATTCGTTTTCGTCGGCGGTGAAAAAATTTCCGAACGCGTTTCCGAGTTTGTTCATCTCGATGGTGGAGGCGGGCGAGGCAAGCGGCGGGCTGGCGGAGATTTTGGGGAAGGTGGCGAGCTATTTCGAGGCGACGGTGAAGCTGACGAAGAAGGTGAAGTCGGCGATGACGTATCCGATCGCGGTGATCGGGCTGGCGATCGCGCTGGTGAACGTGCTGCTGATTTTCGTGATTCCGGTGTTTGCGGCGATGTTCGCGGATTTCGGCGCGCAGCTGCCGGCGCCGACGCAGGCGTTGATCGATTTGTCGGACTTCTTGAAGTCGTATTGGTGGGCGGTGGGGCTGGGCGCCTTCGGGCTGTATTGGTTGGTTTCGAAATACGTGAAGACGCCGAAGGGGCGGCGGCACAAAGATCATTTTCTGGTGAAGGCGCCGATCTTTGGAAATCTCGTGCACAAGATCGCGCTGTCGCGGTTTTGCCGGACGTATGCGACGCTGATCCGGTCGGGCGTGCCGATCCTGCGGACGCTGGAGATCGTGTCGGCGGCGAGCGGGAAGGTGCAGATCGAGGACGCGTGCGTGGAGATTTCGAAGCACGTGAGTCAGGGCGGGCAGGTGTCGGAGGTGCTGGCGACGAATCCGTTTTTTCCGCCGATGATGAAGCACATGGTGAAGGCGGGTGAGTCGACGGGAAACGTGGATGGGATGATGACGAAGATTTCGGATTTCTACGACGTGGAGTGCGAGGCGACGGTCGCTTCGCTGACCTCGCTGATCGAGCCCATGTTGATCGTGTTTCTGGGCATCGTGGTCGGTGGCATCGTGATGGCGATGTTCCTGCCGATCTTCCAACTCGGCGCAGTGGCCGGCGGATTGCAGTAGGCGGATGTAGCCGCCGGTTGACTTCGCGGCCTGCGATTCGGACGCTTTTCGCCCTTCATGCCTTCCGTTCTCATTGTCGACGATCTCCTCTCGATTCACGAGATGCTGGAGGCCGTCATTCAGCCGACGGGTTTCAGCACCGCCTTCGCCACGGATGGCGAGAAGGCGCTGGCGCGTTACAAGGCGGAGAAATTCGATCTCGTGCTGGCGGACATCGACATGAAGCCGATGGACGGGATCACGCTGCTCAAGCAGCTGAAGCTCTACGAACCGACGGCGATCGTGATCATCATGACGGCGTATGCGTCGACCGAGAGCGCGGTGCAGGCGTTGAAGTTCGGGGCGTTCGATTATCTGCAGAAGCCGTTTCGCGTGGATGAACTGATTTCGACGCTGCGGCGCGGGATGGAGTTCAAGCAGTTCCAGACCGAGCGGGCGTTGACGGGAATCACGCCGGGCGTGAAGGCGGGCGACATCGAGAGTCGGTTGATTGGGCAGAGTCCGCAGATGCGGAAGTTGACGCAGCAGGTGCGGAAGCTGGCGGCGGTGCGGACGCCGGTGTTGTTGATTGGCGAGAACGGGACGGGGAAGGTGGCGGTGGCGGAGATCCTGCACGCGGCGACGGGCGCGGCGGAATCGCAGCTGGTGCGGATCGATTGCTCGCTGAGTTCGGAGGCGAATTTCCGGGAGGGTTTGCTCGGGGAGAACGGCGAAGGTGGCACGTGGGTGCGGCAGGCGAAAGGCGGGACGTTGTTTCTCCAGCATCTGCAGTGTCTTTCGATGGCGGTGCAGAAGGAGCTGGTGAGCGTGTTGCGCAACACGGCGCATGGTTTCCGGCTGGTGTGCACGACGACGGAGGACCTGGAGGCGTTGACGGACGAGGGGAAGTTTCACGACGAGCTGTTCTACCGCGTGGCGTCGCTGCCGGTGCAGATGCCGGCGTTGCGCGAGCGGGCGGAGGATATTCCGCTGCTGGTGAAAAATTACGCGGGGAAGGCGACGAATCCGCATTTCGACGCGGCGCTGGTGGAGTTCACCGATGACGCGCTGGCGGTGATGAAGGCGTATCACTGGCCGGGCAATTTGACCGAGCTGTATCAGGTGGTGTCGCGGATCGCGGCGACGACGGAGACGCGGATCGTGACGTCGCAGCAGCTGCCGTTGCGGCTGCGGGAATTGAAGAGCTGGCCGACGCTGGCGGAGTATCTCGCGGGGCAGGAGAAGCAGTATCGCGAGATGGTTTTGCACGCTTGTCATGGGGACAAGAAGGCGGCGGCGAAGGTGTTGGGCGTGGATCCGGCGGCCCTGGGCTGAACGCGGACCGCGTTTCCCGCTTGCGGACGGTTTCGGCGCGCTCAACTCTCGCCGAAATCTACGCACATGCCTAAACGCCCCGACTTGCAGTCCATCTTGATCATTGGCGCCGGGCCGATCGTGATCGGCCAAGCCTGCGAGTTCGATTACTCGGGCACGCAGGCCTGCAAAGCGCTGAAGGAGGAGGGCTATCGCGTCATCCTCGTGAACTCGAATCCGGCGACGATCATGACGGATCCGGAATTCGCGGACGTGACCTACATCGAGCCGCTGACGGTCGAGATGCTCGAGAAGATCATCGCGGCGGAAAAACCGTCGGCGCTGCTGCCGACGCTGGGCGGGCAGACGGCGTTGAATCTTTCGATGGAGCTGCACAAGGCGGGCGTGCTCCAGAAATACGGCGTGGAGATGATCGGCGCGAAGCCGGCGGCGATCGCGAAGGGCGAGGATCGCGAGCTGTTCAAGCAGGCGATGCTGAAGATCGGTCTCGATGTCGCGAAATCGCGCACGGTGAAATCGATGGAGGAAGCGCGAACCGCGGCGGAGGAGCTGGGGACGTTTCCGTTGATCATCCGGCCGTCGTTCACGTTGGGCGGCAGCGGCGGCGGCATCGCGTATAACCGGGAGGAGTTCGAGCGGATCGTGGCGAACGGGCTCGATCTTTCGCCGGTGCACGAGGTGCTCGTCGAGGAGTGTCTGCTCGGCTGGAAGGAATACGAGATGGAGGTGATGCGCGACCACAAGGATCAGTGCGTCGTGATCTGCTCGATCGAGAATTTCGATCCGATGGGCGTGCACACGGGCGACTCGATCACGGTCGCGCCGGCGATGACGCTGACGGACAAGGAATATCAGGTGATGCGCGACGCGTCGTTCGCGGTGATCCGCGAGATCGGCGTCGAGACGGGCGGTTCGAACATCCAGTTTTCGGTCGATCCGGTGAGCGGGCGGATGGTGGTGATCGAGATGAATCCGCGCGTGTCGCGTTCCTCGGCGCTGGCGTCGAAGGCGACGGGTTTTCCGATCGCGAAGATCGCGGCGAAGCTCGCGGTGGGCTACACGCTGGACGAGTTGAAGAACGACATCACGCGTCTGACGCCGGCGAGCTTCGAGCCGACGATCGACTATGTGGTGACGAAGATTCCGCGGTTCACGTTTGAAAAATTCCCGGACGCGGATCCGACGCTGACGTCGGCGATGAAGTCGGTCGGCGAGGCGATGGCGATCGGGCGGACGTTCAAGGAGTCGATGCAGAAGTGCCTGCGGTCGCTCGAAATCGGCGCGCGCGGTTTTGGCGGCGGCGGGAAGCATGGCGGTGACGAGCCGGTCGAGGAGAAGGTGATCAACGCGAAGCTCGGCACGCCGAACTCGGAGCGGATTTTCTACATCCGGCACGCGTTTCGCGCCGGATATTCGGTCGAGCGGATTTTCGACATCACGCGGATCGATCCGTGGTTCCTGCATCAATTGCGCGAGATCTTCGAGATGGAGCAGGACCTCGCGCGGCATTCGCTGGCGACGATCGATCCGACGACGCTGCGGCGCGCGAAGCAGTTTGGTTTCTCGGACGTGCAGCTCGCGCATATCCTGAAGAGCGATCTGGAAACGGTGCGGGCGGAGCGGAAGAAGCGCGGAATCGGGACGACGTATCGACTTGTGGATACGTGCGCGGCGGAGTTCGAGGCGTTTACGCCGTATTACTATTCCAGCTACGGCGACGAGAACGAGGTGATGCCGCCGAAGGGCACGAAGAAGATCATGATCCTGGGCGGCGGGCCGAACCGGATCGGGCAGGGCATCGAGTTCGATTACTGCTGCGTGCACGCGAGCTTCGCGCTGCGCGAACTCGGCTACGAAAGCGTGATGGTGAACTCGAATCCGGAGACGGTTTCGACGGATTACGACACCAGCGACCGCCTGTATTTCGAGCCGCTGACGCTCGAGGACGTGCTGGAGATTTATCAGCAGGAGAACTGCGACGGCGCGATCGTGCAGTTCGGCGGGCAGACGCCGTTGAATCTCGCGAGCGCGTTGAAGAAGCACGGCGTGAACATCATCGGCACCTCGCCGGAGAGCATCGACACGGCGGAGGATCGGAAGCTGTTTTCGGCGATTCTCGAGAAGCTGCAGCTGAAGTCGCCGGCGAATCGCACGGCGATGAACGAGGCGGACGCGCTGGCGTTTGCGAAGGAGATCGGTTTCCCGGTGCTGCTGCGGCCGTCGTTCGTGCTGGGCGGGCGCGGCATGTTCATCGTTTACAGCGAGGAGGAGTTCCGCGCGGTGGTGCGGCAGGCGTTCGACGTGATGCCGGACAAGCCGGTGTTGATCGACAAGTTCCTCGAGGACGCGATCGAGCTCGACGTGGATTGTATCAGCGACGGTGAGACGTCGGTGATCGGCGGCATGCTCGAGCACATTGAATTTGCGGGCGTGCATTCGGGCGACGCGGCGATGGTCATGCCGCCGCATACACTTGGGCGCGAGATGCTCGAGACGGTGCGCCGCGCGACGTATGCGCTCGCGAAGGAGCTGAACGTGATCGGGCTGATGAACGTGCAGTTCGCGATCAAGGACAACCAGCTCTACGTCCTCGAAGTGAATCCGCGCGCGTCGCGCACGGTGCCGTTTGTGGCGAAGGCGATCGGCGTGCCGCTCGCGAAGCTCGCGGCGAAAGTGATGGCGGGGAAGAAGCTGAAGGAGCTGGGTTTCACGCGCGAGCAGACGCCGAAGCACTGGTGCGTGAAGGAAGCGGTGTTTCCGTTCGTGCGTTTCCCCGGGGCGACGATCGCGCTCGGGCCGGAGATGCGCTCGACGGGCGAGGTGATGGGCCTCGATCCGGATCTCGGGATCGCGTTTGCGAAGGCGCAGGCGGCGGCGAAGCCGGGGCTGCCGACGAAGGGCAATGTGTTCCTGTCCGTGAAGGACTCCGACAAGACGCGCGCGGTGGACATCGCGCGGCGGCTCGAGGCGCTGGGCTTCTCGATTTATTCGACGAGCGGAACGGCGCAGGTGTTGAGCGAGAAAGGCGTGGCGGTGAAGCGGCTCGCGAAGATCAACGAAGGGCGTCCGACGGCGGTCGACATGATCAAGAACGGCCAGATCCAGATGGTGATCAACACGCCGAGCGGGATGATTCCGCGGCGCGACGAGAATGCGATCCGGGCGGCGGCGTATGCTCACAACGTATGCATCATGACGACGATCTCCGGCGCGCAGGCGGCGGTGAAAGGCATCGAGGCGCTACGGGACAAGCCACTCGGCGTGAAGCCGATCCAGCAGTATCGCGGCAACGTGAACGTGCTGTGAGCGCGAGCGCGCCGGACATGGTCCGGCGAAGCTAGCGGGCGGTGCGTGTTTCCCGGACCCGGGGGCCTGCCGTTTTTCGGGCAGGGATCCCCGTGATCCATCGTCGTGGGTTTCGCGGTGTATCCAAAAACGGGATTCGCCTGATACCGTCGCGGCGGGCGTGGTGCTATCGTTTTGCATGCGCTTCATTCGAGCCGGCGTGGTGGGGCTGATGGTGATGTGGATGCTTGCACCGGTGGGGCGCGCGCAGTTGATCCGGGTGGAAGGCGAAGGCTCGCTCGAGCATCTGGAGAATGCCGGAGCGGTGCCGGCGTTTCTGCCGGGGCCGGTCGAGGTGTGGTTCGACTTTCGGATGGACGGCGTCGCGGGGGATGGGTTCGTCACGTTTCCGGCGGAGGCGGCGGTGTTGCGCATCGGTGACGAGCGACGGGTGTTGCGCAATGCCGCGCTCGAGGTGTGGCGGAGTCCGTCGGGGGCGGAGCCGTTCACGAGTTATTTGTTGCGCGGCGAGACGAGCGACGGGTGGTGGTTTTCGCTGCAGAACGATTTTGCCGCGGCGGAGAATGGGGCGGGATTTCCGCGGCTGCTGGTTTCGCCGGCCGAGCTCCTCGTGCACGATGTTTTGTTGCGGGCGGGGGATTTCGATTGGGCGGCGTATGGCGACGGCGTGATCACTTCGATCGGGTTGGTGACGGCGCCGGAGCCGGCGACGTATGCGATCGCGGGCGTGGCGATGTTGGGCGTATCCGTGGTTCTGCGACGGCGAGTTCGGCGGCGAACGGCGGTTTGAAGATTTCTTTTGCAAGGCACCGGCGAGCGACGAGGGTGGCAGGAGGCGGTGCGACGGCGGGCGTGACAAGGGGTGGGCGAGCCTTGTAGGTTCCGCATCCATGTCTCCTTCTGCTGATACGCTAGTGGCTCTCCTTCATGGTCCGGACCAGCCGGGGCTCGTCGCGCGCGTGGCGGGTTGGATTTTCGAGCGGGGTGGAAACATCCTGCATGCGGACCAGCATCGCGACATGGAGGCGGGGGTGTTTTTCCAGCGGGTCGAGTGGCTGCCGGAGCGCGGTGCGGCGTCGGGGGACGCGGAGGCGTTTCGGGCGTTTGCGGCGTCGTTGGGAATGAATGCGCGGGTGTCGTCTTCGGCGCAGCGGGCACGGGTGGCGGTTTTTGTTTCGAAGGCGGATCACTGTTTTCACGATCTTGCGCTGCGGTGGCGGGCGGGGGAGTTTGCGGGCGAGTTGGTGGGAGTGATTTCGAATCACAACGATCTGCGTGGAGCGGCGGAGGCTTATAGTCTGCCGTATTACCACGTGCCGCTGACGGCGGAGACGAAGACGGCGGCGGAGGCGCGGCAGATCGCGCTGCTGCGGGAGATGTCGGTCGATTTGGTGGTGCTCGCGCGCTACATGCAGGTGTTGTCGGCGGATTTTTTGGAGACGTGGGCGCGGCCGGTGATCAACATTCACCATTCGTTTTTGCCGGCGTTTGCGGGCGGGCGGCCGTATCACCAGGCGCATGCGCGCGGGGTGAAGTTGATCGGCGCGACGGCGCATTACGCGACGCGCGATTTGGATGAAGGGCCGATCATTCATCAGGATGTCACGCGTGTGACGCATCGGCAGGGGGTGGACGATCTGATTCGGATGGGGCGGGATCTCGAGAAACGCGTGCTGGCGCAGGCGGTGCGGTGGCACCTCGACGCGCGGGTGCTGGCTTACGGCAACAAGACCGTGGTGTTCGACTGAGGATCGCCCAACTCCCGCCTTTACGCGGGGGAAACGATCTGTTTCGGTCGCCGGTTCACGAACTTGAAAACTCCTGTCATGGCCACGCCTTCCTCGTCCTCGACCCCGACGCCTTCCGGCGGAAATCCGCAATCTCAAGCTGCCGAGGGCGGACCGGTGGTGGCGCCGTTCGAGGAGCGGTTGTGGGCATTCTGGCAGAAGAATGCGAAGACGCTGCTGGGCATAGCGGCGCTGGTGCTCCTGGTGATCGTGGGGCAGGGCGCGTGGGAGATGCTACAGGAGAAGAAGGAGAAGGATATTCAGCAGGCGTATGCGGCGGCGGCGACGACCGCGCAATTGAAGAGCTTTGCGGCGGCGAATCCGAAGCACGAACTCGCGGGTGTGGCCCAGCTGCGCATCGCGGACGAGGCGTATGGGGAAGGCCGCCACGCGGAGGCGGCGACGATTTATCAGCAAGCGTTGGCGGACCTGCCGGCGGGACCGCTGGCGAGCCGGGCGCGTCTTGGCGCGGCGATGGCTCAGCACCAGGCTGGCCGGGCGGCCGAGGCCGAGACGGCGTTGAAGGCGATCGCGAACGATGCGAACGAGATCAAAGCCTATCGTGCCGAGGCGATCGCACATCTCGCGAGCCTGGCGTCGGAGGCGGGCCGCAGCGCGGATGTGAAGACTTATGCGGATCAGTTGATGCAGCTCGACCCGGCGAATCCCTGGACGCAGCGGACGTTGCAGTTGCTGTCGGCGCCGGCCGCGGAAGGCGATGTGTCGTCGACGCCTGCGTCGGCCGAATCGCCGGCGATCACGCTGCCTTCGGCGAAGAAGTAAGCGTTTTCAGGAGGTGGAGCGGCCGGGGAGGTTCCGGCTGCGGCCGCGGTAGTAAATCGCGCCGAGCAGGGAAATGCCGGCGGCGATGGCGCCGTAGGTCGAAGGCTCGGGGATGGCGGAGGCGGCGGGGGAATAGGTGAGCGAGAAGTTGTCGATGCCGAGCGTGTCGAGGCTGCCGGTTCCGGTTGTGCTTGTTCCGCGGATACGGATGTAGACGGCTTCGATCTGATCGTTGAGTGCGGCGAGAGTGGCGGCGTTGGCCGTCATCTCGAAGTCGCCGAACGGATTGGTGGTCATGTAGGCGCCCACCGAGTGGAATTCGCCGACGTCGCCGACGCGGTATTCGAGGCTGTAGTTCTGATCGGTGGTGCCGACGTTGTTGGCGGTGAACAGCGTCACCTTCAGCTCAAAGTCCCGGAAGCCGAGGGTGTTCGTGAGCTGAAGCATGACGGCGCCGTTTCGGGCTGAGGTGTCCGAGGCGGTGACGCCGATGGGGCGCCAACCGAGCGCGCGATCGCTCCGATTGGACTGCGTGGTGTTGTTGTCGCTCGTCGAGCTCCCCTCGAAACTCGCGATGTTGCGGAAGATCGAGGAGGTGTTGCTCCACGACGTGGCGTCCGAAGTGAAAACTGCCTCGGTGCCGAATCCGGTCGCGGTGGCGCCGGTGTGGACGCTCCAGCCGTCGGGTAAGCCGGAGCCGAGTTGATTGAAATTCTGAAAATAACCGGACGGCGACAACGTGAGTTGGGCGGAAGCGACGGACGCGATGGCGGCCGAAGCGCAAAGCAGGACCACGAAGCTGGAAGTTTTCATGGGAATAAGTGCAAAAGGCTTGTAGATGAGGAGGGAGCCGTGTTGCACGTCTTTTTACATAAATTTGCAAAAGAGGGGCGTGAGGAGATGCGAGTGGGTCCGGGGACGGCGGCGTTGACATATGCACGGGGCGGGCGTCCGATGCGCACGACTTTCGGGGTGTAGCTTAGCCTGGTAGAGCGCCTGCTTTGGGAGCAGGAGGTCGCGAGTTCGAATCTCGCCGCCCCGACCATCTGGAGTCGCGGGGAGTCGCGGGAGAGTTTCCCATGCGCGACTCGGGCGGGCGGTGAGGAGGTGGGCCGGAACCGGGTCCGGGGCGGGGGCTACGATGGGGTTATGAGCAAGTCCAAATCCAAGGGCGCGCCGCGTCGTGCCTCGTCCAAGCCGGTGATCAAGTCGCAACCCGAGCCGCCGTTTCCCAAGCAGAAGCAAACAGCTCCGGGGTTGGAGAGCCGGTTAGATCCGAAGCCGCGTTGGGAGGCGTCGCAGTATCATGCGGCGGGGAAGTTGAATCGGAAGGTTGCGTTGATCACGGGCGGAGACTCGGGAATCGGACGTGCGGTCGCGTATCTTTTCGCGCGTGAGGGCGCGGACGTGGCGATCGCTTATCTGCCGGTTGAAGAGGAGGACGCGCAGGAGACGAAGCGTGCGGTCGAGTCGGCGGGGCGGAAATGCGTGTTGCTGCCGGGCGATCTTTCCAACGCGAAGGCGTGTCGGCGCGCGGTGGAGAGGACGGTGAGGGAGTTGGGTCAGCTCGATATCCTGGTGTCGAACGCCGCGCACCAGATGCGGAAGGCCAAGCCGGAGGAAGTGGAGGACGAGGAGTTCGATCGGACGTTCAAGACGAACGTCTATGCATATTTTTGGCTCGTGAAGGCGGCGCTGCCGCACCTGAAACCGGGCTCGGCGATCATCGCGACGAGTTCGGAGACGGGGTTGTTGGGGTCGGGCAGTTTGCCTGACTACTCGGCGACGAAAGGTGCGATCAATGCGCTCACGAAAACGCTCGCGGTGGATTTGCTTGAGCGCGGGATTCGTGTGAATGCGATCGCGCCGGGACCGGTTTGGACGCCGTTGAACGTGGCGGATGCGGGGGCGAGTGAGGAGAAGGTGGCGAAGTTTGGCACTCAGGCGCCCATCGGGCGTCCCGCGCAACCGGAGGAATTGGCGCCGGCGTATGTGTTTCTGGCTTCGGATGCGGACTCGTCGTATATCACAGGCATCGTGCTGCCGGTGATGGGAGGCGAGACGATCGGAGGATGAATGTTGGGTGCGCGGAGCGGGCGAACGAGCGGCGGCGGATCAATCTCTTCTTGCGTCGCAGGGGGCTTCGTTTAGTCCTGCGCGAACCTCCCCTTCGTCTTTTATGGATACCATTTCGCGTGAAAATAACAGCATGCTGCCGATGGCGGGCATCGTTGTCGGCGTGCTGTCTCTTCTGGTCGGTGGCTATGCCGCGATCAAGGCGTCGAGCCTCCAAAAGGCGGTGGCCGCGCAGGAGGAGAGGATCGGGCGGATCGACGGCATCGAAGGCCAGCTGACGAACGTTCAGACGAGTGTCGACAAGGCCAGCCGTGACATCGGTTCGCTGTCGCGCACGACGCAGGAAGCGTTCAACACCGTGGCGGCCGATCTCGGCAACATTCACGCGTCGATCACCAAGCTCGAGGAAGCGCAGAAGAAAGCTCCGCCTCCGGCCGCGGCTGCGGCGAAGAGTGCGTCGAGCGGGCCGGCCGTGCCGGGACCCGACGAGTATGTGATCAAGGGCGGCGACACGGGCGCGAAGATTGCCCGCGCGCAGGGCGTTTCGCTGGCGGATCTGATGGCGGTCAACCCGGGCGTGAACTGGACCGGCTTGAAGGTGGGGCAGAAGATCAAGTTGCCGAAGAAGTAAATTTTCGGCGCTCACGCGTTCGATTTTTGAAACCTCCCGTGGCGAATGCGCGGGAGGTTTTTTGTGGGCGAGAACGGCGCGGGAGATTGCGTTTCCTCGCTGGAATTTGGGAGTTGGGCGTGAGAGGTTGCCGGCCACGTCATGAATTCGTCGAATTCTGAATTACCGCGCTGGGAAGCGCTCGCGCATACAACGATCGCGAACACGCGGATCTTCGCGGTGAGAAGCACGCGCTTCCGTCATCCGGTGCGCGGAACGGAGCGGGACTTCATCGTGATCGATCCGCCGGACTGGGTGAATGTGGTGGCGCTCACGCGTGACCGGCGGATCGTGCTGGTGCAGCAGTTTCGGTATGGAATCGACGAATTCTCGCTCGAGATTCCGGGGGGCGTCATCGAGGCGGGGGAGGAGCCGATCATCGCGGGGGTGCGCGAATTGCAGGAGGAAACGGGTTACACGGGGGCGCCGGGGCGGATACTGGGCAGCGTGCATCCGAATCCGGCGATGCAGAGCAACCGGTGTCATTTCGTGTATGTGGAGGACGCGGAATTGACTCAGCCGCTGGCGTGGGATGCGGACGAGGAGATGCGGGTGGTGGTGTTGCCCGCCGACGAGGTTTTCGCGCTCGCGCGGAGCGGAGGGATCACGCACAGCCTGACGTTGAACGCGTTGTTGTTGTTCGAGCCGGTGTGGCGGGAGCTTTCCCGGGTGGGAGGATGAGCGGGAGGCGTGGAGGGCCGTTTGACTTGACCTCGGGCGTTCGCTTACTGGGCGGAACACACGTTTCATGACGCCGCCTACGTTTGCCAATGCCTCCGAGACGCTCGGTCCCGCGCCGGAGGGGGATTTTCTGCCCATTCCGCTCGAACGCGAAATTCGCAAGATCTACGAGCGCAGCCCGCTGTATGGGCAGCGGTTCCCGCTGCATCCGGAGCCGTTGCAGTGGTCGTGTTACCGTGAGATCCCGGCGCTTTCGAAAAAGGAGATCATCGATCGCGGGCATCAGGCGTTTTTCCAGGATTACGCGGTGATCGAACGCGGGCTGCAGACGAAGCGTTACGAATACGAGAGCACGGGAGGGACGACGCAGTCGCCGATGACCGTGATCATGGAGGACGGCTGGTGGAACGCGCAGACGGAGCGCGCGTATCTGGCGTCGCCGATTTTGCGCGAGTTTGTGGGGCGGCCGTATCGGAAATGCGTTTTGGCGCCGGTGGGGTGTTCGAGCAATTTGTGTCCCTACGAGGATCATCCGTTTCCGCACCGATATTTCGATGGGACGGTGTATTTGAATCTCTCGAGCGATCCCTTCGCGTTCCCGGAATCGGAGTGGGATCGAATCGTGTTCGAGATGCAGGCGACGAAGCCGGAGGTGCTGGAAGGCGAGCCGGTGTATTTGTCGCTATTGGCGCGGGCGGCGAAAAAGCGTGGCGTGAAAGTGCCGAGCGTGCGCGCGGTGATTCTCACGTATGGCAAGGCCAGCGCGCAGCATGGCGCGCGGATCGCGGAGGTGTTTCCCGCGCCGCAGGTGGATCTCTACGGATCGACCGAGGCGGGGTATTTGTTCGTGGGCGAGGCGTTCAAGGACAACTCGCGCGTGATCGATGCGAATGCGTTCATCGAACTGGTGCCGTGGCGGCCGGAGACGCTGCCGGATGTGTATCAGATTTATGTGACAACGCGGGGGCGGGAAGCGATGCCGCTGCTGCGTTATCACACGGGCGACATCGTGCAGCGTTTCCCGACGGGATTTCGGCTGCTCGGGCGCGAGAGCAATCTGTATTTCCGGCCGGATGGCTCGTTGGTGTCGCCGACCGATATCGATGCGGCGCTGCCGACGGAGTTCGCGTGCTGGCACTACATGCTGGTGCAGACGAGCGAAGTGCGGTGGGACTTCCATTACGTCGCGGATCATGTGGCGCCGGCGGGGACCGAGCAGGCGATCGCGCGCGTATTGGGCGAGGGCGTGCGCGTGAGTGCGTTTCGGCGCCGGGTGATCGCACCGGCGGCGAGCGGGAAGTTCGCGTTGCTGAAGCCGCTGGCGAAGTAGAGCAGCCGGTGGCTGCGAAACGCTCACGCGTTTCGCGACCCAGGTAGGAGTTTGCCCCGATCTTCTACTCCAAAAAGTTAGGGCGACTAATAAGCTGTCCGGGCGGAGGCGGTTACTTTACAAGATCCGATGGCGCGTCGAATTTAATACGCANCTAGCGCCGCGGCGTAATCCCCTCCCGTATCTGCGATGAACCTCTTCCGCTCCACCATCGGCCGCAAGTTTCTCATGGCCGTGACGGGCTTGATCCTCATTGGATTCGTGATCGGACATCTGGTCGGCAACCTCCAGGTGTTTTCCGAGCCCGACAAAATCAACGGCTATGCCCATTTTCTGCAGTCCCTCGGGCCTCTGCTCTGGGTGGCTCGTATCGGACTCTTGGTTGCCGTGGCAATCCATGTCTGGGCGGCGACGGTGCTGACGCTGGAAAATCACGCGGCCCGCGACGTGGCCTACAATGTGAAGCACACGATCCGTGCGACGCTCGCTTCGCGCACGATGCGGTGGACGGGCTACGTGGTGCTGGCGTTTATCGCGTATCACCTCGCGCATTTCACGATCGGCGCGGCGCAGGCGGATACGTTCAAGACCGCGCTGCCGGAATACACGATGCAGAGCGAGTATCACATCGCCGGGTTCCCGGTGGTGGCGGCGGGGACGGAAGTGCATGACGTGCACACGATGGTGGTGCGCGGATTTCAGAACGTGGCGGTTTCGATCTTCTACATCATCGCGGTCGGATTGTTGAGCTTCCACCTCGTGCATGGGACGGACAGCATGTTCCAGACGTTTGGCTGGCGTTCGTCGCGCTGGTCGCCGGCGTTGCGCAAAGTCTGCGTGGCGTTCGCGCTGCTCTATTTCCTCGGCAATCTCGCGATCCCCGGGGCTGTGTTGATCGGTAAACTCCAGCCGCACACGAACACGGCTGTCCCCGTCGCGATTCACCGCTAAAATTTCCGCGCCATGGCCCAACTCGACTCCCGCATCCCGCCCGGCCCGCTCGCCGACAAATGGCGCACGCACAAGGCGAACATCCGCCTCGTCAACCCGGCCAACAAACGGAAATACGAGGTGATCGTCGTCGGCGCCGGCCTCGCCGGTTCGTCCGCCGCCGCCACGCTCGCGGAGCTCGGCTACAAGGTGAAGTGCTTCGTGTATCACGACAGCCCCCGTCGGGCGCACTCGATCGCCGCGCAAGGCGGCATCAACGCCGCGAAGAACTATCAGAACGACGGCGACAGCGTGTATCGGCTTTTCTACGACACGATCAAGGGCGGCGACTATCGCGCCCGCGAGGCGAACGTCCACCGGCTCGCCGAGGTGTCGGTCAACATCATCGACCAATGCGTGGCGCAGGGCGTGCCGTTCGCGCGCGAATACGGCGGCTTGCTGGCGAACCGTTCATTCGGCGGCGCGCAGGTGTCGCGCACGTTTTACGCGCGTGGTCAGACCGGGCAGCAGTTGCTGCTCGGCGCGTATTCGGCGCTGATGCGCATGGTGGGCAACGGCGGCGTGCAGCTTTTCCCGAACAGCGAGATGCTCGATCTCGTGATCGTCGACGGGCAGGCAAAGGGCATTGTCGTTCGCAATTTGATCACGGGCGAAATTTCGCGGCACGCGGCGGACGCGGTGATTCTGGCGACGGGCGGATACGGGAATGTTTTCAATCTTTCGACGTATGCCCGGCAGTCGAATGCGACGGCGATCTGGCGCGCTTACAAGCGCGGCGCGTGTTTCGCGAATCCGTGCTACACGCAGATCCACCCGACGTGCATTCCGGTGACCGGCGATTATCAGTCGAAGCTCACGTTGATGTCGGAGTCGTTGCGCAACGACGGACGCATCTGGGTGCCGAAGAAGGCGGAGGATCGTCTCAAGGATCCGAATACGATTCCGGAGTCGGACCGCGATTACTACCTCGAGCGCATCTATCCGAGCTTCGGCAATCTCGCGCCGCGCGACATCGCGTCGCGGGCGGCGAAGCGCGTGTGCGACGAAGGGCGCGGCGTCGGCGAGAGCGGCCTGGGCGTGTATCTGGATTTCTCGGACGCGATCAAGCGGCTCGGCGAGGCGGGCGTGGCGGAGCGCTACGGCAATCTCTTCGACATCTATCACGAGATCACGAACGAGAACGCCTACAAAGTGCCGATGCGCATCTACCCGGCCGTGCACTACACGATGGGCGGGCTGTGGGTGGATTATAATCTGATGTCCAACATCCCGGGATTGTTCGTCCTCGGTGAGGCGAACTTCTCGGATCACGGCGCGAATCGTCTCGGTGCGTCGGCGTTGATGCAGGGGCTCGCGGATGGCTACTTCGTGATTCCCTACACGATCGGCGATTACCTCGCGACACAGAAGCCGGGTTCGCGTCCGTCGGCGGATGCCGCGGAGTTCAAGGCCGCGGAGCAGAACGTGGTCGGCATGACGACGCGGTTGCTCGGCATCAACGGCAAGGAGCCGGTCAGTTACTTCCACAAGCGGCTCGGCAAGATCATGTGGGAAGGCTGCGGCATGGCGCGCACGGAAGCGTCGTTGAAGAAGGCGTTGCAGGAGATTCCGAAGTTGCGCGAAGAGTTCTGGGCGAACGTGCGCGTGCCCGGTTCGGAGAAGACGTTGAACCAGTCGCTCGAGCAGGCGGGCCGCGTGGCGGACTTCCTGGAATTGGGCGAGCTGATGTGTCTCGACGCGCTGACGCGCGAAGAGAGCTGCGGCGGGCATTTCCGCGAGGAGCACCAGTATCCGGACGGCGAATGCAAACGCGACGACGAGAAATTCGGGCACGTCGCGGCTTGGGAGTTCCAAGGCGAAGGCAAAGCGCCGCTGCGCAATGTCGAACCGCTCAACTACGAGTTCGTGAAGATGAGCGTGCGTAATTACAAGTAACCCACCGCCAAACACCTCTACGACCATGGTCGCAGCCACTTCTCAGAAATCCATCAGCCTTACGCTTCGGGTCTGGCGGCAGGCCGGCCCCAGTGCGCCGGGCAAGTTCGTCGATTATCCGGCGAAGAACCTGAACCCAAACATGTCGTTCCTCGAGATGCTCGACGTGGTGAACGACGAGCTGGTTCGGAAGGGCGAGGAGCCGATCGCGTTCGCGCACGATTGTCGCGAAGGCATCTGCGGCACGTGTTCGCTTTCGATCAACGGCAAGCCGCACGGACCGGGACGGGGCATTGCGACCTGCCAGACGTATGTGCGCAGCTTCAACGACGGCGACATCGTCGTGGTGGAACCGTTCCGCGCGAAAGCGTTTCCGCTGGTGAAGGATTTGATCATCGATCGCAGCGCGCTGGACAAGATTCAGGCCGCGGGTGGCTTCATCAGTGTGCGCACGGGCGCGGCGCCGGATGCGAACGCGATTCCGATTCCGAAGGCCGACGCGGATCTGGCGATGGACGCGGCGTCGTGCATTCAGTGCGGCGCGTGTGTCGCGGCGTGCAAGAACGCGAGCGCGATGTTGTTCGTGGCGGCGAAGGTATCGCAGCTGGGATTGCTGCCGCAGGGCCAGCCGGAGCGCGATCGTCGCGTGCTCGCGATGGTGAACACGATGGACGCGATGGGCTTTGGCAGCTGCACGAATCAATACGAGTGCAGTGCGGCGTGTCCGAAGTTGATCTCGCACGACTTCATCGCGCGGATGAACCGCGATTATCTGAAGGCGAGCTTCCGGTCGGTGTTCAAGCCGGCGCCGGCGGTGACGAGCGGCGGCGGGGCTTGAGGAGCGATCGCTTGAGCGATCGGCGTTGAAGACGCTTGATAAATCGACGGCTCGCCGGGGACGGCGAGCCCTACCTTATTTTGCCAGGTAAAGCGGGGCGCCGGGGCCCATGGGGAGGCCGAAGGCGATCCAGATCGCGAGCAGGAGGCTCCAGGCGATCGCGAAGACGATCGTGTAGGGGAGCATCGTCGCGATCATCGTGCCGATGCCGCTTTTCGGCTCGTAGCGTTGCACGAAGGTGAGGATGAGCGGGAAGTAGCTGAGGACGGGCGTGATGATGTTCGTAATACTGTCGCCGATACGGAACGCGCCCTGCACGAGCTCCGGCGTGTAACCGAGGAGCATGAACATGGGGACGAACACGGGCGCGAGGAGCGCCCATTTGGCGGAGGCGCTGCTCATAACGAGGTTCACGATGGCGCCGAAAAGGATGACGGCGACCATCAGGAGGATCGGCTGATTTTCGAGGCCGAGGTGTTGGATGAACTCGGCGCCTTTGACGGCGGTGATGACGCCGAGGTTGGTCCAGTTGAAGTAGGCAATGAATTGCGATGCGAAGAACGCGAGGACGATGAAGGAGGCCATCGATTTCATCGTGACGGTCATGCCGTTCATCACGTCGTGGTCGTTGCGGATGGTTTTGGCGGCGATGCCGTAGGCGACGCCGGGGAGGAGGCCGAAGAGGAAGATGAACGTGATCAGTCCGCCCATGAAGGCGGAGTTGGCGAAAGTGGGGTTTTCGCGGTTCACGAGAAAGCCGTCGGAGGGAAGCGTGCCGGCGAGAACGAACGCGGCCATGGCGACGACGGTGAGCGTGGCGGCCCAGAGTCCGCGTTTCTCGAGGGAGGAAAGCGGTTTCAGTTCCTCGCGCGGGGCGGGACCGGCGTAGGCGCCGAGGCGGGGGGCGACGATGCGTTCGGTGATCCACGTGCCGGCGACCGTTATCAGAAATGTGGATACGGCCATGAAATACCAGTTGGCGAAGGCGTCGATGCGGTAGGCGGGATCGATGAGCTGGGCGGCGGCTTCGGAGAGACCGGCGAGCAGGACGTCGACGGAGCCGACGAGGAGATTGGCGCTGTAGCCGCCGGAAACGCCGGCGAAGGCGGCGGCGATGCCGAGGAGCGGGTGGCGTCCGAGCGCGTGGAAGAGCGCGCCGGCGAGCGGGATGAGGAGAACGTAGCCGACTTCGCTGCCGGCGTTGGACATGATGCCGGCGAAGACGACCATGGGCGTGATGAGCTTCGCGGGGGAGGCGAGGACGACGAGCCGGAGGCCGGCGCCGAGCAGGCCGGTTTGTTCGGCGACGCCGATGCCGAGGAGGCACATGAGCGACATGCCGAGCGGCGGGTAGGCGATGAAGTTGCGCACGGCGTCGGTGAGCATGCGTTGGACGCCGGAGACGGAGAGGAGGTTGACGACCTCGACGGTGCGGCCGGTGCCGGGATGAGCGACGGAGACGCCGAGGGCGTGCAGCGCGAAGGAGAGGAAGACGGTCGCGGCGGAGAGGAGCAGGAAGAGGGTGGCGGGGTGGGGCAGCGCGTTGCCGAGGCGCTCGACCGTGTTGAGGAAACGTTGAAAGACGCCGGTCGGAGCAGAGGGGGCGGTCATGCGGGAAAAATTTGGAAGCGAGGCGGGAAGGTGGGTCAACTCATGCAGGGGGCGCGCCGATTTTTCGGGAGGCTGTAACTTTTCGCGGAGCGGGGTGTTTTCGGGACATCAACTTCTTCAAAACGATGAAAACCCTTCCTCTGATTGCCTTCCTTGCCGCGCTCGTCGCGTTTGTGTTCTCGCCGGTCAATTTTGAGTTCGCGATGTCGGTGCTGCTCACGCTGGGCGTGGCGAGCATCCTGACGGCGGATTATCGCAAGCGTCGGCCGCTCAAGGTGCCGGTGCGCGCGGGTGTGGCGAGAAAACGCTCTGCGCTTCCGCTGGCGGTGTGATTAGCCGCTGGCGAGCACTGGAGAAGCGGTTCCTGCCGACGAGGCGGGGGCCGCTTTTTGTGTGGGCGGGAGGTGGTGGGGGCGGGGCGTAAAGTTCCTCCCACGACCCGGACTTACGGGGCGAGGTTGGCGAAGCTGCGGAGGTCGATGGAGCCGCGCGATTCGGATTTCATTTCGGTCCGCTCTTCGTAGACGGTCTGGTGAAGGACATTATCGAGGCGGTAGGACGCGGTCTGGCTGTCGCGCACCGCGATCAGCTGGCGGAGGAGCGAGAGGTTTTCGAGGTGGACGGTGACCTCGCGGGTGACGGAGGTAAGCGGGGGAATGCCGAACGGGTCGTTGTTGACGGCGCGGCCGACGAAATTGCCGTTGAGGTAGAGTTTGTGGGCGGAACCGGAGAAGCCGAGGGGGGCGATGTTTTCGTTGGTGAGGCGGAGGGTGAGGACGGCGGTGCTTTCGAGGACCGTCGCGCTGGTGGGGCGGATGTCGACGAGCGTGACGGCGATGCCGCCGGGGCGTGGTCCGCTGCAACCGGTGAAGAAGAAGAGGGGAAGGAGCAGGAGGGGGAGGCAGCGTCGCAGGGTGTTCATAGCGCGGGAACAGCGAATGGCAGCGCGCGATGAAACTGCAAGGCTGGGGACGGCGCGAGATGCGCGTGAGGCGCGGTGCGCGTGCGTGGAGCGCGTCGGCTCGTCGGGACGGCTCGCGCGTCCCTTAGAAAATCGAGAGGGCTTTGGCGCTTTCGAGGGCGAACCAGAGCGCGCCGGCTCCGCAGAGGCCGAGCAAGGTGCGCCGGAGGAGTGTGCGGCCGCGAACGAGAGTGTTGTGGCGGTCGAAATCGCGGGGCGAGCGGTTGTTTTCCGCGAGGAAGCTGGCGAAGCGGGTGTTGCGGTGCGGGCTGCGGGGATCGCGCGCGAGTCCAAAACGGATCGCGGGACGATGGCAGAGGTTGAGCAGGAAGCGCAGCACAGCAGGGGTTAAGAGATTAGTCGGAAAATTGAGTTCGTTTCTTCAAGAGATTTTTAGCTACGGTCGTATTTCACGTCTTTTTTTCCCAGCCACCCATGCACCACTTCCGCTATTCCGGTTCCGATCTGCACTGCGAGTCGGTCGATCTCGCCGCCGTCGCCAAGCTCTACGGCACTCCGACATATGTCTACAGCGCATCGACGATTTCGGATCATTTTTCGCGGCTGAAGCAGAGTTTGAGCGGGCTCGACCTGCAGATCTGCTACGCGATGAAGGCGAATTCGAACCTGGCGATCCTGCGGTTGTTTTCGAATTTGGGCGCGGGCTTCGATCTGGTGAGCGGCGGGGAGATCCGGCGCGTGATCGCGGCGGGTGGCGATGTGAAGACGAGTGTGTTCGCGGGCGTCGGCAAGACCGAGGCGGAGATCAAGCTGGCGCTGGAGAACGGGATTTTCGCGTTTCACGTGGAGAGCGAGCCGGAGCTGGCGCGAATCAATCACGTGGCGGGGACGCTGGGCGTGAAGGCGCCGATCGCGATCCGGGTGAATCCGGACGTCGATGCGCACACGCATGCGAAGATCACGACGGGGAAGAGCGACAACAAGTTTGGCATTCCGCTGAAAGCGGCGCCGGCGGCGTATGAGGCGGCGGCGAAGTTGAAGAACATTCATATCAAGGGTGTGCAGATGCACATCGGGTCGCAGCTGACCTCGGTGGGGCCGTTCGTCGAGGCGGTGAAGAAGCTGGTGCCGTTTGTGGCGGAGCTGAAGGCGACGTATGGGATTTCGTATTACTCGATCGGCGGCGGGATGGGCATCGTTTACAAGGATGCGCTGGCGAGCGGGCAGCAGGCGTGGTGGGATGCGTTGCCGGCGGAGCAGCGTCCGTTGACGCCGGAGACGTATGGCGAAGCGCTGACGCCGTTGCTGGCGCCGCTGGGGTTGAAGATCCTGCTCGAGCACGGGCGTTTCATGGTGGGCAACGCGGGCGTGTTGCTGGCGCGTGTGGAGCATTTGAAGCGCGGGGCGAACAAGAACTTCCTGATCGTCGACGCGGCGATGAACGATCTGGTGCGTCCGGCGATGTATGACAGCTATCACGAGATTGTGCCGCTGCATCGCGACTCGTCGCGGCGGGCGTTGGTGGCGGACGTGGTCGGGCCGATTTGCGAAAGCGGGGATTGTTTCGCGAAGGACCGGCAGATTCAGGAAGTCGGGGAGGGCGAGCTGATCGCGTTCATGAGCGCGGGTGCATATGGCTATGCGATGGCGAATCGCTACAATGCGCGTCCGCTCGCGGCCGAGGTGCTGGTGCAAGGGAGCAGTTTTGAGCTGATCCATGCGCGGGAGACCTTCGAGCAGTTGATCGCGGGCGAGAAGGTGCCGGCGTTTTTGAAGTGAGGTTGAGCCCACGGAACACACGGAATACACGGAAGACGGAATGTTTTTCCGTGTGTTCGGTGTGTTCCGTGGGCTAGTGGATTGGGCATGACGTTTGTTGTGGTTGGAGCTGGGGCTTGGGGGACCGCGTTTGCGGTGCATCTGGCGCGGCTCGGGCAATCGGTGACGCTCGCGCCGCGGCGGGCGGAGCAGATGGTGAAGCTCGGCGTGATGCGGGAGAATGAGGATTATCTGCCAGGCATCGCGCTGCCGGAGGGCGTGCGCGTGGAGGCGGATTTGGTGAAGGCGCTGGAAGGTGTGGAGGTGGTGTTGCTGGCGTGTCCCTCGCAGGCGTTGCGGGAGACGTGCGAGCGGGTGTGCGAGGCGAGTTTGCGGGTGAAGCCTCTGCCGCAATTGAAATTCGTGTTGAGCTTGGCGAAGGGGCTGGAGCTGGGGACGCATCTGCGTCCGTCGGAGGTGATCGCGGATGTATTCAAAAAACCGATTGCGGGGTCGCTGACGGGGCCGACGAATGCGGCGGAGGTGGCGCGGGGGTTGCCGGCGGCGATGGTGCTGGCGGTGACGGAGATCGGCGCGGCCGCGCAGGAGGTGCAGGCGGCGTTAAGTGGGCCGACGCTGCGGGTGTATACGAGCGACGATCTGGCGGGGGTGGAGATCGGCGGGTGTTTGAAGAACGTGTATGCGATCGCGGCGGGGTGCTCGGATGGGTTGAAGCTGGGCGACAATACGCGGGCGGCGCTGCTCACGCGGGCGCTGGCGGAGATGGTGCGCGTGGGCGTGCGGCTTGGGGCGCGGGCGGAGACGTTTTACGGATTGGGTGGGTTCGGTGATTTGGTGGCGACGTGCCACGGCGGGTGGAGCCGGAATCGGGAGTTTGGCGAACAGATCGGGCGCGGGAAGAGCGTCGCGGAGTTGTTGAAGGATCGGAAGAGTGTCGTGGAGGGTTACAAGACGACGAAGTCGTTTCACGAGCTCTGCGTGCAGCAAGGAATCGACGCGCCGATCCTGGCGCAGACGCACGCGATTTTGTTCGAAGGCAAGCAGCCGGCGGAGGCGCTGCGGTGCTTGATGACGCGGGGATTGAAGAGCGAGTGACCGCGGCAAAACGACTGGGGCTGATCCGCTCGTAATCGTTCTCTTTCTCGTTCTCGTCCTCGGGCGTCGGAGCGCGGAAGGAGAGAACGAGAACGATTACGAGAAAGAGAACGAGCGAGGGGGATCAATGTCCGCCCACGGCGGATTGCTCTTGGATGTATTCCTGCTTGAGGCCGAGTTTTTCGGGGGCGTGCAGGACGAGCATCTTCATGCGGACGTCGGACGGGACCTGCTGGGCGGTGAGCTTCGACACCACGATCATGAGGACGATCGCGAGTGGAACGGCCCAGATGGCGGGTTGTTCGCAGAGGATGCGCAGGAGCGGGTGATGCGCCCAGAAGTCGTTGAGCGGGGCGAAGCCGGCGAAGACTTTGCCCATAGGGCCCTTGTCGAGGGCGAGCGTGGAGAAGTTCGTGAGCGCGGCGGCGGCGAGGGCGAGGAGGCCGCCGGTGAGCATGCCGGTCGCGGCGCCTTTCATGGTCATGCCGCGCCACCAGACGCTCATGAAGAGCAGCGGGAAGTAGCTGGCGGCGGCGATGGCGAAGGCCTGGCCGACCATGAAATTGATCTCCAGATACTCGACGAAGCAGCCGAGGGTGATCGCGACGGCGCCGATGACGACGGCGGCGATTTTGAAGGCGATGAGCTTTTCGCCCTGGCGGGCGTTGGGGCGGAGCATGCGGCCGTAAACGTCGTGGGCGAGCGCGCCGGTCATGGAGACGAGCAAGCCGGAGAAGGTGCTCATGAAGGCGGCGAAGGCGCCGGCGCAGGTGATGCCGGAAAGGATCGAGCCGAGGATGCCGAAGCGGGCGCCAAGGATCGTGGGGAGCTCGAGGACGACCTTGTCGGTGCCCTTCGCGCCGACGCCGGCGTAGAGCTCGGGCATGAAGTTGCGGCCGATCACACCGAAGACGGGCGGGAAAACGTAGAAGATGCCGATGAGGATCATGACCCACATCGTGGTGCGTTTCGCGGCGACGCCGTCGGGATTGGTGTAGAAGCGGACGAGAATGTGCGGGAGTCCGGCGGTGCCGCAGACGAGAGCGATGATCAGCGAATACGTGTAGAGGAGAGAGTAAGGTTTTTGGTGTTCGGCGATGTAGGCGGCGCGTTCCTCGGCGGGGAGGATCGCGGCGGCGGCGTTGACGGCCTTGGTCGTGAGCGGTCCGAAGGGGGCGATCCAGGTTTCGTCGCGCGGGGCTTTTTCGGGGAGGGGCTGGCGCGTGGTCGCGGCGTTGTCGGTGGCAACGGCGGCGGGGGCGACGATGGCGGCGGGTTGTTCGCCGGGGGCGGTGTTGAGCGCGAGCTGGTGGTTGTAGAAACCGTAAACCGAGAGGAGGACGAAGATCGGGACGCTGATCGCGAACATCTT
>Ga0065721_10050021_pt1 | contig 24138 bp, 23 predicted proteins | sample Mesricmetagenome_FD_59108 | JGI IMG/M metagenome (GOLD analysis project Ga0065721, IMG submission 59108) | Mesophilic microbial community from rice straw/compost enrichment Sample: eDNA_1 v2 (version 2) | ecosystem: Engineered > Solid waste > Grass > Composting > Bioreactor | place: USA: Davis...
CATTCGATGCTCCAACCCGACTCAGCGCGGTTGCAGCTACTCTGACGTCCCATTCGATGCTCCAACCCGACTCAGCACGGCTGCAGCTACTCTGACATCCCATTCGATGCTCCAACCCGACTCAGCAAGACTGAGTCAGCCTAGATTCTTTAATATCTTGGTTTTGCTGCTACCTGGACGTCGGCGAACACGTCGCTCTTGAACATCTCCAGAAACCAGACGCTCGTGTCGGTCGTGCCCGCCCGAGATAACGAGAGGATTCGGGAGGTCTCTCCCTAAGAGAAGCGTTGGCGGTATTCCCGAGGGGAGAGGCCTTCCGTTTTCAGAAAGCAGGAACTAAAGTAAGGCGCTTGGTTAAAGCCGACCTCTTCGGCGATGCGCGCGATCGGATAGTCGGTCTGCATGAGCAGCAGCTTGCTCTGCTCGATCCGGTAGCGCAGCAGGTAAGCCATCGGAGACAGGCCATATTCCTTCTGCATGCAGCGTGCGACGTAGACCGGATGGAAGTTCAGCGCCTCTCCCAGCGACTTGGCCGTAATCTCTTCGCGATAGCGGCTGCGGAGAAAGGCGGCGGCTTGTTCGGCGCAGGCGACGGCGGGAGATGTGAGCTGGGACTCGATGCTTGCGGACAGCTGCCGCAGCGCTTCCTGGAACAGCACCTGCTGCTTGAACCGCGAAGCGTTCAAGTGAGCTTCGGGGCCAAGGGCGATGATCTGGTCCATCAGCTCTCCGAATCTGCCGGGATGGGCAAGCTTGGCGAATTGGGGCAGTGCGAGCTGGAACGCGCCGGCGTCGAATTTGCGGGATTCGTCCCGGTCGTCGTAAGGTTCGGGAGCTCTTCCGGGAGGCGCGGTATCCGTAGCCCTCCAGTTCCCCATCGTCCGAAAATGCAGCCAGTAGTAGTCGGTCGTTGCCCGGCAGCCCTCCGTGGCGAAATGATAAGCGTCCGGCCGAAGGATGAGCGCGTTCCCTTCCGCGACCTCGTAATGCCGGTCTTCTTCTCCGATATAGAGACAACCTTTCATGACCGCCAACATATCGAACAAACCGATATGCCGCCTGCTCATATGCTTCTCCCCGACGGCGAACTCCGTGCGTCCGCTCGCGATGTAATGCGGCAGCGGGGGCAGGGTAAACTCCAGAAGCTCCATGCTTGGCCTCCTTCCCAATGAGGTTTGTAAAGTGAAAGAAAGAGTTTGAAAACTGAATCACGATTGCGATTAATGCCACTATAATTTGTTTTGCGCACAAAGTCTAATCTGTGCGGAACAAACGGAGCTTACGCGCTTGGCAGGAGTTGTAAACGTGAAAAAGAATAGAAATCCATACGGACTGTGGATGCTGGCATGGCCCATCTTTATTGAAGTGTTGCTGCAGACGCTGCTTGGAACCGTCGATACGGTGATGGTCAGCCGGATTTCGGACGACGCGGTGGCGGTGGTCGGCTTATCGGGGCAATTGTTCGCGGCGCTTACGACGCTGTTCATGACGATCTCGGGCGGCGCGGGCATTCTGATCGCTCAGAAGCTTGGCGCCAAGCGCGGAGAGGACGCGAGGACGATCGCCATCATGAGCTTGACTGTCAGCGGCGTCATCGGCCTGGCGATCAGCGCGCTGCTATACGCGCAAGCGGAAAATTTAGCGGGCATGCTGGGCATCTCGGACGAATTGCTCCCGCTATGGAATGTCTACGTCTCCTATTTCGGCGGCGGGATGGTACTGACCGCTCTTATCGCCGCGCTGAGCACGGCGATTCGCAATACGGGCAACACGAGGACGCCGATGTACATCGGGATCGCGATGAACGTCGTTCATATCGTTCTGAATTACGTGCTTATTTTCGGGATGTTCGGATTTCCCGAGTGGGGCCTGTTCGGCGTGACGGTGTCGGGCAACGTCAGCCGGCTGATCGCGGTGCTTCTGTTGTTCTATGTTTTCGTCTACTCGTTCAATCGGAAGATCGGGTTCAGGGATTTGCTCGTATTCAAGCCGAAGCTGTTCAAAGAGGTGCTTCATATCGGCTGGCCGCTCGGTGTGAACATGTCCGGATGGGTGTTCTCGCAGCTGGCGATCTACGCGTTTATCGCCATGCTGGGCGCCGCCGAGCTGGCGACGAAAACGTATATGAACACGCTGGAGTCTTTCTGCTTTATGCTCGGCTATGCGATCTCGCTGGCCGTTCAGATTCAAGTCGCGCATCTGTTCGGAGCGGGGAAGACGCGGGAGGCTTACGTCGGCGCTTACCGGGCGCTCGGCATCGGCCTGGGACTGGCGATGCTGAACGCTCTGCTGCTGCTTGCGATGGGGCGGTACTTGCTCGGACTGTTCTCGCAGAACGAAGAGATATTGGCGCTCGGCACTTCTCTGCTGGCGCTTAACTTGCTGCTTCAGCCGGGCAAGGTGCTCAACATGTCTCTCAACAATGCGCTGAATGCGGTAGGCGATACCCGGTATACGATGGTGACGGCCCTGTTCTCTTTATCCCTCGTGGCAACGGCAGGTTCGTACTGGCTGGGCATTCATGCCGGCTGGGGGCTGGCCGGGATTTATTGCTGCATGATCGCCGACGAATGGGTGCGAGGCATTCTCGTGCTGCGGCGGTGGAAGGGGCAGAAGTATTTGCGCAAGGCAGAGGCGGAGTCCCGGGTATCCGATAGTCGAAGAATGGCGACAGAGACGGGCTTGTCCCTATGAAGCCGACGCGATGCGAGGCGGCGTCTTCATCCAATCTTCATGAAACCTTCATCCGAAATTCATGTTGAAACCTCCTTTCCGTGCTAGAATTTATTTATATTTAGATTAAGTATAAATTAAAAACGGGAGGAATTTTCATGAGCACAAATACGAACACAACGACTGTAGGCGACGTATTAAATCAGCAGATCGCTAACTGGACCGTCCTTCATATGAAGCTTCACAACTATCACTGGTATGTCAAAGGACCGCAATTTTTCACCTTGCATGCGAAATTCGAAGAACTGTACACGGAAGCGGCCGCCAATGTCGATGTGCTGGCGGAGAGACTGCTGGCGACCGGCGGCAGCCCGGTGGCGACGTTGGCCGACAGCTTGCGCCTGTCGAGCGTCCGCGAAGCGAACGGGGATGAAACGGCCGAGAGGATGGCGACGAACGTGGCGGAGGATTTCGCCCAATTGGCCGGCGAGCTGAGACAAGGCATCAAAATCGCCGAGTCGTGCGATGACCAGGACACGGCGGACTTGCTGCTCGGCATGAAAACGAACCTGGAGAAACACGCCTGGATGCTGAACACCTTCGCCGGGCGCTGACCCGGAGGCGAGTTGCGAAGCGCGGAGGGCCGAAGGTACAATAGACGGATAGGAGGTGAGTTCCATGGGCGCTTCTATTCGTCCGATCGGTCCTCCGCGATTCGCGGTCGCCGTTCATATTTTGGTCGGGCTGGCGCGCAGCGGCTGCAATCTGTCGAGCGCGACGATCGCGGATCAAGTCCATTCCCACGCCACGTTTATGCGCAGAATTTTGGCGCGGCTGTCCCATGCGGGACTCGTCGAAGCGCGGGAAGGCCGGGACGGCGGATACAGCCTGAAGCTGCCGCCGGAACAGATTACGCTTGCCGACGTCTTCGCAGCGATCCGATGTGAGGGGACCGAGGAGGCGGGAGGCGACGGCTGCGGCAAGGAGGACGGCTCGCCATGCGACGAAGTCGACTGGAACGAACGGCTCGACTTGGCGTTGATAGAGATCATGAGCGCGATGGATCGTCAAATGCTGGACTACTTGCGTCGGCACACGATCGCAAGTCTGATCTGACCAAGGATTGACATCGGCGAAGTGCCGTTATAATATGTGCTTAGAGCGGGTGCAGTTAACGAAGTAGTTGGCTGCGCCTTATTTTGATCATAACTGTGCCTATATCGGGCTCAGTATTATTGGGAGGATGTCATAATGGATATTGTGGCAATCGTACTGCAGTCTTTGTTGGCGCTCGCTTTTGTCGGAGCGGGCATTTCCAAGCTGGCGGGAGTCAAGGCGCATGTCGACAACTTTAACCACTGGGGGCTGCCGCAGTGGTTCAGGATCGTGACCGGGCTGGTCGAGGTCGCGGGAGCTGCGGCGCTGGTCGCCGGCTTCTGGGAGCCGAGCTGGGCGGCCGCGGGAGCGCTGTGGTTGGCCGTCACGATGCTCGTGGCCATTCTCGTTCACGTTCGGGTCAAGGATTCGCTGAAGCTTACGTTTCCTTCGATTGTCCTGTTCGTGCTGCCGGTCGCGCTGTTGATCCTCGAGTGGGATGTTTTGGCCGACTTCCCGGGATTCTAAGCGGGGGCAGGCTGTGGCTGTCTTATAAGTAAACGGCGCCGTACCGACGGTTATCGCTGGGTGCAGGGGAATGGGCATCTATCTCCTTCCGATGCTATACGATCCTAAAATTTGAAATGGTAAACCCGTTGCAAGGAAATTTTAGGACCGTATGAGGCAGTCTCCAGGAGATAGATGCCCTTCTCTTTTTCATCGATAATCGGGTACGCCCTTGCTGATAAGACAGCCCGCCTTCCTGTTGGAGCAAGTCGAAAAATAGCCATTGACATTCCTGCGCAATTGTAATATCTTAAAATTAAGATAAACGAAATCGAGATAATACGATCAGTCAAAAGGAAGGCAGGTGCGAACGATGACGGACAATGGGCGCGATTTTTCGCTTGATCTCTATATCGCTCTGAGCCGGGCCAGCCAATGGGTGAATGCGCACGTCGATCAGGACATCAAGCGCTCCGGGCTGAACAGAACGGAATTCGGGGTGCTCGAGCTGCTGTATCATAAAGGCTCGCAGCCGCTTCAGCAAATCGGCGGCAAAGTGCTCATGAGCAGCGGCAACATTACGTACGTCGTGGATAAGCTCGAGCAGAAAGGGCTCGTCCAGAGAAGAGCCTGCACGGAAGATCGGCGTCTCGTGTATGCGGATATTACCGATTCCGGACGGCAACTGATCGAGGACGTGTTCCCGCGGCATAGGGAAGTCATTCATCAAGCGGTGAGCGGGTTGGACGAAGACGAGAAGAAGACGGTCAGCGCGTTGCTCAAGAAGCTGGGGAAAGCGGCCGAAGAGGGATTCAAGTAGGGCGCGTGTAACGTGAACTCTGCGAGACATCTGGAAGCGAACAGGCTGCGGACCTCGTTTTCAGGTCATATATCTTAAAATAAAGAATCTTTAATTTGATATAGAGGAGCGGGATGGACAGATGAGCGAATTCGAAACTTTGGTGAAAAATCGCAGATCGGCAATGAAATTCATGGAGGACGTGGAGATAACGGAACGCGAGTTGAACGAAATGTTCAGTCTGACCAAATTCGCGCCGTCGGCTTTTAATCTTCAGCACGCGCATTACGTCGTCGTGAAAGATCCGGAGATCAAGAACAAGCTGTACGAAGCGGCGAACAAGCAGTACAAAGTTCTGAGCTCCTCCGCCGTCATTCTCGTATTGGGCAATACTAATGCCTACCGCGATGTAGGCCCTATTCACGAAGGCTTGCTGAATCTGGGCGTCATGAGCAAGCAGGAGTACGACATGACCGTCGAGTCGGTGCTGTCCTTCTACGAGGAGCGGGGAGAATCGTTCCAACGCGAGGAAGCGATCCGCAACGCGAGCCTGTCGGCAATGCTGTTCATGCTGATCGCCAAAGACAAGGGCTGGGACACGTGTCCCATGATCGGCTTCGATCCCGTAGAGGTCGGACGGATATTGAACATCCCCGAATCGTACGTGCCGGCGATGATGATTACGATCGGCCAAGAGGATACGTCAAGCCAGCGGCCGCGCGGCTATCGCAAGCCGGTGGGCGAGTTCGTGAGCTATAACGGTTTCTGAAATGATGAATTCATAAGGAGAGGATACAAATGACGCAACGCACTTCGGGCATTCACCACGTTACGGCTTTCGTGAGACATGCTCAGGCTACCGTAGATTTCTATTCGGGGGTACTCGGATTAAGATTGGTTAAAAAGACGATCAACTTCGACGCGCCGGAAGTCTATCATCTTTATTTCGGCAACGAGGCGGGCAGCCCTGGGACGGTCATTACGTTCTTCCCTTGGCCGACGTCCCGCAAAGGTCGGATCGGGGGCGGGCAAGTCGGCATCACTTCTTACGTCGTGCCGGTCGGAACACTGGGCTTCTGGAAGGAGCGCTTCGAGAAATTCCGCATTCCGACGGCAGAGACGAGCCGGTTCGGAGAGCAATTGCTGCAGCTCGAAGATCCGGACGGCTTAAAAATCGAGCTGGTAGAGCGGGAGGACGGCCCGGTGAACCGTTGGGTTTTCGGAGGAGTTCCCGCGGACAAAGCGATCAAAGGTTTTGGCGGAGCACTGCTGCTCAGCACGGCCCCGGATCGGACGGCGTCGGTGCTTGAGAACGTAATGGGACTGCGCAGAATCGCCCAGGAGGGAGATTACGTGCGCTTCCAAGCGACGGGAGACCTGGGCAACATTATCGATGTGAACGTCGCCCCGGTCGCGCCCGGAGCCGGCGGAGCGGGAACGGTTCACCACATTGCCTGGAGGGCGGCGGACGACGAAGACCATGCGAGGTGGAGAAGCCTCGTCGAGGAGAACGGCTACCAGCCGACTCCGTTTATCGACAGGCAGTATTTCAACGCGATCTACTTCCGCGAGGAAGGCGGAATATTGTTCGAGATCGCGACCGATCCTCCGGGCTTCGCGCGGGACGAACCGGCGGAGACGATGGGGGAGAAGCTGATGCTGCCGGACTGGTTCGAGCCGCATCGTGTGCAGATCGAACAGGGGCTGACGCCGATCGAAGTGCGCGTATTGGAGGAGGATCGCTGATGAAGCATATCTATCGGCAAGGCTCCGATCCGGGCGCCCCGACGCTTCTGCTGCTGCATGGAACGGGAGGGACGGAGCATGACTTGCTGCCGCTGGCCGAGGCGATCTCGCCGGGCTCCTCGGTTCTGAGCGTGAGGGGCAACGTGCTGGAAAACGGCATGCCGAGATTTTTTCGCAGGCTGGCCGAAGGGGTATTCGATCTGGAGGACCTCGAGTTCCGCACGAAGGAGCTTCACGAGTTTCTGGACTCGGCGGCTGCCGAATACGGCTTCGACCGCGGCAATCTGGTCGCCGTCGGTTACTCCAACGGCGCGAATATTGCGGGCAGCCTGCTGTTCTACTACGCGGATGCGCTGAAGGGGGCGATCCTGCACCACCCGATGGTTCCGCGACGGGACTTGCGGCTACCGGATCTCTCGGGCGTTCCGATCTTCATCGGCGCGGGGGAGAACGATCCGATCTGCACGCCTGAGGAAACGGAAGAGCTGCAAGCGCTGCTGACCGGAGCGGGGGCGGAGGTCGCGCTGCATTGGGAGCGGTTCGGTCATCGTCTGACATCGACCGAGGCCGCGGCCGCGGCCGAATGGTTCTCCCGGACGTTCGGAGCTGAGGGAGGAGAGCGGACATGATCGAACTCGACCCGACCGAACTGAGCGAGAGGGATAGCTACAAGCTGCTGATCGGCACCGTCATCCCGAGACCGATCGCATTCGTCACGACGCTCTCGAAGTCGGGCGTCCTGAACGCCGCTCCGTACAGCTACTTCAACATCGTGACCGCCAACCCGCCGATGATCTCGATCTCCGCGCAGAGAAGGGACGGCGAGCGCAAGGACACGGCCAGGAACGCGATCGAGACGGGCCAGTTCGTCGTGCACGTCTCGGACGAATCCTACATCGGGAAGATCAACGAGACGGCCGCGGGCGTTTCTCCCGAGCAGAGCGAGGTCGAGCTCGCCGGGCTTACGCCGGTCCCCAGCGCGAAGGTTGCCGTTCCGGGCGTCGCCGAGGCGAAAATCCGGCTGGAATGCATACTGGAGCAGGCGATTCCGCTCGGAGGAGACAAGACGGCGCGTGCATGCGATCTGCTGATCGGCAGAGTCGTGTACTTCCATCTCGACGAATCGGTATATAAAGACGGATATATCGATCCCTCGGAGCTGAGGGCGGTAAGCCGGTTGGCCGGGAGCTCGTACGCCAAGCTCGGCGAGATTTTTTCCATCGAGAGACCTTCCTGAAACGAGGGGATAAGCAGGCAGCGGGCAACCGCTGTCTGCTTTTTTTGCAGGAAGAAACGCGGTTTCCGGTCGATCTTTTGGGGCAGGTTATTATGGTGCATCACACTCCACCGCAATCCGAAGGAGAGATTCATGAACACGCGCCCACAGCATCGAGACGGACGATTGGACGGTCAGACGATCCTCTTGCTCGCGGTGAACGGACTGTTCGTCATGGCGACCGCTCTATCCGGCACTTATTTCGGAGTCTATATCTGGAAAGCCAGCAACGACTATTTCAAGCTGGGATGGTTTACGCTCATCACCCATCTGTGCATGGGGATTACGTTCTGGATTGCCGGCAACGCGGCCAAAGAAGGCAACAAGATGATCCTGCTGAGGCTGGGCATCGCGATCTCTGCCGGTTTCTACGCGCTGGTGCTTCTCTTGAAAGGGAACGCCATCCACTACATATGGCTGCTGGGTCTTGTTCAAGGAGTCGCGACGGGCTTGTTCTGGCTCGCGTACAACGTCGTCTACTTCGAAGCGACGGAGCCCGACAATCGGGACAAGTTCAACGGCTGGGCGGGAACGATCGCCTCGTTAATCGGAATCGTCGTGCCTTGGACCTCGGGCTGGCTGATCTCCCTGCTGGGCGGCGACAACGGCTACCGTGCGATCTTCATCTCCTCGGCTTGCGTATTCGTGGCGGCGATCGCAACGAGCTTCTTCATTCGCAACCGCAAAACCTCGGGCAGCTACCACTGGCGGTGGCCGTACAAACTATTGAAGGAACGCAGTTCCGCATGGCCTGCCGCGCTGGGCGCGCTGGCTTCGCAGGGAGTGCGGGAGAGCGTGTTCGGGGTCATCATCGGCGTGCTGATCTACGTTCAGACCGGCAGCGAGATGAAGCTGGGCAACTTTATGCTGCTGACTTCGGCGGTCGGGTTCGCGAGTTTCCTGGCTACGGGAAAGTGGCTTAAGCCCAAATGGAGGTACTGGGGGATGCTGGCGGGCGCCGTTGCGCTGATCGCCGTCATTCTGCCGATGTTCGCCGGATTCAGCTATGGGACGCTGCTTGCTTTCGGCCTGGGGGCGGCTTTGTTCTTTCCGCTCTACATTCTGCCCATTACTGCGGCCGTCTTCGATCTGATCGGGAGAGACGAGGAGAGCGTGGAGAGAAGGGTGGAATACGTCGTGGCCCGGGAGTTGGCGCTGAACGTCGGCCGTATCGTCGGGATGGCGGTCTTCATGAGCGTCATCTCCTTCAGCAAGACGCCGCTGGCGATGAAATGGCTGCTGCTGGCGGTGGGCAGTTCGCCGCTTCTAAGCTGGTTGTTCATGCGCAAGCTTCTGGCGAGGGGGAAAGGGCTGAGTTGAGCGAGGGTTGACATGAAACCAAAAGGTTTCATATAATAGGGCGAGAAATGAAACCAAAAGGTTTCCTATGCAGAGGAGAAATGAATCGTGACCGATACAACTCAGGACAAACTGCCCGATATTCGCCAGACCCAACTGTTCGACGCGTCGATTGATAAAGTATGGAAGGCCGTTGCCACGGCGGAGGGGATCTCGGTTTGGTTTATGCCGAACGACTTCCAGCCGATCGTCGGACATGAATTTCATCTCGATGCCGGTCCTTACGGCAAATCCCCGTGCAAGGTGACGGAGATCGATCCGCCGAACCGTCTCTCCTTCAACTGGGGCAACGACTGGTTCGTAACATTCGAACTCGTCGACAAGGGCGGCCGGACCGAATTTACGCTCATTCACGGAGGGTGGTCCGCGGAAGGCGCGACGGAGTACGGCGAGCCTCACGAAGTCGTGCGCGACCGGATGAATGGCGGCTGGGTCGGCATCGTGGCCAAGCTGGGCGAATATGTCAGAGCCTAACGCGGCTTCGGCGGAACAGAAGCACGACGTCTTCCAGGCGATCTCCGACCCGACCAGGAGGAGCGTACTCCGTCTGCTCGGGGATCGGGAGCTGCCGTTGAACGCGATCAGCAGCCATTTTCCGATGACGCGTCCCGCCGTCTCCAAGCACCTGCGCATTCTCGCCGAGGCCGGCCTGGTGAAGGAACGCAAGGTCGGTCGGGAGACGCGTTATCGGCTGGACGCCGATCCGCTTCGCGAGCTCAAGAACTGGCTGGCTTTCTACGAACGCTTCTGGGAGAACAAGCTGGACGCGCTCAAGCGCTATGTGGAGACGGACGACTGAGACCCCGCATCTTTACGCGCATTTTCGCAGATCGCATCATGGAATAATTATATAATGATTTGCGAATTTGGTGGCGATAAGGACGCTGTTAGCTTGCGCTGCCACCGGAGTCCGTGGTATTCTCGGAATAACGATTTTTAACGGGAGGTGAAGGTAGGATGAATCGAGAGTTTGTGAACAATCAAGTAAGCCGGCTGCCGATCGCGATGGCTGGCATCGTTCATGGCGTGCGCGAAGACGGGAGAAGTCTGTCCAATTACGACCATACGATTGCACAACTCGCGAGAAGGTTCCTACCTTGACCAGAGCGGATCAATTTGAATCCGAACAGGGCGCAGGGAATTTTCCCTACGCCCTGTTTCTATATACAGGACGGGAACCTCCGATATTCAGGAGGAACCGATATGTTAACGATTAATTGCCAAAATGTACGCAAATACAACGCTGCCCAGCTCGTGCTGGACAACGTGACGTTCGAGCTTCATCACGGGGAGAAAGCCGGTCTCGTCGGCCGCAACGGAAGCGGCAAAACGACGCTGATGCGTCTGATCGCCAAGCTGGATACGCCGGACGAAGGGCTGCTCACCGTGCGCAAGGACGCCAGAATCGGCTATCTGGAGCAGATCCCGGCGGATTCGGAGCGCCGCACCGTCTATGACGCGCTCGCTCTCGGGTACCGCGGTCTGCTGGAATGCCGCGCCGAGATGACCGTCTTGGAGCAGCGAATGGCGGAGCCGCAGACGGGGGAGGGCCCGGAGCTGCTGGAGACGCTGCTGCAGCAGTATGCTGCGCTTCAGGAGCGCTTCGAGCGGGAGGGCGGCTACGAGCTCGACGCGCACATCGATCAGGTCGCAGGAGGCTTGCGAATTGGGAAGGAATGGTACGAGAGAGACTACGCTTCGTTGTCCGGGGGAGAGAAGACGAAGGTAGGGCTCGCTTCCCAGCTCATCCGCAAGCCCGACTTGCTGCTGCTCGACGAGCCGACGAACCATCTGGACATGGGCGGCGTCGAGTGGCTGGAGGAGTTTCTGCTGAAATACGACGGCGCGTGCTTGATCGTCTCCCACGATCGTTACTTCCTGGACCGGGTCGTTACGAAGATCGTCGAGCTGGAAGACGGGGAGTCGCTCGTGTTCCATGCGAACTACACGAAGTATATGAAGGAGAAGGAAGAACTGGTCCTTCAGCAGTTCGCCGATTACCAGGAACAGCAGAAGAAAATCAAGAAGATGCGCGAGACGATCAAGCAGCTCATGGAATGGGGCAGAATCGGCGACAACGGCAAGTTTTTCCGCAGGGCCGCGTCCATGCAGAAAGCGCTCGACCGGATGGAGAAGGTAAAGCGTCCGGCAATTGACCGCAAGGAGGCGGAGTTCGAGCTTCGGCCGACGGATCGTTCGGGCAAGCAGGTCGTCGCGCTGGACGGGGTGGTCAAGCGCTACGGGCAGGCCGACATTCTCAGGGGCGCTTCGGCGCAGCTCGAATACGGGGAAAAAGCGATGCTGATCGGTCCCAACGGCGCGGGTAAGTCGACGCTGCTCCGGTTGATCCTCGGCCAGGAGGAGGCGGACGGAGGCGAGCTTAGGCTCGGTTCGCGGGTCGAGGTCGGTTATCTGGCCCAGCAGCAGCTTCCGGAACAGCCGAAGCAGTCGGTGCTGGATTATTTTCGCCGGGAGGCCGGCATGGAGGAAGGGGAGGCCAGGTCGCGACTGGCGGCCTGCCTGTTCTACGGAGCGGACGTGTTCAAGCCGGTCGGACTGCTGTCCGGAGGGGAGTGGACGCGTCTGAGGCTGGCGCTTCTCGTGCTTCGCAAGCCGAATCTGCTCGTGCTGGACGAACCGACGAACCATATGGATATCGCGTCGAGAGAGGCGCTGGAGGAAGCGCTCGAGGAATACCCCGGTACGATACTGGCGGTCACCCACGACCGCTATCTGATCAACCGGCTGTCGCAAAAAATCTGGGAGCTGAACGAGGGACGGCTGACGGTGTACTTGGGCGACTTCGACGATTACAAGGCGGAGAGCAGGCGCAGGCGGGCGGCCGGCAAGCCTGCGGAACCGGCGAGCGACCGCCAGTCCCGGACTGCGGCAGAGCGGCCGAAATCGGTCATTCCCGTCGCTGCTCGGCAGACCGTGCCTGTCCGGGAACGCCTGGAAGCGGAGATCGCTGAGCTGGAGCGGCGTCTGGCCGAGCTTGACGACCGGATGAACGGCAGCGCGCCCGCCGCACTTGAACTCGAACGGGAGTGGGCGGAAAGGGAAGGCGTGCGGGAAAGCCTGGATCGCCTGTACGAGCAGTGGATGGAGAGCTCCGGAGAATAATTCGCGGGCGTCCGGGAACGATAGCATCGACAAGAGCGTTCCAAAACGGAGGCGATCGAGCGGATGGCGAGAAGAAGGAGATTGGCTGTGCCGGGAGCGGAAGAAGGCGTCAGCGCGCTGAAGGCGGAAGTCATGCGCAAGGAAGGTTACCCTGTCGATCCCCAGCGGCCCGACGAAGTCAAATACGAGGTCGCCAAGGAGATCGGAGTGCCGCTGAAGCGCGGAGACAACGGCAAGCTGACGACCGAAGAAGCGGGACAGGTCGGCGGGAAAATCGGCGGGGCGATGGTGCGGGAGATGATTCGGCTGGCGCAGGAGCAATTGACGCGCAGAACGTGAAAAACCAAGAAGCGAAGACCTCCAGGGGGTTCTTCGCTTTTTTTTATGCCATTTTCACGTTATACGGTCGTATAGCCGACGAGGCCGAACTTAACAGGAGACCGGGGGTGGCTTATAATGAACTGATACGTTGCCGATCGACCCGACTCCAGGACGAACCTGCATGCTAATAGGCAGGTTTTTCATTTTGCGCGGCAGCGGGTATAAAATCTTAGGAAACTTTAAGAAACTGTTGGCAGAGGAATACGATAGAATAATAGAAAAAGGTTCTCCGCAATTCGGTAAGGGGGATGAAGCGGACATGAATCTGTTAATCAAGCTGGGCAACAGAAGGTTTATTCTTTTTACATTAATCTTGCTGCTGAAATGCTGTCTGGCCTGGTTCGTCGTTTTCGAGGACGGTCCTTCGGTCGCGACGATGCTGACGGAAATTCCGTTCTTCTGGGTCGTCTTCTGTCTGATCGAATGGTTTGCGACCAAGCGCAAGCTGCTCTACTACACGATCGCCAACCTGTTGTTTACGCTGCTTTATTTTACGGTGCTGATGTATTACAAATATTACGGCGTTATCGTAACCTATCACGCGCTTAACCAAGCCGATAAGGTCACGCAGGTCGGAGACAGCACCTATTCGCTGATGGATCCGTATTACTTGCTTGTTTTCGTCGATATTATCGTTCTGGTATCCATTCCGTTGTGGATGAGAAGCCGGGCCAAGGGCGTTCAACTGAATTTGAGACCGATCAGCCGCAAGGCGATTTCCGTGCTGTTCATCGTGTCCGTCGTGCTGTGCTATCTCAGCATCTGGCCTAACCGCGCCAGCATGAACGAGAATAAGCAGGCCGAGGAAATGGGCATTCTGAATTACGAGTTTTACACGATTTTCGCGGACGACAAGGTCGATGCGGCAATGGTGGAGATGAATGAAATTACCCAGGAGAGAATCGATTGGCTGAAGGGCAGCGCCCTCTCCGGGGAACCGCGGTATTACGGCGCAGCCAAAGGCAAGAATCTGATTATCATTCAGATGGAATCGCTGCAGAACTTCCTGATCGGCCTTGAGGTCGACGGCCAGGAAGTCATGCCGAATCTGACCAAGCTGGCCCGGGAAGATTTCCGTTACGACAATTTCTATACGATGGTCGGACAAGGGACGACTTCGGACGCGGAATACACGGTGAACACCTCTCTGTACGTGCCGAAGCACGAGCCGGCCACGAAGAACAACGTGAAGAAGGAGCTTCCGAGCCTGCCCAAGCTGCTGAAGGTCCAAGGATACGATACGGCTACGTTCCATACGAACGACGTCCAGTTCTGGAACCGGACCGAGCTGTACCCCGCTCTCGGCTTTGACCGTTACTACGACAAGAGCTTCTTCGGGGACACGGACCATATCGCGTTCGGGTCGTCCGACGAGGTGCTGTACGCCAAGACGATCGAAGAACTGAAGAGGATGGACGAGAGCGGCAAGCCTTTCTATGCGCACGTGTTGAGCATGAGCGCTCATCATCCTTACAATCTTCCGGAAGGCAAGCAGCGGATGAGCATTCCCGAAGAGATGCAAGGATCAATGATCGGAAGGTACATCGCGGCGCAAAATTATGCCGATTACGCGCTGGGCGTCTTCATCGACGATCTGAAGAGCAGCGGGCTGTGGGACGACAGCATCGTCATCCTTTACGGCGATCATCAGGGGCTGCCGGTGTACTCGATGAGCAACGACGAGCGTGAGCTGATGCGCGAGCTGATCGGCCATGAGTACGGCTATGCCGATATGTTCAACATTCCGTTCATTATGCACGTTCCCGGCGTGACCTATCCTTCGGTGAGCGAACAAACCGGGGGACAGGTCGACATTCTGCCGACCGTGGCCAATCTGATCGGAGCTTCTCTCGACAACCAGCTGCACTTCGGGCAAGATCTGCTCAACTCGGACTCCAACGTGCTGCCGATGAGACATTTCCTGCCGACCGGATCGATCGTGATGGATACCGGGGTGTTCATTCCGGGCAACGATTACGAGGACGGCACGAACTATCCGTTCGACGGCGCCGAGCTTCCGGAAGGATACGGAGCTTCGCGCGACGAATACGAGCGAGCGCTCGAGCTGCTTAACTTGTCCGACAGTTACGTGAAGCAGTTGCCGGATAGAGCGCCGCAATAAAGAACCGTAAGGCCGTTCCTGATCCGCTGCGCAAGGCGGACAGGGACGGCCTTTGTTGTCGTTCGCGATCCGGAGCGGGGTCATACCGTCAGGCACGCAACCGGCGTTCCCGGTACTGCCCGGGCGTCATGCCCTCCTGCTTGCGGAAGGAGCGGATGAAGTTTTGCGGATTGTTGTAGCGAAGCCGTGCCGCGATGTCCTTGATCGGCAGGTCGGTTTCCGTCAGCCACTTCTTGGCCATGCCGAAGCGATAGGCCGAGAGGTATTCGCTGAAGGACACCTGCGTCTCCTTGCGGAACACGCTGCTTAAGTAGTTCGCATTGTAGTGCAGCCGCGCGGCGCACTCCTCCAGCGTCAGGTCGGTGTCGTAATAATGCTGGACGAGATCGATAATCTGCTCGGAGATGTTGTGATATTGGGCCTCCTGGCGGTCCCCGAACGCGGCGATCATCGGAGAGACGACGGAAGCCCAGAACCATTCCTCGATCGCGGGAACGGTGTTGAGCGCCAGGAGCTGCTCGAACAGGGAACCGCCGGCCCGCGGGAGCTGGATTCCCGACTCCTGGGCGACGATGAGCAGGTTGTTGAGCAGCCGGATCAGCGGAAGCTGGCACTCCTGCGGGGACAGCTCCGCCCGGAATACGGGCTGAAGGAACTGCCCGAGCAGGTCGTGGGCTTTCTCCTGCTCCGCCAGCTTGATCGCGTCGATCAACTCGTTCTCGATCAGCGCAGGGTAGTTGAGATTGAGGAACGGATGGCCGGAATTCAGGTTGCCGTATTGGATGATGATGCCCTTCCCGAGCTTCAGCCGGTGCTTCAAGGCGTCCAGCCCTTCGCGATAGCCGGCCTCCAGCCGGGAGAAGGAATCCAGCGGCAGACTCATGCCGATGCTGATCTGCAGCCCGAGATAGCGGCCGACGTTGTGCTGCAGCTGCTCCGCGGTCTCCAGTAAGGCGGCGTTGAAGCCGTCCGCTTCCGGGTCGGGGCTGCCCAGCACGGCGACGACCGTGCCGTCGATCGTGACCGGCGTTAATCTCCGGGAGAACGGAATCATCTCCTCGACGATATTCTGGATCGCGAACAGCAGCAGCTCCAGATCCTCCTTGCCGTAGCGGGTTTCCTCCAGCGCGTCGATCTGCAGCGTCAGCACGACGAGCCTTCTCCAGCCGGACAACTGCTCCCCGAAGCCGAAGCGATGGAGCTGCTCCGCCAGCTCGCCGGGCTTGAGATTTCCCTGGATCGCCTTAATCAGATAGTAGGCTCTCACCTGGCCGAGATGCTGGCGAACCTCTTTCTCCAGGCGGGACTTGGATTGAAAGAGATGGCTTACGTGCTCGCCGATCAGCCCGAATTCGTCCTTCCTGCGCTTGTCCGCGCCCGTCAAGCCTTCCCCAAGCTGCCTGAGCAGCTTTTCGATCGGGGAATAGATCCGTCTCGAACCGAGCCAGACGAACAGAATCGCCGCGACGAGCAGGAAGAGGCAGATGCTCAGCGTGTAGAGGCCGATCTTGCTCGATTCCTTCGTGAGACTGGACAGCGAGATCAAAGAAACGTAGGTCCAGCCGTTGTAGGGGGAACGGTAGTAGGCGACAGAGTATTTCGCACCGTTGATCTCAGCCTGGATTTGGCCCGAGGCGGCGGTCAGCTCGCCGGAGAGCTCGAATCCGGCGGCCGAGACGGGACGCCCGATCATCGCGGGGTCGGGATGCGCGAGAATCCGGTGGCTTTCATCCAGGACGAGCGTTGTATCGGCTTGCTCCGCGCCGTCGCTGAGCAGCGCTTGCAGACTGCAGGCGGGGAGGTTGGCCATGGCAAAGCCGTCCGTCTCCAGCCCGTTCACGGGAAGCTTCTTGGTCAAGCCGAGTACATACGGACAGCCGATGCTCGAGGCGCTTTCTTCGCTGTAAAACCAGCGGCTCGGGTAAAGCGCCCAATCCGTCCCGATGCCTCCGTTCAGCAGGCTCAGCAGCGCTTCGTGCTGCTCGTAGCGGTCGAACGGGTAGAGGCCGGAGTTTTTGACCATCCAGTTCCGGCGAACGTTGACCAGGATAACGTCTTCGACGAGCGTATCGAACGATTGCATGTGACGCAATTCGTTCCGGATGTTGTCATACGTCATGAAATCGTTTACAGTTAGCGGGTTGGCCATCGCCTTTTTCAGCGCAGTCGAGTTGATCGTCTGGTTCAGCGTATGGTTGACAGTCGTCAGAATTTGTTCTACATTGGCATTGATCTGCTTTAGGAGTTGTATTTTTCCTTCATTAACATATTTTTGGATTTCGTTGGATGAGGTTGCGTAGGAGAACAATCCGATCATGAGAACCGGAACGGTGCTGAGCAGAAGACCGAATACGGTCAATTTGGTCAGGAAGCTGAAGGAACGCATCATGGTCAACACCTCGTCTGAAGATAGCTTCATTGTACCTACTGGGCATTTTCAGGACAATAATCATCTGAAGCTTCCATAATCATCAGGCCAGATTCGACTGGCGCGGAGGGGATTACGGTGAAAACGATCGAGGATAACCGCTTCCGGAGGGGGATGAGCCGGGCCGCGCCTTTCCTTATGGCGGGGATGCTGCTTGTCTCTTGCGGACAAGAGGCCGACACGGGCAAGGCGACCGGAGAAGATTCCGCGATTAGCATCATGGCGCCTCTTCATTTTCCGCATGCGCCCGACTTGTCGATTATCGGAGAGATCGAGCGGCTGACGGAGACGAAGCTCGACATCGAGTGGGTTCCCGACGGCATCTATACGGACAAGATGAATACGTCGCTGATGACCAATTCGCTGAAGAAAGCGACGTTCGTCAAGTATACGGATTACACCTTCGTCAAAAACGCCGTGCGGTCGGGCGCGTTCTGGGAGATCGGCCCGTATTTGGACCGCTTCCCGAACCTTCGGCGGCTGAATCCGGACATTCTGGAGCAGTCGTCGCTCGACGGCAAAATTTACGGCCTGTATACGGAGCGGCTGTCCTCGCGCCAGGGAGTCATTTTGCGGCAGGATTGGCTGGAGAGATTGGGACGGAAGGCTCCGTCGACGATCGACGAGCTGTACGAGACGATGCAGGCGTTCACGTACGACGACCCCGACGGCAACGGTCTCGACGACACGATCGGCGTCGCCGACCGCAACGATCTGATCTTCGGCGTATTCAAGACGATCGGCTCCTACTTCGGAACGCCCAACGGCTGGGCGGTGCAGGGAAAGGCGCTCGTTCCGGAATTCGAAACTCCGGAGTATATGGCGACGATGAATTTCATGCGCAAGCTGTATGAGGAGAAGCTGATCAATCAGGATTTCGCCGTTACCAGCAAGGAGGTGCAGCGGAATCTGTTCATCCGCGGCCAAGCCGGCATGTATATCGGCAGCATGCTGGACGCGCAGCGCCTGGCGGACGCGGCCGTCCGGGCCAACCCCGAGGCGCGCTTCGCGATCGTCAACCGGATCGAAGGGCCGTACGGCTTCCGGATCTGGTCGATTCCGAATTTTAACGGGCTGTACCTGTTCTCGAAGAAGGCGATCAAGTCCGAGGAGGAGCTTCTTGAAGCGCTGCGGTTTTTCGACCGGTCGATGGAGAGGGACGTGGCGAATCTGATGAAGTACGGCTTCGAAGGCCGGCATTACGAGGTGGAAGGGAACAAGGTCCGCCTGCCGAAGGAAAGCCAGGAGATGAGAAACAACGAGGTGAGCGTCATCTACACGCTGATGGTCGCCGATCTGAGCAACCCCAACATTATGAAGGTGGGCGAGCAGGACGAGCTGACCGCGCTGGCGGAGCGGCTCAGCGAGGACAACGAGAAGTTCGTCGCGAAGGACCCGACCGTCGGGCTGAAATCCGACACCTACGACGAGAAGGGCGGCGAGCTGTACAAGATCGTCTCGGACGCGACGTACAATTATATGTTGGGACATCTGGACGAGGAAGGCTTCAAGCGGGAAGTGGAGCGCTGGAAAAACGCCGGAGGGAGGGACATCATACGGGAGTATACGCTGGATTATTTCGGCGGCGGAGACGCGGGGTAGATCGCCTCGCGTTTTTTTTGCGCCGACTTCGAGGTGTCCGCAGGCGGGGGAATAATCCTTGCAACGTTTGGCAGCGAGAGAGCGCCCGTTCCGAGAGGATGATTATATACGTAATCGGCTCCGGCTTTTACATTAAGGCTGCAACGACATTTTCCAATCGGAGGTCATGACGCGATGAGAAAAAGCAGAGCGGCGTTCGCGCTCGGTCTGGCGCTGGCGAGCGTGCCGGCGCTGGCGGCTTGTTCGGGAGACGGGGGGAAGGAGACGGCCGGGCCGGAGACCGGCGCTTCGGCGGGGACCGCCCCATCGGAGACGGCTTCGGCGGCGCCGGAGAAGGAGGAAGCGGCGAAGATTACGATCATGCTTCCCCTGAATATCGCGGAGACGCCGCCGGACACGGTCGAGAAAGAGATCGAGCGGCTGACGAACACGGAGCTGACCTATCAGTTTTTCCCCGCGGATACGTATGAAGAGAAGCTGAACGCTTCGTTCGCGACGGGCTCGCTGCCTCAGGTGACGTATCTGAAAAATCAGGCTACCTTTCTCATTATGAAAGATGCGATCCGGGAAGGCCAATTTTGGGAGATCGGTCCGTATCTGGGCGAGTTCGCGAATTTGAGCAAGCTGAAGCCGGCGATCCTCGACAATACGAAGGTGGACGGCAAGCTGTACTCTCTGTATGTAGGAAGACCGCTGGCTCGGCAGGGCATGATCTACCGCAAGGACTGGGCGGATAAGCTCGGCCTGAAGGCGCCCGAGACGGTAGACGAGCTGTTCGAGATGGCGAAGCGGTTCACGGAGGATGATCCGGACGGCAACGGCAAGCCGGACACGATCGGTCTGGCGGACCGCAACGACCTGATCTACGGCGCGTTCAAGACGATCGCCTCGTGGTTCGCGACGCCCAACAACTGGGGAGAGAAGGACGGCAAGCTGCTGCCCGAATTCATGTTCCCGGAGTACGAGGCAACGATGGATTTCATGAAAAAGCTGCGCGACGGCGGATACATGAACCAGGATTTCGCGGCGACGAGCAAGACCGACCAGACGAGCCTGTTCACGAGCGGCAAGGCCGGCATCTACATCGGAAGCATGCAGGACGTCAATTCGCTGCAGAAGGATCTGGTCAAAAACGTGCCAGATGCAGTCGTGGATACGCATGCCCTGATCAAAGGCCCGAGCGGACAGGCGACGACGTGGTCGATTCCCGGCTACAACAACGTCGTGCTGTTCCCCAAATCGGCCATTAAAGACGAGGCGGAGCTGAAGAAGGTGCTGGCGTTCTTCGACAAGCTGATGACGTCCGAGGTCGCGACAACGATGTTCTGGGGAGTCGAAGGCGTCCACTACGAGAAGGTCGACGGCAAAGCCAAGGAGCTGGACGACAAGGAGCGGATCGAGCGCGAGGTCAAAGGCTTCAAGGACAGCCTGATCGGAGAGCCGGAGACGAATGGCCAGCTTGAGGCTTACCATACGCTTGAGGCGCGGATTCATGCCGAGGAGCTGATCGTCGAGAACGAGAAGATCGCCATCCACGACCCGACCGCGGCGCTCGATTCTCCGACGTACACGTCGGAGGGCCTCCAGCTTCAGGAGCTGATCAAAGATGCGACGTACAAGTATATGTACGGAGACATCGACAATGCCGGCTTCCAGGCGATGGTCGACGACTGGGCCAAGCGAGGCGGCAGCAAAATCATCGAGGAGTTCAACGCGGCCAGAGCGAAATAAGCGCCGCAGGCGGCCGTCCCGGAGGACTTCCCTTGGACAGGGGTTCCGGGGCGTCTTGACTCGGGGCGGCCGCTTCCGAACATTCAGGAAAGGAAGACGCGTATATGCGGCATGCGGAGACGACGGCGGGAGCGATGGGGCATAGCCTCCCTATGAAGGCGGGGAGGCGCGGCGAGCTGTGGCGAAGGCTCAGGCGGAACAAATGGCTGTACGTCATGATTTTGCCGGGCCTGCTTTATTTTTTGATTTTCAAGTACGCTCCGATGTACGGGCTGGTCATCTCTTTTCAGGATTTCAAGCCGTACAAAGGGATCGCGGACAGCCCGTGGGTGGGGTTCAAGCATTTCGAGCGCTTGTTCACGGAGCCGGATTTCCTGCAAATTTTGGGCAATACGCTGATTTTGTTCGGCATGAACCTGCTGTTCTTTTTCCCGGTTCCGATTATTCTCGCTCTGCTGCTCAACGAGGTCCGCGTGTCGGTGTTCAAGCGGACGGTGCAGACGCTGATTTATATTCCCCACTTCATGTCGTGGGTGATCATCGCTTCGATCAGCTACGTAATGCTGACAATGGACGGCGGCATCGTGAACGAGCTGATCGCTTATTTCGGCTTTCAGAAGGTGAACTTCCTGCTTAGTCCGGAGTGGTTCCGGCCGATGTACATTTTGCAGGTCATCTGGAGAGAGGCGGGCTGGGGCACGATCATCTACATGGCGGCGATCGCATCGGTCGACGTCGAGCAGTACGAGGCGGCCCGAATGGACGGAGCGGCCCGTTTTCGGCAAATCTGGCACATTACGCTGCCCGCGATTCGCGGCGTCATCGTCGTGCTGCTCATTCTGAAGATCGGGGACGTTCTGGAGCTCGGCTTCGAGCACGTCTATCTGCTGCTCAATTCGATGAACCGCAGAGTGGCGGAAATTATCGATACTTACGTCTATACGGCGGGCCTGCGCCAGCAGCAGTTCAGCTACAGCGCGGCCATCGGATTTTTCAAGTCGTTCATCGGGCTTCTTCTCGTCATGCTGGCCAACCGGCTGGCGCGCAAAATGGGGGAAGACGGCGTCTACTAATGCATCGGGGGAATGAACCATGATTGAGGATCGGACGATAAGCGGCCGGATTTTCTCGGCGTTTAACTATACGCTGCTGGCAGCGATCGCGCTGGCGTCGTTTCTGCCTTTCGTGCACGTCATCGCTGGCTCGTTCACGACGAACGCGGAGCTGGCCGCCAGCAAGTTCGTCCTGATTCCGAAGGTGTGGAGCGCGGAGGCTTACCAATTTATTTTTTCCACGAACACGATTTTCCGGGCTATGGCCGTGTCGGCGGGAGTGACGCTGCTCGGCACGCTGCTCAGCATACTGATCTCCTCGATGATGGCCTACGGACTGTCGCGCCGGGATCTCGACGGGAGAAAGCCGATCATGTTCGCCGTCGTGTTCACGATGCTGTTCAACGGGGGGCTGATTCCGACCTTCCTGGTCGTGAAGGAACTGGGCTTGATCGATTCGTACGCGGCGCTCGTGCTGCCGATCGCCGTCAACGCCTTTAACCTGATCATTCTGAAAAACTTCTTCCAGAACATTCCCGACGGGCTGGAAGAATCGGCGAAGATCGACGGCTGCAGCGACTTCGGCATTTTGTTCCGAATCGTGCTGCCTCTGTCGATGCCGGCGCTGGCGACGATCTCCCTGTTCTATGCCGTGACGTATTGGAACACTTATCTGAACGCCATTCTGTATCTGGACAGCAGCGCCAAGTGGCCGATTCAGGTGCTGCTGCGGCAGATCGTCGTGCTGGCGAGCGGCATCGAATACAGCTCCAGCCTGGATGGGGCCGTGCCTCCGCCGGATCAGACGGTGAAGATGGCCGTCATTGTCGTGGCGACGCTGCCGATTCTGCTCGTGTATCCGTTCCTGCAGAAGCATTTTGCCAAAGGCGCGCTTCTGGGCTCGATCAAAGGGTGAGCAACTGCCCGATCCATTCGCGCTTGAGACGCGCGAACGGATCGGGCAGTTTTGTTAATCGTGCATCAATACGTACGGATAGCCTGTCATGGCGAGCAGATCTTCGAGTTCGACGGGTAAGGGAAAGCCGTCGGACGACAGCAGGGAGAAGCGCTTGCTGTAGTCGCGGCTGTATCGACGCAGCAGATTGCAGAACGGTTCCCAATCGTCGGCGAGCATGGAGCGGTTCAACTCGAAGACGAGGTGGCGGACCTTGTCGGGGAGAAGGCGCTCCATGCCTCTAAGCGCATGGTATTCGCCGCCTTCGATATCCATCTTGGCGAAGTCGATCGTCCCGAATTCGTCGGCCCTGCTGTCCAGAGCTTCCGCGTCGACGACGATCTGCTTGAATTCGTCCGCATAGTGGCGGCGGTATTCCTCGGTAGGCTCGCGAATCGAGCTGTTGCCCATGTAGCGCAGCGAAGCGTTCAGCGTCAGCCGGGTTTCGGAGGAATAGGCGGCTTTGGCCAGCACGACGGTCCGGTCGTGAACGTAGTTGATCGACAGGTTATCGAACAGGAATCCGCGCAGCTCCGGATACGGCTCGTAAGCCCACAGCTTGCCTTCCGGGCCGATCAGCCTGCCGAGCAGCACCGAGAAATAGCCGATGTTGGCCCCGATATCGATCACCCGATGGCCGGGACGGACGTGATTAAGGAAGTAGTGCGTGAGCGGAAATTCCATTCCCCCGGAGAATACGAGCTCGGGCGTCAGGCTGAGATCGTTCGCGGGGAGCAGCAGTCTGCTGCCGTGACCGGTCAGGCAGAGCACCCTGTCCTGACCGATCGGGATGGCGTTCAAGCCCATTGGCATCGCTCCTTTTCCCATTAGCCTATGAAGGGGATTCGGCTCGAATGACTTGGCGAAGCCAGGGGATGACTTGACTTGGCAAGATCCGGGGACGACTGGGGGAGCTGAAAAAGGGAAGCGCGAAGTTGCGTGTATTGTCGGATTTGCGGGGAAGTACCGGGAAGTATTGGGAGCGGACAAGTGGTATAATAGGCACATTACTGCGAAGCGGAAAAGGTGTTGGCTCCGGATGAGTCTCGTATCGGATATTCTCTCCAACCTGACCGAGGAGAATTTGACCCACGTATTGGAACGGTACCGCGAGTTCGGACCTTTGCCGGGTATAGCGCTTACGTTCATGAAATCCTTCGTCCCGCCCCTGCCGACGCTGCTGATCGTCGGAGTGAACGCGGCCGTCTACGGCTTGTGGCTCGGCTTTCTGTATTCCTGGATCGGGATCGTCGGCGGCTGTCTCGTCACGTTCCTCGTCGTCCGCAAGG
>Ga0065721_10050023_pt1 | contig 24130 bp, 22 predicted proteins | sample Mesricmetagenome_FD_59108 | JGI IMG/M metagenome (GOLD analysis project Ga0065721, IMG submission 59108) | Mesophilic microbial community from rice straw/compost enrichment Sample: eDNA_1 v2 (version 2) | ecosystem: Engineered > Solid waste > Grass > Composting > Bioreactor | place: USA: Davis...
TTGCGATACAGCTCGCCTACAACGAGCGAGCCGATCGGAGGCTGCGATCTGTCGCGCGATACGTTGATCCCCGACCAGTCGTAATTCGGCACGAACCCCCGCTCTGTCGCGGATCTCGTCATTTCGATCGCGTTGGCGTAAGCGAGCGCTTTGTGGTCAGCCATGAACATGTACGCCGCGAAATACGTATCCCAGCAAAACAGCTTATACCCCTGATCGTTCCAAATACGGCTTACCGGCGTAATGACGCGGTCTTGGGCGGGATCGTACACCGTGTCCCACGCGAGACACGTCTGCATCGCGTCGTATACGTCCGCGAATTCGCCGTAAGCAGCTTTGCTTAGCTGCAAGGCTTGGCGTTGTCGCTCGAGAATGTCGCCAATCTCGGCAAGCGTCCGCGCCCGACCGGTTGAGACGCCTACCGGGCCGTCCAACGTCAGCGCATAATACGGCGACGAGGTCGGGACGTGAGTGTCACAGACGTGCTGCGCCGTGGCATAGACTTCGACCAATCGGTCCGCGAACTCGCCTTCGATCGTTCCGTCGGTCCGTCTGCGCACGACTCCTGGACGATTCCACAGAACGCCGCATTCCACGATGAGCTTCGGCGGAGTCAGCTGGCTGCGGATCGGCGTCGCGAGGATGACGACGTCATCCCCGTACGTCGCCGTCTGCACGCGCAGCTCGATGTCCTGCCACAGCAGCGTCAGCTCGATATACGATCCGTCGTACGAACGCGGTCCCGGCCTTACCGTCTCTCCGTTCTGCCGTCCGATCAAAGCCTCACGCAAGTAAGTTGTATCTTTATATTCCTTCACGCCTAGCTGCAATTGGAAGCCGTGCGGCAACAGCACTTGCGACATGACGCTGCGCGTATTCCAAGTGTTCCAGCCCGACGCTAGCTCGTGTTTCATTTGCTCGTATTGGTGCATAACTTCTTTGATTACCCTTCTTTCTCGGTCATCGATGCTTGCTTTCTCTAGATGCCTGTTTGTTATACAATACAAGAATACGATGTTATTGGATCTTTGAAATCGAAGGTTTATCGGTATTTCATAACACAATCCTATGATAATGAGGATGATCTCTATGCTTCACGAAATCCAACACGGTCCGCCCGGTTTTCCGCTCGGCGTCTACGTCAACCGGATCTCTGCCGACGCTCCGACAGGCACTCGGTTCATCTATACGCATTATCACCATCATCTGGAGTTCATCTGGGTTCGCAGCGGGGCGTTCCGATTCGATCTTGAGAGCGAAGGGAACGTTGTGGAGGAGGGAGACGTTCTTATCGTAGGCAGCGATCGAATCCACGGAGGCTCGTCGCTGGAGGGAATCGCCTGCGATGTCCTATCCGTCGTCTTCGACGTGCGCATGCTGTACGGGGATACGATGCCGGATCGCAGCGCGACGCAGTTCCTGGCTTCGCTTACGGAGCAACGATACACGCTGCCAACTAGGCTGCCCGCCTCGTCGGAGCTTGGCGCTAAGCTGCGCAGCCACCTCTCTCGCCTAGCAGAGGTGCACGTTGATCCTGAACCGGGGGCGGAGCTTATGATCAAAGCGCTGCTCCTGCAATGCTTCTACGAGCTTGCCCGCGCCGGGGCGTATGTTCGCGTTCGCGGCGACGAGCAGCAACGATCCGATCGCCATGCCGAGCGAGTGAGGGAAATTCTCCTCTACATCGACGCCCACTTGGCCGAGAAGCTGCCCGTCGCGCACCTCGCTGCCCGCCTTCATCTAAGCCCCGCCCACTTCCATGCCTTGTTCCGGAAGTATACCGGCCAAAGCCCGGTGGAGTATATCAACAGCCTGCGACTGGCGCGTTCGCATGCGCTTCTCTCTTCATCGGAGTCCATAACAACGCAAGAAGCCGCCCATCGGGTCGGCTTCGAGAATGTGAGTTATTTTATTAAGTGCTTCAAGAGAAGGTACGGAGTGACGCCCATGGGGCTGTAGTTAATGACCGGCTTTCTTAGCGGCTTTGGCTTGCTCGTGCGCGGCCTTCTTCGCTGCCTTCGCTTGCTCGTGAGCCGCTTTCTTGGCTGCCTTCGATTGCTCATGAGCGGCTTTCTTCTCGGCTTTGGCTTGTTCGTGAGCGGCTTTCTTCGCAACCTTCGCTTGCTCGCCGTGTCCCGCTTCGACTTCCACGGACAACTCCCCGACGACAAGCGACTTCTCCAGCGACTTCTCGATATTACGGGTAAGCGCGGCTCTCGCCGTCGGGTTCTTAACGTGCTCTAACGCGTTCATCAATGCTTCGATATTGTGCTTGAGACGAAGCTCGAACGTGATTACGTTGTCTTCATCTTTATCTACGGCTTCCGCCAGGTTGGCTTCATTTTCCGCGCTGCGCGCGGCCTCCGAGGCATCCTTCGTATCGATCACGGTTACCTGTTTAGCGGTGTCCGCTTGCTCGGTAGCATCGTCCTTCGTATCGATGACGGTTACTTGTTTAGCGGTGTCCACTTTCTCGGTTGTATCGTCAACGGTTACAGCATCGGGCTTCAACACGACTTCTATGTTCTCTATGATAATTTTCAGGATGTAGAATGGATGGCCAGCCAAGATAGCTGGTACCCTCTCGGAGGTCGTCGTCCCATTAGCGGATATCGTCACGGTTGCTTGTTCCTTCGTCGCTGTCGCTTTGCCATCGTCCGCGTATGCGCCGGAAGTTCCGACCCCCATCGCAATAACGCCCCCTAGCAAGCTGTTCATCACTACTTTGTTCCATTGTCTCATCGTTATGTACTCCTCTATTCTTAGATGTCGAATCGATCTACTTATAGCATTCGACAGGCTTGTGCTTTTTGAGGGGGTATGTACACGGGCGACGTTGACATTGCGCCCTGCCGGGGCTACGCTGATAGCGACCCGCTACCTAGGAGGCACGTATGAAGAATTTGCTCGTCTGCGGTTATCACGCGAACGAACTTAATATTTTCAACCAGAAGCACAAGGGGATTCCCTACATTAAGATGGCGATTGAGGCCCGTCTCGTGCCGCTCATCGACGAAGGCTTAGAATGGGTGCTGACCGCAGGGCAATACGGGTTCGACCTGTGGGTATGCGAGGTGGCGAACGAGCTTCGGTTGCAATACCCGCAGCTGAAGACGTCCATTCTGGCCGCTTATAAGAGTCCGGAGGAACGATGGAGCGAGGAGAAGCAGACGTACTTCCGCGATATCGCCAAGGCCGTGGACTATTATGGCTCGGTTAGCAACCAGCCGTACAGCGGCGTCTGGCAGCTCCGCAATCGCGACGACCTGTTGTTCCGCAAGTCGGACGGGATGCTGCTGTTCTACGACGAAGACGCCGGAGAAGCAAGCCCTAAGCATATGAAGGCGCGGGCGTTGAGACGGCAGCAGGCAGACGGCTATCCGATCTATACGATGACCGCGGAGGACGTGCAGTCGATCGCGGACGAGCAGGGTCGGGAGTAAGGCTGCCAACAAGGCGAATCTGAAAGGAGTCATCCATGTTCATTCTCATATTCATCATCGCTCTGCTGCTATACGGCGGCCTTGTCTACTATATCGGCTGGCGAGGATATCGTTGGCTCCGGCCGGAATCTTCCAGCAAGCGTTTCAAGCTCCTGTACATTCTCATCGTCGGACTGGCCGCCGTGTCGTTCATCGTCGGACGCGTGTCGGATATCACCTTCCTGAACATTGTCGGTGCGTACTGGATGGCCGTTTTCTACTTATTGTTATTGCTCGTCCCGCTCGCCCATCTTACGGTTATCCTCTTGCGCCTGACCCGACTGCCTCGGCGAGGAACGCAGCGATGGACGGGGATCGTCACGGTCGCGTTGCTCCTATCCTTGATGGCATACGGTACCTATAACGCATACAGTCCTGTCATTCGGAGCTATGACATCAAGATGGATCGAGGCTCCTCCACGATCGACAAGCTTCATATCGCGATGGCGGCCGACACGCACTTCGGTCTGCTGTCGGGCCGAGATCACGCGAAGCGTCTAGTAAAGGAAATGAACGCGCTCCAGCCGGATCTGATCCTTCTGCCAGGCGATCTCTTCGACGACGATGTGGAGCCCTTCCTCGACCAGAAGATCGATCAGGTGCTGTCCGATCTCCATGCCCCTTACGGCGTCTATGCATCGCTTGGCAATCACGACAAGCATGACGGCACCATGGAGGAGCTCATCGAAGCTTTGGAGCGCAGCGGCATACAAGTGCTCTATGACGAGACCGTAGAGGTGCAAGGGCAATTCACGCTCGTTGGGCGCAGAGACAAATCCGATCTGTATCGGCTCCCGTTAGAACAATTGATGAACGGCGTGGATCTGACCAAACCGGCCATACTATTGGAGCATCAGCCCTACGAATTCGACATTGCCCTGCAGGCAGGCATTGACTTGGTCGTGTCCGGTCACACCCATCGCGGACAGATATTCCCGGGCAATCTGCTCACGGATATGATCTATGAGAACGATTGGGGTTACTTGCAGAAGGAGCGGATGCACACGATCGTGACGTCCGGTTACGGCTTCTGGGGGCCGCCGATTCGGATCGGCACGCGCTCGGAGATCGCTTCGATTCAGGTCCAGTTCGAATAGTTCGGCAATCAAAAAGCGGAAGCATGGATATCAACTCCCTGCTTCCGCTTTGCTCTTACTTCGATTGCCTTCCCGCTTTCACGTGCTTGAGCTGAGCCACGATAATGACGCTGATGATGACGAGCAGAAACCACGAGCTGATCTTGCTGAAGCCGACCATCCGCCAGCTCTCGTGCTGATCGGGGTATTGCCACGCTTGGAAGAACGTCGCGATGTTCTCGGCCAACCAGATGAAGAAACCGACGAGGACGAACGCGAGCGACATCGGCATCCGATACGTCGCGGCCCGAACCCGATAGATGATCCAAGTGCGCCGGAAGACGATCAGCACGAGCGCCGTCAGCCACCAGCGGTAATCGGGCACGTAATGATGCGTGAAGAAGTTTAAGTAGATCGCGCCACCCAGCGCCCCCGCGGGCACGAGCCCCGGCCAGCCGGTGATGTCCATCCTCAGCCTGCGCCACGCTTGGCACATATAGCTGGCTACGCTCGCGTACATAAACCCGCTGTAGAGCGGAACGCCGAACAGCTTCGTATAGGCGGGCTCGGGATACGACCACGAACCCATCCCGACCTTGTAAATTTCAAGCGCAAGCCCGATGAGATGGAAGACACAGATGACCTTCAGCTCGTCGCGCGACTCCAAGCCGCTGCGAACCATCGCGTATTGCACGGCGAGCAGCACGAGCAGAATGGCGTCGTATCGGTGCAGGAGCGGCACGTCCATGACGCTCGACAGCGATAACGTGCCGAAGATCGCCACGGGGAACACGCAGCTCATCGCTTGCTGATAGCCGAAGTGCAGCAGCTGCACGAACTTGGTCCCGAATGGGCGCCTGGCCTTACTGCTCATCGCTTCGGTATTCCAGAATATCGCCGGGCTGGCAATCGAGCGCCTTGCAGATTGCCTCCAAGGTGGACAACCGGATCGCTTTCGCTTTGCCGTTCTTGAGAACCGACAGATTCGCAAGCGTAATTCCGATCCGCTCCGACAGCTCCGTCACGCTCATTTTCCGCTTAGCCAGCATTACGTCAATATGGATAATCATCGCCATGTCCGTTCACCTCAGACCGTAAGATCGTTCTCGGATTTGATGTCGATCGCCTGCCGCAGCAGCTTCTCCAGGACGGCGGCGAATACTGCGATCACCATGGACGCGAAGATTAGCACCAAGCCGATCAAGATGATGCCCGGGGCGTCGTCCCGCTCCGCGAGAAGATAGAAGAGCGGCAAACCCAGCACGTACAGACCGCTGATGACGAGCGCGCACTGCTTGATCTTCATCAGAGCCGTGACGGACTGGTCCGAGAAAGCTTCGTTACGGTCGATATAGCCCAGCAGGTTGAACGCTTGGTACAGCGCGATGTAGAACGGAATGGCCGACGCATACAGGTCAACGTACACGAGCGCTCTCAGATACGAATGGTCCGGGTACAATTCCGCCATGAAGTTCGCGATCTCGGGCACGACGAAAATGCACAGAGCTAGCGCGGGAATGCCCATCAATACGACAGCCGACTTGAGGAAAAGCGTGGGTACTCGTTTCATAACCTGCACCTCAGTTCGTTGGATTCGTATTGAATGTAGCATAATATTTATCGTAAATCAATAAATAGTTATTGTTTTAGGTAACAGAAAAACCCGCGCTGGCGCGCGGGTGGGTCGGGTGTAGGCTTATTTGTTCGTAGCGGATTTCGGATCGAAAGTAGCCATCGGAATATCGTCTACCAGGTGACTTTTCTTCCCGATATGAATCTGCAGCGTGCCTTCGAAGCCTTGGAAGGCGTCCGCCGAGGTGCCTCCGATGACCTGGAACTTGTAGGTCGTACCTTTACGGTCCTTCTCCATACCGACGAACCGAATTTCCTTCACGGAAGGGCTCGAGACGTCATATATGGCCAACTTCTTCTTAAGCCCCGGTTTAGAAGAATCCAGATACGCGTCGATCCCGGCCGGCCTCTCCCCCGTTACGCCAAGATCCCGCTTCAAGACGGAGATGACGACCCCGAAAGCCGTCTTCTCATCCGCGCCTCGGACGCTTGGTTGCTTCGACTCCCACCAAGCCAAGTCTCCGCCGCTCCCAGGTTGGAACACAGCCGATGATGGATTTCCCTCTGAATGCGCGCTTACTGCCGAATCGGAGTCCTCGTGGATCGGATGAGCATCCGCCTGCGCGACTCCTCCCCAGCCGATCAACATCGATCCGATTACGGCTAGCAATCCTGCTCGTTTCATGTTGCAATCTCCTTTCGAATAATCTTGTTGGCTGACCCAATACACTAGCGTTGCCTAGAAACAAGCAAATCATGCGTTTTTGCCTGTATCGGAAAATCTGCACAAAAAAGAACTAGTCAGTTCGTAAACTGGCTAGTCCGTTAAAAGCTCAAAAGCAGCTTCCAACTTTCGTTGAGAGCTGCTTCTGATTCCATTATGCTTCGTGGTTGAATTGCCATTTGATGTTGAACTTATCCGTTAGACTGCCGTAGGCTTTACTCCAAGGTGTCTCTTGCAGCTCCATCTCTACCTCGCCGCCATCCTTAAGCTTCTCGAATGCACTACGGATGGCTGCTTCGTCATTGCTAACGTAAGCTAGCGTGAAGTTGGTGCCTTGCTGAAACGGCCTCCCTGGGAATTCATCAGAGATCATCAGCTTACTACCAGCGATCTCAAGATTGGTATGCATGACTAAATCATTAGCTTCTTCGGGGATATGATCGGAATGCATAGATCCATAAGTCAGGATTTGAGGTTCTGCAGTTCCGAACACCTGCGCATAGTACAGGGCTGCTTCTCGTGCATTTCCGTTGAAGATCAGGTAGGGGTTTAACGCCATGTTGATCACTCCTTCAAAAATTTGGTTTTTGTAACCATATTTTATCATATGGGTTATCCGAAAGCAAACGTATGTTCCCGTTTCAGAGTAACTAATACAATATATTTTACAGGGTCCGATCGCCCGATCCACTCGACAATAATACACAGATATTAGTTACATGACTAGTTTCTTCCTAGTATAATCAAGGTAACCAAACATGGGAGGGGGTGAAATAATGAGTAAAAAGAAGTGGACTTCGCTTCTATTGGCCGTCGTCTTGGTGTTCGGCCTGTCTACGTCGGTATTCGCCGCCAGCTCCAAATACGTCCAGCAAACCGAAGTCGTCGGCGCTTGGATGTCGTGCGGTCAAACCTCTTACTATGCCGATGCGGAAGGCTATACCGGCACTCTTACCATCTTCTATTCTTACACCGGCGGCGCGTTCACGACTTGTTTCTATCAAGGCACTGTCACTAAAGCGTAAATGGTATCCCGCATCCCAAAGAGCACTCATTCCGATAAGGAATGGGTGCTTTTTTATGGGCATCGGTTTGTTCATTCATATCGGAACATCTCCGCATATTCAGATGGCGTCATGCGGATATGCTTCTTGAACAACTTGCTGAAGTAGTTCACGTCGTTCAATCCGACTTTTTCCGCCACAAGATGAACCTTCCAGCCTTTTTGCAAGTACTCTTTCGCCTTGTTCATGCGGATTTGATTGATAAAGGAAGTTATGCCGATATCATACCGTTTCTTAAACGCCCGGGACAGAAATTCCCGGTTGATATAGTACTTCTGCGACAAGCTGCTGAGCGAAATGTCCTGCTTGTAGTTTTGCACGATGTATTCATAAATTTGCGCGACTAAATCCAATTGCGGCTCAGTTTCCTCTGCACCGGACTCCGTTGCGGTGCCGGGCATAGAAGAATCGACACTTCTTTTATCCATCCGAGTGATCAAGCGGCCCAGGGAGGCGTTGAACGCTTCCCTGTCGATCGGTTTGAGAATGTAGTCTTTGGCTCCGTACTTGATTGCCTGGTGCATATAGACATAATCGTCATGCCCGCTGACGATTATGATGGCAGTCGGCAGGGCGAACCGTTCCAACTGCTTGAGCAGTTCCAATCCATCGACCCCCGGCATCCGCATATCCAGAAATACGATATCCGGCCGATACTCCGTGATCATCTGGAGCGCTTGCAAACCGTCGGACGCTTCCCCGATGAGCTGGATGCCGAATTGCTCCCACAAGCCGATCGCCCGGATCGTTCGCCGGATATGCGCTTCATCATCCACGATCAATGCGGTATATGGCATAGCGGCTCCCTCCTCCGATTAATCCAACGCCTGCCTATTGTTGCTGGGCAGCCGGACCGTGACTATAAAACCCCGTTCTTCCTCGCTTTCCACTTGGAGGCCGAAAGCCTCGCCGAAGTAATAACGGATTCGGTCGTTGATATTCAGCAGACCGCGTCCGTCCCATCCGCTGTTTTCCTCGCGATATTCTCCGGTAAACTTTAAGTTTAGCCGTTCGGCTTCGCCGGCCTGAAGCCCTCTGCCGTTGTCTTCCACAATCAGCCGGAACGACGCCTTATCGTCCATCTCGCTCCTGATGGTAATGAGACCAGTGCCCATCAACTGCTCCATGCCGTGTTTGATGGCGTTCTCCACTAACGGCTGCAGCGTCAGCACCGGTATGCGGCAGTCCATGAGCGCGGGATCGATATCCACCCGATAGTTCAGCCGGTCTTCGTAGCGGAATTTCTGAATGAACAAATACAACTCCACGTTTTTTAATTCCTGGCCCAAGGTCACCAGTTCATTGTTCCGACTAAGGCTATAACGGAGAATCGTGCTTAACGCCCCATTGATTTTCTCTATTTCTTCGATTTGGTGCTCGACGGCGATGCTGCTTACAATTTGCAGGGTATTGTTTAGAAAATGCGGATTGATCTGCGCCTGCAGCGCTTCGAGACGAGCCTGTTTTTCGTTCAGCTTGGCCTTGTATTCGGAATTGATCAGAAACTTGATTTTATCAATCATCTTATTAAAGCTTCTGTTCAGTTTTCCGATCTCGTCAATCCGGTGCAAATACATTTGCATCTTCTCATCGCCTTCCTCGAACCTCTCCATTGCGGACGAGATATTCTTGATCGGCGTTGTGATGCGGATGGCCGCATACAAAATTAGTATGATGCTGATGACGAAAATACCGAGCAAGATGATCAGGTTCACGGCTGCGGTCTTCCGGACGTCCTCCATCAGAATATGATTCGGAATCTCCTTGACCATGTACCAGCCGGATATCTCCGATTTGTTGTACAGCAGAACGGAATGGCGATCCGGGGAATCCGAGTAGCCGGATGATTTCGTCAATGCGAGCTTAGCCTGCAAGCCGGGGGCCGTTTTTCGGAAAATTTCGGACGGTTCGGTGGAATACACAATGGTCCCGTCGTCGGATACAATGAGTAACTTCTCCTCCGGTTTGCCCAACTCTTTAGAGAGCTGCTCGAAGAAACCGTAAGAAATATTAATGCTGATCACCGAGATGAGCTCGTTTTTTTGCAGCGGATTGTATAGGGATTTGGAGAAATTAAGAAGCTTTTGCCCGCTGTCGTCCTTCGTTTCTCGGATATTCAGATTCTCGGACAGATGGAGATTGCCTCTCTTTCGGAGAGCGCCCTCGTACCAAGGAAATTGGCCCAGATCCGGAGCTTCGATCATGAACAGATTGCTGGCATACTTTCCGCTAGGAATGTCTTTGTGCGAAAGTTCATCCATGATGTAAAGCCGGTCATTGCGTTTGAAGTACAGGTAAACGCTGTCCGTATAGCTTCCGTAGCTGTATATGCTGGAGAGAATCTGGTCGATTCTCGTGTTTTCGTTGACATAATCCTTGTCCTCGTTGGCCAAGTTATTGTTTTCCCAGAAGATGCTCTCCACGAACGCCCGATTCATCACTTGATCGATTTGCTGAATGACGTTGCTGAAATAATTCCGGTTCGCCTGGTTCAGCAGCTTCAGGTTCTGGTCGATCATCTCCGCTTTGTTGTCATTGGCGACGATTTGGTAGGAATAAAGAATACTGGCGCATTGAATGACGAATATCAACGAAAATATCAAGATCAGCCGATACTTCAGCCGGCTTCTTAACATATAAACCAAACGTTCTCTTAAGGACATTCCGAACATCTCATTCACCCGCTGCCTGTCCCGGTAATGGAACGAGACCGGACTCCGCTGCCGCGGATTCCCGGTCGTCCATCCGTTCTATCCTATCATAATTGCTCCCGGATCCATACCGCCATTTCCCCAGGATTACGGTTCCCCCACATGCTGTAAGGAACCGCGGTCACTTCAACCGCCGTTTGCGCGATTCCCCGCGTGTGATAGAGACTTTCTTCCCAGCCTGACGGGTCGGAACGTCTGGCTGCCGCCCGGATCAGGACAACTCCGCCATCCCATTCTTCCGAAACCACTTCCTGCAGCTCGCTTTGAATCGGAAGAGATACACTCGCAAGATTGTCCCCGTTGTCGATCTGTTCAAAGCAATACACGATCGGGCCTCTCTGTAGGGCGATCTTACCCGCGTTGTCCCGGACATGGGGATTCGACCGAATCCGTTCCGGCTGCATGGGCAGCCGAAGCTCGATCACGTCTCCCTCCGTCCAATTCCGGAGGATTTGCAAGTAACCTGCCTGCGGCTCCGCCCGGACCGGCTGTCCGTTTACAGACACTGTGAAACTCCTGCACCAGGAAGGAATCCTCAGCGATACGGAGAACGGGGACTGCTGCTCTGGATACACAACGACCCGGATATTTCCGTCCCACGGGTAGTTGCCTTGCTGAACCAGCCTGACATTCTGCCCGGAGAGCGGGATGACCGTTTCATTGCTCATATACAGATGAAGGTAGATTCCTTGGTTGTCCGTCGAATACACATATTGGCCGAGCGAGGTTAACAGCCTGGCAATATTGGGCGGACAGCAGGCGCATCCGAACCAACTGACCCGTTGCGTCTTCACATGCTTGTGATCAGCGCGTGCTTCGGCGGTTTTCGGATTCACTTCCAGCGGGTTCACATAGAAATATTGCGTCCCGTCCAGTGAAATCCCGCTCAGAACCCCATTGTAGAGTGCCCTCTCCAGCACATCCGCATAAGCTCCGTTCGCTTCGATTTGAAGCATGCGGTGCGCCCAGAATACCAATCCGATCGAGGCGCAGGTTTCCGCATAGGCGACGTCGTTCGGCAAATCGTAATCGATCGTAAATCTCTCGCCATGCCCTTGGGAGCCCAAGCCGCCGGTGACATACATGCGGCGTTCGACCACGCTGCGCCATGCTTTCTGTAGCGCATCGACCAGCGATGAATCCCCGGTCTCGACCGCTAGGTCCGCCATGGCGGCATACAAATACATGGCCCGCACAGCATGGCCTTCGGCATGCGCTTGCTCCCGCACGGGCGCGTGTGCCTGATGGTAATCCAGACCGAACCACTTGTCCTTGACAATCCAGCCGAATGTCTCTTCCTCGCTCAGAAAGGCCGGTTGCTTCCCTCTCTCATCTATAAAGTACTTGCTGAGCTTCAGGTGTTTGCTATCCCCCGTAACCCGGTACAACTTCACAAGCGCAAGCTCGATTTCTTCATGGCCGCAATAAACCTTCCGTTTGCCGTCTTCCGGCCCCATGATGGAATCGATGTAATCGACGTAACGGCAGACGATATCCAGAAGCTTGCGTTTACCCGTTGCCTGATAGTAGGCGACCGCAGCTTCAATCATATGGCCTGCGCAGTACAATTCATGGCCGTGAGAGAAGTCCTTCCAACGGTTGTCCGGTTGGGCGACAGTAAAGAACGTGTTGAGATACCCGTCCTCCTTCTGAGCATGGGCGATAATATCGATCATGCCGTCCATGATGGCTTCTAACTCCGGGTTGGGATGGGTGACCAAGCTATAACTGGCCGCTTCCAGCCATTTGGCCACATCGCTGTCCTGAAATCTCTCCCCGTAAAATTTACCGTCCGAAAGCCCGGCTGCGATCCGGAAATTATCCACGGCGCGGCTTGGCTCCGCACCCGGGATGTTGTCGTTAAGTGCGTTCCATTGATAAGGAATGATATCCTGCGCCATCCGGTCGATCCGGCCGCTCCAAAAACCGTCTTGAATGGCTACGCGCTCCATCGGCACCGGAACGATGCGGTTTTGTTTATCCATCCGTTTCACCTTCTCATCGTTCGTTAATCCAAACCGACATTTCACCTGGTCCGCGGTTGTTCCATGCGTAGTATGGAACCGCTTTGATCCGGATTTTCTCTTCCGAAGGCTTCTCCGTGGAATAGAGATGTTCCTTTTCGATGTCCCTTTTGACCGCTTCTGCGGACAAGGTCACTACGCCGCCCAGCAGATCTTCTTCGAACCGAGCTTCCAACGCGCTGTCTGTGGGGAGAGCAATGCCGGACAGCACCGGCCCGTTGTCGGCCTCTTCGAGACAATAGACTATCGGACCTCTCTGCAGCGCGACTTTGCCGCCGTTGTACCGGACTTTCGGATGGGCATAAACCCTTTTGGCCTCCATCGATAGAACAAGCTCGATTTCGTCCCCATCCGACCAGCTCCGAGAGATCTTGGCGTATCCCTTCTCCACCTTCGTTTCGGAGCGGATATCTCTACCGTTGCATCTCAACTGATAGTCGCCGCCGCACCAATGGGGAATCCGCAGAGCGAGCGTACGTTGGACCGGCTTGTTCGCTCCTAGACGAAAGCGGATATGTCCATCCCACGGATAGTTTGATTCCTGGACGATTTCCAAATCTCCGGTCTGACCGCGGATGATCGCGCGGTTCGACATATACATATGCGCATAAGTTTCTTCTTCATTGCTGGTATAGAGATACTGGCCAAGCGAGGTCACCAGCCTCGAAATGTTAGGCGGGCAGCAAGGACAGTCGAACCAGTGCTGACGCATGGTTAGAATGTGCTCTTTGTCTTTGCGTACGGAACAGGCTTCCGGCCAAATCTCGAGCGGATTGGTGTAGAAAAACTGTTTGCCGTTCAGAGCCAGGCCGCCGAGCACCCCGTTATAAAGCGCCCGTTCCATCACGTCGGCGTATCGGCTGTCGGAATCCAATCGAAGCATGCGCTGTGCGAAGAAGATCAGGGAAATGGAGGCGCACGTTTCATTGTAACTGGCATCGCTCGGCAAATCGTAGTCGAACGTAAACATCTCGCCGACGGCAGAGGAACCGATGCCGCCCGTAATGTGCATCCGTTTCGTGACGGCGCTTTCCCACAGGCGCTTGCAAGCCTCGAGAAGGCTGTCGTCTCGGTATTCAAGCGCCAAATCGGCCATCGAACTGTACAGATACATGCCTTTGACAGAATGGCCGTCGGCATGCTGTTGCTCCCGTACCGGAAGATGGGATTGCGAGTGTTGGTAGTTCTCTTCTTCCAGAGCGTAAACCAAGTGCTCCATAATTTGCTGATCCTTGGCCGCGGCGGTTTTCTCCACCGTGAAATAGTAAGGCTTCTGGCCTCTCTCTTCCACGAAATATTTGCTGAGACGCAAATATTTGTCCTCGCCGGTCACCCGGAACAGTTTGACCAAAGCCAGCTCCACTTCAGCGTGTCCGCAATAGCCGCGTTTTTGCCCGTCTTCCCTGCCGAAAACCGTACCGATGTGGTTCGCATATTTACGGGCGATATCGAGGAAAGAATCCTTCCCGGTCGCTTCATGATGAGCCACCGCAGCCTCGATCAGATGACCGGCGCAATACAGCTCGCACGACTCGCGCAGAAAGCTCCACTTTTTGTCGATGCCCTGCAAGGAATAGTGGGTGTTCAAGTACCCGTCCTGTTCTTGAGCCTTATCCAATATGGCAATGACTTCGTCTAGAAGTTTATCCAGCTTCTCGTCGGGTTTGATCATCAGACTATACGAAGCCGCTTCGATCCACTTCGCCAAATCGCTGTCCTGCGAGACGAGACCGAAAAATCCCTGATCGGACAAGCCTGCCGCCGCCTTGAAATTTTCAACCGCTCCGCTCTTGTGAATGCCGGGGATCCGGTCGTTCAAAGCTTCCCAGATATATGGGATCGTCTCATTGCGGATAAGATCCTGTTTGTCCTTCCAGAATTGGCCGTTAATTTCGACGTCCTGGATGGACAGCAGGTTCTGTAGGTTCTGATTCTGTACGTTCTGCGCCAACTGCAACACTCCTTATCCTTTTACCGCACCGGCTACGATGCCCTGAATGATATATCTTTGCGTGAAAATATAAAGAATGATAAGCGGAAGAACGGCCATAACGCCCGATGCGAGCAACAGGTTCCAACGGTTGTTGGAAAACTGGTTGAAGAAGATCATCTGCGACAGCGGAATGGTATAAAGACTCTGCTTCGTAATGAGAATGAGCGGCAGCATCAGGTCGTTCCAGTAACGGATGACATAAATGACCACCAAGGTGCCCGTAACGGGCTTAAGCAGCGGGAAAATAATCTGGAAAAACATTCGGTACCCGTAACAGCCGTCCATTTCCGCGCATTCGTCCAGTTCTTTCGGTATCGCTTTAACGGCGCTGCTGTATAACAATACGCCCAGCGAACAGGAGAAACCCGCGTTCAGCATGCTGATCAGCAGCAGGTTGTTTTTCAGATCTAACCATGCCGCCACCTGCGCAATCGGAATCATGACGACGGGGAAAGGCAGCATAATGGCGATCGTGAAGAGCAGCAGCAGAACCTGACTGCCTCTTGAGTTCATTCGGGACAGCTTATAACCAGCCATCGAAGTGATCGTGATGACGATTAAGGTGCTGATTCCGGCGAACAGAATCGTATTGAAGAACACTTTGTGATATTCGCTCATCTGCCAGGTTTCCGTATAGTTGGCAAACTCCAGCTTAGACGGAAGCGCGATCGGATCCATCATCACTTCGCCAAACCCTTTGAGAGAATTGACGGCGATAAATAAGAGCGGCGAGAACAAGACGAGAACGAACAACCACAGGAAAGCTTCGATGCCTCGGTTTTTAAGGGTATCCGACATTACATGGAAACCTCCTTGCTACGGAACACTTTCAATTGGAAATACGTAATGATCAGAACGATAAAGGCAAGCACAACCGCCAATGCGGAAGCATATCCCATCTGTTGATTGTTGAAGGCCGTGTTATAGATGTACAAGGATACGCTTTCCGATGCGTGGCCTGGACCTCCGCCCGTTAATGTCATTAACAGAGGGAACATATGAAGCGCGTCCGTAATGGAGAGGAACACGCAAATCGCCATAGTTGGAAAAAGCAGCGGAATCGTGATTCTCGTGATTTGTTTCCAGCCGGTGGCTCCGTCGATAACCGCCGCTTCCAGTGGTTCCTTCGGTATGAGCTGCAGTCCGGCAATATAAATGACCATGAAATATCCCATCGCCTGCCACATTTTCACGAAAATAATCGAATACATGACGAGGTTCTCATTGGATAGCCAGCTGATTCCGAAAATGCTCAGGTTCGTTTCCGTATAGAGACCGGTCATGAAGCGACCAAGCAGAAACTGCCATAAGAAACCGACCGTTACGTCGTTGAATAGAAAAGGCGTGAAAATGACCGCCCGCAAGGCTGTTTTGGATTTGATGCTCCGCGTCAGCAGCAGCGCCAATGCCAGTGCCGCCACATTGACGGCGATCGTATAGATCAGTGCATAGGACAAAGTAAATTTCAAGGAACTGATGAAAAGCTTGTCGGTCCAAATTTGGATGTAGTTCTCGAATCCGTTAAAATGCCGCGATCTAGCAATCCCGTTCCAATCCGTAAAAGAGTAATAGATGGTATGGAGCAACGGCACAATGAAAAACAGCAAGTACAGAAACAAAGCGGGAACGACGAAACGGACGAAATCCAGCTTGCTTCTCAAGGCTTTCCGGGGTCTTCGTTGGGTCATTATGCTCATGATTATAGACTCCGCTTCATGGATTTGGGGCACAATGCTGAATGCGAAGATTCAGCATTGTGCCGGGAAACTTCTTATTGGGCTAACGAACCAGCGAATTTCTTGAAAGCCGCGTCAAATTCAGCCAATAGTTTCTTGTGGTCTTTTTCGCCTTTGACGATGTAATCGATCGTGATTTTCCAGGACTCCGCATCGAATCCAGCCGGCTCATAAGAGTAGTAGGTAAATACCGTCTTGTTGTCCTTCATGAACTGCTGGAGTTGTTCGGAAGCGGGATCGAGCTTAGGATTACCCGTGGAATTGGATGTTGGAATTCCGATTTCGTCGTAATAAACTTTCGCAGGCCCGGTGGAATCCATGAAGTAGTCAACGTATTCGCGGATTGCGTCCATGTCCTGCGCATTTTCCATCACGTTAATGACAAAGCCGTATTGTTTCGGGAACATCAGCAGATTCGGATCTTCCGAGATCGGCAGCGGGAACATTCCCATATCCATGTCCTTGTTCAATTCTCTCATCTGGACAATGGACCAGTTCCCTTGCACCATCATGGCTGCTTCTTCTTTGGCGAACACCGCGTATTGTCCGGAGACGTCATTGTCGAACGGTTTGGGCTGCGTATTCTCGACGATCAGGTCCAGCACGCTCAGGCCTTCGTCCATGCCTTCGAAATCAAACGTGAAGTTGCCCTTTTTGTATTCCTCGATATTGGCGGTCACTTTCGGCGTAATCAGCGGCGATAGCGCGTAACCAAGGAATTGGCCGACGGTCCAAGGCGTCGCGAATCCTGCCGAGAATGGCGTAATGTCAGCCTCCTTCAGCTTCTCAACTACCTGTCTCAGCTCTGTGATCGTTTTCGGCGTTTCAGCGATTCCCGCTTTCGCAAACAGCTTTTTGTTGTAGAATACTCCCCAAGCCTGCGTATCCATCGGGATTCCGTAAATGCCGTCTCCCACTTTAACCGTTTCCAATTCGGAAGGATTAATTTTTTTCATGAATTCTTCATCTTTGAGGTCTTTGATATATCCTTCTTTTACGTAAGAAGCCAATTCGAAGCCTTGCAGCTGCGAAGTCATATCCGGCGCATCATTCGTGGCCAACCGGGTTCGCAGTTGTTCCAGATGCTGCAAACCGGACGGTTTGAACGATACGGCGATGTCCTTCTGGTTGTCGTTAAACGTCTTGGTGATCCTGCCGAACAATTCCGTCCGGTTCGGATCGCCGAACAGAAAATCGATAACGCCCGTGCCTGTGCTTGCGCTAGCCGAACTCGCTGCTTCCTGGTTGCCCGGTGTCGATGGATTGTTCGATTTGCCGGAACATGCCGCTAATACGCTTGTCGACAAGACGATAGTAAGACCGATGCTTAACCATTTCTTTCTGCTCATAGATGCCCTCCTGTAAATGTTGTTTCCGCTTACACCTCTAGCATAACAGCGCTTACAGTCGATATTAACGTAGAAAATTGACCTCAGTCCGTACAATATTGACGCCGCTTGTTGTGCCCGCCCCCGTATGCATCAAATCCGACAATTAGGCATTTATCGTGCCGACTGCTTAAACAGACATACTTTCAACAAAAAAACCTCCCAAGGCAGAGTATGATTAGCATAACTCAGTTTGGGAGGTTTTTATCAGTTATTCGGACTCCATGCAAAAACTGGCTGAAAACAAAATATGTCTGAGTTCGCTTGCTTTATACCAGTTTCTCCGCAGGTCAAATCTCGAGAGCGATTTTATTGAGTCTCTCGCAGCATGTGATAGTTACGAGAAAAAGAAAGTGTGGAACCGCTAAAAATTCATCTTCAAAAAAAGTCGGAATCCATCATTCTTAAAATATCTCTTTAAGAACACCACTGGGGGCACGCCGATTGAACTACATACTTCTTCTATGGGCCATGGCCTTTTATTGTTGTACCAACTGCTCAAGCAACGGCAACCACCGCTTCACGAACTTGTTGAAGAAAGAAAATTAATGACCGAATCCTAAAGGGTAGCGCACGAATAAATGTGGGTCTGCCTCCAAAATTCATAGAAACAGACCTCGAAAGTTTAGTATGGAAGATCGCTAATCCTCTCTCCAACTCACTCATAGACGGGATTATCGACGTTTGCCATACTCTAAATGGAACTTTCCGGCTACTTATGTGTCTATTTCTGTGAGGTGATCAGATTGGATGAACAATACTTAAAACATGCAATTACTTTGGAGGAGGGGCAATTGGAGCAATTGATTACCTCCTATTGGAGTGATATATGGAATTACGTTTATGTTATGACCCGCAACCGAAGTGTTTCGGACGATCTTACACAGGAAACGTTCATTAGGGCATTTAATTCCCTTTCATCTTTTCGAATGGATTCCTCCTATCATACTTGGTTAGTTCGCATCGCTCGCAATCTCACTCTTAATTACAAACGCTCGGCTTTTTTCCGCAGGATCGTGTTACGTGAGAATGTATCTACTAGCCGGAGCAACGTATCCGCAGAAACAGTGTTCATGCAACACCAAAGAGTGAGCGAGATGTGGGAGCGCGTGTTTCGTCTTCCCGCGAAGCAACGCGAGGTTCTTATTCTCGAAGCGAAGCATGAGATATCCGTCAAAGATATCGCCGAGTTGTTAAAAATCCCTGAAGGAACGGTCAAATCAAGACTGAATCGGGCTAGAAGACAAATGAACGAGTGGCTAAAGGAGGAATTAAAGGATGAGAGAAATTAGTCGACCAAAATGGTACGAGAACTTGTCCGAGGGACCAATATTGGAATGCGCACCGACCTATTCACAGATCCAAAACATTATGGACCGCTCCATCAGATCTAAAACGGTGAGGAGAAGATCAAGGTATTTGATTGCATTGACAACAGCCGCTGTCATCGCGTTGCTTACCTTTTCAGGTATGCGCTTATACAGAAACGAGCTACGCAATGACATAAAGCAAGCAACGATACCAGGGTCCGCAGAATGGAACAATCTGCAGCATGCCGTTGAGGAATTCAGAAAGTACCCACCTGGGCAAGTGCATATTCAGTACGTATTGCCAGTTAACGATGGGGTTCTAATCTTCTACCAACGCTTCTTCTCGGATAACAGTACAGATCTGACGGTCGAGTATATGCGTAAAACATTCCATGACTGGAAGTGGATTCATGGAGGCGGCGGTGGGGGTTCTTATTCAGAAGATACGAACTATTTGTTCGGAGAATACATTCCAAGCCCAGATACTTATCTGCACACACATACTCCGTTCCCGCTCCTATATGGCATGATTGTAGGGGAAGCGACTAATGTGGTTATAACAGATCAATACGGACTCCGCATTGAAGCTACTGTGTTCCCATCGAAGGGGCAACTTGGATGGTTTGCTATTGTGCCAGAATCGACTGGCTCGGAATTAAACATACAATCAGTAGATCCCGATGGGCGAATTATTCAAGAGAAGACTATCGATATAAACGACTACGTACCTGGAAAATCAGTATCGAGCGTAGGAAGCCAACAGACCAATCGGGCTACCCCGTGATTACCCCACATACCCGTTCTTTATAAGTCAAATTGAAGATATCTCCTGCCGCAAATATGCTTTGTTATATAAAGGAAAACATAGACTGTTTCATAACATTGCGGTGGTTAGCGCATAAAAGGTGATTGTGGGGAATTAATTGATAAAGCTCATTTCATAGAGAACACAAAGATTAGCCAATTGTGTACTAAAAAATCTAAGAATAGGTATTGGCAGAATGTGGAGAATGAGGTATAGTGGGTTCTGAGTTCATTAACGGCATAAAAAATCAAGAAGAATTCAAAGATTTTAATTCTCCTTGACAAACATCTGTAGTTTTGGTATGTAAAGAACCGTTTATCCATATGCTTTGGCGGGCGCAGGATAAACGGTTCGGGGTATCTTTCTTTGCCTATCTTCATTTTGAAGATGAGCAATGAAAGTTACTGTTTTTATTATATATCAAATACTGCGGAGAATCACCTATTTTTAGTATTGATTGGATAGCTGGCCAGCTTTCAATATATAAAAAAATAATGAGGTGTTTCTATTGACGCAGAGTAAGCTGAGTAAATTAATCGCAACTATAACAACTATTGGATGTTTGTTCTTTTTTTCAATTAATGTTTATGCATCAACACCTGAAGATAACACAATTGAACGGTCCTATAATAAAGCTTTAGAACAAGGAGCCGCCCCAGATGATGCACTTTATTATGCCCATGCGGAAGCAATGATGAAAAACAAGGTTGGAAATAAGAATATTGATCTTAGCAATGTCGAAATTCTAAGTGATGACTATGTAAAAAATAATAAATGGGAATTCAGAGAACGTTTAATTAATGGAGATAAAGCCGCCCTTAAAACAACAATTCTTAAAGGACTAAATTTCTTTGAGCACGCACAAGATGACGTAAAAAAGGAAATCAACAAACTTGAAAAAGAACATAAAAAGACCAATAAAATTACCATTACCTACAAAGACGGAAGTACAGTTACGTATATATCCGGAACTGATAAAGTCGCAAAGAAAAATGACTCTTCTGTAACAACGAATGATACTTACTATAATGGCCCGTGGAACCAAGCTACTTTGATCGGTCAACAAGTTGTTTCGACAACCACTGATGTAAACGTTACTCAGAACTATACCAGCTGGGGTGAATGGCAGTTTAATCAAACTGGATTTTATGGAAAGGTAAAGGGGATAATGGATTGGACTTATAAATCTGGTCCAACTACAAGCTACAGTGATAATTCTGCCACTAGAACTGCTGTAAATGGCGATGCTTTTGGAACCGGGATATTTTCAATTACAATGAAAACCCCAGGCAATAGTGGAATCACTACTGCAACTGGATTCTACAATTATATTACTGGTTGGTTTGCTGCCACAGTACAAATGTCTGCAACAGCAACACTAACTTTCGGTAATAATTTCTTCGTGAGTGGAAGCGTCGGATCCACGGGATATTGGACATATTCACAATATACCATTGTCGAGGTTGAAGGTTCTGGTGGTGTCTGGGAACATGCTGGAGCATATAAATAATATATAGAACCAAAGTCTAGGTGCATGCAATAATTGTATGCATCTAGATTTCTCTAGAGGTAAAAATGAAAATAACTAAATTCACTCTATTATTTGCTTTTATTACTTTGAATATATACATATTACAGAATAGTCAAACAACAATCGATTTATCAAATAATAATAACAGAATTGCATATGAAATGATGAATGCCTCCAATATACATTTGTTAGTACCGAAGCGGAATATGAAACATTTAAGAGTCGGAATCATAGATACCCCTCTAAGTAACGGAGATCTATTCAATAAAAAAAATGTAAAGAACCAAACTCCAAATCTGCCGTCAATAAATACTCACGGTGAAATGATAACTAGCTTACTTTCTGCAAGTTCGGATGAAAATAAGTATGTGGGGCTCATCCCTAATATAGATGTTTATTTCTGGGGCATTGATAGAATGGACTCAGATTCTTTGTCTGAAGCAATTATAAGCGCGATTAATAAGAATGTGGCTATTCTTAATATTAGCATGGGTACATATAATGATAGCCCCCGGCTTCGTGAAGCGGTTCAGCTAGCATTAAGTAAGGGGATTATTGTTATTTGCTCATCCGGGAACAATTCTAGTGAAGACCTTAACTATCCAGCTGCTTACCCAGGAGTATTATCTGTCGGAGCACTGGATAACGATGGTGAAGTATTTTCAGTCACTAATGTCAATAGTACAGTTGATATCTATGCCCCAGGAGAAAACATTCAAGCACTTTCGTACGAGAATAACAAAGTAACTTTGAAATATTTTTCAGGCACTTCGCCTGCTACTGTATTTGTAACAGGGTTAGTGATACTAACAAAATTAAAATTCCCACAATACAACGCAGATGAGATCTTGAAATCAATAATAAATAATGGCACAGAATTCAGTACGTTTTGGAAAGGCAAAAAAATCCGTGTTCGTGTTATTAATTATCAAAATACACTCAAATAAGTTAGGTGAAAAAGGTGAAAAAGATGAAAAAAATGATACTGTTGGTAGTATGTTTCGCTTTTGTTTTTTCAGGATGTAACTATAATAATGACAAAAATTTTACAGTTACATCTTACAAAAGTGATATAAAAACAAGGGCTGAGCATGAAAAAAAAATTAAAAGAAAGATAGTTAATTATGTAGTAAAGAATTCCAAAGAAAAAGTAAAATGTGAAATTATTAATTACTTTGTTGATAGTAGTGGTGTGTTTGCAAATTTGAAAATAGAAAAAAACTCTAAAAAGTATCTTGGAATAGTTTACGGTTCTGATGAGTCAGATTTTAACGTTGAAAATTTTCATGAGTATGAAATATTCAATTCAAAAAACCAATTATTTAACTTTGAAGTGAATTTCAAAAATCCAACTAGAACCTCAACAATAATATCCGGTATTATCTCGAATCCAAAAATATCAAAAGTAAAAGTTCTAACTGATGATGGTGATTTTAATCTTATCAACATTGATCAAAGTAATCCGTCTTTCATTTACTATGTTTCAGGTAGCAAACATGTACTAGAAAGTACTTTACTAGATGATCTTGACAATATTATTGTGGATTTATGAAAAACTATTTCCTTTCAGATCAACATCCTATATACACCAGCATTACTAATTAAGGTGGGATTTAATTGTTAGAAAAACTTCTTGTTAGGATGTCTATTCTAATTGCATTTAGTCTTGGAACTTTATTAATAGTAATTTATCCAGCAATTAAAAAATATAATAATATCTTTGCTATAATTAGCATTTTAGTTGGGTCATTAGTTATTTGTTTTATACTTTTGTGGTTAGTAAATTTACCAAAAGGATCTGAAATTTTTTGGAGTCTGTAAAATCTTTTGTCGTTCAGAAGGCACAAATGTAGATTCCTTTGTTTGTTGTCGTAACGATGATTTAGTAGGGGGTGCTTTTTGCTTTTGTAAAGCCAAAGCCTGCTTCAACACTTCTTGATGCAGATCCACTTGATCAAGCTCATGCAAATGGGCTTTCGTTATATCTCTCGCTGCCTGCATCGCAATCGCTTGGTCAACTCCAGCATTAATGAGCCACGCACCTAGTTCGTTTTCCGTTTGCTCAACGACATCGTAACCAAGTTCAGTGCGGATCACTTCCAGTCGTTCGACTTGACGTTGTTCAGCTTCAATGCGGTCTAAGTAATCGTCAATGGACACACTGTCATAATTGTCTGCAAACTTCTGAATTTGTAGTTTCTTTCCTGAACGCAGTGCCTCAAGTGCCGACCGAATAAGAGTTAATCGATCCTTAGCGACAGAACGAACTAACTCCGGTGTAATTTGATCAATTTCTTTATCAAGTGCTCTCCATTGCGTTAACATGAACAGCTTAATCGCGATGTCGGATATTCCCTGAGACTCGTCGTACATGACATCAATGAAGGTTCGATCAAGATCAACCTTGTTATTAGTCCATTGATATTTCCACAGTCCTTGAAGCAACCATTCCCACTCTTCATCATTCTTGAAGTTATGCCAAGTAGCGTCTCCCTGACCGCTATTACGCCTAGCATTTCGGAACTCCCCATTCAGTGCGGGTAAAGCTTTATAAGTCCCCACCAGTATGACAGGCAACCCTATGTGTATTTCGTCAAGCAAAAATCCCCAAAAAAATCGCGCATTTTTCCCCATCATAGTCGTGGGGAATTTTCTTGGACAAATGTCTAAAAATCCGGTGTCGTTAGCTGGTGGTATAGCTCTAAATTTCCTTG
>Ga0065721_10004617_pt1 | contig 24103 bp, 33 predicted proteins | sample Mesricmetagenome_FD_59108 | JGI IMG/M metagenome (GOLD analysis project Ga0065721, IMG submission 59108) | Mesophilic microbial community from rice straw/compost enrichment Sample: eDNA_1 v2 (version 2) | ecosystem: Engineered > Solid waste > Grass > Composting > Bioreactor | place: USA: Davis...
GTGGTCGTCCGGGCTCACGACGGGCTTTCTAGACTGGGGGGATGCAGCCGCTGACGGAGGAGCAGGTGCGCGCCGCGTTCGTGAACGCCGCGCCAGACGAAGTCGAACGGCTCGCGCTTCCGCTCGACTTCATCCTGCTCGACTGGGACCATCTCGACTTCTTCGCCTGGCGCGACCCGCGCATGAAGGGCCGCGGCTACGTGATCGCTGAGCTCAGCGGCACCCCGACCGGTGTCGTTCTGCGCGCGACCGACGGCTCGTCGCGCGGGCGACCCGCCATGTGCAACCTGTGCCACACGATGCAGCCGGGTGACCAGGTCGCGCTGTTCACTGCCCGCCGGGTGGGGGATGCCGGCTCTCGCGGCGACAGCGTCGGCACCTATGTGTGCGCTGATCTGTCGTGCCACGAGAACGTGAGACTGGCCGCACCGCTTGCGCCCAACGAGGTNCGGGCGAGCGTCGACCGGCGCATCGACGGCACCCGNCACCGGGTCGAATCGTTCGTCGAGCGGGTGACGACATCCGNCTGACCAGCGTGATCCCGGCGCGCGAGCGGAGGATTTTTCGCTACGGCGAGAGCCAGGTAAGATAGTGGATCGCGCCTCCGGTCGACTGTACAAGCCGGGCGGGTGCGCACCTGGCGAGTTACCCAAGCGGCCAAAGGGATCTGACTGTAAATCAGCCGGCATAGCCTTCGGGGGTTCGAATCCCTCACTCGCCACGATGGAGTGATATCGGAACTAGCTGGTTCGCGATATCGGATCTAGCGGGCACTGACGAAAATTTCCCCGGTAATCCGGGGGTTTCGTGCTGCTGGTTGGCGCGTGCACTCCACCCGGGGGCGCGCATAATCGTGCGCAATCTTGCTCAAGTGCTCCCGAGAGAGCTGGCGGTTGCCCTCACGGTGTATCGGAGTAGGGGCTCCTGGTCCCAGCGGATTCGCTGAATCTCAAAGGTCTGGGTTAGTCCCACTCAACTCTTCTAACTCGGCGATGTCGTCATTCCGACCCTCGTCCGCTAGTTCACCGCATCCGAGTCGGGCGGTGCGAAGAAACCGTGTTGCTGTGCGTTCCATCGGTGACAGACCGCGTCCATTACTCGCTTCGCGTCGGTCGGTCCAAGATCGAAGAATGTCTTGAGATGATCAATCCACCACCAGTCGCTTTTCTGGATCTGCCTTCTCAATACTGCCGGGACTTCGCCGCCTTCGATCAGCCATGACCTCGCGGCAAGCCTCGCCTCACGGTATCTCCGACGCCTGGTGGCGCTCCCGATTCGGCGAGCAATCTCGGCGTAGCCATAGAGCTCGACGAGCTCGGCGCCGATCGGGGCGAGGTCCTCCACGAACCATGTGACGAACTCCTCAGCGCCGTCGCCTCCGAACCCGGTCTCAAAGACCGTAACGCTGAACGGTCGCGGGCCTACCATTCGCCGCAATTCTGCGAATGTCGTGCTCGGAGGGACCGCGATGTACTCGACGGGGATACCGCCAGACGGGTCGTCGGGGGACTCTCCGCACAGCACTAACCCCTACTCATCGCTGTCGTCGCCATCGTTGTCCGCCGCGCCCTCTCCGGGTTTGATCGGCGCCCGCCCAAGTTCGAGGCGAATGGCGTTGACGAGAGCGCTGGCCGCGTTCGCCGCTGGCTGGCCTGTAACAGTCAGCTCGCGGCGCCGGTTGTCGTGCCCGAGGAGAACCCGGATCGTGATCTGGTCGGTGTCCAACATGCCGACAGGGTATCCACTTCGTCGAGTCCACTCGTGAGCCGGACGCTGCGCGCTCGTCGGGATTCAGCAGGCCACCCGGCGTCGGCGGGTATCCACCACCGCGACGTCGGTGCCGAAGCGACCGCGAGCTCATGAGATTGGTAAGCGGTCCGGCCGAGGGCGCGTACGAGTTTCGGCTCTTCCGCTAGTGCGCGACTTGTCACCCGAGTAGGGCGTTGCAAGAAAATGGGTGATGCCCGCCGCGAAGCGCGGGGCTCGACGGTCCGGACTACGGTGAAGTGTGCCCAGACTCATCGACCATGACGAACGGCGTGCGCAGATCGTTCATGCCGCGTGGGCGGTGGCCGCAAACGGTGGCGTAGGTGCTGTGACGCTTCGGGCTGTAGCGGGCGACGCGGGCATTGTGGTCGGCTCCCTCCGCCATATCTTCTCCTCACGCGACGAGCTGTTGCAGGGCATGGCCGAGCAACTGGCCATTCGAGCGGAGACGTCGTCCCACGAGCGGGACGCCGTGTTCCGACGATTCGACATCGCTCCGAAGGAACTCGCGTGGACGTTGCCTCATTCGCGGGAGCGGCGCATGCGCTGGCGCGTGGAGCAGGCGCTGCTAGGGCGTGTTGATCAAGAAGGTGCGGGGTGGCCAGCCGCCGCGAGTTGCGCGGGAGAATGGGCGCGTGAAGATACAGGTGCTGCATATCGAGGATTGCCCGAATTGGCAGGAGGCGGGCGATCGAGTACGGCTGGTGCTCGACTCGATCGGACGGGGCGATGTTCCGGTGGAGTTCGTGTTGATCCGCACCGAGGCTGAGGCGGTGAGCTCTGGTTTCGCGGGCTCGCCCACGATTCTTCTGGACGGTCAGGACTTGTTCCCGTCCCAGGGGAACACTGCCGACTTGGCGTGCAGGGTCTATCTGACCGAGCGCGGCTTTGCGGGTGCGCCGACGGTGGGACAGCTTGAGCGCACGCTGCAGGAGCGCGAAGCGCTCAGCGGAGATCGGTCTTGATCCAGATCAGCGCCGCGGCGAGGCTGACGGCGGCTCGGTTGTTGCGGGCGAGTTTGTCCGAGCGCATCGCGATGCCGCGCCACTGCTTGAGACGGTTGAAGCAGCGTTCTACGACGTTGCGTCCCTTGTAGCGTTCCTTCTGCTTGTCGCCGAAAGCGATCGGCCGGCCCGGCTTCTTGCGGCGGTGCGCGATCTGGTCGTCCCGCTCGGGGATGGTCGCCGCGATCCTCCGGTCGCGGAGCCAGGCGCGGTTCGCCCTTGAGGGGTACCCCTTGTCGGCGAGCACCCGGTCGGGGCGGGTGCGGGGGCGGCCCTTCCCGTCGCGGGGAACGCGGATGTTCTCCAGCACCGCGCTCATCATTGTGGTGTCGTTGATGTTCCCGGCGGTGATCATCATGCTCAGCGGCCGGCCGCGGCCGTCGCAGACCAGGTGCAGTTTGGTCGTCAGCCCGCCGCGGGAGCGTCCGATCCCGTGATCAGGCGGCTCGGACCACGGATTCTTGTGATTCGGCACAGCCCCCTGTGTCCCGGGCGAGGGTCGCGCCGTGCTGATGCACGCGCGCGATCGTGGAGTCGATCGAGACGACCCAGTCGATTTCCCCAGCGGCGTCGGCCTGCTTCTGCACCTCGGTGAGCAGCTTCTGCCAGGTGCCGTCCCCGGCCCACCGGTTGAACCGCTTGTAGATCGAGTTCCACTTCCCGAACCGTTCCGGAACGTCACGCCACGGCGCACCGGTCCGGTACTTCCACGCCATCCCCTCGATAGCGAGCCGGTGATCCGTCCACGGCCGCGACCGACCGGTCACCGTCGGCATCAACGGCTCCATCACGGCCCACACCTCATCAGAGATCTCCTGTCGCGTCACCGTTCAAGACTCACCCACCGAGGAGCGGAACCTCTTGATCAACACGCCCTAGTGGCATACGGATGGATCACGCCGGGTTTTACTACTCGTCGGTGGCGCATTCACGGTCGGCGGCACGGTCGAAGTTGGGAACGGGCCGGTTCTGCGCGTCCTCGGGTGTTGTGACGAGTCCGTTGCGTTCGATGTCGTCGATCAGCCAGTCCATTTCGAGGATCTCCCGGCGTTGAGCTTCGCTGATCTCGACGGCGAGTTGGCAGACGCGGACGTCCTGAATCTGCGCTCTCTCAGATCTGGTGATCGCTAGGGAGTGGTGGGGAATCATGGCGCGCATGTATGCGGTGTCGTCGACGGTGATCTGGCTGCGGTCGAGAGCCACACCACCTCCGAGCAGCAGCACGCTGATGATGACGACAGCGATGTTTGCCTTGGTGTTCTTGTACATGTTCAGCATCCAGGCGAGCATGACGAGCCCCATGGCACCGCCCATGGTGAGAGCCATGAATACGCGGCTCTCGCTGAAGCGGATGTGGCCCCATTCCCACACTCCGGCGAACATCGTCCAGTACATGACGACCATGCCGGTGAGGATCATCGCCGCGAAACGCAGGTACATTTTCAGCGATCCGCGCTTTTTGTTCTCTGTTTGCCGTTCGTGTGCGGCGTGTGCGTCTTCTGACATCGGATTCACCTGTTCGTCTGGTTGCGCGGCGTGCGGTTGACGGGCGTTCTTGTTCAGAGGGTTGCGAGGAGCATGGCGCACGCGTCTTCGCAACGCCGACAAGCTGCGGCACACAGCATGCAGTGTTCGTGCATGGTGTGCTTCTCGCACTCGTCCGCGCAGCTCGCGCACGCGGTGCGGCACGCTTCCAGCGCTGCCCGGGTCAGGTTGGCGTCGTAGCCGGTGTGCCGGGACAGGATACGCGCGGTGGTTTCGCAGAGGTCGGCGCAGTCCAGGTTCGTGCGGATGCACTTCGTGAGCTCTGCGACCATCTCCTCGCTCAGACACGCATCCGCGCAGGCGGTGCACGACTGGGCGCACTCCATGCAGGCCTCGATACAGCCCAGGAGCGCTTCCTGGTCAACCTGGCCGAGGTCCTTCGGATAAGTGCGGAGCATTTCTGCTGCGACAGTCATGATCGAATCCTCTCGTTGTTTTTGAGCCCCCAAGATACGATCGTGGTGCTGTCTGGGGGACCCCGTTGAATACCCCGGGGGGGGGCATGGTAGCTTCACCCGTGATGAGCGTCTCACCGCTCACGGTGCCGTGTCTCGGTGATCCGTTCCCGAAGCCGGAGGATTTCGCAAGATCAACGCCACGGCAGCCATGACGATGATCAGTGCGATGTCGTAGCTGGCAACCGTGTAGGTCCACCAGGCAGCATCGGTCGACTGCGTGTCGTAATCAGGTGCGCGAGTGCGAGGACCGGACCCGCGGCCAGGAGCGCGTACCCGAGACGAACGAGGCGTCGATGCGTCCGCACAGGATCGAGCGGGTGGGAGCCGGTGCGGGTCATTGGAAGATCGCTCCAATTGTGAGGAAGCTGGCGGTGGCGACGAGTACGACGGCGATCGTCGCGGCTGTGATGAAGAACGTGAGATTTCGGAAGGGGTTCTTGGGCTTGTCCACGAGAAGTCCTTGAGCGCGGCTTGGTCAGTAACCGCCCCTATAGGGCGGGGGCGAGGATGTTGGTGCCGTCTGTGGAGATCTCGATAATGCCGCGCTCATCGACGAGGATGATGCGGTCGTCGATGGCGGTGAGGGCTTGGACGGCGCCGCGCAACGATTCCAACTTCTGCCAGGCGCCGCTGTCGTTTTCCGCCCACAGGACGCCGTCCGTACCGGCACCGACAAGTGTGCCGTCAGTGCGGGCTTCCAGGGCGTACAGAACAGGGGCCGCCGCGGTGGCGGCCGACTTGGGCATCGACCGGTACTTCGCGGGGGTCCGCCCCGAGGACAAGGCGTCCAAGGTGAAGCAGCTCCAGACGGAGGGGCGCAAGGTCGCCATGGTGGGCGACGGTGTCAACGACGCTCCCGCCCTCGCCCAAGCGGACGTCGGCATCGCCATCGGCGCCGGCACGGACGTCGCCATCGCGTCCGCCGGGGTCATCCTCGCCAGCGACGACCCCCGGTCGGTGCTGTCGGTGATGGAGTTGTCGAGCGCAAGCTACCGGAAGATGAAGCAGAACCTGTGGTGGGCGGCCGGGTACAACCTGATCTCCGTTCCCCTGGCAGCCGGCGTGCTCGCACCGGTCGGTTTCGTCCTGCCGATGTCGGTCGGGGCCGTGCTCATGTCGCGGTCCACCATCGTCGTCGCGCTCAACGCGCAATTGCTGCGACGCCTTGACCTGGACCCGCGCAACGTGTCTCGCGGCGCGTAGGGGCTCAGGAAAGAGACGTACCCTGGAAGGGAGGAGGGTCAGGATGTCGCTGGTACGGATGGCACAGCACGTGCACGGCCCTCGCACGCTGGGGCGCACCGTCCTTGTGGTGCTCGCTGTCAGCATCGCCGTGATCATCGGGCTCCTGGCGATGCACTCCCTCAACACGCACGCCGTCAGCGGTGGAGCGACGGCGGAGAGTGTCGCTCAAGCACCCACCGAGATGACTGTCCATCACGGTCCGGCTGCCCCTGCGGAGCCGGGGGTGGGGTGCGCGTCCTGCGGTCAAGGCGAGCACACCACCGCCTGGATGGCGTGCGTGATCGGGCTTCTGCTCACCCTTCTGCTGCTGGCGCCGCGCGCGGGCGTCCGAAACGCCGTCCGTGCCGTATGGGGTGAGCGTGTACCGCGTCTGCTGTGGCCGGTACGGTCTCTGGCCGCGCCGCCCGGCCCGTCTTTGAACGTTCTCTGCATCAGTCGAACGTGATCTACGCGGCGCGCTAGCCACGCTGCCGCCGACCACCGATCACCCGGGCCACGCGCCCACACCATCGACACTTGGAGAACCCTCATGAAGATCCGCACTTTGGCGACCCCCGCGATCGCCCTCACCGCCGTCCTCGCCCTCGCCGGCTGCTCGGACACCGGCACCACAGGCAACGGCATGCCCGGCATGGACCACGGCAACGGCAGCAGTTCCGCCCCCGCGGCAAACGCGAACGAAGCCGACATCATGTTCGCGACGATGATGATCGAACATCACCGACAGGCGATCGAGATGTCCGACGCTGTGCTCACCAAAGAGGACGTCGACCCTCGAGTGACCACCCTGGCAGAGGACATCAAAGCCGCGCAGCAACCCGAAATCGACCAACTGGAGCGATGGCTGGAGGAGTGGGGCGCCAGCGACTCCGGAATGGGCACGGATGACATGGGCCACGGCGACGGCATGATGACAGAGGACGACATGCAGGCCCTGGAGGCCGCGACCGGTCCCGAGGCGTCGCGCCTGTTCTTGGAGCAGATGATCGAGCACCACAACGGTGCGATCACGATGGCGCAGGAACAGGTGGACAACGGCCAGAACCCGGACGCTGTCGCCCTCGCCCAGAAGATCGTCGACGACCAGACGGCTGAGATCGCGACCATGGAGGACATCCTCGCCAGCCTCTGACCGGAGCGAGTGGGGCGGGCAACCCGCCTCACTCCCCGGTGGAGCTTGCAGGTCCACGACCATGAAGCACAGCTACGTCAACACACCGTCTCTTTCCACCTTCCGCTCTCGGGCGACTCGACCGTCGCGCCGGTCGTTCCTCGGGGTTGCGCTCGGCGCCACGGCCGCACTGGTGCTCACCGGGTGCGCTGCAACCGCACCGGCACCCACGCCGGAGGCGACCCCGTCCTCATCAATCGCCCACGTCCACGGCATCGTCCCGGACCCCGCAGGGGACGGCTTCCTCATCGGCACCCATGACGGCATCTACACCGCCACCGCGGACGGGGAACTCGGGGCACCCGTCGACGGGCCCGCCTTCGACGCCATGGGGCTCACAGCGATCGACGACGTCCTTCTGGCGTCCGGTCACCCCGGACCCGACACCCCACCCGACCTGGGCGCACCCCACCTCGGCATCATCCGCAGCACCGATGGTGCGCGGACGTGGACGCCGATGGCGTTCACCGGATCGAAGGACTTCCACGTGCTCACCGCCGCACCCGACGGCACCGTGTTCGGATTGTCGACCGACAGCGCCGAACTGTTGCACAGTCCCGATGCGGGCGCATCCTGGGTTCCCACCGGCGCGTCCGTCGAAGCGTTCAACCTCACCGTTGACGCGGAGAACCGCCTCATCGCCTCCACCACCGACGGGCTGCTGACCAGCGCCGACGCGGGGGCGACTTTCGGTGCATGGCCGGGGACGCCGCCATTGATTGCATTGCTGAACTCCTCTCCCGACCGGAAGCGGATAGTCGGTGTGGCGACCGATCTCACCGTGTGGGTGACCGCCGCCGGTTCTGATGAGTGGACGCAAGTGGGTGCCGCGGGAGACGGACCGGAAGCGATCGCCATCACCAACGACGGGGACATCCTCATCGCCGGTGCGAGCGGGATCGTCTCGTTGCCCCGGGAAGCCCAGTCGGCACCCTCTGAATAGCGACGCGCCACGGAGAGGAGGCGGCGTGGGTCCGCCGCCTCCTCAACGCGGCCTGAGCCGCGCTGTCGCGCGCTTCCTGCCCAACGGCGCTGACGACCTCGCTTACGCGAGTGTGTTCTGCTGATCGGCAGGTTGCGCCCACCGCCAGCAACTCTGTGCTGTCGGCGGGCGGCTGCATTCCTCCTGATTGATCGCGTGCACTTTCCGGGTGCGAACCGATTAGGCTGGGCGTGTGATCGCCTCACGCCGAGCTCTCCGCCCGGAAAGGCCAGATCACGCGATGCTGATAACGCGCCTCATTATCAACCTCGGTCTCGCCCTTCTGCTCGTAGTCGGGGCGGCTGCTTCCGCACATCCGGAACAGAGCAGCGTGCCCGCAGCCGGTCAGGCGGCGGTTTCGTCTGCGTCCGACGTGACATCCACCGACGAGGCCCTGCAAGGAAGTTCACAAGGGTCTGACCTTGCGATCAGCGCAGCGATCTGCGCTCTCGGCGTGTTGTGTGGACTCACCCTGCTCGCGGCGGTGCGGAATTCGCTCCGCTCACCGGGAGACTCTCCTTTGCAACGGAGGCGTCGCGTAGCCACGCACGATACGGCGCACCCAAGGTTGTTCGCAGCTCGCACTTTGACCTTGTTCCAGTTGGGCGTGTCCCGAACCTGAGATATGGCACGCCGCACGTTTCGTGCGGCCGTTTCCGGGCGTGCCCGGATCAGTCTTGTGCCGTTGATGTGGTTTGGAGTGCCCAAGAAATGGGAGTTTCGTACAAGGCGATCGTTGTCGCCTCCAGTGTCGCCGCGATGTCGCTGTTGGCGGCGTTGATCGTGGTTCTCTTGGCTGAGAATCGCTTCGGGCCGCCCGCCCCTGACAGGCGGGACGGTTCATCGCAACCCTGCCATCACGTCGGGTCAGCGTTCGCGGGGTGGCCCCAGTGACTCGTGTGGGTCTTTCCCACCGCCGGGTCATCATCGTGGGCGCAGGCCAATCAGGTCTGGCAGTCGCAGCGGCGTTGACATACCAGGGCCTGCAGCCTCAGCGCGACTTTGTCGTGATAGACGCTGCTCCTCCGGGCCAGCGCAGCTGGGCGTCGCGATGGCACTCCATGGCCCTGCTAAGCGATGCGCAACACAGTGTCCTGCCGCCGCGCCGTTTCCCCGGTGACTCCCGCCGCCACCCTCGCGCCGACGAGATGGCCGACTATCTGACCGTCGTCGAAGCGGCCCTTGGAGTGGAAACGATTTGGGGCGTCTCGGCGATCGGAGTGGAGCATCCGGGGAATGGTTCCACGCTGGTCTTGTCTACAACTCGGGGGACCGTGCAGACGCGCAATGTGGTGTGCGCGACCGGAGCGGCTGCGCATCCTCACCTCCCCTCCTGGTCCCGGTCGTTGGCGGTGCCAGGCGTCGCGATTCACAGTTCGCAGTACCTCTATCCGCGCCAGATACCGGCCGGCGACGTGCTGATAGTGGGTGGCGGCAACAGTGGCGTGCAGATCGCTGAGGAGCTCGCTGCGTCGCATCACGTGACACTGTCGGTCCGAACGCCCAGGCGGGAGCGCCACGCGTCGCGGTATCCGTCCATGGCTCAAGAAACTCGCGCGTGGACGGGGCGCGGGTTGATTCGGGAGCCGATCTTCGGTAACAGCTACGAGCGTCTGCGTCGGATCGGCGTCACCATCGTCGAGGCGTCCACAGGCGCGGAGGGCGCAGTCGTGACGCATGCCGACGGTGTGCGGACCACACCAACCTCAGTGATCTTCGCCACCGGTTACGAATCAGGCGACGATTGGCTCCCGGCGATCAATCCGGGCCGTCTCCGCAGCACGACCAACATGCCAGGGCTGTTCATTGCGGGGATGCCCCGATATGGCGGTGCGCGCGTTGACACCATCGCAGGGGTGTGGCGAGACGCCGCACGCATCGCACGCTACGTGACCGATCGCCCATGAGGCGGGAGTTCCAACTGATTCGGGGCGACCCCGAAGGCGCCGCGTCGGGCCCAGGCCCGCTCCCGGTCGCGACATGTGGCGTCAGGAGCACTTCGAAACAGCGAAAAGTGGGAGTCGGCGCCCGCGTACGGCTCCGTTGCGCCTCGCTCGCTCACTTGCAACGCGCGCACGCGCCGCCTGACGAGTTGTCTCGCCGATGGCGCCCAACACGTCACCGGGATGTGCACTGTCCCGCGCGCTGCTCACGTGTGCGCCGTCCTCATCAACCCACAACAGAAAGGCTCATCTTGCGCTCTACCGACTTTTTCACCAGGGCCGCTGTCGCGGTCGTTGTTGCCGTCGGCGCAGTCCTCATGGCTCCATTTCCCGCGTCCGCTCACGACGACCTTGTTTCGAGTTCTCCCGCACCGGGCGAACGCCTCGCCAGCGCACCCGTCAGCGTGACCCTAATCTTCTCGGACGACATGCTCGCCGATGGGGCGGAGGTCACCATCGTCGACCGCAGCGGACGCGACTGGGCTGCTGGCGAACCGGTGGTATCCGAGACGACCGTCTCCGTCGAGTTGGCACCGGACATGCCCGACGCCGGCTACGAGATCCAGTGGCGTGTCGTCTCGTCCGACGGGCACCCGATATCGGACATCGTGCCGTTCACGGTGGGTGATTCCGAACCGCTCACACGCACGCCCTCGCCTTCATCGGCCTCCGAGGGAGGGCACGCACCCGGAGAATCGGAACCAGCTGACCGTGATAGCGGGCAGGTACTACTCGCCATGCTGATCGGTACAGCCGTGGTGGTCGTTGGGGCCGCGGTCTACGCGGGCATCCGCCTCGCCCGGCGCCGCTCGCGTGCGACCGCCACGCCCGAAGACGGTGAGGCTCACACGGATCGAACGACCCCGTGAACGCGAAAAGAACCTCCGCAGGGCCAGCTCGCTGCCCAACTCGCGGCTTTCCGGGAGCGCGGGTGCGCAGGTGAGTCTCGTGCTATCCGGTGCGGCGACGGTTGCGGCGTTCGCCGCGGCAAACGCCGACATCCACAGTGGCGCTCCGTCAGGCAGTGCGCTCTTCCCGCTGATCGCGACGGGGGGCTTGGCGACGGTGCTGATCTCAGGCCTCGTGATGGTGCTGCGGCTCGCGTCGGCGCACAAGAAGCAGGCCCATGCGGAGGAGCAGGCCACCTCTGCAGGTGAAGAAGACCACGAATGAACGCTGCCAGCGCGGGCGGGTCAGTGCCGCATCCGATTGACCCGCCCACGCTGAACACGATGCTCCAGCTCGAGGTTCACCGGGTCCCCGTGCTGGCACTGCTCGCCGCCTTGATGTGCGTGCTGTACCTCGCCGGAGCGATCCGACTGTGGCGAACGGGGGCGCGGTGGTCTGTCCTCCGCACCCTCTCCTTCGTGGGCGGCAGCGCGCTACTCACGGTTACCACCGGAACCGAAATCGACGCGTACGGCACCGTGTTGTTCTCGGCGTTCATGTTCCAGCAACTCACACTGATGATCGCTGTCCCCCCACTTCTAGTGTGGGGGTCGCCGGGACGGTTGCTGCTAGAGGCGACGCCGAAGCGAGGATGGGGACGTCGCCTTCGGGGCGTGGTGTCCGGCTCGCTCAGGAGTCGGTGGGCGCGCCTGGTTGTCCACCCCGGCGTCACAATTCCACTCTTCCTGGTCGCCTATTACGGTCTCTACTTCACCGGAATCGTGGACGCGGCCCTCAGCCTCAGCGGGGGCCATACGGCGCTGGAGGCGCTGTTCTTGGTTGCCGGCGTCCTGTTCCACATCCCCGTGCTTTCCGACGGTCCGCTCGGTGGACGCCACGGTCACGCCGGCAGACTCCTGGACGTCTTCGTCGAGCTCGCTCTGCACGCCTTCTTCGGTGTGATCGTGATGATGAGCAGCCGCGTGCTGATCGACGCGTTCGCCACGCCGCCACAGAGTTGGGGCATCGACCCGCTCGCTGACCAGGGGCTAGCAGGCGGACTGGCATGGGGTTACGGCGAAGGACCAACGCTGCTGATACTGCTTGTCATCCTTCACCGCTGGTTCCGCGACGACACGCGCCTCGCCGTCGCGGTCGATGCACGGATAGACCGCGACGGCGACCCGGAACTCGACGCTTACAACGACTACCTTGCCCACCTCAACACCCCGACCCGCCGCGACCCGGCAGAATGGAACAGAGAACAGCTATGACCCGACAACCACCTACCCCTTCTCCGACACAGCGGAACGCACTGATCCCCGGCATGCTCACCGGTGCTGCGCTGCTGGCAGGGATCCCGCTCATCGCTGGACCGGGCGCCCTCGTCATCTGCTTCATCGTGGCGATCCTCGCCCTCGTCATAGGGTGGTTCGCGGTCCAGGCCCGGCAATGGTGGTGGGCGCCGCCGATGGTTGCGATCGCGGTGCTATGGAACCCGGTATACCCGTTCGCATTCGACGGGCCCGTGTGGCTAACCGCCCACATTGTCGCAGCCGTCCTCGTCATCACCGCGGGCATCCTCATCAGCATCCCCCCGACAGCAACCCGGCGGCCGTCATGACCGATGACACGACAAACCCCCGCGAGCGGGGCTTCGGCGGCTTCCTCATCGTCGCAGGCGCTCTCGGTCTCGTGGCGTCGCTCGCTCTGTCCATCGAGAAGGTCGAGAAACTCCGGAACCCCGGGGCGGCGCTCAGCTGCGACGTGTCCGTCCTGGTGCAGTGCTCGGCCAACCTCGATAGCTGGCAAGGCGCGGTTCTCGGGTTCCCGAACCCCTTTCTGGGACTCATCGGGTTCAGTCTTGTCGTCGGCGTTGGTGTGGGTGTCTGGGCGGTTCCTCGCTTCGCCCGCTGGTTCTGGGTGCTCTTCAACGCCGGTCTCGGTGCGGCTTTCGTCTTTGTGGGATGGCTGATATCGCAGAGCATCTACGTGTTGGGTACGCTGTGCCCTTGGTGCCTCGTGGTGTGGTCCGTGACCATACCGCTGCTCATCTTCGTCACCGGCCGCAATCTCCGCCGCGGCGTGTACGGCGCAGCGGCGGCGCGGTTGGGTGAGGCACTTTGGCCATGGCTGACGCTGGTCGTCGTCGCACTATTCGCGATCGTCGCTACGCTCGCGCAGCTACGGCTTGACGTCATCAGTTCCCTGTTGTGAGTTACGAGACGTACGCCACGCGAGGAGCGCTCCCAGAGCGACGCCCGCGCCGAGCGCAACGTCTGCTACTGGTAGCGCCGATTGTTGCTGAGTTGCGTATTCATCAGCGTGGGATCGTGTGAACGACCTTCGGGACTAGTTGGACGAAGACCACCATGGCGACCAGCTCGACCAGCGTCTGCGTCACGACGACGAGCGGTGCGAGGTCGAAAGCTGTGGGCAGGGCAAGTACCAAGGGCAGCACGACTAGCGAGTTCCGGGTCGTACCGCTGAACACGATCGCCCGTCTGCCTGGCACGTCGAGGCCCGCGACTCTGCCCGCCAGCGTCCCCACTGGCACCATCACCGCGACGAACAGGACGTACACGGGCACCGCGAGCAAGAGCAAACCGAGCTGAGCACTCACGCCGGCTATCTGCGAGGCGACGACGACCGCGAGCGTGGCGACCATCAGTGGCACCATCGCCCCGATGGCGACGCGCTCGATCCCCCTTCCGATCCGCCAGCGTGCAGCGGCGAGCTGCGTGAGCGCGGCAGCGATCAGCGGCAGGGCGATGATGAGAACGAATGCCTCGACGAACGGGCCGAGGTCCAGGGACCCGACGAACTCTGCGCCGACGAATAGCCAGAGGTACAGCGGCAGCAGGAGCATCTGGGTGAGCATCAGCAGCGGGGTGGCCGCTAGGAGCTTCTCCTTGTCGCCGCCGGCGAGCCCGGCGAAGACGATGACGTAGTCGATGCACGGGGTCAGCAGCACGAACAGCACGCCAACAAGGAGCACCTTGTCGTGGGCGACGATCCGCGACAGCAGCCACACGACCATGGGCACGAGCACGAAGTTCACGACGAGGATGGTGGAGAGAAACCGCCAGTCGCGGAACGCGTGGCCCAGCCTGCCGAACGGGATACCGAGGAACGTGGCGTAGAGCAGCAGGGCCAGCGCAGGGTGAATCGCGCGCTCGGCGGGGTGAGCGACTTCGGGCCAGGGCAGCCCGACGACGGCCCCGAGCGCCAGCCCCGCGAGGTAGAGCGCGACCTGGTGCCGCTCCATCCATTCCACGCTCTTCCGCACCTGCCCTCCAACCTGATGCTCAACGGCCACTGACGCCGCCTCGAAAACGCTAGACCTTGAACCCGGGTTGAAGGTCAAGTCGGCAGATCCTAGGGTCAGAGGATGAAGATCTCCGAGGTCGCGGAGCGGAGCGGGGTGCCGTCGAGCACGCTGCGCTACTACGAGCGCCTCGGGATCCTCGCTGCGCGCCGGAGCCCGAACGGGTACCGCGACTTCGACGAGAGTCACCTCGAGCGCCTCGACTTCATCGCCTCAGCCAAGCGCCTCGGCCTCGAGCTACCCGAGATCCGCCACCTCCTCGACCTCGCCGACGAGGGCACTTGCACCGGGGTGAAGGCCGCGATGCAGCCGCTGCTGGCCGAGCAGATCGCCGCCGTCGAGCGTCAGCTCCGCGTCCTGACTCAGCTGCAGGAGCAGCTGCGCGGGGCTCAGGTCCACGTCGACGGCTGTCCCGACATCGACGAGGCCTGCCGGTCGGAGTGTGCCTTCAGGGCCTTCGGCGGGAAGGCCACACGCGGACATCGATTACAAGTTACCGATAAGTCAGTGCGAACTGTATAGTTCAGTGCATGCTGACTATCGCTTCACGCCTCAACGTCATGAACCGGCTCGGCCGAGCCATGGCGGATCCGACGCGCTCTCGGATCCTGATGACCCTCCTCGGTGGCCCGAGCTACCCTGCTGTACTTTCGCGCGAGCTGGAATTGACGCGTTCGAATGTGTCCAACCACCTCACGTGTCTCCGTGATTGCGGGATCGTCGTTGCTGAACCTGAGGGTAGGCAGACTCGCTATGAGATCGCGGATCCGCACCTCGCGGCTGCGCTCACGTCTCTGATCGATGTCACGCTCGCGGTGGATGAGGATTCGCCGTGCGTGGATTCTGCGTGCACGGTGCCCGGATGCTGCGATCCGGGGGCAGGCGCGTGAGCGCGGTGACGGGGTCGAAGGTCGACGAGGTGGAGATCGACGACGACGATGACCACGATGAGCCGTGGTGGAAGGACCGCGAGATCCTGCTGCCGGTCTTCTCCGGTGTCGCGTTCCTGACCGGTCTGGTCCTCGAATGGTCCGGCCTCGAGATCCCGGCGCTGGTGCTGTTCTGGGCCGGACTGCTGCTGGGCGCGTCGACGTTCACGCCTGGCGCGATCCGGAAGCTGTTCAAGGGCAAGCTCGGCATCGGGCTGCTGATGACGATCAGCGCGATCGGCGCGGTCATCCTCGGCTACGTCGAAGAGGCCGCGGCGCTGGCGTTCCTGTATTCGATCGCTGAGGCGCTCGAGGACAAGGCGATGGATCGGGCCCGGGGCGGGCTGCGGGCGCTGCTGAAGCTCGTGCCGGAGACAGCGACTGTGATGCAGGGTGGAGTCTCCGCGCAGGTGCCGGCGAGAGAGTTGACGGTCGGCCAGGTCATGGTGGTCCGTCCGGGTGAGCGGATCGCGACTGATGGGGTTGTGCGTTCTGGTCGCTCGAGCCTCGACACTTCGGCGATCACCGGGGAGTCGATCCCGGTCGAGGTTGAGCCCGGGGATGTGGTGTCGGCCGGTGCGATCAACAGCTCTGGCGTGCTGGAGGTTGAGGCGACTGCTGCGGGCACCGATAACTCGCTTACGACGATCGTCGAGTTGGTGGAGAAGGCGCAGACCGAGAAGGGCGAGCGTGCTCGTCTGGCGGACAGGATCGCCCGCCCGCTCGTTCCCGGCGTTCTGATCCTCGCTGCGCTCGTCGCGATTATCGGGTCGCTGCTGGGCGACCCGGAGGTGTGGATCACGCGCGCGCTCGTCGTGCTGGTCGCCGCTTCTCCGTGTGCGCTGGCGATCTCGGTTCCGTTGACGGTCGTCGCTGCGATCGGTGCGGCGAGCAAGTTCGGCGTGATCATCAAGTCCGGTGCCGTCTTCGAGCGCTTCGGCACAGTCCGCCACGTTGCCGTCGACAAGACCGGCACACTCACCCGCAACGAACCGGCGGTCACCGCCGTCCTCACTGCGATCGGCGTGACCGAGACCCAGGCTCTGGCCTGGGCGGCCGCGTTGGAGCAGCACAGCACGCACCCCCTCGCCTCAGCGATCACCGCCGCGGCCCCGGGGACTCCGGCAGCTGCAGAGGTGACCGAGCAGGCCGGGCACGGCATCGACGGCACCGTCGACGGATCGAGAATCACCGTCGGCAGTCCCCGCTGGCTGGACGCCGGCGACCTCGCGGAACGGGTCGCGACGCTGGAAGAGCAGGGCATGACCGTCGTGATCGTCCGCCGCGACGGATCCCCCGTCGCGGCGATCGGCGTCCGTGACGAGCTTCGCCCTGAAGTCCCCGAGGTCGTCCGGACACTCACCGGCCAGGGCCTCGGGGTGACGATGCTCACCGGCGACAACGCCCGGACCGCTCGTGCACTGGCTGCGCAGGCGGGTATCAGCGACGTGCGCGCGGAGTTGCGTCCAGAGGACAAGGCGACCGCGATCGGGGAGCTGTCGAAGGCGGGACCGGTCGCGATGATCGGCGACGGCATCAACGATGCCCCGGCCCTCGCTGGCGCGGACATCGGTATCGCGATGGGAGCGACCGGCTCCGACGCAGCGATCGAGTCCGCCGACGTCGCGTTCACCGGTCACGATCTGCGCCTGATCCCGCGGGCGTTCGATCACGCCCGCCGCGGTCGACGGATCATCAACCAGAACATCATCCTGTCGCTGCTGATCATCACCGCACTGCTCCCGCTCGCTCTCTTCGGAATCCTGGGACTCGCCGCTGTCGTCCTGGTCCACGAGGTCGCGGAGGTCATCGTGATCCTCAACGGCCTGCGCGCCGCCCGCACCCGCACGCCACGGTTGGAGCGCTGATGCTCGCGACCATAGGGTCAGCGATCGGCCTGTTCGCGGCAACCAACATCGACGACATCGTCGTGCTCACCGTGCTGTTCCTCGCCTCGAGTCGAGGGAAACCCCGGCCGTGGCAGATCGTCGCGGGCCAGTACCTCGGGTTCATCACCCTCGTGGTGATCAGCGTGATCGCCGCCCTCGGTCTCACCATCGTCCCGGACGAATGGGTCGGCTTCCTCGGTCTCATCCCGCTCGGCATCGGCATCTGGACGCTCATCCGCGGCCTGCGCCGCAACGGCGATGACGATGACGACGACTCCAAGATCGCCGCGGTCGGACTATGGGGCGTCGCAGGGATCACGATCGCCAACGGGGCCGACAACATCTCCCTCTACACGCCGATCTTCCGCACCAGCACACCCGGCGACGTGACGATCATGATCGTCGTGTTCCTCATCCTCGTCGCTGTCTGGTGCGCGGCCGGACGGCTGATCGGGACCCACAAGGCCGTCACCGAGACCCTCGAACGCGTCGAGCACTGGCTCGTCCCGGTCGTGTTCATCGGCCTGGGCCTGTTCATCCTGATCGAGTCCGGCGTCATCGTCCGCCTATTCGAGGTCCTCGTATGACCCCAGACACGAATACCGACGTCGAGCAGGCGGCGGGAGCGCAGCCGCAGAGAGGTCGCGGGCGGCTCACGGCCTGGGCGCTCCTGATCGCCGTGGTCGTCGTCCTGATCGATCAGGGGACGAAGGCATGGGCGGAGGCCGTTCTGTCGGAGCACGAGCGCATCCCGTTGATCGGCGACCTGCTGGGCTTGCAGCTCGCGTACAACCCCGGGGCGGCGTTCTCCTTCGGCGAGGGCTCCACCTGGGTGTTCGCTCTCATCGCCGTCGCGGCCACGGTCACCGCGATCGTGTTCGCGTTCAGGGTCCGACGCCTTGGGTGGGCGATCGTGATCGGAGCGCTCGGCGGTGCTGCCGCGTCGCATGCTGGCGACCGGCTGTTCCGCCAACCAGGATTCGCTCGGGGGCACGTCGTGGACTTCCTCGCCTACGGCAATTGGTTCATCGGGAACGTCGCCGACATCGTGATCGTCACAGCCGCGATCGCCGGAGCGCTCCTGATGCTCCGCAGCACCGAGAACTGAGAGGACCAATCATGGAGATCACCCTGCAGTACTTCGACGGCTGCCCGAATTGGGAGATACTCGACCGCCGGCTTGCTGAGCTGCTCGATGGGCGATCAGATGTCCGCGTCACACGCCAGCGAGTCGAGACGATCGAGGACGCCGAGCGCCTCGGGTTCCATGGGTCACCGACTGTGCTCGTCGACGGCGTCGATCCCTTCGCTGACGAGCACACGCAGGTCGGGCTCGCCTGCCGGGTATTCCGTACCCCTGCCGGGCCGGGAGGGTCTCCGACCGTCGAGCAGCTGCGTGAAGCGATTTCCGGCCCGGGCTCTGACGGGTGATGCGTGATCAGGAGTGAGCGGAACGGAGAGCCGGGTAGTCGGACCACTCGCCGCCGGCGAGACGCGACCATGAGGCAGCGGACGCCGTCGTGATGCCGAGGAGATCCGAGACGATCCGGGGATGCAGTTGCCGGGTGAGCTCGATGAGTGCTGTCGTGCGGGCGCTCCCGGCAAGCAGGCCTTCGGCGCGAAGGCGACGGCTGAGCGGGCCCGGGGTGAGGTGACGGCCCGGGTTCCTGCCGGGGAACAACCACCCTTCAGGATGGCCCTTTGCGGCATCGACGAGCTCGACGATGGCGTCGCCGAGGATCTCGGGGACCTCGATCGGCTCGGCCCCGACGGTGAGCGTCACGGGCCGCGAGCTCGTATCGACTTGTGCCCGTGTGATCGTGACGATGCGGGTCAGCTGGATCCCGTAGAGCAGCACGAGGAGACCCGCGGCCCGGGTCTTCGGGTCCATGTCGGCATCGGACAGGAACCTGCGGGCCATCTGCCATCGGTGGTCGGAGGCGTAGTCTCGCCCTTCGAGGCGATGGGCTCGAAACTCGACCCGAAGGGTGCTCAGCCGGTGTTTCCGCAGCCAACGGGTGAACGGTGCCAGCGCATCGCGTTGGCTGGGAGAATCGGTCAGATAGGCGTCGAGTCGACGCTGCGGGAACGTCGCCAGCGTCTCCTGCTGCGCCCGGATCTCCCCAAGGAGCGCGGCGCAGTACTTCAGCGCAGCCCGTTGCCTCTGGAAGCCGGAAGCAGGGCTGGACGCGCTGCGCAGTGTCCGAGTGGATCGGAGGAGCTCCCAGGTGCAGTAGCGGCGCAGGATCAGCCGGTCCTCGGGATGATCGATGCTGTCGAGCCAGTCGTTGAGCCAGTGGTCGAAGCGCGTGCCCTCGACGTCGAGCTCCGGCAGCACTCCGGAGCGGACCAGAAGCGAGAGGAGGAACGCGACCGACTGTCCCGACCGGGCTCGGGTGATGATCGCGTCGGCGGTCAGGGGCAGAGTTCCGTCCGCGAGCTCGCGGAGCACCATGGCGCACTTGCTCTTGTGCAGCCAGCGTTCCAGTGACGCCGCTTTGCCGTGGTGCGTGAGGAGGTAGTCCGCGAGTGGGTGGAGGTCTGCGCGGATCTCTCCCGCGTCGTCGGCGAGCAGCTGCTGGATCGCGATGGGCCGGCGGCATTCGACGCAAAGGTGATGTTTGCGGATCTCCTCGATCGAGCCGCATCCGGGGCAGGCCATCGTGACCGGGGAGCCCGCGCAGTCGGCGCAGACCGTCTGGCCGTTCATGAACCCGGTGAGGAACACTCTGCGCCCGCACTCGGGGCAGGTCTGTGGTCTGCGCATCGCGTAGTAGCAGCGCGCGCATACCCGTCGTCCGTCGAGGTGGGAGGCGACGCGGCCGGGTTCTCCGCCGAGACCGCAGGTCTTGATCGGTGCGGTGTAGCAGGCGAGGCAGACGAGTTCCGGACGGCGGACAACGATGGTTGCGTGCTGACCGCACCGCGAGCAGTCGTCGAACGATCGTGGGTCGGCTCGCCAACAGTCGCGACAGAAGTGCTGTCCGTCGATCGTGCGCTGCACGGGCCGGACCTGGCCACAGGACGCGCAGGATACGGACCGGGCGTTCCGCTCGCATCGGGAGCAGTGCCGACCACCGGCCGGCGTTTTGTGGGGCATTCTCACCGCACGCCCGCAGGACTCGCACGTCGGCAGCACCACCCGGCTTGCCCCGTCTGCGACCAACGCACGGGCCAGATCCTGAACGGTCACCGGCACGTTCGCATGCTGCCCCTCGAGGACGCCGGGCTGCTTGATCAGCGCGAGCTCAAGAAGCCGCTGCGTGAGGGGTACTGGCGCGACCGAATGCACGATCTCAACGAGACGCTCGGGAGAGATCTCGGGAACGAGAGGGCCGACGAGAGCGACGACTTCAGCGACTCTCGGCAGCTGCGGAGGCTTGGCCACCGCGGCTACTTCGTACGCGGTCGACGGATCGTCGCGCGGACAGGGCGGAGATCACCGATCGACCCGCGCGTCGCCTCCTCGCCCACGGCCACCGGGGTAGTGGCCTCCCGGCGCGTGATCGTCACCAGGTCGTCGAGCGAGCACTCCAGCGCATCGCACAATGCCGCCAACACGTCCAGACGCACCCGCTGCGGCGGCTGCGTCACCAGCCGATACACCTGCTCCCGGGACAGGTCGATTCCGCGCTCCTCGAGCAGAGGCTTCAGCTTGGAGGTCTGGAAGATCCCGCGCGACGCCATCACGCTGCGCAGATTCCATCCGGTGTCGAGCTCAACGGTCATCAGCTTCTCCTTCGATGAGTGCCTTCAGCGCTTCCGCGAGCACCCGGTTCTTGTAGTCCGAGCTGACGGAGGCGTAGATCGAGGTCGCCGACGCGTGCATGTGCCCGACCTGCTCCTGGACGAATCGATCGGCATAGCCGAACTCCAGCAGGTGCGTGACATAGGAATGCCGCAGGCTGTGCAGCGTCAGATCCTTCGACAGGCCGGCCTCATCTCGCAGCTCCGCTAACCTCCGGTCGAGATACCCGGCAGACAGACGCGTGCGCCGCTCGGTCACCCAGAGCGCGTCCAGGTCGTCGCCGGGAGCGAACCGCGCCCGGGCATGCTCGAGCCACTGCTGCATGCCGGGGACCCACCAATCGAACTCCGGCACCAGCAGCACCGTGCGACGTCGCGGCGCGCCGCCACCCGCGGCCTTCGCCCACCGCACATGGATCACGCCGTAGCGCCCCCACTGGCGCATCTTTGCGTTGTGGTGCAAAATCGACGGTGTCGAGCATCACCGCCTCAGTGCGGCGCAGACCGAACGCGTAGACCGTCTTCAGCAACTGGGCATCCCTCAGCGCGCCGAGCGCACCCTTGCGGCCCGAGGTCACAAGCAGCTCGACGCGGGCGTCGGCCGTGTCGAACAGGCGCTCGATCTCGTCGTACGTGAACGGGCGACGCTTCCCATCGCCCTCGAACTCGAACCGGTGCGCCACCGTGTTCCACGGCAGACACACTTGCGAGGGGACCTCCCCGAACTCGCGATCGCAGATCTCCATCCAGTCGTACAACGGGTTCGTGAGGTAGTCGCAGAACCCACGGATGGACCCATGATTGGCGCGCATCGTCGACAGCGTCCGAGTGCGGCCGCCGGACTCGGCAGTGAAGTCATCCACATCCGCGACCGTTCACCTCCACGGTGGCTTGTCCACGAAATCACGGAATCGGCTCACTGTCGCCGTCCGATTCCGGATCGTCTGCTCACGGAGCCCGCGCGACAACTGCTGGTTTCGCCAGCCCTCCATCATCGCGGTGAAAACCTGCTCCTCAGGGTTCGCCAACGCGACGTTCGATGCTGACGTGATCAGCCGAAGCGCCGCCGGAGAAGCCCCAAAATCTTGCATTAGATGCAACAAAGTATGGGACAGTGCATCACCGTGTCAACTCAGATCCCAGCATCCGCGAGATTACGCGCTATGGTCAGAGCGGTTCCGCACCGACCTGAGCAAATAGGCGTCGCTTGCAAGCATGAACAGTTGCATTCACTGCAACATGCGACGGTTCAGGTTGCCGATGAAGAGGTCACCGTACGAGATGAAGTCGACCACATGCCCGACCCCGATCCCAGGGGGCGCGAACAGCCGGTCGAGAAGGTTGCCCATCGCTCCACCCCACAGCAGCCCGATGACCACGGCCCACCCGCCACTGCGGACCTTGGTCGCGGCGATGAACGCGACCGGCATCGCGAGCGCGGCGAGTAAGGTGAACACCCACGTCGACCCGGACCCGAACGACATGATCGTCCCCGGGTTGAACGCGAGTTGGAGCCCCAGCACGTCTCCCAGCAGCGGGACGCGTGCCCGCTCGCTCAACTGATCGATGGCCACCACTTTCGTGACCTGATCGACAGCCACAACGACGGCGGTGACGATCAGAGCAAGCCCGAACCACCGCAGTCGTCTGCTTCTATCGGGTACTGCCGGGCCATGCGTGGGAGATGCGTCAGTCAAGGGAGGTCCTCGTATCGGGTTGGTGGGGTGCGGCGGCGCGCACGCAGGATGGATGTGACGACGGCGACCGCCGCAGTCGCGAGCACCGTGGCGGTCACCCACGGGCCGAGGAGGACCCCAGCGGTGACCCCCGTACGCCGGGGAACCGCGGTCACCCCCGCGGCGGCCACGCCAGGGCTCGCTTCGGCCAGCACCGCGCCGTCTGGCGCAAAGACCTGACTGGTTCCAACCGTGGACACGTTGACGACACTGCGACCTGTTTCAATCGCGCGCATCCGAGCGAAGGCGGCCTGCTGCAGATTCTCGTCCGTACCACGGAAGTCGGCGTTGTTGCTCTGCAAGACCAGCACCTGCGCTCCCCGGTCGATGCCCGCACGGACGACGTCGTCGTAGATGACGTCGAAACAAATGGCAAGACCGACTTGCACCCCATCCACGTTGACAACCGGCGGCGCGACGCCGGGGGCGTACTCCCGTTGGACGAGACCGACCAGGTCCGGAGCGAGAAGCTCATAGAACCAGCGATCCGGCACATACTCACCGAACGGGACCGGATTGATCTTGTCGTGAAGCTTCGGCGGCGAGCCTGGCGTCCACAGCAGCGAGGTGTTGTACGTGAGCCCGCCGCGCTGAGTGGCGGCGTTGACCAGCACCGGGGCATCCACATCCCGCGAGAGCTCGTCGAGCGCAGCCCTCGCCGGGCCGCGTAGCGGATCTGAGTCGACCCCACCCTCAGGCCACGCCAGCAGATCCATCACCTGACCAGTAATCTGCTCAGTCGCTTGCCGCTGAGCGGCGAAGACCTCACCCGCGCCCGCGCCGTCAAAATAGCCCGTGCGGGCGTTGCCTTGCACCCACCCCACCCGCAGAGTCCCACTCTCAGCAGTGGGGAACTGCGGCAGCACGGCCGCTGCTGTCGCGATGACGAACGCAGGGATGGCGACGCGTGCCACCGAACGCCGGCGCTCGCGCACCAGTTCGACGAGCAGCGCCGCGATAGTCGCAACGACCAGCGACAGGCCAGTCACCCCCACCCAGGAGGCGACCTCAGCGAACGGACCGTTGACCTGACTCATCCCTAGTCGTGCCCACGGGAACCCGGTGTACGGCCACATGCCGACAATCACCTCTCGCGCCGTCCACACGACCGCGACGGCCGCCGCCGTCACCGTGGGCCGCCGACCCGCCGACGACCGCCCATCCGCCCACCGGTATACCAGCGCAATCGCGACCGCCCCGAGCGCGAAGAGCGCCGTCTGCAGTGCGGAAAGAGCAAGCCACGGCAACGGTCCCAGGAAGCTCCCGACCCACGACAGATGGCTGAGATGGAACGCGGCGCCGAACACGGCACCGACCAGCAGCGCCCCGCCGGGGCCTCGCCCGACGAGGGTGAGCAGGCCGAGGCAAACACCAACAAACGCGAGCGGCCACCACGCCAGAGCCGGGAATGCGGCATCCAATGCGACACCTGCGCCCGCCGCCACAGGGATGGCGGCGGGCAGCGGAATCG
>Ga0065721_10006051_pt1 | contig 24090 bp, 22 predicted proteins | sample Mesricmetagenome_FD_59108 | JGI IMG/M metagenome (GOLD analysis project Ga0065721, IMG submission 59108) | Mesophilic microbial community from rice straw/compost enrichment Sample: eDNA_1 v2 (version 2) | ecosystem: Engineered > Solid waste > Grass > Composting > Bioreactor | place: USA: Davis...
GGGTCGACCGGCACCTGCAGGGCGGTGGCGAGCTGGTTGGTCTTGCCGGCGAGGCCGATGATGGCGAGAAGCTCCCCGTACTGCGCCTCGGTCATGCCCTTCGCCCGCGCCGCCGCGGTGTGGGAGTGGACGCAATAGCTGCAATTGTTGGCGACCGAGACGGCGATGTAGATCATCTCCTTCGTCACCGGGTCGATCGCCGACGGCGTCGCCATCACCTCCCTGACCTCCTTCCAGGTGCGCTCGAGGAGGGCGGGATCGACCGCGAGCCAGCGCCACATGTTGTTGACGAAGTCGCTCTTGCGGGTGGCGCGGATGTCGTCGAACACGGCCTTGACGCGGGGATCGGCCTCGGGATCGGCGGGGGGCAGGCAGGTGGTCATCGCGTTCCTCCATTCCGTGCTCGTTCGCCCCGATCTAGCATGAGGCCAGGGCGAAGGCGATGCGAAACCCGCGCAGCGGACAAGGGCAAGGTAACGGCGGCGAGGCATCGGCCGGGACGATCACGAATGCGTGTTCCGAAGGCGCGCCGGTTTACCATCGAGGGCAGGCGGCTATCCTTCCTGTCAGTGCGGCGATGAAGAAGACAGGGAGAGAGACGGCATGACAGACAGTCCGGTGATCACCCAGGCGATGATCGACGCCTATGACGAATACACGCATCTGACCCTCGACCGGCGCGGGTTCATGGACAAGCTGACGAGGCTCGCGGGCTCGACGGCGGCCGCCGCAGCGATCGCGCCGCTTCTCGCCGCCGACAAGGCGAGGGCTGCGATCGTTGCACCCGACGATGGACGCGTCAGCGTGCAGGACGTGTCGTTTTCCGGGCAGGGCGGCGAGGTGACGGGCTATCTCATCAGGCCCGCGGGGGTTTCCGACAGGCTGGGTGCGGTCCTGGTCATCCACGAGAACCGGGGCCTGAACGAGCATATCCGCGACGTGGCGCGGCGCGTGGCGCTCGAGGGGTTCATGGCGCTCGCCGTCGATTTCCTGTCGCCCGCGGGCGGCACGCCGGCCGACGAGGACAAGGCGCGGGAGATGATCGGCGCGCTCGTTCCGGCGCAGACCGTGGCAAACGCGGTCGCCGCCGCGCGCTATCTCGCGACCCGCGAGGACGGCAACGGCAAGGTCGGCGCGGTCGGCTTCTGCTGGGGCGGCGGCCTCGTCAACCAGCTCGCAGCCGCCGATCCGGAGTTGAATGCGGGCGTCGCCTATTACGGGCGGCAGGGTTCGGCCGAAGATGCGGCGAAGGTCGTCGCGCCGCTGATGCTGCACTATGCCGGGCTCGACGAGCGCATCAATGCCGGCATCGACGCCTACCGCGAGGCTCTGGAGAAGAACGGCAAGGAGGTGACGATCCACATGTATGACGGCGCCAACCACGCCTTCAACAACGACACCTCCGCCGCGCGCTACGACAAGCCGGCGGCCGATCTCGCCTGGGGACGGACGATCGAATTCTTCAAGGCGAAGCTCGCCTGACGGGTCAGCCCTTGCGGATGGAGATGGCGCGACCGATGCGCGGATCGCGCGGCAGGTCAGCCTGGCTCGCTGCCATCGCCTCGATACGGGCGTAGAGATCGTCTGCCATCGGCGTGACCTTCGGCCCGTCCATGTCGACGTGAAGCATGAGGTTCTCGGAGGTCGCCGAGAGCCAGCCCTCGGCGTGGACAAGCTCCTTGAACAGGTGGATGCGCTTGCGGTCGACATCGAGGATGCGGATGGCGACGCTGACGCGCGCATCGGGTTTCAGTTCGCGCAGGTAGCTGACATGGGCCTGCGCGGTGAAGAACGAGCGGTTCTCGGACCGTCGGTAGGTCGCGCCGCAGCCGAGCGCGTCGAGCAGTTCGTCGACCGCGTTGTCGAACAGAACATTGTAGTAGGCCATGTTGAGATGGCCGTTATAGTCGAGCCAGGCGGGATCGAGGCCGCGCTCGGCCGAACGGAAGCGGGTGTCGGGCGTCACCTCGGTCCTTTCATTCAGGCGGCGATCTTCTTGTTGCCGCCTTCCGGTCTATGATCGGCGCGTCCCGCTGGACACAGCCGCTTTCATTTGCACATTAACCGGGCGAGGCCGCAACCGAAACAGTCGGCCCGGGAAGGGGAAGGATACCTATGGGGCTCCAGCATATCGTGGCCGGTGAGCGTAACGAGGCCGGTATCGCCACGGCGATCGCGATCCTGAAGCAGCGCTTCGGCGAGCGCGCACAGACCGGCGAGGCGATCCGCGCGCAGCATGCGCACACGACGACCTACATCCCCGCCCAGCTTCCCGACGCGGTCATCTTCGCTGAAACGGCCGAGGAGGTGCAGGCGATCGTCAGGGTCTGCGCCGTGCACCGCGTGCCGATCGTGCCCTTCGGCACCGGGACCTCGCTCGAGGGTCACGTCAACGCGCCGTCGGGCGGCATCTCGATCGATCTGGCGCGCATGAACCGCATCCTCGCCGTCAATCCGGAGGACCTCGACTGCACGGTCGAGCCGGGCGTCACCCGCGAACAGCTCAACACGNATCTGCGCGACACNGGCCTGTTCTTTCCGATCGATCCCGGCGCCAACGCCTCGATCGGNGGCATGACGGCGACGCGCGCCTCGGGCACCAACGCGGTGCGCTACGGAACGATGCGCGAGAACGTCGTCTCGGTCACCGCGGTGACGGCGAACGGCGAGGAAATCCGCACGGCGCGGCGGGCGCGCAAGTCCTCGGCGGGCTATGATCTCACCCGGCTCTTCGTCGGCTCGGAAGGCACGCTCGGCGTCATCACCTCGATCACGCTGAGGCTCCAGGGCATCCCACCGGCGATCTCGGGCGGCGTCTGCCCGTTCCCGACGGTGGAGGCGGCCTGCAACGCCGTGATCATGACCATCCAGATGGGCCTGCCGGTGGCGCGCATCGAGCTTCTCGACGCCCTGCAGATGCGGGCCTGCAACGCCTATTCGGGCCTCGGCTACCCGGAGACCCCGGCCCTGTTCGTCGAGTTCCACGGCACGGAGAGCGGCGTCGCCGAGCAGGCGGAACTCTTCGGCGAGATCGCCCGCGACTGCGGTGGCGGCGAGTTCCTCTGGACCACCGATCCGGAGCGGCGCTCCCAGCTCTGGAAGGCGCGCCACAATGCCTATTGGGCGTCGCTGCAACTGCGTCCCGGCGCCAAGGGCCTGTCGACCGATGTCTGCGTGCCGATCTCGCGGCTCGCCGAATGCGTGGCCGCCACCCAGGAGGACATCGCCGCGCACGGGCTCGTCGCCCCGATCGTCGGTCATGCCGGCGACGGCAATTTCCACGTGCTCGTCCTGATGGACATGGACAATCCGGAGGAGGTGCGCGGCGCCGAGGCCTTCGTCGCCCGGCTCAACGAGCGGGCGCTGTCGATGGACGGCACCTGCACCGGCGAGCACGGCATCGGCCAGGGCAAGCAGCCCTACCTCGCCGACGAGCTCGGCGGCGGCATCGATCTCATGCGGCAGATCAAGCGGGCGCTCGATCCCGACAACATCATGAATCCGGGCAAGATTTTCCCGTTCGCGGGATAGGCTTGCCCACTCGGCCCGCCTTGCCTGCGCCGGACGGCCGGTGCAGCATGGGGCCTCGCAAGTCCGGGAGGTATGATCGCTGGCTCGCCTGTTCGTCATCGTCGGCAGCATCCTGGTCCTGGCGCTCTTCGCGGCGCTGATCGGCCCCTATTTCATCGACTGGACGAGCTACCGCGCCGCCTTCGAGAGCGAGGCGTCGCGCGCGCTCGGCCAGAAGGTGACGGTGCGCGGCAGCGCCGATGCGCGGCTCCTGCCTTTCCCCTCGGTCACCTTCTCCGACGTCGCGATCGGCGAGGACGACAACGGCCAGCCGCTGATGACGGTCGCCCGTTTCTCGATGGACGCCGAGCTCGCACCGTTCCTGCGCGGCGAGATCCTGATCTTCGACATGCGGCTCGAGCGGCCTTCGGTGACGCTGCGCATCCTGCCCGACGGCCAGCTCGACTGGGCGCTCCGGCACCGGCCTGCGACCCCAGGCGAGACGGTGGTCCTCGAGAAGGTATCGATCACCGAGGCCGACATCCGCATCGTCGACGAGCAGAACGACCGCAGTCACTACGTCCAGTCGGTCGACGCGGTCGCCTCCGCGAAATCGCTGTCTGGACCGTGGATCGTCGAGGGGCGGGCGCGCATCCTCGGACGCACCGGCGCCTTCACGGTTTCCACCGGCGCGGTCGAGGAGAGCGGCAAGGTCAGGCTCAGGACGCGGGTCAGGCCCGACGACCAGCCTGTCGAGGTCGAGACCGAGGGCGATGCGCGCATCGTCGACGGCAAGCCGCGCTATGACGGCGCCTTCGTGATGCGCGTCTTCGCCGCCGACGAGGCCGTTCCCGATGGCGCACCGCCAAAGACGCGGGCGATCGCGCGCGGCGCCTTCGAGGCCGACAATGAAAGGTTGCGGATCGCCGAGTACCGGCTAGAGATGGGTGCGGGGACCGACCCTTACGTCGTCACCGGCGAGGCGACGATCGACACCGGGCCCAATCCCGAATTCCTGCTCACCGCTGACGGCCAGCAGGTCGACGTCAATCGGCTCGGCTCTGAGGAGGCGAACGGCAAGACCAGCCGCAGGCCCGCCTCGCTGCCCGAACGACTGGCGCAACTCACCGCCTTCCTCGCCGAGCTTCCGCCGCCGCCGCTCCCCGGCCGCATCGACGTGGCGCTGCCGGCGATCGTCGCCGGCGACACGACCATCCGCGACATCCGTTTCGCCGCGCGTCCGGCCGACCAGAGCTGGCAGATCGACCATCTCGCGGCGAGCCTGCCCGGGCGCACGCGCGTCGAGGCGGACGGGCTGCTGCAGGTCGGCGAGACCACGGCCTTTTCCGGCAACCTGCTTGTCGCCTCGAACCAGCCCTCGGGCCTCGCCAACTGGCTGTCGGGCGAAGTCGATCCGGTGATCCGGCGCATCGCCGATGCCGGTTTTTCCGCCAAGGTGTCGCTGACGCCGCGGATCCAGCGCTTCGAGGGCCTGGAATTGGCGATCGGCCCGGCGATCCTCAAAGGCAGCCTCGAGCGGCAGACGCCGGAAGGCCAGACGCCGTCGCTGTCGCTGGCGCTCAAGGGCGACCGGTTCGACGTCGATGCGGTGCGGGCGCTCTCGGCGCTTGCCGGCGTCGGCCGCTCCGACGGCGCCGACTGGCTCGGCGTGCGCAACCTGTCGGCGCAGATCGAGGCGGACGTGCTGTCGCTCGGCGCCTACGAGATCGGCGGCGTCTCCACGACGCTGCTCTGGCGCGACGGGGTGCTCACGCTCGACCGGCTGCGCTTCGCCGACCTCGCCGGCGCTTCGGGAAATCTGGCCGGTACGCTCTCTGGTTCGCTCGCCAATCTCGATGCGCAGGTCGAGGGCAGGATCGAGAGCGCGCGTGCCGACGGGCTGCTCTCGGTTCTCTCGCGGCTCAGCGCCGGGCATCCGGTGGTGGAGCGGCTGCGCGTCAATGCCGGCGCCTTCGACGGGCTCGGCCTCGACGTCGAGCTCAAGGCGGACGAGCGCGAGGGCGCGTCGCTCCGGATCGTCGGCGTGGCCGGCGGAACCAGGATCGACCTGACGGTGGGCGCGGGAGACCTCGCCTCCATCCTCGAACAGCCGAAGATCCTCGGCCTGCGCGCGGACAATGCCGAGGCGTGGCGGCTGATGGAGCAGGCCGGCTTCGGCGTGCTCCCGCTTGACGAGCTCGGGGGCGCCGGCCTGAACCTGATCCTGACGGCGATCGGCAAGCAGGACCGGGCGGTCGAGGCGCGGCTCTCGATCGGCGACAGCGACGTCTGGCTCGGCGGCAGCGCGATGATCTCCGCCGACCGCGAGGTCAGGGGCGAGTTCGACGTCACGCTGAAATCGCCCGATCTCGAGCCGGTGCTCCTCCTCTTCGGCCAGCCGGTGCCGCAGGCGGGCATCGGCCTGCCGGTCGATTTCACCGCGCGCATGGCGCTCACTCCCGAGGCGATCGACTTTGCCGACATTGCCGGCACCGCCGCCGGCAATGCGGCCTCAGGCAGCCTGCGCTTCAACCGCCGCTCGCCGGGGATCGAGGCCGAAGGAGCCCTGAAGCTCGCCCAGGCCGATCTCGGCTGGTTCGGCGAACTGGCGCTCGGACCGCGCGACGCCGGGATCGACCTGGACATCGATGGCGGCGCCTGGTCGGACACGCCGTTCCTGCCGCCCTCGCAGGGCGCGCCGTCCTTCTCCGTCGCGCTCGAGGCCGGGCGTTTCTCGCTCGGCGGCGCGGGTGTCGCGGAAGGGTTCTCGGCGAATGTCTCGGTGCGGCCGGGTGCCTTGTCGATGAGCAATGTCTCGGCGGGTTACATGGGCGGGCAGCTCTCCGGCGAGTTCAATCTCAACAATCCCGACGGCACCGCCTACCTCTCGGGCAAGCTCCGGCTCGCCGACGCCGATCTCGGCCAGATCCTGCGCGCCACCACCGGCACGGCGGTCGCTTCAGCCAAAGCCGTGCTCGAAGCGAGCATCGAGGGCACCGGCGCTTCGCCGCGCGCGCTCGTCGCGGCGCTCTCCGGTGGGGGCGAACTGACGCTCTCCGGCCTCGTGATCGAGGGGCTGAACCCGGCGGCGCTCGGACCCATCCTCGCGGAAGCCGACGGCGCCGAGGCGGCGCCGGATGCGGAGGCGGTCGCCGCGCTCGCCGCGCGCACGATCCTCGACGGGCGGCTGCCGCTCGGCGAAATCAGGCTGCCCTTCACGCTCTCGGGCGGCGCGCAGCGCTTCTCCACGGCGTCGGCCGCCGGCGGACCTGCCACGCTGTCGGGGGACGGGCGAATCGACCTCACTTCGCTCGAGATCGAGAGCCTGCTCACGCTCGCCTTCGATCCGGGCCGAGAGGCGCTCGCCGGCGCCGAGCCCGCGGTCGCGATCGCCGTCGAGGGGCCTATCGCCGATCCGCAGGTGCATCTCGATGCGGCGGCGCTCGCCAACTACCTGTCGATGCGCGCCTTCGAGCGCGAGCGGCGCAAGGTCGAACTGCTCCAGGCCGGCGTGATCGAGAAACAGCGCATGCGCCGCGAGCTCGGCCTCCTCGCCGAGGCGGCGGAGCGGCGCGAGCGCGAGGCGCAGCGGGCGCGCGAGGCGGAGGCCGCCCGCATCGCCGCGGAGAAGGCGCGGATCGAGGCCGAAGCCGCCGCGGCGCGCGCGGCGGAGGAAAGACGTGCGGCCGAAGCGCGGGCAGCGGCGCAGAAGGCCGCCGAGGCGGCGGCGCGCAAGGCGGCGGAAGAGGCCGCACGCCGGGCCGGCCAGACCGAAATCGAGCGCAAGTCGATCGATCCGCCGGCGCCAGCGCCGACACCGGGCACGAGGACGCCCCCGCTCGATCTCGACTTCGACACGCTGCCCGGCGTACCCGATCCGGCGGGTGAGGTGCTGTCGCCCGGCGGAGCCGCCCCGGACTGAGTTTCGGGATCAGCGCGACGTGACGGAGCCGAGCGCCCAGCGCAGGACGGCAATCCGGATTGCGGAGGAGAGGTTGCCGTCGTCGCCGCGGTCGGCGTCGATTTCGGCGATCAGCGCGGCGACGGGCATCTCTCGTGCAGCGGCCATGTCCTGAAGGCAGGTCCAGAAATCCCGCTCCAGCGAGATCGAGGTGCGGTGGCCGCGAATGGAGACGGAACGCTTCTCGATGCCCGCCACGCGGTCAGGACCCGTCGGCGCCGCCGTCGCGCCCGTCGCTATCGTCGCGGCGGCCCGCCTCGTGGCGTGAGGTCTCGAGCCGGTTGCGGGCGCGCGCCAGCTCGCGCTCGGCCTTGGAGCGGCCATATTCGAAGCGGTTCTTCTCGGCGGCGGCCTCGCGCTCCTTGCGCTGGAGGCGCTTTCTCGCCATGCGCAGGTTGACGACCTCGCCGGTCATCGCCGTCAGTTCTTCTTGCGGAAGGAATCGAGCGAGACGACGTCGGCGCCGGCCTTCTTCTCCTCGCCCTCGGCTTCGCCGGCGGCAGCAGGCTTGGCAGCCTTTTCGGCCTTCTTCGCCTTCGGCTTGGCGACCTCGATCTCGGCGGGCGCCTCTTCCTCGACCGTGTCCAAGGCTGCGCTTTCGGCGTCGTTCGCCGCGGTCTCGAGCACGGTGTCGAATTCGAGCTCGAAATTCACCGACGGATCGTAGAAGCCGCGAATGGCGGCGAAGGGGATGACGAGCTTTTCCGGCTTGTCGGAGAAGGAGAGCCCGATCTCGAACTGCGATTCCGAGACCTTCAGGTCCCAGAACTGGTGCTGGATGACGATGGTCATCTGCTCGGGATAGCGCTCCTTCAGGGGCGTGGAGAGCCGCACGCCGGGCGCCTGCGTCAGAAAGGTGATGAAGAAGTGGTGATCGCCCGGCAGATAGCCGGTCGCGGCGACTTCGCTCAGGACCTTGCGGATGACGCCGCGCAACGCATCCTGTGCGAGAATGTCGTAACGGATATGGTCCTGCGGCATAAAACGTCTTCCTTTTCAGGCGCTTCGTCGCGCCTCGCATCGCGTTGCGGCGCGGGCGACGCCCTGCCGAGTCAATTNCTTATAGACAAAAACAGGGGATCGCGAAAAGCNGGACCCGCNCGGGAGGCTTCAACAAATGTGAATTGGAGCGGGGAAAGCCGGAAAAGGAAGGTGGAGGCTTCTGTTGCCAGGTGCCTCCGGACCCCGCCTTACGGTGCTACCCGCAAGGGCTTTGNTCGAAGTGTCGCACCGCGATTAGGCGGCGAGACGAGCTTCAGCATAGTTGTCGTTGGCAACTATAGAGTTTTAGCCCGATAACGGTGGTACAATGCCGGGCAAAAGGTCGATCTTTACGCCATCGTCGATCCTGTTTCGCCCCCATCACAATCCGGCCTGAGCCTGCCGACCTGTCGCCGGATTGTGGTGGAGGCGCCGGGTACCGCCCCCGGGTCCGAATGGTTTATTTCACCGCCCGTTTATTGCCATAGCCGCTTGCGCGGCCCCCTACATATAGAGGGGCGGCGGGGCCGTGAAAAGGGGCGGGAACGAAAAGGCGCGCGGCGCGCACGGTATTGACACTGCCCTGTGCGGCGGCAAACATGCCTGCGCTGGGTCGGTAGCGGTTTGCAGGCCTCAGCCGGAAACGCCAGAAGCCCAAGGGGGATTCGTTCATGAGTGACTACGCAGCAGACGTGAAGCGCTACGATGCCGGAGCGTCGGACGAGGCGATCGGCAAGATCGTCAAGCATCTCGGCATCGCCCTGAGGAACCGGGATTCGTCGCTCGTGTCCTGCTCCGACCCGGAAGAGCTCGCCCGCGTGAACGAGAAATGGTGCGCGAAGAAGCTCGGCGTCGATGCCGCCAAGGGCGAGGCCGCCGTCGCGAAGGTCTGCGAGCAGATGAGCGGCGACCGCACCAAGTCGCGCGTGACCTTCTATTACCTGGTCGCCAAGGAACTCGGCAAGCTCGACGCCCTCTGAGACCGAGCCACCGCCGGCCGTCATCGGCGGCCGGCCAGAGCCGCCCGCAGGTCTGCGGGGGAAAAGCGCGATTGGCGCTATGTCCAGCCGCCCGTTCGGCTATGATCCGGCGAATCCGGCTGGCCCGCGACACAGGCGGGCCATCTAGGCCGGAGCTTGAGGACGGACATGCGGCAATATCTCGACCTTCTCGAACGAATTCTCGACACCGGCAGCGATCGCGGTGACCGGACCGGCACGGGCACGCGCTCGATCTTCGGCCACCAGATGCGCTTCGACCTGTCACAGGGTTTTCCGCTCGTCACCACGAAGAAGGTGCACCTCAAGTCCATCATCCACGAGCTTCTGTGGTTCCTGAAGGGTGACACGAACATCGCCTATCTCAAGGCGAACGGCGTGCGCATCTGGGACGAATGGGCCGACGAGAACGGCGATCTCGGCCCGGTCTACGGCGCGCAGTGGCGCTCCTGGCCCAAGCCCGACGGCGGCCATGTCGACCAGATCGCGCAGGTGGTCGAGGCCATCCGCAAGAACCCGTCCTCGCGCCGCCACCTCGTCTCGGCATGGAACCCGGCTCTCGTCGACGAGATGGCGCTGCCGCCCTGCCACTGCCTGTTCCAGTTCTACGTTGCCGACGGCCGGCTCTCCTGCCAGCTCTACCAGCGCTCGGCCGACACGTTCCTCGGCGTGCCGTTCAACATCGCCTCCTACGCGCTCCTGACGATGATGGTGGCGCAGGTGACGGGGCTGAAGCCTGGCGAGTTCATCCACACGTTCGGCGATGCGCATCTCTACATGAACCATTTCGAGCAGGCGCGAATCCAGCTCTCGCGCGAGCCGTTGAAACTGCCGGTCATGCATCTCAATCCGGAGGTCACCGACCTCTTCGCCTTCACCTATGAGGATNTCCGGCTGGAAGGCTACGAGGCGCATCCCCACATCGCCGCGCCGATCGCGGTGTGAGGCGGCATGCCTGAGAAGACCGGCATCGTCATCGTCGTCGCCGTCGCGCGCAACGGCGTCATCGGGCGCGACGGCGACATGCCGTGGCGGCTGCCGACGGATCTGAAACACTTCAAGACGGTGACGATGGGCAAGCCAATCGTCATGGGCCGCAAGACCTTCGAATCGATCGGCCGGCCGCTGCCGGGCCGGACCAACATCGTCGTCTCGCGTAAATCCGGGCCGATCGAGGGTGTCGAGGTCGTCCGCTCGCTCGACGAGGCGATCGCCCTCGGCCAGCGAAGCGCCGAGGAAACCGGGGCGGGCGCAGTCGCCGTCGTCGGCGGCGGCGAGATCTATGCGCAGGCTTTGCCGCTTGCCGACACGCTCCACGTCACCCATGTCGAGGCCGATATCGCGGGTGACGCGCGCTTCCCGGCGATCGATCCCGGAACGTGGCATCTCGTCTCGGAGGACGCGGTTCCGGCCGGCGAACGCGACAGCCACGACATGCGCTTTGCGCTTTATCGCCGCATTCGCTGACAATCGCGTGAAAATGCTGGCAAAAGGCGGCGCGGCGGGGGAGGGCGCGTTGAAAGCGCCTGCCGCGATCCCTATAAAGCTGAGACAGCGTCGCGGGCGAACCCCGCGAGACAACGAAAGAGGAATGGATGCCCTGGAGCAATCAGAACGGCGGCGGCCCATGGGGCGGCGGTGGAGGCGGCGGCAAGAACCAGGGTCCCTGGGGCGGTGGGCCGCAGGGGCCTCGCGGCGGGGGCGGCGGCAATCCGCCTGACCTCGAGGAGCTGATCCGTCGCGGCCAGGAGAGCCTGAAACGCGTTCTGCCCGGCGGCGGCCCCGGCTCGGGATCGTCCGGCAGCGGGCGTCTGATCGGCGGCATCATCGCGTTTGCCATCGTCGCCATCTGGCTGATGCAGTCGATCTACACGGTGCAGCCGGACGAGCGCGGCGTGGAGTTGCGCTTCGGCAAGCCGAAGGAAGAGATTTCCCAGCCCGGCCTGCACATGATCTTCTGGCCGTTCGAAACGGTCGAGCTCGCCACCATCGTCGAGCGCGAGATCGATTCCGGCGGCTCGTCGCGCAACAGCGGCAACACCAGCGGCCTGATGCTGTCGGGCGACCAGAACATCGTCGACGTGCAGTTCAAGGTGCTCTACGCGGTCAACGACCCGATCGCCTATCTCTTCAACGTCGCGCGTCCCGAGGACACGCTGCGCATGGTCGCCGAGAGCGCCATGCGCGAGGTCGTCGGCCGGCGCCCGGCGCAGGACATCTTCCGCGACAACCGCGAATCGATCGCGGTCGAGGTGCAGGGCATCATCCAGAGCGTGATGGACACCTTCCCGGCCGGCATCGCCATCAACGCGGTGTCGATCGAAGACGCGGCGCCGCCGCGCGAGGTGGCCGATGCGTTCGACGAGGTGCAGCGCGCCGAGCAGGACGAGGACCGCTTCGTCGAGGAAGCCAACCAGTACGCCAACCAGAAGCTCGGCCAGGCCCGCGGCCGCGCCGCGCAGGTGCGTGAAGAGGCGGCCGCCTACAAGGACCGCGTCATCAACGAGGCGACCGGTGAGGCGCAGCGCTTCCTGTCGATCTACGAGGAATATTCCAAGGCGCCGGACGTAACCCGCAAGCGCATGTACATCGAGACGCTCGAGAAGGTGCTCGGCGGCTCGGAGAAGGTCATTCTCGACAATGACGGCGGACAGGGCGTCGTGCCCTACCTGCCGCTTCCCGAAGTGAGGAAGAGGGCCAACGCCACCGCGAACGGCAATGCTGGAGGAAATCAGTAATGAACCGGCTTTCCCTCATCGGCATTCTCGCCGCCGTCATCCTCTTCGTCGTCTATTCCGCCGCCTACGTGGTGAACGCCCGCGAGCAGGCGATCGTCGTGCGCTTCGGCGAGATCCAGGACGTGCGCTCCGAGCCCGGCCTGTTCTTCAAGCTGCCGTTCATCGATTCCGTCCAGTTCATCGAGAACCGGACGCTCCGGCTCGATCTCGACGACATCCGCGTCCAGGTCTCGGGCGGCAAGTTCTACGAGGTCGACGCCTTCATCCTCTACAAGATCACCGACGCGGTGCGCTTCCGCCAGACGGTGTCGGCCGACATCGTCGTCGCCGAGGCGCGCCTGCGCACCCGCTTGAACTCGGCGCTCCGCACGGTCTACGGCCTGCGCGGCTTCGAGGCGGCGCTGTCCGACGAGCGCACCTCGATGATGCGCGAGGTCCGCGACCAGTTGCGCGGCGAGGCCAACGGCCTCGGCCTGAGCATCGAGGACGTGCGCATCCGCCGCACCGACCTGACCCAGGAAGTCTCGCAGCAGACCTACGAGCGCATGAAGGCCGAACGCCTCGCCGAGGCCGAGCTGATCCGCGCCCGCGGCAACGAGGCCGGCCAGCGGCTGCGCGCCATCGCAGACCGCCAGGCGGTCGAGATCGTCTCGCAGGCGGCGCGCGATTCGGAGATCATCCGAGGCGAGGGCGATGCCGAGCGCAACCGCATCTTCGCCGACGCCTTCAACAAGGACCGGGATTTCTTCGAGTTCTACCGCTCCATGGGGGCTTATGGCGCCGCGCTGAGCAACTCTTCGACGACGATGGTGTTGTCGCCGAGCTCGGAGTTCTTCCGCTATTTCGGCGACGCGGCCGGCGGTTCGGGGGCGGCTCCCGCCGCTCCCGCTGCTCCGGCGACGCCGGCGGCGCCGGCCACCGCGCAGTAAAGCGGCCGGCGACCGGTGACGACGATCCTCCTTGCCCTCGGGCTCGTGCTCGTGGTCGAGGGGCTCGTCTGGGCCGCCGCCCCGTCGGCGATGCGGCGGCTTGCCGAGGAACTCAGGCGCGTGGACGACCACACGCTGCGGGTCATCGGCGTCGTCGTCCTCGCCATCGGTACGGGGCTGGTCTTCCTCGCCCGGCATCTGTGATGCGCAGGGCGGACGTGCGCGGACGCAGTCCTCGCGCTCTCGCGAAAAGATGATTGGACCCGGCCCGATTTCGCCTTATCTGTGGTCGACAGATAGGCGCGACGCCCGCTTGCCGAGGAGATGAACGTGCAGGCCCTGATCCGTTTCCGATCGCTGATCACCCTCCTTCTCGTGCTCGCAGCGGCCTCGTTGGCCGCCGCGCCGCCGGCTCTCGCGCAGAGCGGGGCGGGGGCGGGGGCGCGGGCGCTCGCGCCGGGGCAGCCCGGTCCGGCCTCCGTCGCCGACCTCGCCGAGGGGCTCCTCGACAGCGTCGTCAACATCTCCACGCGCCAGAGCGCCGGCGGCGACCGCGGGCCGGCCATGCGGGCGCCGGAAGGCTCGCCCTTCCAGGATTTCTTCGACGAGTTCTTCAACGAGCGCGGCGACGGCCGCGGCCGCAAGGTCTCCTCGCTCGGCTCCGGCTTCGTCGTCGATCCGTCGGGCTTCATCGTCACGAACAACCACGTCATCGAGGGCGCCGACGACATCGAGGTCAATTTCGCCGACGGGTCCAAGCTCAAGGCGACGCTGGTCGGCGCGGACACCAAGACCGACCTCGCCGTCCTGAAGGTGGAGCCGCCGGCGCCGCTCAAGGCCGTTCCGTTCGGCGATTCGGAAAAGATGCGCATCGGCGACTGGGTGATGGCGATCGGCAACCCGTTCGGCCTCGGCGGCACGGTGACGGTCGGCATCATCTCGGCACGCGGCCGCGACATCCAGTCCGGGCCCTACGACAATTTCATCCAGACGGACGCGGCCATCAACCGCGGCAATTCCGGCGGCCCCCTGTTCAACATGCAGGGCGAGGTGATCGGCATCAACACGGCGATCATCTCGCCGTCGGGCGGTTCGATCGGCATCGGCTTCGCCATCCCGACCGAGCTCGCCGTCAGCGTCATCAACCAGCTGCGCGAGTTCGGCGAGACCCGGCGCGGCTGGCTCGGCGTGCGGATCCAGCCGGTCAACGAGGAAGTGGCCTCGAGCCTCGGCATGGGCCGGCCGCGCGGCGCGCTGATCGCCGGCATCATCAAGGGCGGGCCGGTCGACAACGGCTCGATTCTCGCCGGCGACGTCGTCGTCAAGTTCGACGGCCGCGATGTCGACGAGATGCGCGACCTGCCGCGCATCGTCGCCGAGACGCCGGTCGGCAAGGAAGTCGAGGTCGTCGTCATCCGCGACGGCAAGGAGATGACGGTCAAGGTCACGCTCGGCCGACTCGAGGATGGCGATCAGGCCGCGGGCGACGAAACCGGCGACGACGGCGCGGTGGAGACGCCGGTGGCGCTGACCGCGCTCGGCATCACCTTCGGCGAGATCACCGACGATGCGCGCGCCGAGCACGGGATCGGCGACGAGATCGAGGGCGTGCTCGTGCTCTCGGTCGAGGACGGCTCGGCGGCCAAGGAGAAGAAGATCATGCCCGGCGACGTGATCGTCGAGATCGCGCAGGAGGCGGTGACGACGCCGGAGGAGGCGATGGACCGCATCGCCCGGCTGAAGTCGGACGGGCGCCGCAACGCGCTCCTGATGATCACCAACGGCGCCGGCGAATTGCGCTTCGTCACCCTGCGGATGGACTGAGCGCCTACGGCGCGCCGGTCGGGATTCTGCGCGGATCGTCTGCCCGCATCCGGTAGGTAACGTGCAGCTTCAGCTCCGGCCGGTGGTCCGGCACGAAGGGATGGTCGAAATCGCCGTCCTCGACATAGGTCATGCCGATGCGCTGCATCACCCGGAGCGAGGCCTCGTTGTCCTTCATCGCCACAGCATAGAGGACCGGCACGCCGATCTCGTCGAAGGCGTGGTCGCGCAGTCGCAAGGCCGCCTCGGTGGCGAGCCCCTTGCCCCACGCTTCCGGCACATAGCGCCAGCCGATCTCGAAGACGTCGCCGATCACTTCCGGAATGCGCGTCGGCGCGACGCCGACATAGCCGACGATCTCGCCCGTATCCCGCATCTCGGCGACCGCCCAGCCGGCGCCGCGCGCGTTCCGCCGCGCGAGCATTTCCATGTAGCGCTCGTCGGCCTCGGCCCGCGTCCAGGAATAAGGGAAGAAACGCAGGATCGCCGGATCGGAATTCTGGCGGTGGAAGAAGGCGCGGTCGCGCTCCGTGTCCTCGTAATGACGGATGCGCTGGCGCGCGGTGAGGAGTTCGGTGCCGAGCTTCATGAAGTGACGAAGTCCGTGCGGGCAAAGCCCTGGAGATAGAGGAGGGCGGTGAGATCGCCGTGGTCGATGCGAACGTCGGCCTGCTCGGCGACGGCGGGCTTGGCGTGGAGGGCGACGCCGGTGCCGGCGAGCGCCAGCATGCCGAGATCGTTGGCGCCGTCGCCGACGGCGATCGCGTCCCTGGGCGAGATACCCAGGCGGGCGGCGATGTCGACGAGCGCATCGACCTTGGCCTGACGGCCGAGGATCGGCTCGGCGACCTTGCCGGTCAGCTTGCCGTTTTCCGCAAGGAGCATGTTGGCGCGGTTCTCGTCGAAGCCGAGCATGGCCGCGACCGGGCCGGTGAAGGCGGTGAATCCGCCGGAGACGAGCGCGGTGTAGGCGCCGGCGGCGCGCATCGTGGCGACGAGCTCGCGCCCGCCCGGCATCAGCGTGATGCGGCGGGAGATGACCTCGCCGATCACCGTCTCCGGCAGGCCGGCAAGCAGCGCCACGCGTTCGCGCAGCGCCGACTCGAACTCGATCTCGCCGTTCATGGCGCGCGCGGTGATTGCCGCCACGTGCTCCTTGAGGCCGACCTCGGCGGCTAGCTCGTCGATGCATTCCTGGCCGATCATGGTCGAATCCATGTCGGCGACGAGGAGCTTCTTGCGCCGCGTCGCCTCCTCCTGCACGGCGGCGTCGACCGGCAGGCCGGCAAGCGCCTGGAGCAGGGTGGCGAGCGCGCTGCCCGCGGGGATCGAGGCGGGCAGCGCGATGTCGCAGGCCACCCCGTCCGCAAGCCAGACCGGGGCGGACCCACCCACGGCGGTACGCGCCCGCTGCGCGACGTCCTCCGTCAGAACGGGGTTTGACGGATCGGCGACAAGCGTGGCAACGAGGGCCATGGAAAGCACACTCCGGATCGGCGGCCAGGAAGAGGCCATCCTGATAGCCGGGCCGACCGCCAGCGGCAAGTCCCGCCTGGCGGTGCGGCTCGCCGAGCGCCATGGCGGCGAGATCGTCAATGCCGATTCGATGCAGGTCTACGACGTGCTCCGCGTGGTGACGGCGCGCCCATCGGAGGAGGAGATGGCCGGCATCCCGCATCATCTCTACGGTCACGTGCCGCCCGGCGACGACTATTCGACCGGCCGCTGGCTCGACGACGTGGCCGCCGCGGTCGCGGAGATCAAGGCGCGCCGAAAGCTGCCGGTCGTCGTCGGCGGCACCGGGCTCTATTTCCGGGCCCTGACCGGCGGGCTCTCCGATATCCCTCCGGTGCCGGAGGCGGTGCGCGCGCATTGGCGCCGCCGGCTGGAGGAGATCGGGGTGGAGGCGCTCCATGCCGAACTCGCGCGGCGCGATCCGGACATGGCGGCGCGACTGAAGCCGGGAGACCGGCAGCGTATTCTACGTGCGGTTGAAGTTCACGATGCGACCGGTGTGTCGATCTCCCGGTTCCAGACGGGAGGCGGGCGGGTCGTCGTGCCGGCGGAGCGTGCGGTGCGCCTCGTCCTGATGCCCGACCGGGCGCTTCTGCACGCGCGCATCGAGGCGCGGTTCCGGTCCATGCTCGACGAGGGAGCGATCGAAGAAGTCAAGTCGTTGTTGTCAATGAATATTCCGCCGGCCAAGCCGGCGATGAAGGCGATCGGGGTGCGCGAAATCGCCGCCCTGCTCGACGGCCGGCTCGACCGCGAGGGCGTGATCGAACGGGCCGCGGCGGCGACGCGGCAATATGCCAAGCGGCAATCAACCTGGATGCGCAACCAGCTCGACACAGGCTGGAGGCGGCTCGAGACCTCGTAAAACGCGCAACACGCGAAATCCGAACGAGTTTGTTAAGCCAAACATAACCCGCAGCCGCTAACGTGGCGGGTGGTTCGGGGGCCGCTGTTCGGGACATGCGTTTTCACAAAGCCCAAATCTATTTCTTCCTGCTGATGGCGCTTGTCGTGACGGGCGCGCTTTCGGCGTGGATGGCATGGGCCTCGGCGTCCGGGCTGGCGGCGAGCGACGTCGCCGCATTCCCCACCCAGCAATACGCTTTCCTCAGCATGGTCATGACCGGTCTCGGCGTCGTCTGCGGCGCGCTGCTGATCTATCCGACGATCGCGCGCGCGGCGGCCGAACAGGGCAAGCTGCGGATGATGACCGAATCGCTCTCCGTCCGCTCGCAGACGCTCGAGCACGCGGCGGTGACGGACGGGCTTACCGGCATGCACAACCGGCGCTATTTCGACGACGCGCTCCGGGAATATCTCGCCGCCTTCAAGCGCATCGGCAAGCCGATCGGCATGATCGTGCTCGACCTCGACCACTTCAAGCAGGTCAACGACACCCACGGCCATGACGCCGGCGACGAGGTGCTCCGCCAGGTCGCCGTCTGCCTGCAGGAATTCACCCGCTACCACGACGTTGTGGCGCGCCTCGGCGGGGAGGAATTCGCGATCCTGTCGCCGAATGTCGGGCTGCGGCAGCTCGTCGATCTCGCCGAGCGCATCCGCAAGGCGGTCGGCCAGCTCGCCATCCCGATTTCGGGCAACGTCACCATCCGGGTGACGATCAGTGCGGGCGTGGCGATCTGGGACGGCAAGGAGACCGGCGAGAGCCTCTATCGTCGCGCCGACAAGCAGCTCTACGACGCCAAGCGCGCAGGGCGCAATCGCGTCAGCGCCGCCTGAGGGCGGTGCTTCTTCCTTCACGGATACGAACGGAAAGCGGACGGGCTTCTTCGGCAAGCCCAAACCGGCGGCCGGGCGTGTGACGCGCATCACGGCCCGGGCCCGCCGGGTGGCCGGAAGAGAAACGCTCCGGTCACGGTTACGAGAGTGTCACGGCCGCTTTGAAGCGCGCCTGAACGGGGCGTTCATCTCCCGTTCAGGAAAGCTTTCCAGGGACGCGAGGTTATTTGTTGACGAGCGAGCTCAGCGGCCGCTTCAGGAGGCCGGAGCGCAGCGACGAGAAGTCGCCGCTGCCGCGCTCGGCGAGGCCCCGATCGTCCGCGGCGTAGGACGGGCGGAGCGCCGGCGAAGGCTGGGGCGGAGGCGCGGCCTGCCGGAAGTCGCGCTGCTCGGCCATCCCGTCGTCGCTCCAGGCGGGGCGCGCATAGGGATCGGGATGCGCGGCCGCGGCCGGCGCCTGCTGCGGCCAGGCGGGTTCGCGCTCCGGCGCGACGGCCGGCATCGGGCGCGGATCGATCGAGGGCGGCTGATCGGAGAAGTTGCCATAGCCGTAGCCGGACGGGTCGTCGTGGACGGCCGCGTCGGTGTTGATGTGGCGCATGCGCTGGACGATCTTCCGCAGGTCGATCGCCGTCGCGTCGGGCCGCACCGTCGGCGTGAGCCCCGAATTGGCGCGCGGCAGCACCGAGGAATCGACGCGCTCGAAGACCATGCGCATCGGCACCGCCACCGCCTCGCCGAAGGCGATCGCCTCGCCATTGCCAATCGAGGACAGGAACGAGATCGTCGAGGCAGAGGAATCCGGGATTGCCGAGCGGATGATCTCCTGGTCATGGTCATTGGAGAGCCGCATGGCGAAGACGGTCGAGCATTGCGACAGGATCGTCGGGTCGAGCTCGCCCGGGCGCTGGGTGATGACGCCGAGGCAGACGCCGTACTTTCGCCCCTCCTTGGCAATGCGCGAGATCGCCTGGCGCGTCGGGAAGAAGCCGAGTTTCGGATCCGCGGGCACGTAGCGGTGCGCCTCTTCGCAGACGACGAGGATGCGCACGGCGCCGCTCGACCACAGCGCAATCTCGAACGCCATGCGGCAGAGGATCGAGGCGACCGAATTGACCACTTCGGAGGGAATGCCGGCGAGCTGGAAGGTGGTGACCGGCTTGCCGTCGCCCGGAATGCGGAAGATGTGGCTGATCGTCTGCGCGATCGTGTCGTGGATCGTGTTCGACGAGAACATGAACTCGTAGCGCGGATCGTTGATCGCGGCCTGGATGCGCACCTTCAGGGAGCGCAGGTGCGGCTTGTCGGCGCGACCCTCGAGGCGGCCGATGCGCTCGTCGATCAGCGCAAGAAGATCGGCGATGCGGTAGGGCACCGGCGTATCGGCGGTCAGCGACGACTTTTCGCTGCTCTTTCTCAACAGCGCGGTGTCGGCGCTGCCGCGGAAGGCGCGCTTGGCCTCCGGGATCAGGTCGCGCAGGACGTCGATCTCCTCGGGGATCGGCGGCCGGCCGCGGAACAGGACCTCGGCGAATTCCTCCAGCCGGAACAGCCAGAAGGGCAGGTCGAGCGTGTCGGTGTCGATGACGACGGCCTGGCTCGGGAAGGCGGCGGCGAATTCGTTGTGCGGGTCGAGGATCAGGATGCGCAGCGACGGATCGGCCTGCAACGCCTTGTGCAGGAGGAGCGTGACGGCGGTGGTCTTGCCGACGCCGGTCGTGCCGACCACGGCGAAGTGGCGGGTCAGGAGCGAAGGGATGTGGATGTGCGCGCCGAGCGAGCGGTCCTGCGTCAGCGAGCCGATGACCGCGGTGTTGTCGGCGCCGGGATCGTAGATCAGCTTCAGGTCGGCCGAGCGCATGCGGTGCACGATGGCGCCCAGATAGGGATACTGGCTGATGCCGGCGGAAAACATCGGCTTGCCGTCGAGGCCGGCACGAATCTCGCCGACGAGCTCGACCTCGACCTGGACGATGTTGTCCTCGCCCTCGGCCCAGCCGGGTTTCTCGGTGTGCATGGAGGAGACGAGGGCGACGACGCGGTTGTCGCCGACGCGGATCGAGATCAGGCGGCCGACAGACCAGAGTTCGGTGAGCGAGGTGTCGCCGCGCTCGGCGGTGGCGCTGACGGTCGCACGCGAGCCGCTGCAGGCGACGACGCGGCCGAGCAGGCGGTTGCCCGGGGCCATGCCGTCGCGGCGCTCCCGCTCGTCGCGGCTGTCTGCCAAGGGTGCCGATGCAGGATTGTCCAACTCTACCGCCTCTGCCATTCAGCGCAAAAGGCTAGCAGCCTTGGGTTAACAGCACGTTGTAATATTTCGCCGGCAAGACCCGGAAAAAACCCGTTGACCGGCTTTCGCCAAGGGTCTACCAATTGCGACCATGAACATTGCAGCACGCATTTTTCTCGTAGGATCGCGCATGGGCAGGGCGGCGTAGCCGTCCGGCGAAAGCACCCATGCGCGAAAGCAGGCTCCGAAAGGAGCCTTTTTTTATGGCTTCAAAGGGGCTAAAGCGCCCCGGGACGCAAAGGCAAGACGGGACGGACACGATATGGCCGGCAATGAGATGGAAATGACGGGCGCCGAGATGATTTTGCGCGCCTTGATCGACAACGGCGTCACCACGATCTTCGGTTACCCCGGCGGCGCAGTGCTGCCGATCTACGACGAACTTCACCAGCAGGACCAGATCGAGCACATCCTGGTGCGCCACGAGCAGGGTGCCGGCCACATGGCCGAGGGCTATGCCCGCTCGACCGGCAAGCCGGGCGTGATGCTCGTCACCTCGGGCCCGGGCGCGACCAACGCGGTGACCGCGCTCCAGGACGCGCTGATGGATTCGATCCCGCTCGTCTGCATCACCGGCCAGGTACCGACCACGCTGATCGGCTCCGACGCCTTCCAGGAATGCGACACGGTCGGCATCACCCGGCCTTGCACCAAGCACAACTGGCTGGTCAAGGACGTCAACGAGCTGCCGAAGATCATCCACCAGGCCTTCCGGATCGCCACGACCGGCCGTCCAGGTCCCGTCGTCATCGACGTGCCGAAGGACGTCCAGTTCGCCAAGGGGACCTACACCCCGCCGCCGGCCCCGGGCATCGACATCGGCTATCAGCCGAAGCTTCAGGGCGACATGGACAAGGTGCGCGCCGCGATCGAGCTGATGGCAGGGGCGAAGCGTCCCGTCATCTATTCGGGCGGCGGCGTCATCAATTCCGGGCCGGAAGCCTGCCAGCTCCTGCGCGAGCTCGTCGAGCTGACCGGCTTCCCGATCACCTCGACCCTGATGGGGCTGGGCGCCTATCCGGCATCGGGCAAGAACTGGCTCGGCATGCTCGGCATGCACGGCACCTACGAGGCCAACATGACGATGCACGATTGCGACGTCATGCTTTGCATCGGCGCGCGCTTCGACGACCGCATCACCGGGCGGCTCGACGCCTTCTCGCCGGGCTCGAAGAAGATCCATATCGACATCGACCCGTCGTCGCTCAACAAGAACGTCCGCGCCGACGTGCCGATCCTCGGCGATGTCGGCCACGTGCTGGAAGACATGGTCCGGCTGTGGCGCGCCTCTGGTAAGGCCGACAAGAGTCGGCTTGCCGACTGGTGGGCGCAGATCGACCGCTGGCGTAAGCGCAACTCGCTCGCCTACTCGCCGAATCCGGACGTCATCATGCCGCAATATGCGATCCAGCGGCTCTACGAGCTGACGAAGGATCGCGACGTCTTCATCACCACAGAGGTCGGCCAGCACCAGATGTGGGCGGCCCAGTTCTACGGCTTCGAGAAGCCGAACCGGTGGATGACCTCCGGCGGCCTCGGCACGATGGGCTACGGCTTTCCGGCGGCGATCGGCGTGCAGGTGGCGCACCGGGATTCGCTCGTCATCGACATTGCCGGCGACGCCTCGATCCAGATGTGCATCCAGGAAATGTCCTGCGCGGTGCAGTACGACCTGCCGGTCAAGATCTTCATCCTCAACAACCAGTATATGGGGATGGTCCGCCAGTGGCAGCAGCTCCTGCACGGCAACCGCCTGTCGCATTCCTACACGGAATCGATGCCCGACTTCGTCAAGCTCGCCGAGGCCTACGGCGCCGTCGGCATCCGCTGCGACAAGCCGGCCGACCTCGATGCGGCGATCATGAAGATGATCGATACGCCGAAGACCGTGATCTTCGACTGCCGCGTCGCCGCGCTCGCCAACTGCTTCCCGATGATTCCGTCGGGCAAGGCCCACAACGAGATGCTGCTTNNCGACGAGGCCACCGACGAGGCCGTAGCCACGGCGATCGACGCCGAGGGCCGGGCGCTCGTCTGAACCGGAACGTTTGAGAGGACAAAGTCATGAGTGCCCAGCATCAGCCGACCGGTTCGGCCTATTTCATCGCCAAGGAAACGGCGCGGCCCGAGAACCACACGCTCTCGGTGCTCGTCGACAACGAGCCGGGCGTACTTGCCCGCGTCATCGGCCTGTTTTCCGGCCGCGGCTACAACATCGAGAGCCTGACGGTCTCGGAAACGGAGCACGAGGCGCACCTGTCGCGCATCACCATCGTCACGCGCGGCACGCCGCACGTGCTCGAACAGATCAAGACCCAGCTTGAGCGCATCGTGCCGGTACGGCGCGTGGTCGATCTCTCGGTGCGCGCCGCCGAGCTCGGCCAGGAAAAGCCGATCGAGCGCGAACTCGCCCTCGTCAAGGTGGCGGGTTCCGGCGAGAACCGGGTCGAGGCCCTTCGCCTTGCCGACGCCTTCCGCGCCCAGGTGATCGACGCCAATACCGAGCACTTCATCTTCGAGATCACCGGCCGCGTGTCGAAGATCGAGCAGTTCATCGCCATCATGCGGCCGCTCGGACTCGTCGAGATCTGCCGCACCGGCGTCGCCGCGATGAACCGTGGCCCGCAGGGGATGTGAGCCTTCCACTTCATCCCCGATTTTCCCACACGGAGGCAGGAGGTGGCGCCGGCTCGGTCCGGCGCAGACGGCTCCTGTCCACCGATCAGGCACGCTCATCGATCCATGACGCCCTTTGGCTGGTCGGGCCATACGGCGGACATCAGGGTGAGCGGCCTTCCAGACCGGACCGATCCATGGCGCTTGAAACCTTCTCCGCTCTCCTGCTCTTCGCCCTCGTGACCTCGATCACGCCGGGCCCGAACACGATGATGCTGTTCGCCTCGGGGGTGAATTTCGGCTTCCGGCGTACGTTCCCGCACATGTGCGGCATCGGGCTCGGCTTCTTCTCGCTCCTCCTCGGCGTCGGCTTCGGCCTCGGCGCGGTGCTGGAGCGCTATCCGGCCTTCTATCTCGCGCTGAAGGTGGTGGGCGGCGGCTACCTGCTCTGGATCGCCTGGAAGATCGGCACGTCGCGGGCGCTGCCCAATACCGAGGGCCAGGTGAACGCCCGGCCGATGACGGTCATCGGCGCCGCCCTATTCCAGTGGGTCAATCCCAAGGCCTGGATCATGGCGATCGCAGCGGTTGCCGCTTATACCGATCCCGCCGACTACACCGCCACGATGCTCTGGATCGCGGTCGCCTTCACCATCGTCAACTTCCCGGCCGTCTCGGTCTGGGCCGGCTTCGGCTCGGCCATGCGCGGCTGGCTGTCGGAACCGACGCGGCTGAAATACTTCAACATCTCGATGGCCATCCTCCTCGTCGTCAGCCTCTGGCCGATGCTCAGGTAGCCTTCTCGGATCGATCCTCACCAGTTCCGAGCCATTCGGGCCGGCGCACGAACCGGCTCTTTTCGTGCGCGCACGCTCATCAGCCGGGGATGGCGGGAAACACAAGTTTACTTGCGGACTTTGGGGTTCATCGCGCCGCCCCTCCCTCGGAAACTGGTACCCGGACGGGGCGGCGCCGCCGGCCCGATTCC
>Ga0065721_10005357_pt1 | contig 24077 bp, 22 predicted proteins | sample Mesricmetagenome_FD_59108 | JGI IMG/M metagenome (GOLD analysis project Ga0065721, IMG submission 59108) | Mesophilic microbial community from rice straw/compost enrichment Sample: eDNA_1 v2 (version 2) | ecosystem: Engineered > Solid waste > Grass > Composting > Bioreactor | place: USA: Davis...
GACGCTGCCGTTTGCCGACTGGCGGTAATGTCGGCGTGAGCGGCGCTCGCCGCGAGCAGTGCCAGAACGATGCCGACTCGAACCTTCGAACGCATGGGGTCTCCGCATCCACTATGAGAAAAGAGGGTGAGCGGACAATAGCAGAACTTTACGCAGGTCGCGGAATGGTCGCGGATCCGCCGTGTCAGGATGCCTCGACGCGTCCCGTGATCTTCATGTCGCCTTCAGTCGCTTGTCTCCATCTCGATCGAGAAGGCAGTCGATGAAGGCGCGCAGTGCCGGCTGAACATGGCGGCGGTTCGAGTAGTAGAGATACAGGCCGGGCATGGTGAGAGACCAATCGGCGAGGACGCGCTTCAGCCGCCCGCGTTCCAATGCCTCTGCGATCCCATCGTCGTTATACGCGTAGAGAATGCCCAGGCCCTGCAGGGCCGCGGGCACGACGATGTCCTGGTGATTGGAGATCACCGGGCCGGCAACGATGGCTTCGATCTTCTTGCCCTTCTTCTGAAACTCCCATCGGGCGATCGTGCCGCTGCCCGGAAAGCGCCAGTTGATACAGGCATGACGGTGTAAATCGGCGGGCGTTTTAGGTTCGCCGGCACTCGCCAGGTACTCAGGCGACGCCACGGCAAGCAGCTTGATATCGGCCGTGAGGCGCACGGCGATCATGTCTTTCTGAAGGCGTTCACCAACGCGAATGCCGGCATCGAACCCGCCGGCGACGATGTCGCTCAAGCCATCGTCGATCACGATGTCGAGCACCACCTCGGGATGCATTCTATGAAAACGTCCGAGCCGCGGCGCGATGATCTTCTTCGCCGCCATGCTCAGCGTGTTGATCCGCAGCGTTCCGGCAGGTCGGCTCGTTGCACCGACTGCCTGCGCAACGGCGTCATCCATTTCGCGGAGCATCGGCGCGATGCGCGCGTGAAGGCGCCGCCCCGGCTCCGTCGCCGCAACACTTCGAGTCGTGCGATTGAGCAGTCGAACCCCGAGACGAGATTCGAGCTGACGAATGATCTGGCTCAGCGCCGAGCGTGAAATCCCGAGATGATCGGCCGCGCGCGCAAAGCTCGCCCGATCGACCACCGCTACGAATGCTTTCAGCTCGGCGAATTCGGATCCACGCATTGTGCACTGATCTCTACATAGCCTGGGTAGATAATAAGCGATTCTCTTATCGGTCAGGGTCGGTCATCTTGGCGTCTCCAGAGCTTGAGGAGACCGCAATGAAAGACCTGAGCCTTCCCGAACCTATCGAGGCGTATTTCGAAGCCGACAGACGCGACGGTCAGGCGGTGGCGCGATGTTTTACGAACGACGGGACGGTCTTGGACGAGGGTCGGACGCACTCGGGTCCTGCGGCCATCGAAGCGTGGAAGACCGCGGCATCCGCAAAATTCTCGTATGTCGCCGAACCCTTTGCACTGGAGAAAAAGGAACGCCAGTACATCGTGACAAGCCGAGTCACGGGAAATTTCCCGGGCAGTCCGGTCGATCTTAAGTACACCTTCACGCTCGAGCGGGGCAAGATCGCGTCACTGGAGATCACGCCATGAGCTTCGATCTGCAACTCGCGGGCATGCGGGCATTGGTGACCGGCGGGGCTCGCGGCGTTGGTGCGGCGGTGGTCCAGGCGCTGGCGGAAGCAGACGTGCGAGTCGTAGCTGTCGCGCGCTCGCTGCCGAGCCGCGCGGTCGAAAACGTACGCTATGTCGCCGTGGATCTTTCGACGGCTGAGGGCGCGTATCACACTGCAGAGTCAGTGCGTGAGCATCTCGGCGGCATCGACATCCTCATCAACGTGGTGGGCGGTTCGACCGCGCCAGCGGGCGGGTTCGCCGCGCTGGATGATTCGGAATGGTCGAAGGAGCTGGACCTGAACCTCATGTCTGCTGTCCGTCTCGATCGCGCTCTGCTGCCCTCGATGATCGCGCAGGGTTCCGGAGTGGTCATCCATGTCACCTCGATCCAGCGGGTGTTGCCATTGCCGGACTCGACCATCGCTTACGCTGCTGCCAAAGCTGCCTTGTCTACCTATAGCAAGGCGCTGTCGAAGGAAGTCACGCCCCAAGGCATCCGCGTCGTGCGGGTCTCTCCGGGCTGGATCGAGACCGAAGCCGCAGTCGCGCTTGCCCGGCGCCTCGCCGCTCAGGCCGGGACGGATTACGAAGGCGGTAAGCAGATCATCATGAGGGGATTGGGCGGCATCCCGTTAGGACGGCCTGCGCAGCCACGCGAAGTCGCAGACCTCATTACGTTTCTGGTCTCGCCCCGAGCGGCTTCCATATCGGGGGTGGAATACGTCATCGACGGCGGCACCGTGCCGACTGTCTGAGCGTCGAGCTGCGCCGGCAACGCTGGTTTGCCGCGCAGCCGTGGTACAGAATGTGGCCGTTCATCGATTCCGCCACCGTCGTCCTGGGGCCAGGGGAGCACGTCATGCGGGGTTACAGCCACAGCGCTCAGATCGAACGACGTGAGTCCCCCGGACTGCGCGGAATCACCGATTCGCTGAATCTGCAACGCGCGCCCGTCTTGCAGACGAGCACCGCCTGCAAGTCGGGCCTGGCGTTCATCGAGCTCGCTTCGGATCGCGACCATGTCGGAACGACCGAACCGATTCGCGATGATGCCTTCTTGATTGCTCTGCAACTTCAGGCTTGCCCGGATTTCGACCTGTACGCGGATGGTCGCTTGATTCGTCCTCGCGAATTCGAAGCAGGCGCGGTGGCCATCTTCGATCTCAGAACGAACCTCGCGATAGATCGTCGGGATCCGTTCCATGCGGTGGACCTGTATATCCCGCGCAAGTCTCTCGACGCGCTCGCCGAAGATGCGAACTCGCCGGCAATCGACGAGCTTCGCCATGAGCCGGGCAAGGCGCTGCGAGATCCCGTTGCTCGCCACCTTTTGCTCTCCATTCGGCCGGCACTGGCTGCGCCGGGCCAGGCGAGCGAGCTGTTCGTCGACCATCTCGCCATGGCCCTGGCAACGCACGTAGCGCATACCTATGGCGGCATGCGTGCAAGACGGGACGCGAAGATCGGCACGCTGGCGCATTGGCAGGAGCGACGCGCGAAGGAACTGCTCGCTGCGAACATCACAGGCAGCATCGCGCTTGCGGACCTGGCGAAGGCGTGCGAGTTGTCGATTCGACATTTCACACGCGCATTCCGGGGATCGACTGGCCTGTCGCCGCATGGCTGGCTGCTGCAGCTGCGGATCGAAAAGGCGAAGCACTTGCTGATGAGCTCTCGCCGCATGTTGGCCGACATTGCACTCGAATGCGGTTTCGCCGACCAGAGTCACTTCACCCGTGCATTTCAGCGGTCGGTGGGATCGAGTCCAGGTGCGTGGCAACGCATGCATCGGCGCTAGGCACGCTCGACTCACGGCCCGATCGTTCAATGGGCGGCTCGTTCGTTCAGGAGGGACGAATGTGAGTTCGCGACCATCGCTTCTCCCCAACAACCTACCGGCGGAGAAGCGTCATGAAGAACACACGGATCCTCGCAACCGTCGTCGCAGCGGCTGCGCTCAACACCACAGCTGACGCGCAATCACCCGCGGCTGCGTCCGGCGGAAATCCCGCAAAGAACGTCGTGCTGGTACACGGTGCCTTTGCGGATGGTTCCGGCTGGCGTGGGGTCTATGACGAGCTCACCCAGCGCGGGTATCGCGTCACCATCGTGCAGAACCCGCTGACTTCGCTCGCCGATGACGTTGCGGTCACGCGAGCCGCACTCGATCGCCAGAACGGCCCGACCATTCTCGTCGGACATTCATGGGGAGGAACTGTGATCACCGAAGCGGGCGTGCACAAGAACGTGGTGGGCCTGGTTTACGTTTCCGCGCTCGCGCCCGATGCCGGCGAGTCGACGGCACAACAGTACCAGGGGTTCGCGGCGACGCCCGATTTCGTCATCGAAACGCACAAGGATGGCTTCGGTTATCTGAGCCTGGAGAAGTTCAAAGCCGGCTTTGCCCGAGACGTGAGCGATGCGGACGCGGCCTTCATGCGGGATTCACAGGTGCCAATCAAGATGTCGGTCTTCGAGACCAAGCTCGAGAATGCCGCGTGGCGAACCAAGCCCAGCTGGGCGGTGATCGCAACCGAGGACAGGGCATTCGATCAAGCGATGCTGATCCATATGGCAGAACGCATCGGAGCGAACATCACCAAGGTCTCCGCCAGCCATGCGGTCTTCATGACGCAGCCAAGGGTGGTTGCTGGCGTGATCGATCGCGCAGCCAAGGAATCCGCACTGAAGTTGGCGCCCGGGTAATACCATCATGTCGAGCACTTCTGATGGCACCTCGCCGCTGGCAGACCGATACGATTTCATCGTCTGCGGCGCGGGCTCCGCCGGTTGCGCCCTGGCGGGCCGGCTTGCAGAAAATCTCAGCGTGAGCGTTCTGCTGATCGAAGCCGGCGGCACCGATGACGTTCCCGAAGTGCTCATGCCCGGGCAGTGGCCGCTCAATCTGGGATCTGAACGCGACTGGCAGTTCGTGGCAGAGCCGAACGCACATCTCAATCAACGTGCTATTCCGCTCAATATGGGGAAGGTGCTTGGAGGCAGTTCCAGCATCAACGTGATGGTGTGGGCGCGCGGACACCAGAACGATTGGAACCACTTCGCCCGGGAGGCTGACGACCACGCATGGGGCTATCGTTCGGTACTGGATATCTATCGTCGTATCGAAGATTGGCAGGGCGCACCCGATTGCCTTCGCCGCGGCACCGGTGGTCCAGTGCACGTGGACACGGTTCGCAACCCGCAACCCGTGGCGATAGCGATGGTCGATGCAGCTGGATCTGTCGGCATTCCTCCGTTCGATAGTCCCAACGGTGCGATGATGGAAGGCCGCGGCGGCGTTGCGATCAACGATCTGATCGTGAAAGCGGGGCTGCGGTCTTCCATTTTCCGCTCGTACATCTTGCCGAAGATGGACCAGCCCAACCTTACTGTTCTGGTGCACACGCAAGTAAGCAAGCTGGTATTGAGAGGTACAACGGTTGTCGGCGTGGAAGTGATGCAGGGCTCTCATCGCACCCGGATCATGGCGGATCGCGAAGTGATCCTGTCGATGGGCGCCATCAATACACCCAAAGTGTTGATGCAATCCGGCATCGGTCCGGAACCGGAGCTCCGCCTGCACGGCATCCGCGTCATCCAGCACCTGCCTGGCGTCGGGCGCAACCACCAGGATCACGTTTCCTTCGGTTGTATCTTCGAGTCGAAGGAACCGCTCGCAGTCGGCAATGGCGGCTCGGAAGCTACCCTCTACTGGAAGACCGACCCAAGCCTCGACGTCCCCGATGTGTTCCATTGCCAGCTCGAGTTCCCGGTCGCCACGCCGGAAACCGCGCATCGCGGTGTGCCCGAGCACGGCTGGATGGTCTTCGCGGGACTCTCGCATCCGAAGAGTCGAGGGACGCTGCATCTCACGGGCCCGGACGCGCACGATCCCATTCGCATCGAAGCCAACACCCTTTCGCATCCTGACGACGTGAGAAGTGCGATGGCAACGATCGAGATCGCCAGGGAGATGGCGCATGCACCGGCATTCGGGAATCTGCTGAAGCGCGAAGCCATGCCAGGCAATCTGGGTGCGTCCGAGATGGAAAGTTATATTCGAGATTCGGCGGTGACGTTCTGGCACCAGGCCTGCACGGCGAAGATGGGAACCGACTCGGCGTCCGTCGTGAACGGTCGGTTGCAGGTCCATGGGATAGATCGATTGCGGATCGCGGATGCCTCGATCATGCCGAACGTTCCGAGCGGAAACACAATGGCTCCTTGCGTGGTGATCGGCGAGCGCGCAGTCGAAATCATCAAGCGGGCGCACGGCATTTGATGCGGAGAGTCGCGCGCAATTGATGTTTCGTTGAAGGCGTCGCGAAGCTATGGAATCTTCCGGACGAGCTCGTCAATGACCACGCGGATCCTGGCTGGGAGCGTAGGCGTGCGCGGCCACAGCAGGTTGACGGGCAGTTCGCCGCCCGACATCCCGTCGAGAACGGTGATGAGCTTTCCGCGTTTGATGTCCTCTGCGACCAGCCACAGAGGAAGCTGCGCGAGGCCGAGCCCAGCTTTTGCGGCGGATGACATCATCTCGAAATCGTGTAACTCGTGCTTCACCGGGATGACGTGCGGGACAACGGTGCCGTCCGGCTGCTTCAAGAGCCACGCGACGTGGTGCGAGTGTCGTCAGCCGACGATGCAATCGTGCTTGGCCAGATCCGAGGGGCTCATGGGCGTGCCACGCGTCGCGAGATATCCCGGTGCTCCACAAATGACGAGGTGCTGCACGCCAAGGGAGCGTGCAACGAGGTTGGGTGTGTCGTCCAGACTGCCAATACGCACGGCCAGGTCGATTCCCTCCGCGAACAGATCGGAGCGCCGATCGGTAAAGCTCACAGCGAGCATCAGCGCCGGGAAGCGCGTGGCCAGGTCGACCAGCCGCGGCATGACGACGAGGCGACCGAAGGCGCTCGGCACGTCGATGCGGACGCGGCCCGATGGGGCGTCGCGCGAGAGCTTGAGAGCATTTTCGCCATTGTCCAGCTCTGCCAGCGCGCTCATGCAGTGATCGAGCCATGCTTCGCCATCCGCGGTGAGTGTCAGCCGGCGGGTCGTGCGATGAATCAATTTGGAGCCGAGTCGCGCTTCCAGCCGGGACACGGCGCGGCCAACCGCTGATTTGGTCACCCCGAGCTCCTTGGCTGCGGCGGTGAAGCTGCCCAGGTTTGCGACGGCAACGAATTCGGCGATGCCGTCGAATCGTGTGTTCATACGGATATTGTAGCTCCCAGTGCAACTGTGAATGGACGGCGCGAGGCCTACTCCTTCGGTGGGTCGTCCGCAAAGATGCGATCTGTCGAATTACCTGGAGATCGCCTCGATGCCTTCCTTGTTCAAGCCCTATGCCATGGGACCTATCCGATTGGCCAATCGGATCGTCATGGCGCCGATGGAGCGCTCCCGAGCGCGGAATCCTGGAATGGCGCCGGATGCAAACACCGCTGTGTACTACGCGCAGCGCGCCAGCGCCGGCCTCATCATCACTGGAAGTATCAGCATCAGCATCGAAGGGCACGGCTGGGGTTTCGCGCCGGCGATCTTCACACCTGAGCAGGTCAACGCGTGGCGGCGCGTGACCGCGGCCGTACATGCAAAAGGAGGCGTGATCTTCGCCCAGCTCCGGCATGCTGGCCGGGCGACGCATACCAGTCTCGTGGGCGGCCAGCCGCCGGTGAGCTCGACCGATGCGCAAGCGCAAAACACGATCACGTTTGCAATCGACACCGAAGGAAAGCCTGCGATGTTGCCCCAGAGCAAGCCGCGTGCATTGAGAACAGACGAGCTCCCTCGGATAACGTCTGAGTTCGTGCAGGCGGCGCGCAACGCCATGGCTGCCGGGTTCGATGGGGTCGAGATACACGCTGCCAACGGATACCTTTTCGATCAGTTCATCAATGGGACGCTCAATACCCGTAACGATCGTTACGGAGGCCGGTCCATCCAGAACCGCCTGCGCTTTACGCTGGATACGCTCGATGAGGTGACAGCCGCCATTGGCAGCGAGCGAACTGGGATCCGCCTGTCTCCATTCGGTCGCTATAACGACATCCCGCCGTTCGAAGACGAGGCGGAGACATACCTTACGCTCGCGCGAGAGCTATCACGCCGCAAGCTCGCGTATCTGCACATGAGTGATCAAACCAAGTGGGTCGAAGACGCGTCCATTCCAGAAGGCTTCCTGGAGGAGTTGCGTCGGGCGTACGAGGGCACGTTGATCCTCGCCGGCGGCTATCTCAGAGAGAACGGTCAGGCAGCGCTCGACGCCGGCCACGCAGACCTGATCGCCATTGGCAAACCGTTCCTTGCGAATCCTGATCTGGTTGATCGGTTGTGCAACCACTGGCCACTCAATGAACCGGACCGGGCAACGTTCTACTCGGCGGGCCCCAAGGGCTATACCGACTATCCGCATTATCAGCCTATCGCGGTGATGCGGCCGAAAGCCGCATCATGTGATGCACATTGATTGCAGAGCTCGGGCTGTGACGCGCGGCGCTTTCGCGTGGATGTTTGGGCCGCGCATCGTAGTGTCGATGTTTTCATCACCTCCACGGTCAAGGAGTCACTCATGATACGTCGTGTATTTCTCATTACTGGCGCGAGCAAAGGAATCGGACGCGCGCTCTCACACAGGCTCGCGGATGCGGGGCATCAGGTCGTGGGCGTCGCTCGCGGGGAGGACTCTGATTTTCCCGGCACGCTGGTCTCGGTCGATCTCGATGACAGCAAGTCATCCGGAGAGGTCTTCGCCGATCTCGCGCGGCGCTATTCTTTTGACGGCGTCGTCAATAACGTCGGGCTGGCGCGGCTGCATCCGGTGGGCGAGATCGATCTCAAGGACGTCGACGACATGCTCCGGGTCAACGTGTATCCGACGGTTCAAACCTTGCAGGCGGTCCTGCCGACTTTGAAGGCGAAGGGCTGGGGCCGCATCGTGAATGTCACCAGTCTCGTGACGATAGGCGTCCCGCTCCGCAGCGGCTATGCGGCCGCGAAAGCAGCCATCAACAGTCTGACGCGCACCTGGGCGATGGAGCTGGCGGAGACGGGCATCACGGTAAACGCGGTCGCGCCGGGTCCGGTGGAAACGGAGATGTTTCGCCGCAATACGCCCGTCGGAAGCGAGGCCGAGCGCCGTTTCCTTTCCACGATTCCCATGCGGCGACTCGGCAAGCCCGAGGAGATCGCCGCAGCGATTGCCTTCCTGCTCTCGGAAGAAGCCGGGTTCATCACGGGACAGATCCTGTTTGTCGACGGCGGTGGATCGATCGGCAGAACCGCCGTGTGAGAGATCGACCGCGCCCGCCGCGGCCCCATGACCTTGGAATAGAGCAACTGGAGTTCCGATATGCGTTTTACTGACAAGACAGTTCTGATTACCGGCGGCGCGAGTGGAATAGGTTTCGCCGCGGCACAAGCCTTCGTCGCAGAAGGTGCTCGTGTCGTCATCACGGGCCGCAGCGCGACAGCGTTGGAAACTGCCCGCGCTGAGCTGGGTGAGCGAGCGCTCGCCGTTCTGAGTGATGCGGCCGATACCAGCGACTCCCGTCGACTCGCAGAGCTGCTGCGCTCAGAGGGGCTTACGCTGGACGCGGTATTCATCAATGCCGGCATTGCCCGCTTCTCACCCATCGCCGACGTGACGGAGACGCTATGGGACGAGACATTCAACATCAACGTTCGCGGAGCGTACTTCCAGATCCAGGCATTACTTCCGCTGTTGAATCGGGGCGCATCCATTGTGCTCAACGGATCGGTGAACGCACACATCGGCGCGCCAGGCTCCTCGATCTATGCGGCAAGCAAGGCTGCGTTGATCTCGCTGGCGAGAACGTTGTCCGGCGAGCTCCTGCCTCGAAACACCCGGGTAAACGTCGTGAGCGCAGGCCCGATCGACACGCCGCTCTACGGAAAGCTCGGGCTCGATGCGGCTACCCTGGACGCGACGCGCGTTGCGATTCAGAAACAGGTGCCCATCGGCCGTTTCGGCAGGCCGGAGGAGCTGGCTACGACCGTCTTGCACCTCGCGGCCCCGGAATCATCGTTTATCGTCGGCGCAGAAATCGTGGTCGACGGAGGAATGTCGGAGATTTGAAAGGGCAGCTCGGCTCGGTCGTGATATCGATGGTCGTTCTGGAATCAGCGTCAACGATAACACGGGCTCGATGCTAACGCGGAGATTCGCCCAGCACGCCGAGAGCGGAAGCGTGGCAGGCCGGCACCGCGCTCTGGGATGGGCCAGGATGCCTGCGCGTGAGGGGAGCGNGGCGGATCCATGGCCCGATGGATAGCGCAGTTGGGAGAAACGAATGAAGCGCCGAACCCGGAAGCCGTATGCCTGCTCTGTCCGTAGGCTATAGTGGCAGTATCGAATGCGCTCGCGCGGTTGGTGGAGCGGCCGCACGGATTGCAACTTTGGGCGTCTGGTTGGAGCTCTCGTCGGTCTGGCCGATCACTACATCGATCTCCCACACGAAAACTATGACAACTCGCACGCAAGAATCCGGCGTGATTATCAGGTCTCTTTATCTCTTTTTGGTCCTGGTCGCCAGCGTCACGGCTGCGCGGTCGGCATCGGCCTGCTCCGTCGTCGCGCATTACGTGCGACCGACCAATTTCGAGCTTGTGCAAATGGCGGATGCCATTGTGGTCGCGAGCGCGCTCGCGCCAACGGCTGGAGATCAACGGCGTCGGGTGCGCTTTCGCACCCATGAGAGCATCAAGGGTCACGGCCCGTCCGAGTTCTCCATCTCGGGGCAGCTCGGCAAGCCCGTGCCCAGTGATCCCGGCGAGCTCACCGAACCCAATCCAGAGGCTTATGCGGGGCCGTGCATTCGCTGGACGTTTGCCAAGGGCAAGTCTTATGTCATTTTCTTGAAACGGGATGACGATGGTCAGTTCAGCCAGCTGGGCTACCCGTTCACCCGTCCCAGTGAGGATTATTTCGGGCCCGCCTCGCTCTGGGTGCGAACGATCAAGACGTATCTCGATGTTCAGCAGCGCTTCCCGGCCATGGAGCAATTGGCCGAGCTGGAACGGCTGATGATGAGCGCGCGGTCCTCGCCGAAACCGGACGATCGCAAGTTTGCGAACGACATAGCGGACCACCTCCAATCGCGTTCGCCTTACAAGCCAACGGAATATCTGCTGGCAACTTACGAAGCTCTCGAGCGTGGGCAGACTCCTAAATTCGCGCTGCGATCGCCATCCGAAGATCGCGAGAAATCGGTGGCGCAGGAGCTCACAGACAGTCTGTTCGGCATTGAGGTCCCCAGCGAGCTTGGCAGGTCGGAACAGATGGAATTCGTGCTGACCTCGCTGGTCGAAGGCAGTCACGTGGGTGCGGCCGGACTGTTTGAGCGACTCATCACTGCGGAAACTACGAGCCCTCGTACATTCGGACTGGCGCTGCGCTTCCTTGCCAAAAACGGGCAGTTCGAACGGGCGTTCGAAGTCATGCGGACACGCGGCCTGGCCTTGCTCCCGCAGCTGACGGCGAAAGACGCTGCAGATCTGATTCAGGGCATTGCAATAGCCATGCGTGGTGAGGATAGTCTGGAAGGCGACGAGCGTTGGCGAAGTCACCCGACGATCGCCGCTCAGTGGCCGGAGCTCGCGTTGCGCCTCTATTGGTATCAGCAACGAGCCTTTGGTCCGGACCACACGATCTCATTCGATGATGCCATCGACAGCCTGGCAGTGACGGACTACCGCTCCCGTCCGGAACTCACGCTGGCATTGGCGAAGAACTTCGATTCCGACGTCGAGAGCTGGGCTATCGCGGAGCTGCTCGGAAAGGAGCCGGTGCTTACGACTGCCACAGTTTCGGAACAGGATGAAGGGGATGCAAACATTGAGAAAGATCCTGCATTCCTGCCTGTCCAGGCGTTGGTACTTGCTTACGGCCAAGAACGCAACGCCGCCATTCTCGATGTGTTCTGTCAGAACAAAAATCGGCGCGCGCTCCTGATCCGAGCGCTCGGTCGCTGGGCGGATACGCTGGATGAAGGGCTCATCATTCGTATGATCTCCTCTCCGGTACTCAGCGACGAAGAGCGCGATCTGTTCGGAATGGCGCTCGCCGAGCTGCACGGGACGCGCACTGAGTTCGCGCGCCGCTCCGGTAACGTTGGTGGCTGGTTCGATTTGGGGCCCGATTGGTATGCCTTGCTCAAGGACTTGCTACAGGGCCACGTGCAAGCGAAGAATCCTCTGCTATGTCCGGCCGCAAAGGCAGCAGATTGATGTCGCCTATGATTGGATTGGGGCCGGTGCCTCACGTGACCCCTCCGCGAGATACTACGTGCGGAGCCGGACTCTTGTTAAACACCCGTAGCAATCGTCCAAGAAGCCAATGCAGGCGACATGCGAGGACGCACGTAAATGGCTGTAGCAGGGTGGAAGGGGAGATCGGGCCGACCCGGCCGGGCCATCGGTCCGGCGGCGACGATTACACATAACGATGGGCGTTCCTCGAGCGAATTCGGCAAGGGGAAGATCGGGCCGAATGGTCGTAATGGCGTGAATTGCGGAGCGCGGTCTCAAGATATCGTGTGTCCTGCCGTTTCAGGAACAAACGGTGTCTCCGGGAGGGCCGGAATGACGATTCACGGATTGAACAGTATAGCGAGCGCGGCTATTCAGGTCGGCGCCGCAGACGCAGCGGGCTCCCGGGTAGGCCAGGAGACAAAGGTCGCGCCGGCGACAGCCGCCACCAGCGCTCCCGGTCCCGCTGCGATCTATCATCCCTCGAAGAGCGAGAGCCCATCGGAACTCGGCGGGCTCGGCGACATCAAGGTCTACAGCTGGGATTCGAAGGTCGAAGAAAACGAGCGGATGCTCATCGAATCGATGGACATCTGGATCCAGCAACTGCCCGCGGTCTCCGCCGGACTGCGCAGGGCGTACGACACCGCGACTGCAGATTTGTCCCCCGAGCTCTTGAAGAAGGATTGGGGATTTTCCGTATCGAACGGTGAGCTCATCGTTCTGGAGGGCAGCGATGCTCTCTCCGATGGGGAATTGGCCACGTTGAAACTCGCACTTACCGAGCTCACGCCGGCCGCGAATGCCGTGGCAGAGACCACCACCCGCATGATCGTGCTCGATCGCGGCACGTACGGCTTCAGCAACCGCATTGGTCGCTTCGACGTCTCAACGGAGAATTTCGCCGACGTCGTGGATCTACGCAAATATCTGCTCGCCCACGGTCCCAACGGGAAATACAACCAGGCCAGAGATCCTTCGGATCTGGAGAGCGTCTTTAGCATGGGAGGATGGGCCATCATGGATCAGATCGAAGCGAACGCCGCGGTGCGCTTCTCCATCCCGAAATTTCCGTTCTGAGCTTGCGCAGAGTCCGGGCGCTGTTGCCCGGACTCTGCGATCCAACCTGTCGTTGCTCTACTGAATCGTCTGACGACAGATGTGTCCGAATGTCACGCTCGGCACATTCGGGCCGCCCACGCCTACTTCTCCTGGAATGGTGTGCGGGACATGGATCAGCCATGCACCGACGTCATACTCCGTCAGCCACAGATAGCCCTGACCGGTATGCAGCACATCTCCATTGCCAAAGCAATCGGGCAACGTGAGCGAGCCGCTCGCAATGCCTGCAGAGTTGCTGAACGCCGGGTGCGCGGCCGTTGGAATCTCGTCGGCGCCCAGAATGAAATTCACCTGCACGCCTCGCACCGGATTGCCCTTCGAGTCCAGCACCCGTATCGACCAGTTGAGCTGATTGTGGGCCTGGGTCACCAGCGGTGACGGCGTGGCGCCGAGCGGCACGGGCACGAGATTTTCCGGGCTCGATACATTCACCATGTCCGACGCGCGAACAAACGAGCCGACCACGAGCTGGTAGGTGTGCGCAGTGTTCAGCGGCACCGAAGCAGTTGGAGAGACACGCAGATAGATCGTGGCGGGTGTCGGCAGATTGGAGAACATGGAGTCGGTGTTGGCGCTAATCGGCGACCAGAAGCTGCCAGTGAAATACTCCAGCGTCCACTCGCCGAGGCCGAACGTATCGTCCATGCGCACGAACACGTCCTGACCGTACTGCGCGGTGTACCTGAAATAGTCCACGTCCTGTGCGCTGTCCATGTTGCCGATCATCGGCGTGCGATCATCCGGGATCACCGTGGCCAGTTCCGGCGCGTCGTTGAGCTCGTGCGCGTCGGCCGCCGTGTTCAAAATGGCGCCGAACTGGAACGGGGACCCATCCGAGGCATACGCGTCCATGAGCCAGTAGTAGTGGCCCGGCTCGGTCAATGCAAGCAGAACCTCGTCCGCATTGCCGACCTGATCCGACGTGCCGAGGACCGTCAGCGTGTCATTTTCCTCGTGCCGGACCAGCGTCAGCGCGAAGTCCGTGCTCGCATTCTGGCCGATCAAGAACACCTGTGTCTTGGCTCTCTGCGTGACCTGGAAGTGATAACAGTAGGAGCCGCCCGTCGTGGTGCCACTGAGTGTGTACGCCGTATTGACGGAGAGCGTTGGGCACAGTGGTGTGATGGTGCTTATCGCCGAAGGCGCAGAGACGCCGCTATCGATGTCGTCGGCGGCGACCTTCTGAGCACCCGACGGCGGGCGCCGGGCCGTTGTGGGCTGTGTCGTACCCACGGCCTGCGCAGCGATGTAGTCGTATGTCGTCTGGGGTTCGGTTGGCACAGCAGGCGTTTTTGTCGAGCGTTGCCTCGACAACCCCTGAAGCTGTTGCGGGGCTGCCGAAAGCGATGCAGTCGCGCGGGCATCGGGGACCGGCGTTGTTGCAAAAGACGTGGCGCTGGTGAACACACCCCAGGCCAACAGAACGGGAGCTATTACCGGCGCACGACATCCAGAACGGATGCGCGCGAGCGTACGTGAGAAAGTCGATCTTCTGTCCATGAGAATCCCTCCTTGGGAATTCTGATCGTCCGGACTCTTCCCGGAACGATCATGCGATCAATGAATGGAAATTTGCTCCGCTATGAATCGAGTCCTTCTGAAATAACGGATATCTTCGTAACGCGCACAGCCCGAAGGCCTGTGTGCGTTGGCATTGTTAGCGATGGTATGCGACGGTTGAAATCATGGATTGCACGCTGCGCGCCTTGCGTAAAAACCCGATTTCAGCTTTGAGGTGGAATCTGGGGTGGTGTATACGGCGCGTGTGCGTCAGTTGGCGTTGAAGGGGCAAGCACGAGCATCTTTTCTTCGGTGCGGATAAATTTCGAGCCCGTGCATTGCCTGCCGGGCCCAGGATTCTGGCCAATCAAAGCCCCGCTGTTGGGAAGGGAGGGGCTCGAAAACTCGACCGCGATTCGTAGAATTCGTAAGTTACGGAATTGTGGTTAGATCGGGATCCCCGGAATGCCTCAAGAGTCCCCGGGTTTGGCACTGGATTTGGCACTGGGTTCGGTGCGGAGTAGCTGCGGCTGTCGTGGCGCTCCAAACATGCAGCGGGCTGTATGTGACTGGGAACGGATGCGCTGAGTAGCGAATTGAGTATCGCCTTTCTCCGGCGAAACTCGCGACGCCAGTCTTATCTTGAGAGCCGCCCTTATATTGCGACTTTCATGGTTACGCGTGGACTCACGTGAGATAGGCGGGCCAGTTTATTTGGCGGCAGGTTGTTCGTCACAGGGCGTGTAAGGCGTGCGGTGGTCCGATGCAATTTCTGGCGTCGCTAGACCTGCCAGAAGTCGCTCCAGAGATTGGCGTCGCCGCCTCATTGTTAGCGTTCCAATGCCAGAACGACCCCGGTATGTGCGACGAATGGGATGCCGATGCCGGAGGTAACAGAGTGCTGCTCGTTCAAGAAGGTGCTGCCGTTGAGATGGTTGTTCCTCCGGGGCCGACGACGCTGTCCTCCGTGACAAAGGTGGCCTTAGAGCCATGGGCGGTCGATCCAGAAAACGAGAGATTGGATGCCTACCTTTCCGCCGTTGCATCTCGTTCGGAGATTCTGGGCATGGCGGGCGGTGAGCCTGCCTGGCTGCAGGCTGAGGAGACTCCGCCTTGCGTGTGCGGTCAGCAGATGCGTTTCGTAGCCCAGATCGATAGCGGTGCTTCTGAAGAAATCAACTTCGGGGACGGAGGAATTGGCTATTGCTTCATCTGCACCGAATGTCCAACCCAAGCGAGATTTCTGTGGCAGTGTTTGTGAGGGGAGTTGCTAGTCACTGACGCTGAGTGCGTCTCAGAAGAAACAGCCACATCATGGCGAGCGCGGCGAAGACATCGAAGCTTCCGCCGCCGCCACCATTGCCACCCGAGGGCGAAGCCGGCGGGGGCGTGCTCACGGAAACGGAGGCTGATGCCGAATTGTTTGCGGAGATACTGTCCGGTTGGGCTCCCTCGATCTTGGCACTGATCGCCACCGAGCCGCTGGTTGCGGGCGTCGCGCGCACGCGAATCGCGGCCGTTCCGCGAGTTCGCAGGATGCCGATCTTGCAAGTGACGAGGTTGCTGGAGATGGTGCACGTACCCACATCACTGGTAGCGGAGGTCACCGATGTGCCGGCCGGAAGCTGCGTCTCTACCTGGACCCCCGTAGCGTCGAACGGACCTGCGTTGGTTGCCTTGGCCGTGAATTCAAGCTCTGACCCCGGTGCGACGCTTGCAGGCGACTCGATAGCCAGCTGCAGGTCAGGCTGGATGGACATCTGCCGGACACCGCCGCCGGTCGTCGCTGCCAGCACCAGATGCGCCGGGTCGGAGGCGACAGTGATCGATACCGCGCCGCCTGCGTCGTAGTAGTCAGGCATGAGCCGCTGAAAGCTCACGCCGCCGTCGACGGAACGCACCATGTTCGCGATGACACCTGGCGAGTCGATGTAAATGATGTCCGGGTCGACGGGATCGATGGCAATGGCGCTGACCGGCGAGTTGGTCACTCCGGGAAAGAGTTCGAGCGCCTGCCATGTCTTGCCGGCGTCGGTGGTTTTGAACGCACCTTCGTTGGTGCCGACCAGCAGCGTCTGCGAATCGGTGGGGTGGGCCACGAGGAGCGCCCCGCGCTTCTCGAGTGCCGTGGGGGTCAGCGACCAGCTCTGGCCACCGTCGAGAGATTGATAGACGACGCTGTTGATCGATGTTCCGGAGGACACTGCTGTGTACAGCGTCGTTCGATCGGCGGCCACCGCGATGTCGCCAACTGCGGTGTTTGCAGGCAAGCCATTGCCCACTGGCGACCAGTGATTGCCGAGATCACTCGAGCGATACAGGCCATCGCTAGTGCCCGCGTACAGCGTCCAGGCGCCGTTGTGGACAGCCGCCAACGAACCGGTTTCCGCCGGAGGCGGCGTGGCGGCCGCGGTCCAGTGGGCGCCCAGATCCGATGAGAGTGCAATTTTCCCGTCGCGAAAAGCCGCGACCAAGGTCGTTGGCAGTGTCAGTATGGCGACGGCTTCAGTGGCCGGTTCGCTGGGCGTGGCCGGTGTATCGACAGTGAAATCCACTGTGTCCTCGCCGGGGCGCAGGGCACCGATCTGGTTGCCGGGGATCGGAAAGAAGATGTGGCCGGAGGAGTCGGGTGCTATCGAGAACCGGCCGGGCGAGGCGGCATGGATGCCGTGATCGATGCGCTGCCAATTTGCTCCGCCATCGATAGTGGTGAGGATGCCGGTGTCGCCGAAGAGATATAGACGCGAGGCGTCCGCGGGATGAATGGCGAAACGCTCGCGACCGAGGTTCGGCCTTTGCGGAACCGGCAGCGCAGTCCAGGTGTTGCCTCCATCCGTCGTGCGCATGATATTGCCGTCATGGCGCCCGGTGGCGTAGACGATCTGTGAATCGCTCGGGTCGATGTCGATATCTATCACATCGCCGGTAAGCACCGTTCGCGACGTGGCGCCTGCATCGTCACTGACTCGCAGCGATGCGTTCGTGGCGATCCAGAGGCGACTGGTGTGCTGGGGATCGATGGCCATGGTCAGTACACCGTCCTGATTGGCGAGATCCGGGGCCGCGAAGGCCACCATCCAACTCGCGCCAGCATCGGTGCTGCGATAGACGCCGTCCCAGGTGACTGCGTAGACGATCTGTGCATCCGATGGATCGACGCAGAGCTTGAGCACGTGGGTGTCGGCGTCGCCAGGCAACGTGCTCCGCAGCTGGCGTGTGCGGCCGCCGTCTGTGCTGAGATAGATGCCGAGATTCATGGTGTAGTAGATGGCGGAGCTGTCCGCCGCAGCGGCGATTGCAGAACTGTGGGCCGGAAGTGTCAGGCCCGGCGCGAAAGCGCCCATCGTCACACTCAGTGTGACGCCCCGATCGTCACTGCGCAGGCCGTTGCCATATGCCGATGCAATGTGCACCAGGTCGGGAGCACCGTCCGCGACCGCGAGCGCCGTCGCACGGAAGTAGTTGCCCAAGGTCGTGGGGGGAGCTGTGAGTTGCCAGGAAGCGCCGGCGTCGCTGGACAGGTAAAACCCTCCGGAAGTCGCGGCATACATCGTCGCGGGATCGGTGGGATGAAAAGCCAGGTCGAGCACCAGGCCTCCGTCCGGTCCCACCGATGTCCAGTCGTTGACGCCGGCCTGAGCGGCGTTCATCCCGGCGAGCAGGGATGTAAACATCACGAGGCCGCACTTGGCGCGGTCGCGGATCTTACGTAATGCAGCTGGCCTACCCGTCAGCGCGTCCGTGATTCGCATGAGCAACTCCGCTGATTCCGTTCCGGCGATTGGCATCACCGCTCCAAGAGCCTACGGAGCGCAGGGTGCATGCGTCAGGATTACAAGTCAACGAACTCCCCGTCACGATCGCCATCTGCTGCGAGAGACCCGCAGGGGCAAGGTTCAATCAAGAAATGCATGTCACGTTGAAGCTGGCCGGGAAGATCAACCATCTGTTCTTTCGCGAGGATGGCACTCGTATACGCGATCTGAACCATCCTTAGGATCGATGGCGCTGGACGTTGATGATGACCGTGAAGCCCGCTACCGCGAGCCGTATAACACCCGTCATTCCTTCGTGAGCTGGAATCTCATGCTCGGGAAGAACCTGCTCTGGGTCGCCAGGCAGGACGCACAGCGTGCAGACCATGCTGGACGTTTATGCCGCTCGGATTGAGGGCTTGCAGGACGCGGATCTAGAAGCCATATCGGGCCATGGCGGCATGCCCCACGCAGCAGGTCGCACACGCTCGCTGGTGCCCAATTTCAGCCCTGGCCGTCCTCGGGTGTCCCCAGAATTTGGCAGTGGTATGGCAGTAGGTCCCCGCCGTGATGGGCTACGACGCGGAATGAGAGGGGAATTATAGGGTGGAAGGGAGGGACTCGAAAACTCGACCTCGATTCGGAGAATTCGTAAGTTGCGGAATTGTGGGGAGATGGAGATCCCCGGAGTGCCTCAAGAATCCCCGGTTTTGGCACTGGATTTGGCACTGAGGTTCGGTGCTGAGAAGACGTCACGATCGCCGTGCGTTTCAATCCACGTAAACGATGATGCGCGCCGCGACAGCGCCGCTACCATACTGAGCCGACGAGTCGGAAGGATCGCCGATTTTTCGGCGATACTCAGTATGCGCTTCACCAGTTAAAACTTTGCCTGAAATCGAAACAACCGTGAGTCAATTGAGCAGCATTGAGTGCGACGGATTTGCGATAGTTTCTGGCGTTCTGGATGAGCGCACTCGCCTCGATCTCATTCGGGATGTGGAAGGATTGCTGCTTGAATCTCCGGCCGGTGTCCGCGGACTTGCCGCCAAAGTGCCGAGCGTCGCTGCACTGGCACGGTCAGCTCCCGTTCGTTCTCTGGTCGAGCCGGTGCTTGGTGCGCAAGCCAGGTTGGTCCGCTCGATCCTCTTCAACAAGAGTTTGGATGCCAATTGGCAGGTGGCGTGGCATCAAGACCTCGCCATTGCGGTCGCAAGTCAGGAGGAGGTTGAGGGTTATTCATCCTGGTCGGTGAAAGAAGGCGTCGTGCATGTCCAGCCTCCGGTGCAGCTTCTCGAGCAGATGCTGAGCGTACGACTGCATCTTGATCCGGCCGACGACACAAATGGAGCGTTGTGGGTGTCTCCTGCTTCGCATCGTGCAGGTCGGCTGCCAGCCGGTGAGGCGGCGAGCGTGGCCCAGCGCAACGGCAAGCATCTGTGTGTGGTGCAGGCGGGCGATGCGCTGCTGTTTCGGCCACTCATTCTTCATGCGTCGCGAAAGGCCAAGTCGCTCAAGCCTCGGCGAGTTATTCACCTGGAGTTCGCGGGTGCATCGTTGCCAAAGTCACTTGCGTGGGCCGAGGTTGCCGCTTGAGAAGGTCCTGCCCGCAATGCGCGATGTCGCCGAGGTGCAAAGGTCAGAGCAGCTGCCCACGCTTGACCGTCTGTCCACGCGGCGTGGACAAGGCCCATTCGTGGACAGCGCGTCGCTCACCTGGTGCATTCGTAACGTGCGATAGCGAAACAGAAAAACCTATAAAGGTTCGCGCATCCAAGCCGGAATATCGCGCTCGCCATGAAGGACGCGCCAAACGTCCACATGGTCATCTCTTTCGACGTAGAAGACGAGATGCGGATACTTCCGCAATGGCCAGCAACGTAAGCCGGGCAGATTCAATTCATGGGCATACCTGGAAGATCCAGTGCCCGGATGACGGCTGATATGACTGTACGCTCGCTCCAGCGCATCAATGAAGCCGAGGGCAGCTTCCGGGGCGTTCTCGCTCAGGTAATAGTCAATCGCCTCGTCTGCGTCCTGCTTGGCCAGTTCGCGCGGAACGACGGCCTTGGGCATTACCGACGAGCGCCAGATTTGGTGGCCCGGACTCTCCGGCGCAAGCCCTCGAAATATGCGTCGTCGACCGGCTTTGTCGGGGCGGACGACGCGCCGGCGAGTAGGAGACTGCGCAACTGCAGGCGATCCTGCTCTTTGCGTATGAGCTCACGGACGTACTCGCTGCTCGTGCCGTAGCCGCGCTGATTGACCTGCTCGTCGACGAAGTCCTTGAGAGAGTCTGGCAAGGAGATGTTCATCGTAGTCATGAGCGAATGGTAGCGCTGTTGGCAAATTTTGGCAAACTCGGGTTGCCCTTGCGGCTTCTTGACCTTGATGCGATGAAGTCGATTGGTTGAGACCCAGCTTGCCGAGATCGCTAAAGCTTCCAGCGTGTGCCAACGTTTACAGACGATCCCGGGTGCCGGGGTGCTTGGCTCGACCGCATTCGCGGCCGCAGTCGGCGATATCACCCACTTCCGAAGCGCTCGCCGGTTCGCCTCGTGGTTAGGGGTCACGCCGCGAGAACATTCCTCCGGTCACATTCGTCGTTTAGGGTCGATCAGCAAACGCGGCGACGGATATCTGCGGCTGTTGCTCGTGCATGCGCGCGATCCGTCCTGTACTCCGGTGCGGCCGCGGTACGGGCAGGGCGGCCGCTGGATGCCTTAAGAGCCTGGGGGCTGCGTGTTCGCGACAAATGCGGCCACAACAGAGAGGTGGTAAATGGATGGAGCGCCATTCGGGAGCGGCTGCTCGTCGAGGACAGCATCAACTTGCAGATGCCGTGGGGAGATTCGTCAACCAAATGCCGCCGCCGCGCACAGAGAATGCTTGGTTGGCGAAAGAGCTACTTTAGCTGGCGAGCCAGGTTCGGTCGAAAGACAAGCCGCTCGTTCGCTAGTACACACGTCTCGTATCCTCACGAGACAGTCTGTACCTTCTATCGGCCCCAAAGCAGACATGTTGGTTCGCTCGGTAGGGTTCGCAATGTGCCAATTGCGGACGGATACCCACGGGAATGGACGCGCGCCTTATCACCAATCAGGCATACACGGCTACCTGCGTCTGGTCGTATCCAGCCTTGCGAAAGCCGTGAACTACGCCCTCCCCGAATTCGAACAGTCTTGCTATCAAGAGACTAAATCGCCACTCGCCTATCGACTCGGTACAAATTGTCCGAAGCGGCGATGTATTGGCGGCGAGCAACAAGGGGGGAATGATTTGGACGTCGACGTACGCCACTGCAACAGTATCGATACCGCCACGATCTCAATAGAGCCCGGAAGGCTCAACATTAAGTACGGGCCGAATGGCACCGGAAAGAGCACCATGGCCAAAGCCATTGAACTAGCTGTTCGTGGAGCCGATATGGCGGAGTTGACGCCGTTCAAGCACCGTGGGAAGGATGCGGCGACAGCAAAGAAGCCCGAGGTAACAGGGCTGCAGGATATCACCTCGATTTTTGTTTTCAACGAAAGCTACGTCAACCAATTTGTCTTTCAGCAGAACGAAGTCGTCAAGAATAGCTTCGACATCTTCATAAAGAGCGCCGACTACGACAGCAGAATGGCGGCAATCGAGGCGTCCGTCGCAGGTATCAAGGACACCTTCAAGAAGAATGAAGATCTCGATCAGGTGCTGAAGGACTTGGCGGATCTCAGCGACAGCTTCGGAAAGTCTCAGTCCGGAATCTCGAAGGCTGGCCGGCTGAACAAAGCCATCGGTGGCGGAAATAAGCTGGAGAACATTCCGGAACTGCTTGTCTCCTACACCGGTTTTATCAAGAGCAACGCGAGCGTCAAATGGATCGGATGGCAGCTTAAAGGGAAGGAGTTTCTCGAAATTGACTCCAATTGTCCTTACTGCGCCTCTTCCATTGAGGGAAAGAAGGAGACGATACTCGCGGTCGGTAACGAATATGATGCAAAGTCCATTGAGCACCTGATTGGATTGCAGGCGGTGTTCTCTCGGCTTGGAGAGTACTTCTCCTCGCCATGCTCGGACGCTGTCGCGAAAATTCTGAAGAACAAGAACGAGTTGTCGAAGGAGGAAAAAAACTACCTTGTCGAGTTGAAGGGTCAGGTCGATACGCTTCGGAGCAAGTTAGAAGCCCTGCAAACCATCTCCTTCTTCTCGCTGCAGGATATCGCGGTGCTTGAGGATCGAATCCGAGGCCTAAAGATAGACCTTCAGCTCCTCACTCATCTAGCGTCCAAAAAAACAAAGTTCATTGTCGACCAGATAAACGCGTCCTTGGATACCGTTCTGACGAGTGCAGGGAAACTGAAGGGCGAGATCAACATCCAAAAGAAGGGCATTCAGGACGCCATTATCAAGTACAAAACCGAGATCAATGAGTTTCTTCGCTACGCTGGTTACAAATACAAAGTCGACATTCAGCCAGACGGTCAATCCTACAAGATGAAGTTGACGCATGCGGAGTTCGCCGGATTTATAGATGATGGATCCAAGCACCTCAGCTTTGGGGAACGGAATGCCTTCTCGATTGTGCTCTTCATGTACGAATGCTTGACGAAGAATCCGGACCTCGTGATCCTGGATGATCCCATCTCGTCCTTCGACAAGACGAAGAAGTTTGCGATGCTGCAGATGCTCTTCCGTGGAGCTGGAAGCCTGCAAGGTAAGACCGTACTTATGCTCACGCACGATCTTGAGCCCGTGATCGATTTGGTCAAGAGCCTGAGTCACACCTTCAACCCAACGCCGGTTGCTGGCTTTCTCTGCGCGAAGAAAGGCGTCGTCACAGAAACCGAGGTCAAGAAGAGCGATTTGCTCACCTTCGCTCAAATATGCAGGAAGAACATCAAGACTGTGCCCAATGACGTGATCAAGTTGATCTATCTGCGCAGGCATTACGAGATTGTCGACGACAAGGGACTTCCCTATCAGATGCTGTCTAGCTTGCTTCATAAGAGTCCAGCGCCGTCGGTGAAGAATCCAGTTGATCAGACCAAACGAGAAATGACGGAGGCGGAGCGCGCTACCGCTTCTGCAAATATCCGAGAGGAGTTGCCGTCGTTCGACTACGCATCGCTACATGCGGTCGTTGTCGATGACGCCTTGATGAGGGCCGCCTATGCGTCTGCGTCGAACGGCTACGAGCGTCTTCAGCTATTTCGAGTTATCAAAAACGACAACCACGACAACGACGTGGTCAGGAAGTATGTCAACGAAGCATTTCATATCGAAAGTGAGCAGATCATGCAGCTGAATCCGCATGCCTTCGACTGGATTCCTGAGCACATCGTTGAAGAGTGTAACCAAGCTTTGGGGATCCCCTAGCCGCGAAGATCGCCAAAATTGACTCCAGTCAGTGTGTCTCCGGATCATCCACTTCCCGGAGGCGAATTGCAGTGGGCGACTACGCTCACTGCAACCTCGGCTGCAGGCGGCTCGAAGGATAACGATACATCAATGGAGTAAGGCAGTTCGGCTGCCGAAAGTCCGTTTTGAAGAAGTCCCCTTCTGGCTCCCTGGAGTTACCCCGTCAGGCCGGACAGGCTGCGGATTGATGATAACTGCGGATGAACTCACGAGGTGACTTCATCCGCAGTCCCCGATGGGGATGGTTCTCGTTGTAGTCTTCGAACCATCCTGCAATTTGCGATAGCACTGACTCCGCGGTCCTGCACTCGCTCACGCGAGCGTCCCTCCCAGCGTATTGGCGCTGGATTGGCACTGGAACCACGCTACGAATGCGTAACTCGCGGAATGCTAAGGGAAATGTATGGTGGAAAGGGAGGGACTCGAAAACTCGACC
>Ga0065721_10050029_pt1 | contig 24074 bp, 20 predicted proteins | sample Mesricmetagenome_FD_59108 | JGI IMG/M metagenome (GOLD analysis project Ga0065721, IMG submission 59108) | Mesophilic microbial community from rice straw/compost enrichment Sample: eDNA_1 v2 (version 2) | ecosystem: Engineered > Solid waste > Grass > Composting > Bioreactor | place: USA: Davis...
CCTACGCCGGAGCACTCGCTGGCATGGTCGTACTGGCGGCGACATCACCAAGCCTACGCCAATGCATGCCACCGCCGGCGCACGCTCTTCCAGCAACTACAACTGTAGGGCTAAGCATGAAAAAGGCCCGCCGACTGGCGGGCCCTTGCCTGGGATACGGCACCTGCCGCGGCTTCAGAACAGCAGTTCGCTGAACCAGTACGACAGCGCCGCCACCAGCGCTGCGGCCGGGATGGTCAGGATCCAGGCCCACACGATGTTGCCCGCCACGCCCCAGCGCACGGCCGAGGCGCGCTGCGTGGAGCCCACGCCGACGATGGCGCCGGTGATGGTGTGGGTGGTGGACACCGGCACGCCCAGCGCGGTAGCGAAGAACAGCGTCATCGCCCCACCCGTCTCGGCGCAGAAGCCGCCCACGGGCTTGAGCTTGGTCAGGCGCTGGCCCATGGTCTGCACGATGCGCCAGCCACCGAACATGGTGCCCAGGCCGATGGCGAGGTAGCAGCTCCAGATCACCCAGTACGGCGGCATGCTGTCGCCGGCGTTGGCGTAGCCCGAGCTGATCAGCAGCAGCCAGATGATGCCGATGGTCTTCTGCGCATCGTTGCCGCCGTGGCCCAGCGAGTACAGGCCCGCCGACGCCAGCTGCAGCCGGCGGAACCAGTTGTCCACGCGCAATGGCGAGCTGCGCCTGCAGATCCAGGACACCGCCACCATCAGCAGCGAACCCAGCACGAAGCCCAGCACGGGCGACACGACGATGAACAGCACCGTCTTGAGCACGCCGCTCCACACCAGCGGCTCGGCGCCGGCCTTGGCCAGCGTGGCGCCCACGATGCCGCCGATGAGCGCGTGCGAGGAGCTCGACGGGATGCCGTAAAGCCAGGTGATGACGTTCCAGACGATGGCACCCATGAGCGCGCCAAAGATGACGTGCAGGTCCACCACCGAGGGATCGACGATGCCCTTGCCCACGGTGGCAGCCACCTTGAGCTGGAACACCATGATCGCCACCACGTTGAAAAAGGCGGCGAACAGCACCGCCTGCTGCGGCTTGAGCACGCCTGTGGACACGACCGTGGCGATGGAGTTCGCCGCGTCGTGGAAGCCGTTCATGAAGTCGAAAGCGAGGGCCAGCACCACGAGCAGCGCCACGACCCAGAAGCCGGTCTGGATAGGATCCATGAATGAAAAAGCGACGCGCCGCGCGGCTTCAGGAGTTCTCGAGGACGATGCCCTCGATCAGGTTGGCCACGTCCTCGCAGCGGTCGGAGATGGACTCGAGCTGCTCGTAGATGGCCTTGAGCTTGATGAGCTCGCGCACGTCGGGCTCCTGGCGGAAGAGCCTGGACATGGCGCTGCGCATCACGCGGTCGGCGTCGGATTCGAGCTTGTCGATCTCCTCGCAGGTCTTGATGGCGGCCTCGGCCACCGCCGGCACGTTGAGCTTGGGCAGCAGCGACACCGCGTGCTGCACGCGCTCGCAGCACTTGACGCTGAGCTCGGCCAGCGAGCGCAGCTCCTCCGTGACGGCATGCACGTCGTACAGCGCCATGGTTTCGGCCGTGTCCTGCAGCAGGTCCAGCACGTCGTCCATGGCGTTGATCAGCGACAGGATCTGCTCGCGATCGATGGGGGTGATGAAGGTCTTGTGCAGCAGCCGGTTGACCTCGGCGGTGACCTTGTCGGCGTCGTGCTCGGCGGTGTCCACCGCGTCGGCATGGCGCTGGCGCATGGCAGGGTCGGCGTAGTGCTCGATCATCTGCATGAAAGCACGCGAGCCCTCGGCAATCTTCGCGCCGTGCTGATTGAACAGCTCGAAGAAATTGCCCTCTTTGGGCAGCAGCTTGGAAAACAGCATGTCGTCCTCTCGTCCGGCCGTGCGGCCGACGTGCCGGTGGCAAGCGCTGGAAAACGCCACCACGGCAGGGGTTCAGAGTTGGCAAACCCGGGATTCTACGGGGGGGTCGGCTACCGTCCGGGCTGCCGGCAGCTTCGAAAGTGGCGGCTCTGTGACATTCGCGAGACACCCGCGAGGCCTGCCCCAGAGCTCAAACCGCCTCGGGCAGGCGGCGGGCCGGCCTCAGCGCCAGTCGCCGTTCAGGCGCACGATGGGCTGGTCGCGCACCATCTGCAGCAGCTGCGGCGGCGTCTCCTGGCGCCCGGGCCAGCACAGCGCCGGCGCTAGTTCGCTCAGCGGCGCCAGCACGAAGGCACGCTCGTGCGCGCGCGGATGCGGCAGGGTCAACACCGGGTCGTCCTGGCACAGGCCGCCGTAGAGCAGCAGGTCCAGGTCCAGCGTGCGCGGGGCGTTGCGGTAGGGGCGCTCGCGTCCGTGCTCAAGCTCGATAGCCTGCAACCGCCGCAGCAGTTCCAAGGGCGCCAGCGTGGTGTCGAGCGCCGCCACGGCGTTGAGGAAGTCCGGCCCCCGTGCATCCACCGGCGCACTGCGCCACAGCGAGGACACGCCGGCGAGCCGGCTGTGGGGCACCGCCTCCAGGCTCCGCAGCGCCGCGCGCAACGTGGCACGCGCATCACCCAGGTTGGCGCCCAGGCCGACCCAGGCGCGCACGGGCACGGCGGGCGCGCTCACAGCGAAGACGGTGGCTCCGGCACCACCGCATCGCTGCCGCCAGCGCCCGAGGGCTTGCGGCGACGGCGGCGGCGCTTGCGCGCGGGCGCGTCGCCGGACTCGGATTCGGACTCGGCCGCCGGTGCGGCATCGGCCGTATCCGACGCCTGGCGCGCCGCCCCGCGCGCGGCACCACCGCCGCCACCACGCTTGCGCCGCTGCGGGTGCGCGGCCTCGCGCACCGCCTGCACCAGCGCCTCGCGCTCCTCGGCCGTGCCCAGGGCGAAGTCCTCCCACCACTCGGCCAGGTCGGCGTCGGCCTGGCCGACGTCGGCGCGCAAGCGCAGGAAGTCGTAGCCGGCACGGAAGCGCGGCTGCTCCACCAGCGCGAAGGGCGCGTTGCCCGTGCGGCGGTCGAAGCGCGGCTGCATCAGCCAGATCTCGCGCATGTCCGCGGCGAGCTTGCCACGGCCGGAGATGTCGCCGATGCGCGCGTCGAACACCGCGTCGATGGCCTGCTGCAGCGCCGGCACCGGCGGCTCGCCAGCCTCGCGCATCTGCGCCCAGCGCGACTGCACGTCATGCCACAGCATGCACGCCAGCATGAAGCTCGGCGCCACGGCGCGGCCTTCGGCCACGCGGCGGTCGGTGTCCTCCAGCGCCAGGCGGATGAAGCGCTCGCGCCCCTCGTCGGCATCGAACACCATCTGCAGCAGCGGGAAGACGCGGTGCATGCCCTGCTTGCGCAGTTCGTCCAGGCTGCGCAGCGCGTGGCCGGTCTGCAGCAGCTTGATCATTTCGTCGAACATGCGCGAGACGGGCACGTTCTCCAGCAGGTCGAGCATGCGCGCGATGGGCTCGCGCGTGCGGGCCTCGATCTCGAAGCCCAGCTTCGCGGCGAAGCGCACCACGCGGATCATGCGCACCGGGTCCTCGCGGTAGCGCAGCTCGGCGTTGCCGATGATGCGCAGCAGCCGCTTCTTCACGTCGCGCACGCCGCCGTGGTAGTCCACCACGATGCGCGTGGTGGGGTCGTAGTACAGGGCGTTGATGGTGAAGTCGCGCCGCGCCGCATCCTCGATCTGCGGCCCCCAGACGTTGTCGCGCAGCACGCGCCCGCTGGCATCCACCACGTGGCTCTTGCCCACGAGCTCGGTCTTGGAGGTCTTCTCGTTGCCCTCCACCTGCTCCGCGGCGCTGGCGTCGAGGTAGGCGCGGAAGGTGGATACCTCCACCACCTCGTGGTCGCGGCCGCGCCCGAAGATGACGTGCACGATGCGGAAGCGCCGCCCGATGATGAAGGCGCGGCGGAACAGCGCCTTGACCTCCTCGGGCGTGGCGTTGGTGGCCACGTCGAAGTCCTTGGGCCGCAGGCCCACCAACAGGTCGCGCACCGCGCCGCCGACGATGTAGGCCTCGAAGCCCGCTTCCTGCAGCGTGCGCACCACCTTGACGGCGCGGTCGTCGAGCAGCGAGGCGTCGATGCCGTGCTCGGCCTCGGCCACCTCCACGCGCTCGCCCAGCGGAATGCGCAGCTTGGGCGCGGACTTGCCGCCGCCCAGCAGCCGGCCGATGAGGGTCTTGATCATGCGAAGAGCTTGAGGATGGGCCAGCCGCGCTCGCGGGCAATCGCCTCCAGCGCGGAACCCGGGTTGGTGGCCACCGGCGAATCGACCTGCTCCAGCAGCGGCAGGTCGTTGGTGGAATCGCTGTAGAAATGCACGCGGCTGAAGTCGGCCTGCTGGTGCCCCAGCGCCGCGAGCCACTGGCGCACGCGCTCGATCTTGCCCTCGCGGTACGAAGGCACGCCGTCGATCGCGCCGGTGACGCGGCCCTGCGCGTCGCGCGCCAGGCGCAGCGCGATCAGGTGCGGCACGCCGAAGGCCGCCGCAATGGGCGCGGTGACGAACTCGTTGGTTGCGGTGACGACGGCGCACAGGTGCCCGGCGTCCAGGTGCTTGCGCACCAGCGCCAGCGCCTGCGGCTGCATCTGCGGCCGGATCACCTCCTGCATGAAGCGCTCGCGCGCGGCCAGCGCCTCGGCCTCGGGGCGGGCGCGCCAGGCGGAGGTGGCGAAGTCGATGTACGCGGGCAGGTCCAGGCGCCCGGCCTGGTAGTCGGCGAAGAAGCCGTCGTTGCGCGCGCGCCAGGCGTCGCCGTCCACCCAGCCGAGCCGGACCATGAATTCGCCGAAGGCGTGGTCCGAGTCGCCGGGCAGCAGCGTGCCGTCAAGGTCAAAAAGAGCCAGTTCCATGGGTCAATGCTTGTTCTTTGTACGGTGCCGCACCCTCAGGCGCCTTCTTCGGCCAGCATGCGGCGCAGCAGCGGCACCGTCACTGCGCGGCGCTGGGCCAGCGCGAAGCCGTCGAGGCGGTCGAGCAGCCCCATGAGGTGCTTGAGGTCGCGGTCGAAGTGGTTGAGCAGGTAGTCCATCACGTCGTCGGAGAGCTCGATGCCGCGGCGCTGTGCCTCGTGCTGCAGCGTGGCGCGGGCCTCGCGCTCGGTCAGCGGCTGCAGCGCGAACACGTCGCCCCAGCCCAGCCGCGTGCGCAGGTCCTCCCGCACGGGCAGGTCCACCGGCGGCACCCGGCCCGCCGCGGCCACCTGCACCTGGAAGGTCGCGGCATCGATGAAGGCGGCGAACGCCGCCTGCTGGTGCAGCTCGTCGAGCCGGTCGCAGTCGTCCATGACGATCAGTGACCAGCCCTCGTCCACCTCCCAGGGCACCGGATCGGCGGCGTTGAACCAGCCCACGCGCTCGCCGGCGAGCTGGCGCTCGTGCACCAGCGCCTGCAGCAGATGCGTCTTGCCACTGCCCTCCGGCCCCCAGAGATACAGCGGCGCGAGCGCGCCCGAGGCCCGGCCGAGCCGGCGCAGGTGCTGCACGGCGGCCGCGTTGGCGCCGGGCACGAAGCCATCGAAGCTCGGCACCCGCTCGAAGGCGATCGGCAAGGGAATCTGTTTCATCCGGGTTGGGGTCCGGCCGGCGTACCCCGGCCGCTCGCCGGTGCGACCGGCGGAAAACCGGTTCCACCGGCCATGAGAGCCGGCGCGGTCGGCGGCAGGCGCGGCATCGCCAGTGAGTGCACTGGCACGGCCGGCCGCTGGCGGACTGCGGCGCGATTGTAGGCGGCCCTGCCGGACGCCCTGCAGGAGCGGGAATGGCACGCGCGGCCCGCGACGCGCCGCGCGGCGCTCAGTGCAGCCGCGGCTGGCCGTGGCGGCGCAGCTCCTCCAGCCGCTCGGTGAGCGCCGGCGCATCAGCTGCCTGCGGGCGCTGGCGCAGGTACTGCGCCAGGTCCTGCGCCGCGGCGGCGTACTGGCCCAGCTCGGCCTGGCACAGGCCGCGATCGCGCCGCTCCTCCCAGTCCTGCGGCAGCAGGATCACCAGGCGCTGCTCCACCGCCAGCAGCCGCACCCAGTCGCCGGCGCTGCGGTGGATCTCCTTGAGGTTGCGCAGCAGCCGCGCCAGGATCTCGCGCGGCGGCGAGGCCTGCAGGAACAGCTCCAGCGGCGCTTCGAAGTCGCCCACCAGCCCCTGCTGGCGCCGGTAGGGCTGCAGCCGCTCGTCAAGCTGTTCGCGCGACAGCGACCGCCCGTTGAACGGGTCCAGCACCACCTCGCCCTGCGGCATGTGCAGCTTGACCAGGAAATGCCCGGGAAAGGAGACGCCGCGCGCGTGCAGTCCGATGTGGCTGGCCAGCTCGATGTAGAGCAGCGCCAGCGTGATGGGAATGCCGCGGCGCGTGACCAGCACCTGGTGCAGGTAGCTGTTGGCGGGGTCGTAGTAGTCGTTGACGTTGCCCGCGAGGCCCAGCTCCTGGAAGAAGTAGCGGTTGAGGCTGCGCAGCTTGAACATCGGCGCGGCGTCGGCCGGCAGCCGCCGGCGCAGCCGCTCGCCCAGCGCGTCCACCTCGTGCAGCACGCCCTGGGTGTCGAGCTGCGGATAGTCGTCCTGCGCGACGCTCACCGCCGCCTCGAAGGTGGAAATGCTCGTGTCCTCGGCCACCAGCGCCGCGAAGTACTCCAGCGCCGTCGGAGGCTGGAAATGCCGGGAATGCAGGCCACCGCTCATGCGGACCAGTGTAGCCCTGGCGTTCAGGCCCGGCGCAGCAACTGCTTCGGCTTCAGGCCGGCCAGCAACAGCGTGCCGAAGTACACCAGCGCCGCCCCGGTGAGCGAGGCCGCCATCCAGCCAATGCGCACCAGCTCGGGCATGTGCGCCCAGTCCAGGTGGTCGTTGAGCCAGGACAGCCCCGCGCCCATCGCCGCGCTGGCAGCCACCAGCTGCATGAGGTAGCGGATCCAGCCCGGCCCGGGGCGCCAGCTGCCGCGGCGCCACAGCAGGAACAGCAGCGTGCCGGCGTTGACCAGCGCGCCGAGGCTGGTGGAGAGCGCCAGCCCGGCGATGCCCAGCCCTGCGCCGAACACGAACACGAGGTTGAACAGCTGCGTGAGGATCAGCACGCCCACCGCCACGCGCACCGGCGTGCGCGTGTCCTGGCGCGCGTAGTAGCCCGGCGCCAGGATGCGGATCGACACGATGCCCATGAGCCCCACGCCGTAGCCCACCACCGCCAGCGCCGCGCCACGCACGTTGGCCGGGTCGGCGGCGAAGGCGCCGCGCTGGTAGAGCGTGGCCACGAGCGGCTCGGCGAAGACCAGCAGCGCCATCGCGCAAGGCAGCGCCACCAGCAGCAGTTGGCGCAGGCCCCACTCCAGCAGGCCGGAGTAGGCCATCTCGTCCTTGCGCGCATGCGCGGCCGAGAGCTGCGGCGTGAGCACCACCCCCAGTGCCACGCCCAGCAGCGCGGTAGGGAACTCCATCAGCCGGTCGGCATAGGTCAGCAGCGAAACCGCGCCGGCGCCGAGCTGGCTGGCGATCTGGGTATTGATGAGCTGCGAGATCTGCGCCACCGACACGCCCAGCAGCGCCGGCGCCATCTTGCGCAGCACATGGTGCACGCCCTCGTGCGCCCAGGCCTCGCGCAGCCGCCGCCACGTCAGTCCGAAACGCGGCCAGACCCCGATGCGCCGCAGCGCCGGCACCTGCACCGCCAGCTGCAGCACGCCGCCAACCATCACACCCGCGGCCAGCGCGTAGATGGGCTCGATGTCCCAGCGCCTGAACAGCGGCACGCCCAGCATCAGCGCAACGATCCAGGCCAGGTTCAGCAGCACCGGCGTGGCCGCGGGCACGACGAAGCGGCGCCACGTGTTGAGGATGCCCGCGGCCAGCGCCACCAGCGACATGCACAGGATGTAAGGGAACATCCAGCGCGTCATCACCACCGCCTCGTCGTAGCCACCGGTTTCGCGCAGGCCCTCGCCCATCAGCCACACCAGCAGTGGCGCGCCCACCACCCCGACGATGCAGATCAGCACCAGCGTCCACAGCAGCACGGTGGCCACGGCGTCGATCAGCCGCCGCGTCGCCTCGTCGCCGTCACGCTCGTGCGAGGCCGCCAGCAACGGCACGAAGGCCTGCGAGAACGCGCCCTCGCCCACCAGGCGGCGCAGCAGGTTGGGAATGCGGAAGGCGACATTGAAGGCGTCGGTCAGCGCGTTGGCGCCGAAGACCGAGGCCTGGAGCAGATCGCGCACCAGCCCGGTGATGCGCGAGGCGAGCGTGAGCAGGGAGACGGTGGACGCGGCCTTGAGCAGGTTCATGAGGCAGGCCGAGCAGGCGCGCTTGCTGCGGAAAGAACCAGCGCGTCAGGTGGTCACGGCGGAAGCGGCAAAGCCGGCGATTATAGGAAGACCACCCGCAGCGCTTGGCAGCACTTTCGGGCGTCAATCCTGAAATGCTATACTCGTTGGCTTTCCACCCTGGACCCACTACACCAGCATGGCCACCTCTTCCAAAGCCAAGAAGAAGACCGTCCGCATCGCGTCGGGCCGCAAGCGCGCGCGCCAGGACGTGAAGCTGAACGCCGCCAACACCGCGTTGCGTTCGAAGTTCCGCACCGCCGTCAAGAACGTGCAGAAGGCCGTTGCCGCCGGTGATGCCGCCAAGGCCGCCGATGTCTTCAAGGCCGCCCAGAGCGTCATCGACTCCGTCGCCGACAAGGGCATCTTCCACAAGAACAAGGCCGCCCGTCAGAAGAGCCGCCTGGCCGCCAAGGTCAAGGCTCTGTCGCTGGCTTCCACCGCTGCTGCTGCCTGACAGACGGTTCCCAGGGGGATAGAAAAAAGGCCCGCGTCGCGGGCCTTTTTTCATGGTCGCGGCGCCTTGCCAAAGGCGCCCGCCGCAGCCCGGGCGCCCCGGGCCGCCATGCGGCATGTGGGTTCAGCGCGCCGGAGTTGCGCGCTCCACCATCGTCACTGGGCTCACTTGACCTCGGCCGCCCGGTCCTTTGCCGGGGCCTGGGCTTCCTTGGCGCCCCCTTGCGGCGCGGCAGCCGGCGGCTTTTCCGGCAGCAGGCAGGCCTCGGCCACCTGCAGCTCGTTGTCGCGCGCGAAATTCATGACGAAATCCCACGCGCGCACGTCCACGTCCTTGAGCGCCTCGCTCACGATCACGCACTTGACGCCGTTGATGACGCGCGGCACGCACAGCGGCGAGTAGCCAATGTGCGCCCCCGGGCCGGAGCGGGCCCCACCGGGGCGGAACGAGGACATGGCACCCGCAAGACGCTCGGCCCAGTCGCTGGGCCTGAAGGTGCGACCTTGTAGGGTGATCCCCTGGATGAAGACTTCTCGGGGTTTGGTCATGCGAACGGGAGAGAGTTCGGTGGGCGTGGGGCGCCGGCCTCGCGGCCGCGCAAAGCGGGGGCGATATTGTGCCTGCTTGCGGGTTTCCCCGAGCTGACGTCCCTAGCAGCTCACGGTCCTGCCCGCGCCGGTTGCGTGCGCTTTGCACTGAAGAAGGCCCCTCGCGCCGCGTCTTAGAATCCCCCGATTGGCCGGCCCATGTCGTGCACTGACATGCCCGGCCACCGTTTTTTTGCGGAGCCTGCCACCGATGAATGCCCCTCTCCCGACGCCCTTGATGAACACCTACGGCCGCCTGCCCATCGCGATGTCTCACGGCCAGGGCTGCAGGGTGTGGGACACCGACGGCAAGCAGTACCTCGACGGCCTGGGCGGCATCGCCGTCAACACGCTGGGCCACGCCCATCCCAAGCTGGTGCCGGCGCTGCAGGACCAGGTCGCCAAGCTCATCCACTGCTCCAACTACTACCGCGTGCCGCTGCAGGAGCAACTCGGCGCCCGCCTGGCCGAGATCGCGGGCCTGACCAACGCCTTCTTCTGCAACTCCGGGCTCGAAGCCAACGAGGCGGCGATCAAGATCGCGCGCAAGTACGGCCATGACCGTGGCATTGAGAACCCCGAGATCATCGTCTACGAGAAGGCCTTCCACGGCCGCTCCATCGCCACGCTGTCGGCCACCGGCAACCCCAAGGTCCAGGTCGGCTTCGGCCCGCTGGTCGAAGGTTTCATTCGCATCCCGCTCAACGACCTGGCCGCCGTCGAGGACGTGGCGCGGTCCCGGCCCAACGTCGTGGCCGTGTTCCTGGAGACCATCCAGGGCGAAGGCGGCATCAACCCGGCACGCTGGGAGTACCTGCAGGGCCTGCGCAAGCTGTGCGACGAGCGCGACTGGCTGCTGATGCTCGACGAGGTGCAGTGCGGCATCGGCCGCACCGGCAAGTGGTTCGCGCACCAGTGGGCCGGCATCCAGCCCGACGTGATGCCGCTGGCCAAGGGCCTGGGCTCGGGCGTGCCCGTCGGCGCCGTGGTGTGCGGCCCGCGCGCCGCGGGCGTGTTCCAGCCCGGCAACCACGGCACCACCTTCGGCGGCAACCCGCTGGCCATGCGCGCCGGCCTGGAGACGCTGCACATCATGGAAGAGGACGGCCTGCTGCAGAACGCCGCCGAGGTCGGCGCCCGCCTGCGCGCCGGCCTGGAGCGCGAGCTCGCCGGCCTGTCCGCCGTGGTGGAAATCCGCGGCCAGGGTCTGATGCTGGGCATCGAGCTCGACCGCCCCTGCGGCGATCTGCTGGGCCGGGCCGCGCAGGCCGGGCTGCTGCTGAGCGTCACCGCCGACCGCGTCATCCGCCTGGTGCCGCCGCTGATCCTCACGGCCGCCGAGGCCGACGAGATCGTTTCCATCCTGTGCCCGCTGGTCCGCCAGTTCGTTGCCGAAACCACCGCGCCATGAAGCCCGGAATGAGCCTGATGAAGCACTATCTGCAGTTCAAGGACTTGCGCGCCGAGGAGTACACGTACCTCCTGGAGCGCACCGCCATCATCAAGAAGCGGTTCAAGAACTACGAGAAGTACCAGCCGCTCGCGGACCGCACGCTGGCCATGATCTTCGAGAAGGCCAGTACCCGCACCCGCGTGAGCTTCGAGGCCGGTATGTACCAGATGGGCGGCTCGGTGGTGCACCTGACCACCGGCGACAGCCAGCTCGGCCGCGCCGAGCCCATCGAGGACAGCGCGCGCGTCATCAGCCGCATGGTGGACTTGGTGATGATCCGCACCTTCGCCCAGTCCAAGCTCGAAGCCTTCGCCGCGCACTCGCGCGTACCCGTCATCAACGGGCTGACCAACGAGTACCACCCCTGCCAGATCCTGGCCGACATCTTCACCTTCATCGAGCACCGCGGCTCGATCGCCGGCAAGACGGTGGCCTGGGTGGGCGACGGCAACAACATGGCCAACACCTGGCTGCAGGCCGCCGAAGTCCTGGGCTTCACGGTGCACGTGAGCACGCCCAGCGGCTACGAGATCGACCCCGCCGTCGCGGGCGTCAAGGACAGCGGCTGCTACAAGGTCTTTGCCGATCCGCGTGAGGCCTGCCGCAACGCCGACCTGGTGACCACCGACGTGTGGACCAGCATGGGCTTCGAGGCCGAGAACGAGAAGCGCAAGCAGGCCTTCGCTGACTGGTGCGTGGACGCCGACATGATGGCCGTGGCCCAGCCCGATGCCCTCTTCATGCACTGCCTGCCCGCGCACCGCGGCGAGGAGGTTGCGGCCGAGGTCATCGACGGACCGCAATCGGTGGTCTGGGACGAGGCCGAGAACCGCATGCACGTGCAGAAGGCCCTGATGGAGTACCTGCTGCTGGGCCGCATCGGCTGACGCCCTGCCGGCGCGGCGCAACCAGCGCGCGCCGCGTCTCCTGGCAGCGTCGGGTAAGCCTGGGCGTGCAGCATGCGCAGCCCTGTTCCTGGTTCGAGCCGATGAAACTTGCCCTGATCACCGACCTGCACGCCAACCGCCAGGCGCTGGAGGAAGTGCTGGCCCATGCCCGCGCCCACGGCGCCGAGCAGTTCGCCTTCCTGGGCGACTTCGTGGGCTACGGGGCCGACCCGGGTTGGGTGGTGGACCAGGTGCGCGCGCTGGTGGACCAGGGTGCCGTGGCCATCACCGGCAACCACGACGCGGCCACCGTGCGCGGCGCGCAGCCCACCATGCGCCCTACGGCGCGCCTGGCGGTGGAGTGGACGCGCACGCAACTCGACGACGCGCAGCTCGCCTTCCTGGCCGCACTGCCGCTCGCACAGCGCCGCGGCACCACGCTGTTCGTGCACGCCAACGCGCACGAGCCCGCCGAGTGGGAGTACGTGCAAAGCCGCGCCGAGGCCGTACGCAGCCTGCAGGCCACCGACGCGCGCCACGTCTTCTGTGGCCACATGCACCAGCCCATGCTCTACCACCTCTCGGGCACCGGCAAGGCAGGCGACTTCACGCCCGTGCCAGGCGTGCCCATCCCGGTGCCGCCGCACCGGCAGTGGCTGGCCATCCCCGGCGCCTGTGGCCAGCCGCGCGACGGCAACCCCGCGGCGGCCTACGCGCTCTTCGACGAAGACGCCATGACGCTGTGCTTCCACCGCGTGCCCTACGACCACGAGACGGCGGCCGCGCGCATCCTCGCCGCCGGGCTGCCGCCGGAGTTCGCGCAGCGGCTGCACGATGGGCGCTGAGGAAGGCCCTTCCCTCACCGACGACGACGCGCACGCGCCGCTGCGTCCGGGCCGCGTCATCGACGGCTTCACGCTGCAGGAGCACCTGCACCAGGGCGGCATGGCCCACCTGTGGCGGGTGACACACCCCGCGCACCAGCTGCCGCTGATCATGAAGGTGCCGCGCATCAAGGGCGGCGAGGACCCGGCCACCATCGTCGGCTTCGAGGTCGAGATGATGATCATGCCCATGCTCGCGGGCGTGCACGTGCCGCGCTTCATCGCCAAGGGCGACTTCGCGCGCCAGCCCTACATCGTCATGGAGCTGATCCCCGGCCACTCGTTGCGCCCGCGACTGGACGAGGCGCCGCTGCCGCTGGCCGAGGTGGTGGACATCGGCATCCGCGTGGCCACCGCGCTGCACGACCTGCACCGCCAGCACGTGGTGCACCTGGACGTCAAGCCCAGCAACATCCTCTTCCGCGCCGATGGCAGCGCGGTACTGGTGGACTACGGGCTCTCGCGCCACGACCACCTGCCCGACCTGCTCGACGAGGAGTTCACGCTGCCTATCGGCACCGGGCCCTACATGTCGCCCGAGCAGGTGCAGTTCGTGCGCAACGACCCGCGCAGCGACCTCTTCGCGCTGGGCGTGATGCTCTACCTCCTCGCCACCGGCGAGCGCCCTTTCGGCCAGCCCACCAGCGTCGCGGGCCTGCGCCGGCGGCTCTACACCGAGCCGGTGCCGCCGCGCGCGCTGCGCGCGGAGCTGCTGCCGTGGCTGCAGGAGGTGATCCTGCGCTGCCTGGAAGTGGAGCCGGAGCAGCGCTGGCCCAGCGCGGCGCAGCTGGCGCTGGCGCTGCAGGAGCCCGACCAGATCGAGCTCACCGAGCGCGCGCACAAGGCCACCCCGGCCGGGCGCTGGCGCACGCTGCGGCGCTGGCTGGCCTCGGTGGGCAGCGAGCCGCGCGCCGGCGTGAGCGCGGGCGAGCAGGTCACGCGCAACCCCATCGTGATGGCCGCGGTGGACGTGGACAACGCCTCCGAGGCGCTGCTGGAGCAGCTGCGCGAGACGGTGCGGCGCATCCTCTCCACCGAGCCCGGCGCGCGGCTGGCCTGCGTGAGCGTGATGCGCACCGCGCGCATCGGCATGGACGAGCTGGTCGATGAGCAGGGCCGCAGCCACCACGTGCGCCAGCTCGTGGGCCTCAAGCACTGGGCGCGCCCGATCTCGCAGGCGCTGGACCTGGGGCACGGCCGGCTGACCTTCCACGTGCTGGAGGCGCCGGACCCGGCCGCGGCCATCATCGACTTCGCGCAGCGCACGCAGGTGGACCACATCGTCATGGGCGCGCGCGCCAACTCCGCGCTGCGCCGCTACCTGGGCAGCATCTCGTCCCAGGTGGTGGCGCAGAGCGAGTGCACCGTCACCGTGGTGCGGGCGCCCTCGCCGCAGTCGTGACGCGCTGCACGCGAGCCCGGCCCGCGGCTGCGGCACCATGCGCGCCATGAGCAGTTCCACGCCCACGCCCACGCCCGACCCCAACGCCAATGCCTGCACCGCGTGCGGCGCCTGCTGCGCGAGCTTTCGCGTCGATTTCGCGCGCGACGAGCTGCTCAGCGACGGCGGCCATGTACCCGACGGGCTGACGGTGGAGGTCAACGACGGCACCTGCCGCATGCGCGGCACCGACCATGCGCAGCCGCGCTGCGCGGCGCTGTACGGCAAGGTCGGCGAGAAGGTTCGTTGCGGCATCCACGAGTGGCGCCCCTCGCCCTGCCGCGAGTTCGGCATGCTTGCCCCGCTGGGCCTGCCCGACGACGCCTGCTCCCGCGCGCGGCTGCGCCACGGGTTGCCGCCGCTTGGGACGGCCTAAAGCCGGGACGCCGAGGCACGCGGCTACAATCCCGCCCGTCATTGGGGAGTAGCCGCCCTCCGAAAGCGAGAGGGACCTGCGTCAACAGACTTGCCTGCCTTGAGTGGGCATGGCGCCGGTGGTTCGTTTCAGCTTGGCGAGACCTTTGACCGCCGCACTTCCGGACATGGCCGGGGAGGTGCGCGGTCAACGGTATGTGCTTGCCGGCCGGAGAACCTGTTTTGGAAGCTTTCCTCATTTCCACCGGCATCGTTTCCCTGGCCGAGATGGGCGACAAGACGCAGCTGTTGTCGCTGCTGCTGGCCGCGCGCTTCAAGCGCCCCCTGCCCATCATCCTGGGCATCTTCGTGGCCACGATCTTCAACCACGCCGGCGCGGGCGCCCTGGGCGCTTGGCTCACCGCGTGGCTGGGCCCGGACGTGATGCGCTGGATCCTGGGCCTGGGCTTCCTGGCCATGGCCGGCTGGATGCTCATTCCCGACAAGCTCGACGAGGACGAGAACCCGCGCGGGCACTTCGGCGTCTTCGGCACCACGCTGGTGGCCTTCTTTCTGGCCGAGATGGGCGACAAGACGCAGATCGCCACGGTGGCGCTGGCGGCGCAGTTCGACGCCTTCGCCTGGGTCGTGGTCGGCACCACACTGGGCATGATGATCGCCAACGTGCCGGCCGTGCTGCTGGGCGAGCGCGCCACGCGCAAGCTGCCCATCGCGGCCATCCACCGCGTCGCCGCGACCATCTTTGCGCTGCTGGGCCTGGCGGTGCTGCTGCGGCTGGACGCGATGCTCTGACCCGGCCCGGCCCTGCCCCGGCAGGGCACGCGTGCCGTGTTCACAATCGATGGCACTGCTCTCAAGGACACCCATGGATCAAGCTACCGTCGCCCCCCGCCTACAGCGCCTGCGCCAGGTGCTGCAGCGGCAGTCGCTGGATGCGCTGCTCGTGCCCTCCAGCGACCCGCATCTCTCCGAGTATTTGCCCGAGCGCTGGCAGGGCCGGCAATGGCTCTCCGGCTTCACCGGCTCGATGGGCACGCTGGTGGTGGCGCGCCAGTCCGCCGCGCTCTTCGCCGACAGCCGCTACTGGGACCAGGCCGAGCGCGAGCTCGCCGGCAGCGGCATCGAGCTGGTGAAGGTGCCCAACGGCGCCGTCTCGCACCTGGCGGACTGGATCGCGCAGGCGCTGCCCCCAGGCGCGCTGCTCGCCGTGGACGGCAGCGTGCTGGGCCTGGCCACGGCGCAGGCGCTGCGCCAGGCGCTGGACCCCGCCGGCATCGAGCTGCGCACCGACCGGGACCTGCTCGACGCCGTGTGGGACCCGCGCCCCGCCCTGCCCGCGGCACCGGTGTACGAGCACGCCGCGCCCCACGCCGCGGTGGCCCGCAGTGAAAAACTCGCGGCCGTGCGCGAGGCCATGGCGCAGCGCGGCGCGGCGTTCCACTTCATCTCCAGCCTCGACGACGTGGCCTGGCTGCTCAACCTGCGCGGCGCGGACGTGGACTACAACCCCGTCTTCCTCGCCCACCTGCTGCTCGACGAGCGCCGCGCCACGCTGTTCGTGGGCGAAGGCAAGGTCGATGGCGCCCTGCGCGCGCGGCTGGAGGCCGACGGCGTGTACCTGTCGCCCTACGCCGGGGCCGCCGCGGCGCTGGCCGCGCTCCCGGCCGACGCCGTGCTGCTGCTGGACCCCAAGCGCGTGACGCTGGCCTTCCGCGAGCAGTTGCGCTGCCGCGTGGCGGAGGCCATCAACCCCAGCACGCTGCTCAAGAGCCGCAAGACGCCGCAGGAAGCCGCCCATGTGCGCGAGTCCATGATCGAGGACGGCGCGGCCATGTGCGCCTTCTACGCCCGCTTCGAGCAGGCGCTGGCGCGCGGCGAGCGGCTCACGGAGCTGACGGTGGACGAGTGGCTCAGCGGCGAGCGCGCCAAGCGCGCGAACTTCGTCGGCCTGAGCTTCCCGGTGATCGCCGGCTTCAACGCCAACGGCGCCATGCCGCACTACCGCGCCACCGAGGCCTCGCACGCCGCGATCGAGGGCGACGGCCTGCTGCTCATCGACTCGGGCGGCCAGTACCTGGGCGGTACCACCGACATCACGCGGGTGTGGGCCATCGGCACGCCCTCGGCGGCCATGAAGCGCGACTACACGCTGGTGCTCAAGGGCACGATGGCGCTGTCGCGCACACGCTTTCCGCGCGGCACGCTCAGCCCGATGCTGGACGCCATCGCGCGCGCACCGCTGTGGGCGGAAGGCATCGAGTTCGGCCACGGCACCGGCCACGGCGTGGGCTACTTCCTCAACGTGCACGAGGGCCCGCAGAGCATCAGCAAGGCGCAGCCGGACCCGACCATGGCGATGGAGCCGGGGATGATCACCTCCATCGAGCCCGGCGTGTACCGCAGCGGGCGCTGGGGTGTGCGCATCGAGAACCTGGTGCTCAACGTGGCGGCCGAGACGCCCGAGGCCGGCGCCTTCGGCGAGATGCTGGAGTTCGAGACGCTGACGCTGTGCCCCATCGACACGCGCTGCATCGACGCCTCGTTGCTGCGTCCCGACGAGGTGGCCTGGCTCAACGCCTACCACGCCACCGTGCGGGAGCGCTTGGCGCCGCGCCTGCAGGACGACGCGCTGGCTTGGCTGTTGGCGCGCACCGCGCCGCTCTGAGCCGCTCCCCCAGGAAGGAAGAATATCCCCCAAACGGGGGAAGCACCCTGCCATCGCGGCGCGCCGGGTACGGGCTCTGCCGATGTCCATCACCCTGAAGAGGGCCCACACTGGGGTGGGCTTCGGGGGCACGCCGTCATGGACATCCCTTCGCTTGAACCGCATTGCCATAGCGCGTGTCGGCCGGTGCTGGCCGCGCTGGTCACACTGCTCACGGCCGCCACCGCGGCGGCCCAGGAATACCGGCCTCCCGGGTCGTCCGTGAGCTATGCGCTCAGTACTTCCACGCTGCGCAGCCCGGACGACATGGCCGAGCAGTCCCGGGTTGAGCTGGTGCGCTGGAAGGAGGTTGGTGACAACGCCTGGGGCATGGGGCTGGGCGCCAGCCGCGACGGCAACAGCCCGTTGCGCCCGGGGCTGGGGCTGCACTGGCGCACCCGCATCACCGACCGCCAGCGCCTGGACCTCAGCGCCTGGCGCCATTTCGACAACGGCGCCACGCCGTCCCTGTCGCCCGATGGCTCGCCGGCGGAGATCAGCACCCGCATCGAGCTGCAGTTCATCACGCCGCGCCGCTCGGCCAGCCTCGGTGAAGGCGGCGTCCTGGGCATGCAGCTCAGCAGCACTTCCAAGGTTTCCATGCGGCTGCGCGGCGGCAAGCCGATGGTCTATTACCGGATGCAGTTCTGACGGCAAGGCCGGAGTCGGCACGGCCCGTCCAGGCCACCCGCCCGGCGGCGCTCACGCCCCCGCCCGCTGCAGCCGTGCCGACAGCGCCGCCTGCAGCGTGTCCGCGCTGTCGAGCAGATGCGCGCGCGCCTCGGGACCGAGGTCCCCGCGCTTGGCCGCGGCCTGCAGGCGCGGCAGCAGCGCCAGCGCCTCGGCGCGCACCAGCGCGCGCGCATCGGCGCGCGACAGCGACTGCGGACGCAGCAGCTGCTGGGCCAGCCGGTTCACGTGCTCGCGCTGCAGCTCGCGCCGCGTCGCAGGGATGTCGCCGCGCCCCGACAGCTCGCGCCAGACCTCGCGCGTGAGCCGGCCGTACAGCTCCGAGAGGTGGAAGGCGTCCTGCGTGCGCGCGAACTTGCCTTCGCTGTCCAGCAGCCGCTGCGCCACGTCGTCGCTCATGAGCTGCGCCAGCAGCGCGCGCTGCATGCCGATGACCATGGGCGCGATGGAGAAGTCGGTGGACACCGGCCCCGCGCCGGCGCTCAGCGCCTCGCCGCGCTCCTGGAAATCCGGCGCCAGGCGCCGCTGCAGCGTCGGCGACACACGCAGCCCCTCCGGCGAGAGCACCTGGGCCACCAACAGCTCCAGCGCCGCGCGCTGCGTGGCCGCGGGCACGGGCTGCAGCGGGTCGCGCCCGCTGCCGGGGAAGTCGCGCAGCGTGCGCACGCCGCCGATCTGCCGCGCCACCAGGCCCGCCGCGCGCCCGGCGTCGCGCACCGCGTACTGCACGGCGCGGCGCAGCACGGCGTAGTCCTCGTCGGGCTTGAGCGGGCGCGTCTCCAGCCGCTGCAGCAGCTCACGCGCGATCTCCATGCGCTTGCCCGCGAACTCCAGCACGTCGCTGCTGAGGTCGAACATCAGCGTCTCGGGATCGACGCCCAGGTAGTTGTCCTCGTCGGTGCCGAAGCTCAGCCCCGGCTCGCTGCTGCGCGCGGCAATGCGCGCGAGCTGGGCCTCTTCCTCCTTCGCGCTCGTGCCCGGCGGGAAGGTCTTGTAGGCGTACTCGATGGCCCAGTAGTCGTAGGGACCGAGCCGCGTCTGGAACGGCGTGCCGCCCTGCTGGCCGTTGCGCGGCAGGTTGATGGGTGCGTACTCCATCACCGAGCCGGTGAGGCTGTGCGTGCGCGTGAACTCGGGGTCGGAGAGTTGCGCGTCGGTGTACAGCCGCGAGGCGCGGAAGTTGTGGCGCAGCCCCAGCGTGTGGCCGACCTCGTGCATGGCGGTGTCGGTGAGGTAGTCCAGCACGAACTGCTGCGCCTCGGGGCTGGCCGGGTCGAGCTCACCGCGCGCCTCCAGCACGTCCAGCGCATAGCCCAGCTGCTCGGCCGCCACCTCGGCGTGCTGGCAGGCGTCGCCGTGCGCCTGGGAAATCGCCGTGTGCACGCCGCCCGCCTCGCGCTGGGCCGGGGACATCTGCGCGTCCGGGCCGGGGCCGGACTGCATCAGCGCCGGCCACTCCATGGTGAGCTTCGAGCTGAGCACCTGCGAGCGCAGCGTGCGGATGGCGCGCGAGGACAGGCTCTCGAAGCTGATGTCCGCGTCCAGGATCTCGCCCGTGCGCGGATCGACCTGGCTGGGCCCGATGGCGCCGAAGCTGGCCTCGGCGTTGGTCATCCAGCGCACCGAGGGCACGCCCACGTCGAAGGTGTCGAAGTCCGCCCCTTCGGGCTGCACCTGCACGCGGATCGCGTCCTTGAAGCCCAGCGGCTCGAAGGCGGCGTTCCAGGCCAGGATGCCGCGCGTGATGGCGTCGCGGTACTTCTCGGGAATGGTGCGGTCGAGCCAGAAGGTGATGGGCTTCACCGGCTCGGACAGCGCCGCCGCCGGGTCCTGCTTCTCCAGGCGCCAGCGGTTGACGAAGCGCTGGCGCGGCGTGCGCGTCAGGTCGTCGCTGAAGTCCTGCACCACGGTCGTGAAGTGGCCCACGCGCGGATCGGCCTTGCGCGGCTTCATCGGCGTTTCGGGCAGCTTGGCCAGCGAGTAATACAGGCCCAGGAACATGCTGCGCGCATCGGGCAGCGTGCTCGGCGCGCTGGGCTGCGGCGCACCGGCCGGCGCGCCGGGCGTGGCCACGGCAATGGTCGCGGTGGCGAAATGCGCCTGCACGTTGAACACCACCTGCTCCGGCGTGGCGCGCACGCTGGTGAAACCGGTGTGGCGCGTGTCCAGCGCGTAGCCCTGGCGGTAGGCGCGCTGCAGCGACTGCGACAGCCCCAGCAGGTCCACCAGGAACAGCGGATTGGCCTCCACCAGCACGCTCTTGCGCTCAGGGTGCGGCTGGCTGGCGACGGCGGAGCTGGCCAGCAGGCTCTGCGCGAAGCCGGCTTCCACCGCGCGCGCCTGCGGCGTGCCCTCGCGCGCGACGTACTCGGGATTCTTCGCCACCATCTGCACCTGGTTGTGCACGCGACGGAACTCCACGATCTGCGCGCGCCCGACCTTGCCGTTGCGCTGCACCATCAGCCCGCCCAGCACGCCGCCCTCGCCGATGCCCTGGGCGATCTTGGGCGCGAGGAAGAAGGGCCGGTTGAAATCCTCCGGGCTCAGCTCCAGCCAGACCTTGTCGTCCTTCTGCCACAGCGTGATCAGCCCCTCGGTGCGGCGCGCGTTGCGGATCACGTTGGCAAAGGGCTGCAGCGCACCTGGCGGCGTGGCCGGGGCCGCCAGCGGCGCGCCGGGCGGCTTGGGCGTGAGCTCGCTCGACGCGGGCGAGCCGGAGGCGAACGGGACCAGGCTCTGCAGGAACTGCGGCATCTGCACCGAGGCGCAGCCGCCCAGCAGCAGCGGCAGCAGCGCGGGCGCCAGGGCCCGGGAAAGAAGCGAGGGGGAGCGGCGGGACGACATCGCGAGCGGCACGGCGGGAGAGGACGACGGCCGCGCAGCGCGCGCGGCCGATGGCGTAGCAGCGGTGGGACTTTGCCCGGGGCGCCCAGGTTCCGCAGGTCGCCACGCCCGCGGCGCGGATTCGTTCACGATTCTTCCGGGGCGCGCCGCCGCGCCGTGCGCGCCCCGTGCAGGCGGCTTACTTCAGGGCCTTGAAGCGCAGGCGGTGCGGACGCGCACCCTCCTCGCCCAGGCGGCGCTTCTTGTCGGCCTCGTACTCCTGGTAGTTGCCGTCGTAGAAGTACCACTGGCTGTCGCCCTCGGCGGCCAGGATGTGGGTGCAGATGCGGTCCAGGAACCAGCGGTCGTGGCTGATGACCATGGCGCTGCCAGCGAACTCCAGCAGCGCGTCTTCCAGCGCGCGCAGGGTTTCGACGTCGAGGTCGTTGGACGGTTCGTCGAGCATCAGCACGTTGCCGCCCTGGGCCAGCGTCTTGGCCAGGTGCAGGCGGCCGCGCTCGCCGCCGGAGAGGTTCTTGACCAGCTTCTGCTGGTCGTTGCCCTTGAAGTTGAAGCGGCCGATGTAGGCACGCGAGGGCATCACGAACTTGCCCACCACGATGTTGTCCAGGCCGCCGGAGACGTCCTCCCACACCGTCTTGTCGCCAGCCAGGCCTTCGCGGCTCTGGTCCACGAAGGCGAGCTTGGCGGTCTTGCCGATGCTCACCTCGCCCGCGTCGGGCTGCTCCACGCCCTGGATCAGCCGGAACAGCGTCGATTTACCCGCGCCGTTGGGACCGATGATGCCGACGATGGCGCCGGCCGGCACCTTGAAGCTCAGGTTGTCGATCAGCAGCCGGTCGCCGAAGGACTTCGAGACGTTCTTGAACTCGATGACTTCATTGCCCAGGCGCTCCGCCACGGGGATGAAGATCTCGTTGGTCTCGTTGCGCTTCTGGTATTCGACGTCGCTCAGTTCCTCGAAGCGGGCCAGGCGCGCCTTGCTCTTGGCCTGGCGGCCCTTGGCGTTCTTGCGCACCCACTCCAGCTCCTGCCTCATGGCCTTCATGCGCGCGTCTTCGGTCTTCTGCTCCTGCTCCAGGCGCTTTTCCTTCTGGTCCAGCCAGTCGGAGTAGTTGCCCTTCCAGGGGATGCCGTGGCCGCGGTCGAGTTCGAGGATCCACTCGGCGGCGTTGTCCAGGAAGTAGCGGTCGTGGGTGATGGCCACCACGGTGCCGGGGAAGCGCTGCAGGAACTGCTCCAGCCACTCCACCGACTCGGCGTCCAAGTGGTTGGTGGGCTCATCGAGCAGCAGCATGTCGGGCTTGGACAGCAGCAGCCGGCACAGCGCCACGCGGCGCTTCTCGCCGCCGGAGAGGTTGCCGATGGTGGCATCCCAGGGCGGCAGGCGCAGCGCGTCGGCGGCGATCTCCAGCAGGTGCTCGGTGTTCTCGCTGCCGGCCGCGGCGATGATGGCTTCGAGCTCGGCCTGCTCGGCGGCGAGCGCGTCGAAGTCGGCATCGGGTTCGGCGTAAGCGGCATAGACCTCGTCCAGCCGCTTCTTGGCTTCCAGCACGCCGCCGATGCCCTGCTCCACCGCCTCGCGCACGGTCAGGGCCGCGTCGATCAGCGGCTCCTGGGGCAGGTAGCCGATCTTGATGCCGGGCATGGGCACGGCCTCGCCGTCGATCTCCTTGTCCAGGCCGGCCATGATCTTGAGCAGCGTGGACTTGCCCGAGCCGTTGAGGCCCAGCACGCCGATCTTGGCGCCCGGGAAGAACGACAGCGAGACCTCCTTGAGGATCTGGCGCTTGGGGGGAACCGTCTTGGTGACGCGGTTCATCGTGAACACGTACTGGGCCATGGGCTTTTCTTCGCTGGATGACTAAGAAGAGGCCGTGCGGGGAAGGACGGCCGAACCCGTTATTGTCGCCTTTCACGCCAAACCGGTCCCCAAGCACGCCCTTGAAAGACCGTGCGCCGGGCTTAGGGTTCCTCCTGACTACAATCCCCCCTCGCGGCGCCGCTTCCAGTCATGGCGCCGCAGTCGTTTCGGACCATCTCTTTTGTCGTGCCGCCTCCGACTGGTGCCCTGCTGACGCAGCGGCAGCTGGCGCGCCCAGAGCCCCCCACGGGGGCCCATTGCATGAACTTCCAAGACCTCGGCCTGGCCGAGCCCATCCTGCGCGCCGTGCGCGAGCAGGGTTACGAAACGCCCACCCCGATTCAGTCCCAGGCCATTCCCGCCGTGCTGCGCGGCGTGGACCTGCTGGCCGGCGCCCAGACCGGCACCGGCAAGACCGCCGGTTTTACCTTGCCGATGCTGCATCGGCTCGCCGCCCAGCCGGCGCCCCGTGACGCGCGCGGCCGCCTGCCCATCCGCGCGCTCATCCTGACGCCCACGCGCGAGCTGGCGGCGCAGGTCGAGGAGAGCGTCCGCGTCTACGGCAAGTACCTGAAGCTCACCAGCATGGTGATGTTCGGCGGCGTGGGCATGCAGCCGCAGATCGACAAGCTCAAGCGCGGCGTGGACATCCTCGTCGCCACCCCGGGCCGCCTGCTGGACCACCACCAGCAGGGCACGCTGGACCTGAGCAAGGTCGAGATCTTCGTGCTCGACGAAGCCGACCGCATGCTCGACATGGGCTTCATCCACGACATCAAGAAGGTGCTGGCCATCGTGCCGGCGCAGAAGCAGAGCCTGCTGTTCAGCGCCACCTTCAGCGACGACATCAAGGCGCTGGCCGAGCGGCTGCTCAACAGCCCGGAGCTCATCGAGGTCGCGCGCCGCAACGCCACGGCCGACACCATCGCGCAAAAGGTCCACCCCGTGGGCCGCGACGGCAAGAAGGCGTTGCTGGCGCACCTGATCCGCCAGGGTGACTGGCACCAGGTGCTGGTGTTCACGCGCATGAAGCACGGCGCCAACCGCCTGGCCGAGTACCTCAACGAGGCCGGCATCAGCGCCATGGCGATCCACGGCAACAAGAGCCAGGGCGCGCGCACCAAGGCGCTGTCGGAGTTCAAGGCCGGCACGCTGCAGGTGCTGGTGGCCACCGACATCGCCGCGCGCGGCATCGACATCGACCAGCTGCCGCACGTCGTGAACTACGAGTTGCCCAACGTGCCCGAGGACTACGTGCACCGCATCGGCCGCACCGGCCGTGCCGGCGCTCAAGGTGAAGCGGTGAGCCTGGTCTGCGCCGACGAGGAACTGTTCCTGCGCGACATCGAGAAGCTGATCAAGCGCAGCATCCCGCGCGAGACGGTGCCCGGCTTCGAGCCCCCGGCGGGCGAGAAGGCCGAGCCCATCGTGCTGGGCCGCATGGTGATCGGCGTGGGCGCCGGTGGCCGCGGCGGCCGTCCCGGTGGCGGTGGCGGTGGCCGTCCGGGCCAGGGGCGTCCGGGTGGTGGTGGCCAGGGCCGTCCGGCGGGCGCGCATGGCGGTGGCAACGGCGGCCGTGCGCCGCTGGGCAACCAGGGTGGGCGTCC
>Ga0065721_10004606_pt1 | contig 24073 bp, 14 predicted proteins | sample Mesricmetagenome_FD_59108 | JGI IMG/M metagenome (GOLD analysis project Ga0065721, IMG submission 59108) | Mesophilic microbial community from rice straw/compost enrichment Sample: eDNA_1 v2 (version 2) | ecosystem: Engineered > Solid waste > Grass > Composting > Bioreactor | place: USA: Davis...
TCGTCGTCATCGGAGCGGGACCGATCGGCCTGATGCTGGTCGAGATCGCGAAGAAGATGGGGGCGCGGCTGCTGCTCGTCAACCGGTCGAGACCCCGGTTGGATGTCGCCAAACAACTTCTCGGGCACGAAGCGGCGGGGCAGATCGTCGCGGTCGGCAAGAACGTCACCCGGTTCAAGGAGGGAGACCGGGTGTCCCTGGGCGCCGACGTCCCTTGCGGCGAATGCGTCTTCTGCGAGGCCGGCATCGGCAACAACTGCCAGACGAACTTCGCGATGGGGTACCAATACGCCGGCAGCTTCGCGGAGTACGTGCTGCTGAATCGGATGGTCGTGAACTTCGGACCGATCCATCGGATCGAGAATCGCGTGTCCTACGAGGAGGCGGCGCTGGCGGAGCCGCTCGCTTGCGTGTTGAACGGACTCGAGCTGTCGCAGGTGAAGCTCGGGGATACGGTCGTCGTCATCGGAGCGGGACCGATCGGCCTGATGCTGGTCGAGATCGCGAAGAAGATGGGGGCGCGGCTGCTGCTCGTCAACCGGTCGAGACCCCGGTTGGATGTCGCCAAACAACTGGACATCGGCGCTTCCGCAACCATCTGCTCCTCGGAGGAAGATGCGGTCGCCCGGGTGCTGGAGGAGACGGGCGGCCTCGGCGCCGACGTCGTCATCACTTGCAATCCGTCGCCCGAGAGCCAGCAGGAGGCAATCCGCATGGCGAAGAACCGCGCTCGCGTCAACCTGTTCGGCGGGCTGCCTAAAGACCGGTCGATCGTGCCGCTCGATACGAACCTGATCCACTACAAGGAGCTGTTCGTCCACGGCGCCCACGGCTCGCTGCCCCGGCATCACCGGCAAGCCGTCGAGCTGATCAACGACGGACGGATCGACATGACCAAGTTCATCTCGCATCGGTTCCCGCTAACGCGGATCGAGGAAGCGATTCGGACGGCCGAGAGCCATGCGGGCTTGCGCGTTATCATTCAGCCGTAGAAGGGAGGAGGTCGACATGCCTGGCAAACTATCGCCTTCGATGATGTGCGTGAATTACTTGCAACTGGAGACGTCGATCCGAGCCCTGGAGCGAGCCGGGGCGGATTACCTCCACTTCGATATCATGGACGGACACTTCGTGCCGAACTTCACGCTCGGTCCGGACTTCATCCGTTGCATAAGGGAGCTGACGTCGATCCCCTTCGATTATCACTTCATGGTCGAACGGCCGGAGAATCTCTTGTCCGTCTTCGACATTCGGCCGGGCGATATGGTGTCCGTCCATCAGGAGGCGTCGGTGCACCTGCAGCGAACGCTTCAGCGCATAAGGGAGCTTGGCGCCCGCCCTTCGGTGGCGATCAATCCGGGCACGCCGATCCTTTCGGTCGAGGAGGTGCTCGACGATATCGACGCGGTGCTGGTCATGACGGTCAACCCGGGCTTCGCCGGCCAGAAGCTCATTCCCTCCACGCTGCGCAAAATAAGCGCGTTGAGGCGGCATTTAGCGGACCGGGGATACGATCGGATCGAGATCGAGGTCGACGGCAACGTCAGCTGGGAGCATGCGTCCGCCATGAGGCGGGCGGGAGCGGATATCTTCGTGGCGGGCACCTCCAGCATTTTCCGCAAGGACGAGGACATCGAAGCTCTCGCGAATCGGCTGCGCGAGGTGATCGCATAAACGAGATTCGGAGACCGACCAACGGAGGGGAAAATCCAAATGAAAGATCGCGATTACGTTCGGTTCGAGGATAAGCAGCTGGCGAGAGGGATCGACGTGGCCGAGACGAAGCGGAAGCTGGCCGGGCTCGAGATCGAGCTGCCGACCTGGGGCTTCGGCGACTCCGGCACGAGGTTCAAGGTGTTCCGCGCGAGGGGAGCGGCCCGCACCGTCCGGGAGAAGCTGGAGGATGCGGCGGAGGTGCATCGGCTGACCGGCGCGTGCCCGTCGGCGGCCATTCACATTCCGTGGGACCGCGCGGACGATTACGGCGCGCTGCGGCGGGAGGCCGAGAGCCTCGGCATTCGGATCGGAGCCGTCAACCCGAACCTGTTCCAGGAGGACGACTATCGACTCGGCAGCGTGACGCACGCCGACCCGGCCGTCCGCCGACGCGCGACGGCTCATCTGCTTGAATGCGTCGAGATCGCGAGGCAGACGGGAAGCCGGGACCTCAGCCTGTGGTTCGCGGACGGCACCAATTATCCCGGCCAAGGAGATCTGCGCAAGCGCAAGGGCTGGATGCTGGAGTCGCTGGAGCAAGTCTATCAAGCTCTCGATCCGGACATGAGGCTTCTGATCGAGTACAAGTTTTTCGAGCCGGGGTTCTACCATACCGATCTGGCCGACTGGGGGATGGCGCATCAGCTCGCCGTCCGCCTCGGCCCGCAAGCCGAGGTGCTCGTCGACACCGGTCACCACGCCCCCGGCACGAACGTCGAGCATATCGCCGCCTATCTCATCGACGAAGGACGCCTCGGAGGCTTCCACTTCAACGGACGCAAGTACGCGGACGACGACCTGATCGCGGGCTCGATCAACCCGTACGAGCTGTTTCTGATTTTCCACCAGATTGTCTCCGCCTCCGCCGATTCCGACCCGCGGATCCGAAGCGCGACGGAGAGGATCGCCTACATGATCGACCAGTCTCCGAACATCGAGCCGAAGCTGGAAGCGGCCATCCGCACCGTGTGCAATGTGCAGACGCAATATGCCAAGGCGCTGCTCGTCCATGCGGATTCGCTCCGGGAGGCGCAGGAGAGCGGGGACGTGCTCGCGGCCGAGAACGCGGTGCGCGAGGCGTTCGAATTCGACGTGAGCCCGCTGCTGCAAGCAGTTCGCGAGGAGCGGGGACTCCCGGCCGATCCGATGGCCGCCTACCGGGCGGGAGACTACCGTCGGCGTCTGGAGGCACGGGCAGCAAGCGGCTCGGCCTTCCAAGGTTAAGATTCTGAGAGTGCATTCGTTAAGATTTTGCATTCCCCGGACGCCGAGACGGATCCTATAATTTAATAGAAGAAGCGCTGTCAGGGTCATCCTCCGATTCCCGTCCGGGATTGAAGAGAGATGGCCCCTTTGCTTCCGGCAAGCAAGGCGACCGCGATATCGCTGTTGCAATATTCTGTTAAATTTCGGACGGCCTTATATTATGATAGGAGCATACCCAAGACAGACGCAGGGGGAAGACGATGAGATGGCTGCCCGTCCTTAAGCTCAAACCTTTCGTTTACGTACGTCGCTCCCTGTCCCGCAAGCTCCTCCTCTCTTTTTTTACCATTATCACGCTAATGGTCGCCGTGCTGGCGATCAACTATTACGATCAAACGTCCCGCATCGTCAAACGCCAGGCCATCGACAACATGGAGCGCAACGGCGAACGCTCCGCCGCGACGATGGAGTATTACATGAGCACGGTCAAGAGCTTCGCCTGGATGTACTTCGGGGACAAGAAGTTCCAGCAATTCGTTATCCGTATGGGGCAGGACCCGGAGGAAATGACGTATTACCAGGGCGTCTTCAACAACTTCGTCAGCGGCAACCCGTTCGCCGATTCCGTCTGGGTCAGCCAGTTGGACGGCTTCTCGCTGAAGGCGGGAACGTCGGCGACCTACGCTTCGCTGCTGGAGAGCGAGATCGCGAGGCTGAAGGAGATCGCGATCGCGAACGACGGCAAGGGAACGTGGGCGGCTTCGCAGGCGATCGATCCCGAGAGCGGCAAGCTCGTCCCGACGCTCGCGTTCGTGCAAGCGCTTAAGGAGATCAAGCTGACCTCGAGGCCGATCGTCGGCTACATCGTCTTCCAGTTGTCGCCCGACTCGATCGGGCAGTGGTTCCGGGGAATGGGAGCGGAGAAGGAAGTCGATTCCTACCTGATTCGCGGCAAGGATGGAACGGTCGAGCTGGCGCTTCATCCGGAATCGGTCGGGCATACGGCGCTAAGCGGGGAAGATCTCGCCAAGATAGCCGCGCAGCAGGAATACGGCCAGGCGCGAGATCGCCACTTCGAGACGACGATAGGCGGCGAGCCTTCGCTGGTCGTTCATCAGTCGCTCGCGGGCACGGATTGGACGCTTGTCAGCCGGGCTTCCCTCGATGCGCTGCTTAAGCAAGCGCAGGACGTCGCCAAGCGAACCGCGCTCATCGGATCGCTCGGCCTCGCCGCCGCCATGCTGATGACGAGCCTGCTGGCTTCAAGGATGATCGTCCCGCTGCGAAGGCTGAGGGAAGCGATGAAGTCGGTCGAGTTCGGCAATTTCCGCAGCTCGGTTCCGGTGGATACGATCGACGAGATCGGCTATCTGAGCAGAGGCTTCAACCGCATGACCCGGGAGATCGACAACCTGATCATCCAGGCTTACGAATCGGAGCTCGTGAAGAAGGATATGGAGATTCGGTCGCTGCAATCGCAGATCAATCCCCATTTTCTATACAATACGCTTGGAACGATCGAGAGCCTCGCTTCGCTCCAGGCCGACGAACGGATCGGAACGATCAGCAGCTCCCTGGCGAAAATGTTCCGTTACAACATCAGCGGCGGGGACCGTTCGACCCTGCGGGCGGAATTCCGGCAGCTCGACCTGTATTTATCGATCCAGAAGATCCGTTATGGGCCGCGCCTGAATTATTCGGTCTATCTCGAGCCGGGGCTGGAGTCGTGGACCGTTCCGAAGCTGCTCGTTCAGCCTCTCGTCGAGAACGGCATCCTGCATGGAATCGATCCGATCATCGGAGGAGGCGTCGTTCGCGTCGAAGCGGAGTCCACCTTCGATCGAGAGGCGGAGATAAGGGTGTGGAACAACGGAATGCCGATTCCGGAGGGCAAGCTGCAGCGGCTAAGAGACATTCTGTCGGGCGGATCGCCGGACGGGGCGCCTGGAACGGACAGCTCTATCGGACTGATGAATGTGCAGCTGCGGCTGAGAAAAGTGTACGGGGAGAGCTTCGGCATCGCGGTGGAGAGCAGCGAGGAGCTGGGAACGACTTTTACGATTCGCTTGGCCAAGCACGACGCGAACGAGGGGGAACCGGGGAATGAAGCTGCTGTTGGCGGACGATGAAGCGATCCTGCGCGAGGGCCTCGCGGCCAAAATCCGCGGAATGGGTCTGCCGGTCGACGTGGCCGGAGAGGCGGAGAACGGACGGGATGCGCTCGCGCTAGCGCGCAGCCTGAAGCCGGACGTCGTCTTGACCGACATTCGCATGCCGGGACTGGACGGGCTTTCGCTGATCGAAGAGCTCGCGAGACTGGACGGCTCGATCCGCTGCGTGATCGTCAGCGGTTACGACGATTTCGAATACGCGAAGCGGGCGATGCGCTTCGGGGTGACGGACTATCTTCTCAAGCCGATCGACGAAGACGAGCTCAGGACGTGCCTCTCCCGCTTGGCGGAGGAGCTGGCGGCGGAACGCCGAAGACTCGAGCGGCTCGACGAGCTCGCTTCCGCGGGGCAGGCGGGAATGGAGAAGCTCAGGCAGCATATGCTGACCAAGTTCATCCAGCAAGGGGAGAGCGCTCCGGAAGCGGTCAATCCAGCCGCAGGCGACGAGCAGCTCCTTCGGCTAAAGGGGAGGTACCCTTGGTTCGCGGCCGCCGTCTTCCAGCTGAAGCCGTTCGCGCTGCCGCATTATTCGTTCCGTCCGGAGGACGAGGAGCTGCTCTGGTTCGCGGTCAAGAACATGATATCCGAATCTGGAGGAGCGGGGCGAAGAGAGGGGCTGCTGTTCCGGCACGCGGTTCGCGATTACGAGCTCGTATACGTCATCGGCCTTCATACCCGCGACGAGACGCTCGCGGTCGGCAGATGGCTGGAGGAGGTGCTCAGAGGAATTCGCGAGTATCTTAAGCTGGACCTGGCCATCGCGATCGGCTTCCCCGTGGACAGGGTCGAACGGATTCCTCAGTCGTACCAGCAAGCGAGCCAGGAGATACGCAACCGGATCCTGCATGGAAGCAACCGAATCTACGCGAGTCCCGGACAGCCGCGAGGAACCGATCGGCGCTCGCTCCTGACCGACGAGGAGAAACGAATGCTGGAGATCTGGCTAAAGGAGGGCGACCCGGAGCCGATTCATCGCTGGATTACCAGAAGGATCGGCGCGATCGCGCAGGATCCTTCCTCGACCTTCGTGCAGCTCGAATGGTTCTGCATCGACCTGTACCTGCTGCTAAGCAAATATTTGTTCGAACACTCTCCCGATACGGAATGGGTACTCGGCGACAGGGACGATCTGACACAATGGCTGCGCGAGCTGACCGGCTGGCGGGAGTCGATCGAACAGATGAAGCGGCACGTGGAGGCGATCTTCGCCTACCTGCGCAAGTCCGAGCGAGACGCGGGCTACGACGTCATGGACGAGGTCAAGCGCTACATGCATGAGCGCTTCGCCGAACCGCTGTCGCTGCAGCATATCGCGGAGCGCTTTTATATTCATCCGAACTACTTTTCCAGGCGTTTCAAGGAGAAGTTCGGGGAAGGGTTCGTCGATTACCTGACCGACATCCGCATGAGGAAGGCGGCCGAATGGCTGCGCGAGGACCGCTTCAAGATTCATCAGATCGCGGAGCTTGTGGGGTTCGAGAACGCGACGTACTTCGGGACGGTGTTCCGCAAGAAGTTCGGGGTGACCCCGTCGCAGTATCGGGAGGGCGCGGCGGAGGGGAGCCCCGGGTCGGAGTGAAAGGGCGGGAGCGCGTACGATCTTCAAATATTGAGGATGGATGGTTAAGATCCTTCATTACCCTTTCCCGGCCGCGGCCCTAGAATGAAGCTGTAGCCAATCACCTACCAACCGGGAGGAAAACAAAGATGAGGAACAAAGGGGCCGGAACGAAGACGGCGCTGTCGCTGCTTGCCGCGGCGCTGACGCTGAGCTTGGCGGCATGCGGATCGGGCAACGGGAATAACGAAGCGAATCCATCCTCGGAGCCTTCGGCAAGCGGAGAAGCGAGCGCATCCTCAAGCGCTCCCGCCGGCGAGTCGCCCAGCGCTTCGAATTCCGCCAAGCCGGTCGAGATCACGGTATGGGATAAGCCCCATGCGGACGATCCGCGCAAAGCGGACATGGAAGCGTTGTTCGCCGAATTCGACGCGAAGTATCCGAACATCAAGGTCACCCACGTCGAGCAGACGAGCGGCGGAGAACGCGAGCAATTCCTGACAGCGGTTGCAGGAGGCGAGCAGCCGGATGCCATCCTTACCGCTTACTCGAGCATGGAGCTATACATCCAGCAAGGCATTACGGCGGACATTACCGACCTATGGAACGGCTACGCGGATAAGGACAAGTTCCTTCCCGGCTCGCTCGCTTCGGGAACGAAGGACGGACGGATTTACGGCTTCCCGAACGCGATGTACACGACCGGCCTGTTCTACAACAAGAAGCTGTTCAAGGAAGCGGGTCTGGACCCGAACGTTCCTCCGGCCACCTGGGACGAATTCATCGACGCGGCGAAGAAGCTGACGGATTCCTCTAAGGGGATCAACGGCTTCGACATTCTCGGCATGGACTGGGCCGACTGGCACTTCGAGTACTACGTATGGGCGGCCGGCGGCGACCTGACGAAGAAAAACGACGATGGGACGGTGGAGCTGACGTTCACCTCGGACGCGGCGGTTAAGGCGTTGCAGTTCTATAAGGACTTGAAGTGGACGCATGGAGTGACGCAGAAGAACGTCGTGCAGAGCCTCGACGACAACCTGAAGGACTTCTACACCGGGCACGCCGCGATGATCGTCGGAGCTTCGGATAATCTGGGCAGCTTCATCACCAAGGGAATGGACATCGCCGACATCGGCTTCGCCCCGTTCCCGGCCGGTCCGTCCGGCGGAGCGCCTGCCCAGGTCGGCGGCACCTACTGGATTTTCAGCCCGAAAGCATCCAAGGAGAAGCTGGAAGCGGCGTTCGCTTACGTGTCGTATACGAGCTCGAAGGAGAAGCTGGAGCAATCGCTGCAATACCAGAAAGACAACGGGGCGATCGTCAACCTGCTGACCGTGCGCTCGGACATCGACATCGGCCAGTATATCGATAACCTGCCGGCCGACATTGCGACCAACGTCGCGAAGGCGTCCGCCGATCCTCATCTCGAGTACTTCCTGAAGGACCGGCTCAGCCCGTACGTCGTCAAGGCGATCCAGAAGGTGCTGCTCGATAAGAACCAGGATCCTTTGAAGGCGCTCGAGGAAGCGCAGGCCGCCGCCCAGACGGAAGTCGCCGACAAGTACAACGCCGAAGTCAAAGGATAGACCGTCCAAGCATAAGATCAAATCGCCGGCGGGAAGCTCGAGATGAGCGGTCCCGCCGGCCTCGTCAGGGGCTGATCACGCATGAGAGCGAACGCTCGGCCGATCGCCAAGGCAGCCCATCCCGCCCGCGAGTTGAAGCTTAAGAAGCTTCGGATCCGCTGGGTGCCGATCCTGTTCCTGCTGCCTTCGATCGTCGCTTATTCGATGTTCAAGTATTATCCGGTGCTTAACATGATGTATATCAGCCTGTTCGACTACCGGATCGCCGACCCGCCCGGCCCATTCGTATGGTTCCGCAATTACACCGAATTTCTGATGTCCCGCTCGTTCTGGAACGCGATCAAGAACACGTTCGTCTTTTTCCTCCTCTATACGCTTCTCACCTTCTGGGTGCCCATCGTTCAGGCCTTGTTCCTGAGCGCGATCCGCCGGGGCCGCGGCTTTCTGAAGTTCATGTACCAGATCCCGACGATTTTGCCGGCCGTGGCCGGGGTGCTCGTGTGGAAGTGGATGTACAATCCCGATCGCGGTCTCCTGAATTACTGGCTGTCCAAGGTCGGCCTCGGGCCGTACGGCTGGCTCAACGACCTGGCGATCACCAAGCTCGCCATCGTCCTTCCCGCCTTCTTCGCGGGCTCGGGCATCTCCGTTCTTCTCTATTACGCGGCCATCCGCTCCATCCCTGCCGAGTTGCACGAGGCGGCGAAGATCGACGGGGCCGGGCCCTGGCATCGCCTCTTCTCGATTGTCCTGCCGAACATCGGCTTCCTGATCGCCATCCAATTCGTAGGTTTCATGTCCTCGATCCTGCTCGCGTTCGACAACATTTACGTCATGACCCAGGGCGGACCCGCCGACAGCACGATGGTCGTCTCTCTGCTCGTCATGAAAAGCGCTTTTCAACAGAACCGCTTCGGGGTCACGGGGGCGATGTCTTTCTTCATGCTCGTCATCATCGCGATTCTCACCGTAATCCAACAGAAGCTGTCGCAAGAAAGGGAGTGAGCCGAAGCCATGAGTTCTTCGAGTTCCAAACGATTGCGGGAGAGAGGCGATCGCTCCCTGAAGACGGCAGCGTGGGTCGTCGGCTTGTTCTTCGCGGTTTCGGCGCTTGTGCCGGTGCTGTGGATGCTCTCTTCCTCGTTGAAGGACAACAAGTCGATCGACGCCTATCCGCCGAAGTGGATTCCGAGCTTGCCTCACGCCATTACGGTAACGCTGGACTATTCCGGCGTTGCGCAGGGCAATCCCGAGTTCTACGAGAAGGACGCGATGAAGGCGACCTGGTTCCCGTGGATGAAGAGCATGAACGAGAACATCGGCGAGGTCGTCGTCCGCGGGGTGAAGGACGGGAAGCTGCTGTATGAGGCCAAGACGAACTCCGCTTCCTTCCAGACCGGCCAGCCGCTTATCGTTCCTTCCACCTTATTCAATGAGAAAATGATAGAGCTAAAGCTGCCGATCATCCGGGAGCGAGGCTTGTCGAGCTTCGATTGGTACGGGGAGAAGGGAGCTTCCGCGGAGAGCGGCGGGGTCGTAGACGCCGGGAAGCCGTTGACGTCCCGGTTCCTGGAGTTCTATTCTTCGAGCCCGCTTGTCGCAGGCAAGCCTGCGGAGATCCAGGAAAGCAAGAGCTTCTGGAGGCTCTTCGACTCGTATCTGACGCTGAACAAAATCTCGCAGGAGACGGACGAGAAGCTCGGCTTCTTCCGCTACTTCCTGAACAGCGGCATCGTGACGGCCGCCTCGATCGCCCTTCAGCTTGTTTTCGGCGGCTTGGCCGGCTATGCGCTGTCCTGCCTGGTCAAGAGCAAGCGGCTCAAGTTCCTGCTTGTCATGTTCTTCCTCGCGACGATCATGATTCCGGACGTCTCGATCCTGATTCCTCTCTATTTAACGATGCAGAAGCTCCATCTGGTGGACACCCTTCTCGCTATCATTTTGCCTCATGCCGCTTGGGGGATCGTGATCTTCCTGTTCAAGGGGTTCTTCGATCAGCTGCCTCAGGAGGTGATGCAGGCGGCGTGGGCGGACGGGGCGTCGGACATCCGCACGTTCACGTCGATCGTCGTCCCGATGTCCGTGCCGATCTTCACGATCGTCGCCATCATGACGTTCGTTCCCGTCTGGAACGAGTTCCTCTGGCCGCTCGTCGTCTCCAAATCGCCGGGCAACTGGACGTTCACCGTCGCTCTGAACAGCCTTCAGCAGCAGACGTCGGTGCGGGAGAACACGCTCATGGCCAGCTCGGTCGTCTCGATGCTTCCGCTGCTTCTCGTATTCGCTACGTCGCTGAAGTACATCGAGAAGGGCATCTCGTTCACAGGGGTCAAAGGATAAGAGGAGGGCGAACCGATTGACGGATCATTTGGTTGATAGGATGAAGGACGCAGCACTGGACGGGGTGGACCGGATTACGGCGAAGAGACTGCGAGTCGAGTATTTGACGGATCCGCTCGGCATCGACGTCGTCCGTCCGAGGCTGGGATGGAATCCGGAATCCGGGAGAAGGGGGGCGGAGCAGAGCGCCTACCGGATCGTGGTTGCCGGCTCGCCGGAGAAGCTTGGGCTCGGGGAAGGAGATCTCTGGGACAGCGGAAAAGTCGATTCGGGCGAGTCGCAGCATATCCGCTATGCCGGCGTTGGGCTGACGTCCGGGCGGCAAGCGTATTGGAAGGTCATGGTGTGGGACGAAGCCGGAGAGCCGGGGACTTGGAGCGAGGCGGCCTCTTGGACGATGGGGCTGCTCGGGAGGGACGAATGGGATGGGTTCTGGATCGGGCGCAAGAACGATCGCAAGCCGACCCGCGAGAAGCCGAATCCGGTCGTCTATCTGAGGCGAAGCTTCCGACTTCGCGGCGGGATTCGGCGGGCGACCGTCTACGCGACGGCGCTCGGCGTCTATCGGCTATATGCGAACGGGCTGGCTGCGGGGCCGCAGCTGTTCGCGCCGGAATGGACCGACTACCATGCGAGGGTGCAGTACCAGACGTATGACGTGACTGCGCTGCTGAGAGAAGGGGATAACGCCCTGGCGGCAGAGCTCGGCCACGGTTGGTACACGGGCTACATCGGGATGTTCGGTTACCAGAAGTACGGGATGGACCCGGCCTTCCTTCTGCAATTGAACGTGGAGTACGAGGACGGCGGGGTCGAGCGAATCTCGACCGACGAGAGCTGGCGCGTCTCCTGGGGGCCGATCGTCGCCTCCGACCTGCAGATGGGCGAGACGTACGACGCCAGGCTGGAGCTGCCTCGCTGGAAAGAAGCCGACTGCTCGGAGGACGGCGCTTGGTCGGAGCCGGATCGGTTGTTCGATTACCGGGGACGGATCGTCGCGCAGATGACGCCTCCGATCCGGGCGACGGAGGAGCGGAGCGCGGCGGGCGTGCGAATGCTGGACGAAGACCGCTTGATCGTCGACGCGGGGCAGAACCTCACCGGCTGGTTGCGGGTTTCGCTTCGGGGGAAGAGCGGCGAATCGTACACGTTGAAGTATGCGGAAGCCATAGGCGGCTCAGGCGAGATTTATACCGATAATCTAAGGCTCGCGAGCCAGACCGACGTCTTTATCCTTGGAGAGGACGGTCCGAAGACGTTCGAAACGACGTTCACGTGTCACGGCTTTCGGTATGTCGAGATTTCCGGAGCGGGAGCGGGCCGGTTGGCGCCTGGGGACATCTTCGTCATCGTCGTCCGTTCCGCGCTTGAGGAGACGGGGCGGCTTGAGACGTCCGATCCGGATTTGAACCGGCTGCTGGACAACATTCGCTGGACGCAGCGCTCCAACTTCATGGGCGTTCCGACCGACTGTCCCCAGCGCGACGAACGCCACGGTTGGACGGGAGACGCGCAGATCTTCGCGAGAACGGCCGCCTACAACATGGACGTGTCGGCCTTCTTCGCCAAGTGGCTGACGGACCTGACCGATGCCCAGCAGCCGACCGGGGCGTTCACGGACTTCGCGCCGTTCATCTTCGGGCCGAAAACCGAGTTCGATAACGACTTCACCTACACGCACATCGGCTCGGCCGGCTGGGCGGACGCGCCTCCGATGATCGGCTGGCTGTTGTACGAGACGTACGGAGATACCGACGTTCTTCGTCGGTGTTACCCGGCATTTCGGCGGTGGATCGACTATAACGAGCAGCTATACCCGAGCGGCATTCGCCGGGACGCCCCCCAATACGGGGATTGGCTGTCCGTCGACGAGCGGCCGTTCGAGGAGACGAAAGCGGAATTCGATTGGCTCGTGAGCCATCATTCCACGACGCCGTACGACGTGTTCGCCACCGCGTATTGGGTGCACGGCACGAAGCTGATGGAGAGAATCGCGCTCGCGATCGGAGAGAACGAGGACGCGGAGCGATACCGGGCGCTGCATGCCCGCGCGCAAGAAGCGTTCCTTCGCGAATTCGTGAGCTCGGAGGGCATCGTTAAGGGAGACACGCAGACGGCGTACGCGATGGCTCTGGGCATGGAGCTTCTCCCCGAGAGCATGCGAAGGTCGGCTGCCGACCGGCTGGCGGCGAAGATCGAAGGGGCCGGCGGAATGGCGACGACCGGCTTCCACGGGACGAAGTACCTGCTTAACGCGCTGTGCGATTACGGGTACGAAGAGCTTGCATTCCGGCTGGTTCTCCGCCGGGAGTACCCGTCTTGGCTTTACTCCGTCCTTCAGGGAGCGACGACGATCTGGGAGCGCTGGGACGGATGGACCGAGGAGCGCGGCTTCCAGAATGCGAGCATGAATTCCCTGTGCCATTACGCGTTCGGTTCGGTCGGCGAATGGCTTTATCGCCATGTCGGCGGAATCGATGCCGTTTCTTCATCGCCGGGCTTCCGAAGGGTGCGGATTCGTCCGCGTCCGAAAGGGGGGCTGACGAGCGCAAGCTGCGAGTACGACTCTTTGCACGGATGCGTGCGCACGGAATGGACGGCAAGGGACGGGCGGTTCGAGCTGCGGCTTCGGATTCCGGCGGGCGTCACCGCGGTGGTGTATGTTCCTTGCGAGAATGGGGGGCAGGTGAAGGAGAGCGGCATTCCTTGCGGAGAAGAGCTGGCGATGAAGGAGAGCGGCGATCCTTGCGGGGAAGAACTGGCGATGAAGGAGAGCGGCGTTCTTGCGAAGGCAAGGGAAGCGATCCGGGCGCTTGGCCGCGAGGACGATTGCGTGCGCTTTCTTGTTGGCTCGGGCGAGTATTTCTTCGAATCTCTTTATGAAACCATGGGAGGGAACAACGGATGAGCAAACGCTTGTGGCTTCCGCTTCTTAGCTTATGGCTTGCGCTTGCGGGCGTACTGCCCGGCATGGAATCCGCGACGGCTTACGCGGAAGACGGACCGGCTGGATACACCTATTGCGCCGACGAGTACGGAACGTGCGTCTTGCCGGGAACGGCCGTTGTCGCATACGGGGCTCAGGGAACGTACACGTACGGAACGTTCACGGGCAGCGTGTTCTGCGACAACAGCGTGTTCGGCGATCCGATCGGTTGGCCGAAGGCTTGCTACTACCAACTGACGTCCGGATCGCCGGGCGCGGCGGCGACTCCGACGTTCAGCCCAGCCGGCGGAACGTATTCGGCGGCGCAGACCGTGACGATCAGTTCGGCTACCGCTGGCGCCGTTATCCGGTACACGACCGACGGCTCGACGCCGACCTCATCTTCGGCCGTCTACTCGACGCCATTCTCGATCTCCTCCACCCAGACGGTGAAGGCGATAGCGACGAAGAGCGGCTACGCGGATTCGCCGGTTGCTTCGGCTTCCTATACGATCACGTCCGGGTCGTCCGGCGGAGGAGGGCCTGCAGGGTATACGTTCTGCGCCAACGAGGACCAGACGTGCAGCTTCTCGGGGACGAGGAGCGTCGCCTACGGAGCGAATGGGAACTTCGCTTATCAGACGCTGACTGGCGGAACGACGTGCTCGAACGGCGTGTTCGGCGATCCGGCTCCGGGCACGTTCAAGATTTGCTACGTGGCGGATGAGGAGACTCCGCCGCCGACGGAAGGGGCGCCGATTCCGGGGCGGATCGAAGCGGAGGATTATGACGCCATGTCCGGCGTGACGGTCGGAAGCACGACGGATACGGGCGGCGGGTTCTCGATCGGCTCGATCGACGCCGGGGATTGGGCGGAATACGACGTGGATGTGGAGACGGCCGGCCGCTACTTCGTCTCCGTTCGGGCGGCCAGCATGAGCGATGCGCGGCAACTGCAGATTCTGGGCAACTCGGGCACTCCGCTTCAGACGTTCATCATCAATGAAACGGGCGGATGGGATACGTGGACGACGGTTCGCGCGATCGTCGAGCTGCCCGCCGGGCTGCAGACGTTGCGTCTCTACGCGGTCAACGAAGGGTTCAACGTGAATTGGCTCGACTTTCAGTACATCACGCCGCGACCGCCTTCTACCGAGGAGCCGGAATGGGCGCCTTCGACGACGTATAGCGCCTCCGCCTCCTTCGGCGCCGTTCAAGGTTACGGCGGATGGTACGCGATGAAGAAGGAGGGAGGAACCTATTCTTCCTTGGCGGAGTACAGTTCGGCTTCTCCTGCCAGGTGGCAGGAGGCCGGCGGTCTTCCTTACGTGCGGGATTCGTTCTTCCATCCCGATACGAGCGCGGACGCGGTCAAGAAATGGATAGCCCCGGTCGAAGGCAACGTTTCGATTGCGGGGACGATCGGCCGGCCTGCTTCAGGCAGCAACGGAGTGACGGCGCGAATCCTGCTCAACACAACCGAGCTATGGAGCGGAACCGTCACCTCCTCGGCCGACGTCGTTCCGGCAGGCGTGAACAACATTCATGTTCGGGCGGGGGATGCGCTGTATTTCATCGTTGGTTCCAACGGGAATAAGGACTTCGACGAGACGAATTGGTCGCCCGTCATCACGATGACCAACTATGTGAAGCTTGAAGCGGGAGGCTACTCCTCCTTGTCCGGAGCTTCGGTCGCCGCGACTTCGGATGCCGGAGGAGGCCAGGATATCGTCGGATTCGACTCGGGCGATTACGTCGTCTTCGGCAACGTGAATCTGAGCGGAGGATATAAGACGCTTGAAGCCCGCTTATCGTCCCTTGCCACCGGCGGTCGATTCGAGGTTCGCCTTGACGGCCCGAACGGAGCTCTCGCCAGCTCGTTTACCGTGGCCGGCACGGATGGATCGTCGATCTATGAGACGCAGCGTTGGGCGTTCGGCGGCGGGGCGACCGGCACGCATGACCTGTACGTGAAGGGTGTATCCGGAAGCGATATCGCCCGAATCCATTGGCTGCGACTTACGAACGAAGAGCCGCGGGGAGCGACCGTTCCGTTCCGCACCTATGAAGCGGAAGCCGGCACGGCGGGCGCAGGCGCCGCGGCGAACGAGGACTCGATCGTCAAGCAGGCCTCTTCGGGCAAAAGCTACGTCAACCTGAACGCGACCGGCGAGTACGTGGAATGGACCGGCGTGCGCGATGCGAATCGCCTCGTGCTTCGCTACGGCATTCCTCGGAATACGAGCGGCACGCTCAGTCTCTATGTCAACGGGACAAAGGTGTCCAGCCTGTCCCTCGCTTCGACGTTTAACTATGATTCCGTCGAGCCCGATACGTTCATTAGGCGTTTCGACGACAAGGCGTTCGCGGTCGACATCGACGCGGGGGATACGATCCGGCTTCAGAAGGACTCGGGCGACTCGCTAAGCTGGTATGCGATCGATCTGATCGACCTGGAATCGGCGGCTCCGCCGCTTGCCAAGCCGGCCAACGCGATCTCGGTCAAGGACGCTCCGTACTCCGCGGCGGGCGACGGAGTTGCCGACGACACGGCCGCCATTCAGAGCGCGATATACGACGCTCTTATTCAAGGCAAAGACGTCTGGCTTCCTCCCGGCACCTATATCCAAAGCGATCGGATTCTCGTTCCCGAAGGAGTGAACGTACGGGGAGCGGGACTGTGGCATACGCATCTTCATTCGGTCGTCACGACCTCGGAGTGGGGAGGCAAGGTCGGCTTCACGATCGAGAACGAGACGACCGTCAAAGACATGCGGATCAGCGGCGTCGAGACGAGCCGGATCGGCGAGCATGCTTTCGCTATCCAGACCGTCCCGGGAACCGGACAGAACAACAGGCTCGATCGGCTATGGGTCGAGCATGTCGGCGGCTTCGTCGGATGGACGGATTGGGACGACTCCGTCATCGAGAACGTCCGCGTCACCGATACGTACTTCGACGCCATCCATTGGGGCGACAAAGGAGATACGGGCAACCTCGCTCGCAACAACTACATTCGCGGCACCGGCGACGACGGGATCGCCAACGTGAACGGCACGACTTTTCCCCTGAACGAGAACAACGTCGCCGAGCGCAATACGATCTCGGCGGTTTACTGGGGGCGCGGGATGTCGGTCGTCGGCGGCAGCAACATCATCTATAGGGACAACGTCATCGACAGCACCTATCTGGCGGGAATGATCGTGACGACCGAGCAGCTCGATACCCCGTCCTATCCGATCTCCGGCTTCAAGTTCCAGAGGAACACGATCAACAAGGCCGGGCATACGGGGCATAACCATGCGGGGCTTCATTTCTGGCTCAGCGTGAATCCGATGGAGAACGTGAAAATCGAGCTGAACGAGATCCGGAATGGGGAAACGCAGGGAATTCATATCGATAACACATCCTACGGGGACAGCGGCGGCAGGACGCAATTCAATTACAATACGGCAACGGACAATGCGCTGGAGGAGTACGAGAACGCGAGCACGCTCATTGTGCCGGTTCTGAACGGCAATACCGGATTCTGACGGCGGGAAGCTCTCTCCTGTTCTCTCCTGTCCAAGCGACAGCACATCCTTTATAATGAGGGGTAATCAAGTCATGTACGAATTCAGGAGACGCAAGAGCATGAGGGAGCAGCTGCACAAAGGACCGGTCGTCCTATACGAGCAGATGAGGCTTAAGATTCTCGAGCTCATCCGGGAGCAGGGGCTGAAGCCGCACGATCCCGTTCCTTCGGAGACGGAGCTGGCGAGGATGTTCGGGGTGAGCAGCCGAACGAGCAAGGAGGCGCTTCTGCAGCTTGCGCGCGAAGGGGTCGTCTATCGGATGCCGCGGCGGGGAACGTTCCTGGCGGCTTCGGGGACGGCTTCGGATGCGGAGGAATCACCGGATAGGGGAACCGCACGGAACCTTGTCGCGAGGAATGTCGTCGGGGTGCTCATGCCCGAGATGGACGAATACGCGGGCCAAGTTCTGCAGGCTCTATCGGAACGATTGCGCGCTCTCGGCTATGAAATGCACGTCCGCTTCTCTTCGGGCGGAGGAGCGGGCGAGAACGAAGCGATCCGCGAGCTGACCGAGGAGAGCGCCGCTGCCGGGCTCATCGTCTATCCCGGCCAACGGAACGTCTTGAATGAGCTTCTTATCCAACTGCATTTAAGCCGTTATCCCGTCGTCATCGTCGACCGGGCTTTCCGGGAGATTCAGCTTCCGAGCGTGTATCACGACCATGTCCGCGGCTCCTTCGAGTTGACCGCTTATCTAGTCGGCTGCGGCCATCGTCGCATCGGCTTCGTGACGGAGGAGCTTGCGGGGGTCATGAGCCGGGAGGACCGCTTCAACGGTTATACTCAAGCTTTCCTGGACGCTTCGCTCAGCCTCGACCCCAAGCTGGTTCATAAAGTTAAAGGGAAGAGAAGCCTGTCGGAGGAGGATCGCGGATCGCTGGCCTCCTATCTTGAGGAGAACCGAGACATGACCGCCGTCGTCTGCTCCAACGACTATGTCGCCCTGCTCGTCATGCAGACAGCGCACCGGCTAGGCATACCCGTGCCTGAAGAACTGTCGGTAGTAGGCTTCACCGACTTCTCGTTCGCGGAGTGGCTTCCCGTTCCGCTCACGACCGTGGAGAAATCGGCCAGCGAGCTCGGCGCCGCCGCGGCGGAGATGCTGTCGGCGCTGATCGCGAATCCGGAACGACGCCCCGAGCCTCTCGTCATAGGCACCGTTCTTAAAGAGAGGGAGAGCGTCCGCAGGTTGGTTTGACGCCGATCATGAACAACCTGCGGATTCGCAGAGAGAAGAGAAAGAGCCGTCTCGGAAGACGAGGCTGCTCTTTTCTATTCTTTACGCGCCTTCTTATACTCTTTGAAGCTGTTCGGGAGATTAGAAGAAGGCCGAACAGGAGCATCGCGGAAGAATGCAAAACTGCCGAGGACGACAGAAAATATAAAACCGGCGCGACCGCAAGCGGAACCGGAGTTCCGCCGATAGGAGCGGTATAAAAGCTCGTATTTTAATACTTTCGAGCAATATCTGCCCCATCCGAGATAATAGAGAAACAAAGAGAGCAGCATGACGAGCAGCGCGGAGATTTCGTAGAGCGCGCGGACATGGACGGAGTAAAAAAGCGGCGAGGCGATAACCCCGAATCGTCCGACCCATTCGGCCGCGCCGAAGAAGCGCGAGTGTGCGACGGGGGGATCGGGCAAGTGGCACGGTTGCAGCTTGGCGAATAACAGATTGGGCAGCAGGATCAGGAAAGGGATGAGCAAAGTTTCGGGATGCAAACCTTCGGGATGCAGCAAATATGTCGCCCCCTTTGCTCCTCAGGGTAAACCTCATCGCGGTAAAAGATACGTACGGGGCTAGGCGGAGGTCGGCTGTAATCCGAAAAATTGAGAGAACAAACCATACTCTCGCCGAGATAGTCCCATCCGAGGCCAGTTCGTAGAGACAGAGCCGCAACAAGGGCTTCATAAAGAAAGACCGTAACCCGAAAAATTCGGGTTACAGTCTCAATTGTTAAACCCCGCAACCTCCCCAGCCAGAAAAGCGCGGAACTCTTCAACGCTGTAGAAGGTCAGCAGAGGAGGAGTCGCGTACTCCTTCGACTGGACGGCGGGCATCCATTGAGCGGCATAGGTGCGGACACCGGCGGCCGCGCCGGCCTCCATGTCGTCGTTGCTGTCGCCGATGAAGATCGTGTCCTCGCGGTTCCAGCCAAGCGAGCCGAGGATCGCGTGCAAGCCTTCGGGCGAAGGCTTGGATTCCTTCACGTCGTCTCCGGTGACGATTTGGTCGAAGGCGAGGTTCATTCGCAGCTTGGCGAGCGAGATATCGAGCGTACGGCGCGCCTTGCCCGTGAACAGAGCCATGCGTACGCCGGCCTCGGCGAGGTCCTTCAGCAGGAGGGCGATCTCTTCCACAGGCTCGACAAACTCGTGATGCTTCTCATTGTAATGCGACAGAAACTGCTCCGTCGCGGCCTCAAGCCGCTCGCGGTTCTTAAGGTTCAGCTCGATAATGCCGAGCTCCGACGGACCCGCCAAGCGGATGAAGTCGTCATAGCCGAGGTCGAAGCCGTCGTGCTCTTTAAATACCCGCTGCAGGGCGTTTACGATGATCGGAAGCGTGTTGGCCAGCGTACCGTCAAAATCGAAAACGATGTTGCGAATGGTCATGAGCGATTCTCCTTCTGCGCCGCGATTTTCTCCGCGAGCTCGTTCAGCTCCGTCCAGCGTTCGAGCAACCCGTCGAGCTTCTCTTCCAACTGGCGCTGCTCCTCCATCAGCTCTTGAAGACGGGCGGAGTCGCTGCCCGCGGCGTCCATCTGGCCGGCGATCGAGCTAAGCTTCTCCTCCGCTTCGGCGATCCAGCCGTCGATCTGTTCGAAGTCCTTCTGATCCTTATAGGACATCTTCAAGGCGCGTTCCCGTTCGGCCGGCTTCGCGGGCGAGGCCGCCTCGGGCTTGCTCCTGGAAGCCGAGGCATCCGAAGCGGAGCCGGATCCCAGCCGGGCTTGCCGTTCCTCGTAATCCGAATAATTGCCTTCTTGCTTCGCAACGACGCCGTCGCCTTCGAAGACGAGCAAGCGGTCGACCGTTCTGTCGAGGAAGTAGCGATCATGGGAGACGACGAAGACGACGCCGGGAAAATCGTCCAGGTAGTCTTCGAGCACGCCGAGCGTGGCGATGTCCAGGTCGTTCGTCGGTTCGTCCAGCAGGAGCACGTTCGGAGCCTCCGTCAAGACGCGAAGCAACTGCAGGCGGCGTTTCTCCCCGCCGGACAGCTTGGAGATGAGCGACCACTGCATCGCCGGAGGGAAAAGGAACCGTTCGAGCATCTGCGAAGCGGACAGGGACTCCCCTTCCGCCGTGCGAATCTGCTCCGCTCCTTCGCGAATGTACTCGATCACCCGCAGATTGCCGTCCATCTCCTCGTGCTCCTGCGAGAACCAGCCGAGCTTCACGGTCGTTCCGAGCTCCACGGAGCCGGAGTCCGGGGCTAGCTTGCCGGCGATCATTTTGAGCAGAGTGGACTTGCCGCTTCCGTTGCGGCCGATGATGCCGACGCGGTCCTCCGGAACCGCGATGTAGCTGAGATCCCGAATCAGCGTACGGTCCCCCATCCGCTTGGTTACTTCGCTCAGCTCGACGATTTTTTTGCCGAGGCGGGTCGAGGCGACGGAGACGTCCAGCTTGCCGTTCCCGGCCTTGGGCCCTTGCTCTTTAAGCGCTTCGTAGCGCTCGATTCGCGCCTTCTGCTTCGTCGAACGAGCCTGAGCCCCGCGGCGAATCCAGGCCAGCTCATTGCGCAGCAGGTTCTGCCTCTTGGCCTCGGAGGCGGCTTCCCGCTGCTCTCTCTCCAGCTTCAGCTCCAGGAACCGGCTGTAATTCGCCTCATAGAAGTAAGCCCTGCCCTGATCCAGTTCGATAACCCGGTTGCTGACGCGGTCCAGGAAGTAGCGATCGTGGGTAATCATAAGGAGAGCGCCGCGGCGCTTCTGCAGCATTCCTTCCAGCCAGGCGACGGAATCGTTGTCGATATGGTTTGTCGGTTCGTCCAGGATCAGTACGTCCGAAGGCTGCAGCAGCGCGGCCGCCATCGCCACCCGCTTGCGCTGCCCGCCGGAGAGAGTATCGATAATCGCATTGAAATCCTCGATCCCCAGCCGGCTAAGGGTCGCTTTGGCTTCGCTCTCAAGCTGCCAGGCGTCCAGCTCGTCCATTCGCTGGTTGGCGGCAATGAGCCGCTGCTGGAGCTTCTCGTCTTCCGGGCGCGCATTCAGCGCATCGAGGGCGGCGGCATATTCGCGAACGGCGAGGAGCTGCGGGGTGCTGCCGCCGAGAACGTGTTCGAGGGCGGTCTCGCCTTGCGCGAACGAGGGATCCTGCGCCAGCATGCGGACTCGGACCCGGTTGCCGACGCTTACCGTTCCCGAGTCGGCCGGCTCGAGACCGGCGATCACCTTGAGAAAGGTGGACTTGCCGGTTCCGTTCACGCCGATGATGCCGATGCGATCGCCTTCCTCGACTCCGAAGGTGACGTCCTCGAATAGAGTTTTCTCCCCGTGGGATTTGGTTATATGTTCAATAGACATGAAGTGCATGGTTCTACCCTACTTTACGAAATGATACGGTACTCGACTTTCTCTACTATAACATAAAACCGCCGGCGGATAAGGAAACCGACCTGAGGCGGATTGGCGAGAATCCCGGCGTAAGGATATAATACGATAGAGAAGGTTTCCGATTGCCGTAGCTTTCGCTACAATAGAAGGAACGGAAAGATCGGGGGAAATACAAAGATGACGGAATACATATTCGGGGTAGACGGGATGATCGCCTTCTGGCTCATGCTCGTCTGGGGCATCGCGGTCTATCGGACCGGCAGGATCGCTTACTCGGCCAATTACGCCCATATGAGAAGACGAGCCCTCGGCGCGTTCCTGTTCGTGATACTGGGAATCGTGCTCGTGGCGCTAAGAATAGCCACCGGGCTGATGGAATGGCCGCAGACCGGCTGGAGGGAATGGCATAGCCGATTCGTCGTCCAATTGATCCCGATGGTGCCCGTATGCATCTTCGCGCTCAGGACATCGGTTCTTCGCCTGTGGACCTTATATGCAGGGATCGAAGTGAAAGCGGATTCGGTTGCCGATCCCGAGCAGCCGCTCGACGCGCCCGCTCGCCGGAAGGCCGCGGATCCGGCGCTCAAGGTGCCGATTCAATTGATGGCCTTCATCTCCGTGCTGGCCTTCTACCTGACCTGCGTAGCCGCGGAGCCGATCGGCTGGATCACCGCGGTGGGGATGGTGCTGCTGCCGGCGCTCTCGATCAGCACGCTGCAGAATCGGGCCAAGAAGAAGCGGAGAAGGATTGGCAGGGTCGATTGGGTGCTTCCGAGCTTCACGGCCCGCACCTCGCGAGGCTCGTTCGCTCTGGCGATCATCGCGATCGGCCTTACGATCTGGCTTGCGGTCGTCTCCGACGAGGAGCCGCTTCCGGGCCGGAACGAGGTCGGGAGCGGAACCCGGCTCGATCCGAATGCCGACCTCGTCTTCGACGGGGCCAAGCTCTCCAAGATCGAAGATTCCAATCTTGCTTACGTGAGCACGCAATGATTTTTTGGTTTTGGCCAAGCTGCCGATCTTTGGATCGGCTTTTTTCATGGAGATAAACATGTAGAGAACAATTTTATGCTATGATGATAAACGGATTGCTAAACGGATCGCTAAACGAACGGCAACATCCTAGCGAATTCTTACTTCAAGGATAAGGCACGCGACCTCGAACGTTCCGGAGTTGGGGCGGCGGGAGTCGGGTGCTTTTTATATGGTACGGCAAATAACGGAATAAAAGGAGGAAATCGTTTTAGATGCTTAGCAAGTGGCGGCAGACTCATCTGTCGAACGTACGTCTGAACGTGCTGGCCGGGATCACGACCGTGTTGGCCTTGATTCCCGACTCGCTCGCGTTCGCTTTCATCGCGGGAGTCAACCCGATGGTCAGCTTGTACTCTACCATCTGCATTCTTATCCTCATCTCCTTCTTCGGAGGCAGACCGGGGATGGTATCGTCGACGGCGGGCTCCATGGCGGTGCTGATGACGGCGCTGGTCGCGGATCACGGGCTGGAATATCTGTTCGCGGCGACCGTTCTGACGGGGATCATCCAATTCCTGATGGGCGTGTTCCGGATGGGCAAGCTGATGCGCTTCGTGCCCCAATCGGTGGTGACCGGCTTCGTCAACTCGCTCGCGATTCTGATTTTCCTGTCCCAATTGCGCTACTTCGACGGACAAGCTTGGCCGATGTACGCGATGGTGGCGGGAACCCTGGTCATTATTTATTTGCTGCCGCGATGGTTTAAGGCGATTCCGTCGCCGCTCGTCGCGATCGTCGCCATGACGATTCTTTATGCGCTGCTCCCGGGCGGGCACTTCCAGTCGGTAGGCGATCTGGCCGACATCAAGGCGTCCATTCCGCTGCCTCACTTCCCGGATCTGCCGATGACCTGGGAGACGCTGTGGACGATCCTGCCGATCTCGCTGTCGCTCGCGATCGTCGGCTATTCCGAGACGCTGCTGACCCAGACGATGATCGACAAAGAAACCGGAGAGCGGACGAGCAAGGACCGGGAGCTTCGCGGCCAAGGCATCGCGAATACGGTGACCGGCTTTATCGGCGGCATGGCGGGCTGCGCTCTCGTCGCGGAATCGGTCATCAACGTCAAGAACGGCGGCCGTACCCGGCTGTCGACGATCGTGGCGGGGGTCGTGCTGTTCGTATTGATCTTCGCGCTGGCCGATGTCGTAGCCGCCATCCCGATTGCGGGACTGGTCGGCGTCATGATGTACGTGTGCGTAGAGATCTTCGACTGGAAGTCCGTCGCGAATCTGCGGCGCGTTCCGTTAATCGATGCGATCATTATGGTGCTGACGGTCGTCATCGTCGTCTGGACGGACAATCTGGCGATCGGCGTTATCGTCGGCGTCGCGCTTCATCTCCTTACGAAGCTCGCGCAGCCGATGAGACGAACCGAGGAACTGGAAGGAT
>Ga0065721_10050028_pt1 | contig 24073 bp, 20 predicted proteins | sample Mesricmetagenome_FD_59108 | JGI IMG/M metagenome (GOLD analysis project Ga0065721, IMG submission 59108) | Mesophilic microbial community from rice straw/compost enrichment Sample: eDNA_1 v2 (version 2) | ecosystem: Engineered > Solid waste > Grass > Composting > Bioreactor | place: USA: Davis...
GATGCCCTTTGGGAACCGCCAAGAGGACGGGGTCGACCATCACGATCCGGCACTCGATCTCCTCCTCCTGAATAGGCGGGGAGGACAGGCAGAAATCGACCTCTCCCCGATGGAGAAGCGTCACCATCTCTTGCATGCTTAGCATTTGCACGTGAATTTGGACGTCGGGCCGCTTCTTCCGGAACTCCCGAAGAATAGGAGGCAGCGTGCTCGCGGTGGTCACGGCCAATTCGAGCGTCCCCTGTTCCGGGCCGGACCTATCCCTCATCTCTTGTTTGCCCTGTTCCAATTCGAACAAAGCCCTCTCCGCGCGGCTACGGAACCGGCTTCCGAGCTCGTTCAAGCGCATTTTCCTCCCCGTTCGGTCGAACAGAGAGACCCCCAGATCCTCTTCCAGGCGTTGAATCGTTTTGCTTAGGGACGATTGCGTCACGTGCAGCCTTCGCGCGGCTTCGGTCACATGCTCGGTACGGGCTACCTCGAGAAAATACTGCAGCTGAAGAAGCTCCACGGTCATCCTCCATTCATTCCTTTTGGTCAATGACATTATAACTTAAAATGCGTTGGAGTGAATAAAAGGGAGGAGGTAAGATAGCTTTATCGCAGATGAGAGGGGCTTGAGCCATGAATGCAAGAAGCAGATGGCTGATGATTGCCGTCGGACTGGGGATCCTGTTAAACCCCTTAAACTCTTCCATGATTTCCGTTGCCATAGCGAGGCTGCAGCAGGAGTTCGGCCTTGATTTTACCGACGTCTCCTGGATTATTTTTTCTTTCTACATCGCGAGCGCGATCGCCCAGCCCGTTATGGGCAAGGCCAGCGATTTATTCGGCCGCAGGAAGATCTTCCTGGCGGGGCTGGTCGTTTCCCTCGCGGCTTCTTTGCTGGCTCCGTTCTCGCCAACTTTCGGATGGCTTCTTGTATTCCGCGTTGTCCAATCGATCGGAACCAGCATGATGGTTGCCGTCGGAATGGCGATCGTCAGGATCCATATCGCGGAGAAACAAGGGACCGCTCTGTCCGTTTTGTCCATTTTTCTATCCGGGGCGGCGGCGATCGGCCCTTTCGCGGGAGGGATGCTGCTAGAGTGGGGGGACTGGCCCGCGATCTTTATCGTCAACGTTCCGTTCGTGGCGGCGAGCTTTGTCTTGGCCTGGAGGATGATTCCGAAGGACGGACAAGCGGCACCCGCCGCGAGCAAGATGTCTATTCGCCAATGGTTGCCCGCGATCGATGCGCCTGGGATCCTGCTCTTTACGATAGGACTTGTAGCCCTGCTCATCGGCTTGCTGTCCGCGGAATCGTCCGGGCATGCGTCCCTATGGAGCGCCTTTGTTGGTTTGATCGGCCTTGCGGCGCTGGCAGCCTTCGTGCGGCACGAATTACGAACGGCGTCGCCATTCATTCCGCTAAGGACGTTCGCCAAGTATCCCGCCATGACGTGGGTCAACGTTCAGTTCATTCTCATCAACTTGCTTTTTTATGCTCTCTTCTTCGGTCTTCCCTCTTATTTACAGATGGTGCGTCACGTCAGCGAGTTCCACACGGGAATTCTTATGCTGACCTTAGGCTTGAGCTCGCTCATCGCTTCTCCGATAGCGGGCAAATGGATCGATAGATCGGGCCCTAGGCCCGCCTTGATCGCGGCCGCCATCCTGATGACGCTGGGATCCGTATGGATCGTCACCTTAAACGAAACTTCGCCTGTAATCGGCGTGACTTTGGCACTCGCTGCCTTCGGTATCAGCAATGGGCTTAACGCCGTAGGAATGCAGGCGGCCCTGTTCGAGAGTTCCCCTAAAGAAATAGCCGGCGTCGCTTCCGGGCTGTTCAATACGTCGAGGTATCTGGGAACTATTTTATCCTCGTTGTTAACGGGCATCATCATGGGGGACTCGTTCAGCTTTGCGGGATTTCGGCTGCTGGGGATTGTCCTCGCGGTCATTGCGTTAGGGCTGGTCATGATGAGTCTGCGGACTTACCGATGCCAACCAACAAACGCGGCAAATTCCGGATGAGCAATATCCAAGAGGGTTTTACGATTAGCAATGTTTGAGAGGAGCCGCGATTCGCAGCTTCTTTTTTTGCCAGGCTGGCGCCGGAAGGGATCGGGGGATCGAGATTCCGATGCTGGAAGGGGACTATGCAAGCGTGCTTTTCGTGTTAAACGAGGTTGACCTAGGATAAAGTTCTCATGGGAATGGAATCCTCCTAAAATGGCATGTGCGAAGAGGCTGTCGGAGATACAGGAGGTTCAAGATGGTAGACGTTCTCACGGAAACGATCATTCGGCGTCCGCGCGATCATGTCGCTACTTATGCGGCCGACCCGGATCACGCGCCGCTGTGGTACGCCAACATCCGGTCGGCGGAGTGGCTGACGCCGAAGCCGCTGTCGACGGGCTCCCGGATCGCCTTTAAAGCAAACTTCCTCGGACGAGAGCTCGCTTACGTTTATGAAATTGCTGACTATAAGCCAGGCGAACGGTTGGTCATGAGAACGTCCGAGGGACCTTTTCCAATGGAGACGACTTACACATGGGAGACGGTCGACGGAGGCGCTACCCGCATGACGCTGCGAAACCGAGGCAACCCGAAGGGATTCTCGGCCTTGTTCGCCCCCTTCATGTCCATGATGATGCGACGAGCGAATCGCAAGGATTTGCTCGCGATCAAGACCATACTGGAGGGTGTCTAGCTGTGGAGAGCTTCCGTCTTCCGGGTTGCCTCAGCTACTAAAGAACGGCGGCCGTACCGGAAGTTCTAGGATACCTCTCTCGAATGAAATCCAAGAAGACCTCGGACACCGGAGTCGGCTGCCTGCCCTTCTTCCACACGACTCCGACCGTAAGCTCGCTTGCGGGATCGTCCACTTTAATCCAAGCCATCGGATAATTGCGGATGCCTAACGTCTTGGGGAGCAAGGAGACTCCGAAACCTGCGGATACCAATCCGGCGACCATATCCAATTCATCCGCGCGGTAAACGGTGTTCGGTTCGACACCGGATCTGGCCAGCAGTTCCTCAATCGTATAGCTTAACGCGCAAGAGGGTTTTAACCCGACATAGGCTTCCCCGCGGAGCTCTTCCAAGCGAATGCTCTTCTTGTCCGCCCAAGGATGATGGAGGGGCACAGCCAGATACAGTTCGGACTTGCCTATTAAATGCCAATGGAACGCATCGGTAACCGATTCCCAAGTCGTTATCCCGAAATCGCAGTCGTTATTGGAGATTCGCGAGGCCAACTCGTCAATCGAGCATTGATTCAGTTCGAACCGTATATCGGCGTATCGTTCGCGGAACGCACCGAGCATAGTGGGGAAGAGTTCAGCGCCGAGGATATGGGGAAAACAAAGCGATAGGATTCCCGACCATGGATTGATTTGATTCGCGATCTCTTGCTTGGCCTTCTCGATCTCCATCAAAGCGGTCTGTGCCCGCTCCAAGAAAACCTGGCCGTACCGGTTCAACGCCAGGTTGCGTCCGCGGCGTTCGAACAACTCCACGCCGAATTCTTTCTCCAGCGTCGCGATAGAACGGCTTAACGCGGGCTGCGTGACGGACAGCTCTTTGGCCGCATTCGTCATATGCTGCGACTTCGCTACCGCGATGAAATACTCGATCTGCTGCCACTCCATATCATCCGCTCTCCTCTCATAGATTACAAAATGTCATTAATTAAATGAGAATTATAAATTAGACGAATGGATAAAGCAAGGTTAGGATTACAGGGAGAACTAACTACTAGAGAGGAGACAACTGAATGGGAACTTATCGAGCGTTGACGGTAGATTGGGAAGGAGCAAGCTTGAGGTCGGATATCCGCGAATATTCCATGGACGATCTCCCTGACGGAGAGGTAACGATTCGGGTAGCTTATTCCGGCGTTAATTACAAGGATGGACTAAGCACGATACCAGAAGCCGGAATCGTCAGTCAGTACCCGCACGTTCCCGGTATCGATCTTGCCGGCACCGTGATCGCTTCGTCCGACCCGTCGTTCAAAGAAGGGGACGAGGTGCTCGTTACCGGATATGGACTCGGGGCGTCCCATCCCGGCGGGTTTAGCGAGTTCGCGCGCGTCCCCGCGGCGTGGGTCGTGCCATTGCCGTCCGGTCTGACCGCGAAGGCTGCGATGGCTATCGGAACCGCCGGATTTACGGCCGCGTTATCCGTGCACCGGATGGAGCAGAACGGCCTGACTCCGGGACAAGGTCCCGTCCTGGTGAGCGGCGCCACCGGAGGCGTCGGAAGCTGGGCCGTGTCGATGCTGGCGAAGTCGGGCTATGAGGTGACGGCAAGCACCCGCAAGAGCTCCGAGATCGATTATTTGAAGAAAGTCGGCGCGCGGGAGACGATATCGCCGTCGGAGCTGGAAGTGCCGGGGGCGAAGTCGCTTTACCGGGAGCGCTGGGCCGGAGCCGTCGATCCGGTCGGCGGCCCCTTCCTGACTCACGTCTTGAATTCGGTCCGATACGGCGGCTCCGTCGCGCTTAGCGGGTTCACGGGAGGAGCGGAGCTGGCTTCTACGGTTTACCCGTTTATCCTGCGCGGCGTAAACCTGCTCGGCATTGATTCGGTCTTATGCCCGATGGACGTTCGACGCGAGGTCTGGAACCGGATCGCCGCCGAATGGAAGCCGGAGGAAGCTCTGCTGGACTCTATCGTTCATGAGATCTCGTTGTCCGATCTTCCGGCTGCGATCGCTCAAGTGTTGCAAGGACGCATGCGCGGGCGCTCCGTCGTTGCGATGGCCTGAATGCGAGCGGGGCAGCGGCGGCGCCCCGTATCCCGAAGGTTCGGTTCTCATACCGAGAATGCCAATTGCACCTTGAGGTTGACGCTCCGCTGTCGAGATTGCGTGGTACCGAAAGCAATTCATTCCTTCATGACAAGCGTGTCGATTGCCTGCCTAGGCGATTGCCATGCTTTTCTCTTCTCTTCGCCAGCCAGCCTCTCTCAAGCCGAATTAGGCAATCCATCTGGTCGAGATAGATATAGCGTAAACGAGAAAAATTCTATGTTAGGACTATTACCAGTCGGATCGGAGCCCTCTCTTTAATGCTTCCGCAATGGCGACCACTCGTTTGGCCTGGTGTTGGACGGCTGCCCGCACCTCCTTCGCTTTCTTTTCCAACTCGTCCGTACTTACGCTGACTCCGTAGGGATTGCCTCCCGCGGCGTACAAGGATTGGTCGGTATACCCCGGGGCGACGACAACGGCTCCCCAATGGTACATGGTCGTATACAAGGAGACGACGGTCGTTTCCTGGCCCCCATGAACGTTCGAAGCCGAGGTCATCGCGCTGACGACTTTGTTGACGGTCTGTCCGCTGAACCAGATCTTCCCCATCGTATCCAGGAACATCTTCATCTGCGCGGCTATATTGCCGAAGCGGGTAGGCGTGCTGAAAATAATGGCATCTGCGGCAACGATATCGTCCGAGGTGGCGATCGGAATCTCTCGGGTGGCTTCCAGATGGGCTTTCCACTTCGGATTCGCCTCGATTAAAGCGGGGGAAGCGATCTCTTCCACTCGGAGAAGCTTGACGTCGGCGTCAGCCTGCTTCCCTCCTTCGGCTGCCCACTGCGCGAGCTGATAATTCACCCCGGTCGAGCTATAATAGACGATCGCCAGTTTGACCTTGGACATGTTCCCCACCTCTGACCTTTTATTCCATCAGTATCCCATCCCCCGCCAAGGCTTATTCCGCCATGGAAGCGGTCAGGCTGCGCGTGATAAAGAATCCAGCATTGGAGAAAATAATCCGATAATAAGGGGGGCATCCCATGGAATGTTCGAGCGAAGGCTTGTCCGAGCAATCAATCGACCTTAGAAGCCGATTCCTGGCCTTTACCGATCATGCCAGGGCCGCACTCGCTTCGCTTAACGAGGACGGAGGCGACCTGTTAGGAGAGCTTAGGCACCTCTCCAAATCCTTCGCGGATATCGCCAGAGCGGCTTCGACGTATCATTTAACGAGGCTGCTTAGTCCTTATACCGGCAAGTGCAACGAGATTTTTAAGGCGGTCCGGAATCTAAGCTCCACGCGGACGGGAGCGCTTATCGTCATCCAAAGAGAAGCTTCGGCGGAGGAAAGGATGACAGCCGGCATTCCCTTGGGCGCGGAGATAACGTCAACGCTGCTGGAATCCATCTTCAACGTGGGCAGTCCGCTTCACGACGGAGCCGTCCTCATCCGGGATGACGGCATCGTATCCGCCGCCAACGTGCTTCCCTTAACAAAGAAAGTGTATCGAACGAGGAAAATGGGAACCCGCCATCGTGCTGCGATCGGTCTATCGGAGCATACGGACGCCTTGGTATTCGTGGTATCGGAGGAGACGGGCACGCCATCGTTCGCCTTCGACGGATTCCTTTATCCTTTTTATTTCATGGATCGGGAATAGGAGGGAGAGCGCTTGGAGCTTAACGCGGTTAACGGCGACTTTGCCTCGTTGCGGGCCGAGCTTGCCAAGATGCTTACGGACATATCCGAGACGTTGAATGTCGAGCTGTCGCAATTCGAACCGGGCCATATTCGGCTCCTTAACGTGATCGGGGACATCTCCAAGAAATTCGCGGCCATGGAGTCGTTGACGTCCACGTACTACCTGGAAGGGCTGCTATCTGAGCATACGGCGAGCAACAAAGAAATCTCCCGGGCCGTTCACCGGCTGAGCTCCAAAGGTTACGCGGCGTTAATCGTAATCGAGAAGAACGATTCCGTCCTCCCCTACCTAAGCGGGGGAACGCCGATCCAGGCTCGAATCTCCAGCCAGCTCCTGGAGACGCTGTTCCATCCGGCAAGCGAATTCCATGAAGGCGCGGTTCTGATTCAAGGGGAAACCATCGTATCCGCGGACCATTCGCTCCCGCTCACGGAAGAGATCTTCTGGGATCGGATGTATGACGTCCGCGAGCTGTCCGCCGTCGGCTTGACGGAGAGGTGCGACGCGCTTGTCCTGCTAGTCTCGGATAGCGGGGCGACTTCGGTCGGGTCGGACGGGAAGCTGATTCCGGTGTCGATCTCGTCGTAAAGGAAGATGAAGCGGGAGGTTCAAGATGGTAGACGTTCTTACGGAAACGATCATTCGGCGACCGCGCGATCAAGTCTCTGCCTATGCGGCCGACCCGGATCATGCGCCGCAGTGGTACGCCAACATCCGGTCGGCGGAGTGGCGGACGCCGAAGCCGTTGACGGCGGGCTCCCGGATCGCCTTTAAAGCAAACTTCCTCGGACGAGAGCTCGCTTACGTTTATGAAATCGCTGATTATGAGCCAGGCGAACGCTTGGTCATGAGAACGTCCGAGGGACCTTTTCCAATGGAGACGACGTACACATGGGAGACGGTCGACGGAGGCGCTACCCGCATGACGCTGCGAAACCGAGGCAACCCGAAGGGGTTCTCGGCCTTTTTCGCCCCCTTCATGTCCATGATGATGCGGCGCGCGAATCGCAAGGATTTGCTCGCGATCAAGAGCATACTGGAGGCGTCTAGCAGTGGGTGACCTTCCGTTTGCCAGGTTGCCTCAGCCTCTAAAGAACGATAAAAGCAATGTCAAAGCGGCAGCCGGCCAAGAGGCGCGGCTGCCGTTTTCAAGGGTTGAAGAACGAAGAGAGTCTTTTGTAAGCTTAGGCTCGAGCTATTGCAATAGAGATCTGGTCGATATCCGGCGCATAGGCCGTGGAATTTGAGAATCGAATCGTGTTATTTCCGGCATTTAATTGTACATCAACAACTGTCGTGTAGAAGGTCGTCCAGCTCAGCGTATTCCGGAAATAGTGCCGCTGCGCCGTTCCTCCGTTAACGCTGATGTCGGCGAAACGGTTCACGATATTATTGTTATAGGCATGAGTCCCTACGACTTCGGCGTTGGCGTACGCAACGACCATGCGGTAAAGTCCGGCTGTCGGCACGTTGATGGAATTGAACTGGAGGTAATTGACTGTTCCTCCGCCGATCCAGCCGACGACGCTGCCGCCTGCCGCACTCGCATTGCTGGAGATGGCGGCAGTTCCACTGCGCGTATTGCCCGACGCTTCTGCTTGGTAAGTCGTCATCGTGCCCGAAGCCGGAAGGACGTCGATGTAGTCGATGTTGACGGCATCCGATTCGTCGTTCGTATAGGCCTTCAAGCTAATCCGGTTAATGCCCGCGGTCAGGAAGACACGGATCGTCGAATCGTTCCAGGTATCCCAACTGGCTGTTACCGGAAGAGAGAGGTCCGTCAGAGTACTGCCGTTCAGATCCATGCGAAGGGAACGAGTAGAGGGGGCGCTGCCGAACGGTCCGGCCGCATAACGAACCGTGACGTCATAATAGCCGTTCGAAGCGGCGTTCACGACGAAGTTCGTGCTCGCGTTGTTCGTTCCGCCGTAGCCCTCGACAAACGAAGTGCCGGAGTAGCCGCCCGTGGAGCCGTACGTAATGGAGGCCGTGCCCGATATATCGGCGTATTCCGCTTGGTAGCGGGTGCTGCTGCCTACTGTGGACAAGTCTTTGTCCGGCGTAACGATCAGTTGATAAGCCGACAGTGCCTTCATTCCGTTCACGGGCACGATGATTTGCCCGTTCACGATCGAATAGTCTCCCTCTTGCACGACATACGGAACGCCTGCAGGGTTGGTGCCCGTATTGTCCGTCCCCCATACCGTAACGTGGACGGCGCTGCCGAAGTAAGATGCGGAGCCGAAGCCCTTAATGACTACATCGGTGCCGAAAACGTCCGAGCTGTTAACCGATCCGCCCAGAATAACGCGTGCTTGCTTCTTCGAGCTGTCGAGCGCAGCGACGCCCTGAAGGGAACCGTTCTGCGCAGGCGGCGTTACCTGCACCGTGTTGCCGGTCATGTCGCCGTACCACTTGTAAAGCCACCAGGCGCCGGTTGGGCGATTGTTCTGCGTGACAAGGTCGTTCAACCCGCCGGCCGTCGTCCAATAGGCGATATTGCCGCCTACTTTGCTGTTCTCGAACTTGGAGATAAATTGAACAAGATTGCCCGGGACGCCGATATCGGTCGACGCTCTTCCATATTCATTAATGATGATAGGTCGTGGGGTTATTCCAAGGCTTGTTTCGATGCCTCGGTAATGGTTGTAGTGCGTATTCCAGTCCGTGAAGAAGGAGTTATCCAACTCGTGCCATAGCATGATATCGGGGAGAACATTATTATTCTTGGCGAAGGTCATGAACTGGCTGTATACGTCGGCATGATAGTAGGCATAAGCGGGACCCGCGATCTTGGCAGCGGGATAGATCGATCGTATGCGTTGATAGACCGTCTTCCAGTCGTTAAAGAAATTCTGAAGCTTATCGGTCGAATTGTACCAAATCCAGTTCGGCTCGTTGAAGGGGATAAAGGCGTAAATACTCTTATTAGGATCGGCAAGCACCTTGTTCACGATCGTATCGACTTTCGTCAGGTAGTCGGCGAGACCGTTATTCTCATAAGGCCAGTTCTGATAAATGTCTTGCATCTCGATCAGAATCTGGCTTCCGCCGGCTCGGATAAATTGGGGAGCGACGACCAAAGCATCGCCGTTCGGATGCTGCAGGCCGTCCGGCGCTTTCTGGGAGATCGATTGAGGCTTGAGCGGGATAAGCATATTGTCGCTCGGAATGCCGGGATCGCTGAGGCCGTACAGGAAGCCGGAAGCTCCATGCTGGATGGCGCCTGTATTCACGGATAGATCGACAAGGAATTGCGGGTTTGCGGCATGTCCAGTCTCCGCGGGCAGCATGCCGAGAACTAGGGTGGCACCAAGGAACGCCGACATCCATTTGGATCTCTTCATCATTTACCTTCCTCCATTTTGTAGAAATGAACTCTATTTGAAAGCACTTTCATTTTTAGCTTAACGACGGAGGAAACGGATGGAAATGAAAGAATTTGACAACCTGCGTTTCTTTTTTTACCCATTCGGTTCCTCGGGTAGCCAAGCTTAAACGAAAGGGACTATCATAGAGACGAAGGATGACAGAGGCCATGGAGGTTCTTCACTTGTACCGTAAATTCAAATTCGTGAGCATTAAGAACAAGATGGCGGTACTCTTCATCATTTCGATCTTGATCCCTATCCTTATCCTGTTCATCAATTCATATATATCCTCGCAGCAAATGCTTGAGAGCAAATATACCGATCTATTGGAAGATATCACAAAGCAATCGAATATCCGCATCGAGGAATTCCTGGACGATACCGAACAAATCTCCCTCATCTCCAGTTATGGAATCAACAGCTATGTGTCCGCCGTCTCCCAGGAGAATTATCCGGTGCAAAATTACTTGAGGAATGCCTCACAGAGCAACGAGAATCAAGCGACGCAGCTGCTGATGAACTACATCACGATGAAGGAGCGGGTATTCTCGGTTTATATCTATAATCTGAACGGCGGTAAGGATCTGCTCATCAGCACGGACAAACCGGTGGATTACACGTATCACCCTCGCAACGAGAGCTGGTTCCGCGATTTTCTGGCTTCCGAAGACATTACTAGGGATCTGCCTACCCGGATCGATCTGCAGACGAAGCAAGAGAACAATTGGGCGATCTATCACTTGCGGAAAATATTCGATCTCGAGAACGGCAAGCTGCTCGGACTCATGGTGATCAGCATCGATATCGACTTCATCAACAAGGTGAACAAACGCCTGCAGGAGAGCAGCCGTTCCGCCTTCACGATCGTCGACGAGAACGAAAGAGTCATCTTCAACAGCAACTATTCTCGAATCAATCACCCCTTCAGCGAATTTTTCCCCCTGAAGGCGAAGATCGATAAAGACACGGCCAGAGAGGTCGTGAAGTCCGGAGGCAAGAGCTATATTCTTATTCATTCGGCGTTCGAAGCCCATAACTGGACGACGTATATTTACATGCCCGTGGAAGAGCTCGCCGTCGAGGGCAACATCCTTATGCGTAATCTATGGATGATAGTCGCTGCGCTTGTGCTGTTCGCCATTATCAGCTCGTTCTACTTATCCAACCTGATCACAAGGCCGATCAAACGGCTGATGAAGAATATGACGCTCGTCGAGCAAGGGAAGTTCGACAATCTGCCGGCCGTCAAGTCCAACGACGAGATTGGACTTCTTGCGAAGCGGTTCGAACAGATGTCGTCCGAGCTGAAGCAGCTTGTCGAACGGATTTATCACGAGCAGGAGGAGAAGGCGGAGGCGGAGATCCGGGCGCTTCAAGCGCAGATCAATCCTCATTTTCTATACAACACGTTGAATTCGGTGAAGTGGATCGCGTCCATGCAGAGAGCGGACAAGATCGTCGAGATGACGGAAGCGCTTATCTCCATCCTGCGTTATTCCTCGAAGGTCGAGAACCGGATGGTGCCGATTCGCGAAGAGATCGATAACATCGCTCACTATCTCACGATTCAGAAGGTACGATACTTCAATCGTATAGCGTTAAGTTATCGGCTGGATGAACGATTGCTCGATTACGAAATTCTTAAGCTAAGTATCCAACCGCTTGTGGAAAATGCGATTTTCCACGGGATTGCGGACCAGGAGGACGGTACTTTAACGATAGAGGTGACCGCTTGCGGGGAGAATGACATCGCGATCCGGGTACGGGACAACGGAGCGGGGATGGAAGAAGAAGCTTCAGCTGCTTTAAGGCAAAGACTGAAGGATACGGACGGTCACTCCGGCAGCATCGGCGTCTTCAACGTGCACAACCGTATACGAAGAGTGTTCGGCGAGAGATACGGGATTGATTTCGCCAGCAAGAAGGGGAAGGGAACGACATTCACGATAACGATTCCCAGAACCAAGAAAGGGGAGATCGAGCAATGAATAAGGTGCTCATTGTCGATGACGAGCTGCTTATGCGAATCGGATTGAAATCGATGATCGATTGGGAGGAGCAGGGCTTCCGGATTGTCGGGGAAGCGGCGAACGGCAAGGAAGCGCTGGAGCTTGCGGAGATTCATAAGCCGGATCTCATTATAACGGATATCAAGATGCCCGTCATGGACGGGCTCGACCTTATTAGGTCGAATTCTCGCAAGCACGAGGGCTGCCAATACGTCATCCTCAGCTGTCTGGATGAATTTCAATATGCGCAAGAAGCGGTTAGACTCGGAGCCGCGGATTATTTGATCAAGAGCGACATCAGGCCGCAGCAGCTCAAAGACGCGCTCGGCAACATCCGGAGGCGCATTGCCAAGGATTCCGCGCATGAAGAAGCCGCGGTCCTTAAAGAGCAGGTGAGGGAGGGCATCGGCTATCTGAAAGAGACCCTGTTCAAGGAGCTGATCAGCGGCTTCCGCGAAGAAGAGGAGATCGTGGAGAGAATCGAGGCTTTGAAAATTGCTCTTGTCCAAGGGCCGATGATTCTGGCGAAGCTGAGGGTGGACCGTTTCGAACAGATCCGCAGGAAGTATGTAGAGCAAGACGAGAAGCTGCTGAGGTATTCCGTCGTCAACATCATGGAGGAGATCGTTTCTCGGCGAAGAGGCCGCGAGATTATCGTGGAGAATTCCGCCGAATATTTGCTCGTCCTGAATGCGGATGCAGAAGTCATGCATGAAGAGGATGTCGATTCGTACAATCGATTGTTTGCCAAGATTCAGGCTTCGTTCAAGGATTTTCTCAACATTACGGTCGCGATTGGAGTAAGCAGGGTCTCCCCCGGCTTCGGAGGCCTTAAGAAGGCGTATCGGGAAGCCGATGCGGCAGTGAAGAGCTTATACTTCGAGGGACGAAGCCGAATTGCGTACTACGATAGAATCCCGAAGAAGATCCGAGAGGTGGAAATCTATTCGATCTCTCAAGAGGACGAGAAGAAGTTCCGTCTGGAAGTGGAATGTTCCGGAGACGGGGCGGTCCCATTCATCGATTCCGTAAGACAAGGGCTGCGGCAGGGAGACTATTCGGAGCAAGCGGCTCGCAAAGCTTATATCTCCATCTTGTCGTTGATCTCCTCCTGTTACCCCAGTCTGCCGGTCATGGAAGGAGAAGGGCGCACCGTTTATGAGCAGCTTCTTCAAGAGGAGACATTGGACGAAATGCACGAGCTTGTCCTTCGTTTCTTGGAAGCATGCGCAAGACTTAACCAGAGCCGATCCGAGCGCCCTCAGAGTTATGCGGAACAAGCGAGATCCATCATGCTGTCGCAGTACGCGGAGGATATCTCGCTGCAATCCGTTGCGGACCAGATCAACGTGAATTCCTCGTATCTAAGCCGGATATTTAAGCAAGAGACGGGCGAGAACTTCGTTAATTTTCTTACCCGGATTAGAATGGAGAGGGCTCAGTCGCTTCTGAAGGACAAGAACATTAGAATCTACGAAGTAGCGAATCGGGTGGGCTATCCGAACACGACTTATTTCAGCAAGTTATTCAAGAAAACGACAGGGCAAAGTCCGGAAGATTATCGAGGATGAGACTGGAAGAATCGGCATGGTAAAAAAATGAACGGCAAAAGTCAAAGAAGTGCATAGGGAGCTATGCGCTTTTTTTGTTTCGGAGCGAAGCAGTAAAGAAAGGAAATACGACGGTAAAGAAGCTTGATTTAGCTCCCGCGGGGGATCGGCTAACATGAATCGTGTACCAAGGTTGTTAATCAACTATCGATTTAGGGGGTTCTCTCGGTGAAAAAAAGTTTATCCGTAGCACTAACTCTTGGACTAGCGGCGTCCGCTCTTGCGGCATGCGGCAGCAACAACAATAATTCCGGCTCTTCCGCCAGTCCGTCGGCTACGCCGTCCGCATCGCCATCCGCGTCGTCGTCCGCTCCCGCAAGCCAAGCGGCAAGCGGAGAGAAGGTTACGCTGACCTACGCAATCTGGGATTCCAACCAGGAGAAAGGGCTTCGCACGATCGCGGACGAGTTCGAAGCCGCTAATCCGAACATCAAGATCAACATCGAAGTAACGGGCTGGGCCGATTACTGGACGATGCTTGAAGCGGGAGCGACCGGAGGCTCGCTGCCGGATGTCTTCTGGATGCACTCCAACGAGATTTATCGTTACGCGTCTAACGGAATGTTGCTCGACTTGAATGACCGAATCGCGAGCAGCCAAGCGGTCAAGCTGGAGAACTTCCCGGAAGGCTTGAATCAAATCTACAACTTCCAAGGCAAGCAATACGCGGTTCCGAAAGACTTCGACACGATCGGATTATGGTACAACAAGACGATGTTCGACGCGGCAGGCTTGAAGCATCCGGACGAATCCTGGACGTGGGACGATCTGTACAGCGCGGCGAAGGCGCTGACGAAGGACGGCGTCTACGGCTTCCTCGCTCCGTTGCACAATCAAGAAGGCTATTATAACTTCGTCTATCAGAACGGCGGCACGATCATCACGGACGACAAGAAATCGGGCTATGACGATCCGAAGACGATCGAAGCGCTTGAATTCTATGTCAACTTCGTCAAAGAAGGCCTCTCTCCCGCCGTATTCGACGACGCCGAACGCGCCGAGCTGATCCAGAACGGCAAGGTGGCGATGGGCTATTTCGGTTCATGGAACCTATCCGGCTTCACCGCGAACGAATTCATGGCGAAGAACTTCGACGTCGCTGTCCTGCCTAAGAAGGAGAAGCAAGCTTCGATCTACAACGGATTGGGCAATGCCATCGCCTTCAACACCAAGCACCCGGATGAAGCTTGGAAATTCGTCGAGTACCTAAGCTCCAAGGAGGGCCAAGATCGTCAAGCCGAGCTTGGCGTCGCCATCTCGGCCTACAATGGCGCGGCGGATCTATGGGTATCCTCGAATAAGACGTTCAATATCAAAGCGTTCGTCGATATGGTCGACTACGGCGTTATCCGTCCTTACTCGAACACGACGGCCGTATGGGAAGACAAGGCCTATGAAGCTCTTGGACCGGCGTTCACGGGCAAAGCTACAGTTGAAGAAGCGGCCAAGAACGCGGCTAAGATCATGAACGAAAGCCTGGCTCAAGAGAAGTAATACGAATGGGCGGGAAATAAGAAGCCACACCTCATTGCGGCAGCCTTCCGGTTGCCGCAATTTGATAGGAGAGGGAACCAATGAACAAACAGATAGCCAGAAGAATCTCCAAGCAAACATGGGGTGAATGGTCCTGGGGCTGGTTCTTGATCGCGCCGACGATCATCGGACTTGTCGTGTTAAACATCATCCCTATCATTCAGACTGCTTATTTAAGTCTCTTCAAGAGCGGGGATTTCGGCCGCGGCAATATCTATGTCGGCCTAGACAACTACCGCAAGATGTTCTCCGACGTTCAGGTCTGGCATTCGGTCGGCAACACGCTGCTTTATGCCCTGCTTGTCGTTCCGACCAGCATCGCTATCTCACTGATTGTAGCTGTCTTCCTCAACGGGAAAATCCGCGGGAAGTCGATTTATCGCACGATCTACTTCATCCCGATGATTGCAGCGCCGGCTGCGGTGACGATGGTGTGGAGATGGTTGTACAACGAGCATTTCGGGTTGATCAATTACCTTTTATCCCGAATCGGCGCGGACGCCGTCGATTGGGTAGGAAATCCGAAGCTTTCCTTGATCTCGATCGCGATCATCGGAATCTGGAGCGTCATCGGCTACAACATGGTTCTGCTTCTGGCGGGGCTGCAGGAGATTCCCAAAGACTTCTATGAAGCCTCCGACATCGACGGAGCCAGCCGGTTCCGGCAGTTCTTTGTCATTACGCTTCCGCTGTTGTCGCCGACGTTGTTCTTCGTTGTGGTAACTTCGATTATTCAGGCCATGCAAGTGTTCGACGTGATCTACATGATGATCGACGTGACGAGCCCGGCCTATGAACATACCGTTTCTCTCGTGTATCTCTTCTATAACAATTCCTTCAAGTATTCGAACAAAGGATACGGATCCGCGATCGTCATTCTGCTGCTCGCCATCATCCTGATCATTACCTTCATCCAGATGAGGGCGCAGAAGAAATGGGTCAACTACATGTAAGGAGGTCGAATCCTATGGTCAGGACGAATCGAATGCCCCGATACTTTGTTCATCTTCTGCTCGTTGTCGGCGCTATTCTCATGATAATGCCTTTTGTCTGGATGCTGCTCACTTCGTTCAAGTCCGTCACGGAATCTACTTCCATGAATCCGTTCGTCTTCTTCCCATCGGTGTGGAAGTGGGAGAACTATTCGGAGGTGCTGCGGCAGAACAACTTCCCACGGCTTTATTGGAACACGTTCGCCATGGTCGCGCTGCGAGTCGTCTGCTCCATCGTGTTTAGCGCGATGGCTGCTTATGCGTTCGCCCGCCTGAAGTTCCCCGGCCGCAACTTCTTCTTCGGGCTCGTCCTCTTCCAGATGATGGTCCCTACCCAGATCTTCATCATCCCGCAATACCTGATGGTCGACTCGCTCGGCATGCGCAATACGATCTTCGCGCTGCTGTTCCCGGGACTCGTGAGCGCATTCGGCACCTTCCTGCTTCGCCAGTTCTTCATGGGATTGCCGAAGGAGCTGGAGGAAGCGGCGAAACTGGACGGCTGCAACATCGGACAGACGTTCGTCCGAATCATGCTTCCTCTCGTGCGTTCGGGGATGGTCGCGCTGGGGATTTTTACCGCGTTGTTCGCCTTTAAGGACCTGATGTGGCCGATGATCGTCAACACGAATTCGAACGCGGCAACCCTGTCATCCGCGCTTGCGAAGATCCAGGGAGCCTATTCGGTCGATTATCCGGAGCTGATGGCGGCCTCCGTGCTCGCGATCGTTCCTATGCTGATCCTGTATGTGATCTTCCAGAAGCAATTTATCGAAGGGGTCGCGACTTCCGGCGGCAAGCTGTAGGGAGTCGACGAATCCGTCTTAACAGGAGGAGAAAATGTCCATTCTCTATTGCGAGTCTTCCCGAGAGTTCCACCTATTCAACGACAGCATCAGTTACATCGTCAAGATTCTTCGCAACGGGCAGCTCGGCAATCTCTACTTCGGCAAGAAGCTGAAGCACCGGGAATCGTTCGGCCATCTCCTTCAGGGAGAGCTTCGGTCGCTTGCCGCTTACGTGTTCGAGAACGATTACGAGCTGTCCCTTCAGCATACGAAGCAGGAATACCCTTCCTACGGGACGACGGACTTCCGGTATCCGGCATTCGAGATTAAACAGGAGAACGGAAGTCGGATTACCCAGTTCGAATATCGCTCCCATGCTATTTTCCAAGGGAAAAAGAAGCTGGCGGGTCTGCCGGCGACCTACGTGGAGGAACCTGAGGAAGCGGAAACGCTCGAGATCGCGCTTTATGATGCCTTGATCGATGCGGAGCTTATTCTTAGCTATACGATCTTCAGGGATGGACCGGTTCTCGCGCGGCATGCCCGATTCGTCAATCGAGGAAGCCGGCCACTCGTGTTGACTCGCGCGCTTAGCCTCTGCGTCGATCTTCCGGACGACGACTACGAGATGGTGAACCTCGCCGGAGCCTGGAGCCGGGAACGGCATGTCGTCGCCGGCAAGCTGAAGCATGGAGTGCAAGGGATCTATAGCCTTCGCGGGGCAAGCAGCGCGGAGCATAATCCTTTCCTTGCGCTGAAGCGTCCGAATACGGATGAGAATTCGGGAGAGGCCTTAGGCTTCAGCTTCGTTTACAGCGGCAACTTCCTAGCACAGGCGGAAGTGGATACCCATCATTCGACGCGGCTGTTAATGGGGATTCATCCTGACGGTTTCGAGTGGCCGCTCGCGCCGGGGATGGATTTTCAGACTCCGGAAGCCGTTATCGTTTACTCGGACTCCGGCCTGAACGGAATGAGCCAAACTTTCCATCGCTTATACCGAACAAGATTAGCGCGAGGTCTCTGGAGGGATCGGGTACGGCCGATCCTTATCAATAATTGGGAAGCGACCTCATTCGATTTCGACGAAGCGAAGATTCTGGGCATTGCCCGTACGGCGAAGGAGCTTGGAATCGAGCTGTTCGTTCTCGATGACGGATGGTTCGGAGCCCGCGACAACGATCGAGCGGGGCTCGGCGACTGGAGCGTGAATCGGAAGAAACTTCCGAACGGCATTCAAGGGCTCGCAAGCCAGATCGAAGCGATGGGAATGAAGTTCGGTCTTTGGTTCGAGCCGGAGATGGCGAATAAGGACAGCGACTTGTATAGGGCCCATCCGGACTGGATTATCCAAACGCCGGGTCGCGCGGCTTCGCCTTCCCGCAATCAGCATGTTCTGGATTTCTCCCGCCGGGAAGTCGTGGACGAGATTTATCGCCGGATGTCAGCAGTGCTTAGGGAAGCGTCAATCAGCTACGTGAAGTGGGACATGAACCGGTATATAACGGAGTGCTATTCGGCGACGGCGCCTTCTTCCGAGCAGGGGATGGTCTTCCATAAATACATCCTCGGAGTGTATGATTTATACGAACGCTTAACGACGGAATTCCCGCCTATCTTATTCGAATCGTGCTCGAGCGGAGGAGCGCGCTTCGATCCCGGCATTCTTTATTACGCTCCTCAGACGTGGACCAGCGACGATACGGATGCCGTCGAACGCTTGAAGATTCAATACGGCACTTCCTTCGTCTATCCGCTGAGCAGCATGGGAGCCCATGTGTCCGAGGTGCCTAATCAGCAACTGGGTCGGGTTACCCCTCTAGAAACCAGAGCGAATGTCGCTTATTTCGGCGCGTTCGGCTATGAGCTTGATTTGAACCACCTCACCGACGAGGAGAGGGAGGTCGTCCGCAAGCAGGTCGCTTTCGCCAAGCGGCATAGGGAGCTTATCCAGAAAGGGATCTTCTATCGATTGCTCAGTCCGTTTAAGGACCAGGCGACCGGTTGGATCGTTGTCTCCGAGGACCGAACCGAGGCGCTCGTCGGTTATTATCAAGTTCTGAACGGCGTCAACGAAGGCTGGAAGCGGCTGAAGCTGGCCGGTCTCGCCGCAGAATTCGATTATCGCATCAACGACGATTCCGAACGAGTTCACTATGGCGATGAATTAATGAACGCGGGAATCGTCATTCGCAAGGGAGAACTGTGCGGCGGCGGGGGCGACTTTGCTTCTGGTCTCTATTATTTAAAGAAACAGTAACGGGAATCGGGCAAAGAAGGATGGCCAAAGGAGTCTTCGCATCATGAACGCAAAAAGCTGGGGACGGCTTGCAAGTATCGCGCTTATCGCGCTGAATTTGTCTGCATGCAGCAATACGGGCGGCAATGCGGATACTTCGATGATCGGCGGAACCGAGAACGGGGAGACGTCGGATAAGCAGGTTACTCTGCGTTATTCGAGCTATCTGCTGGATACGGCTCAAGCGGGCAAAGTCTATTACGACGCGATCAAGCAGTTCGAGGAACAGAATCCGACGATCAAGATCGAGGCCGACTTTATCCAGAACAACAACTATACGGCCGGGATCAAGATCCGATTGCTCGGCGGCGAACAGATGGACGTGTTCGATACTTGGTCTCCCAGCCTGTTTGAGGAGTTCAGGGCGCTCCGCGGCGACATGTATCTGGATCTTACGGACTCCGAGTTCTTGGACGATTTCTTTCCCAATTCCTTAAAGCCCGTAACGATAAACGGCAAGGTATATGGCGCTCCCGAAGTCATGCATAGCGACGGGCTGCTTTATAACAAGACGTTATTCGATAAGCTCGGCCTTGAGGTGCCGCAGACTTGGGACGAGTTCCTACTCGTCTGTGAGAAGCTCAAGCAAGCGGGAGTAATCCCGATTGCCATGGACTCGGAGTGGTCGACCGCCCAATTCTTCTGGGGATCCATCATGTCCAATAACGGAGCGGACGAGGAATGGACGCGGAAGCTGGAAGAGGGAGAAGTCCGCATCGCGGACCCGATCTTCGTCGAGGCCATTAAGATGCATAAGGACATCATCGACAGAGGGTTCGTTCCACCCGATTGGCAGAACCTTAAGCATGAACAATCGAAGGACCTGATCGGTCAAGGCGAGGCGGCGATGATCATAACGGGGACGTGGGACATTCCAAGTATCCAAGAGCGCAATCCTGGCAATGACATCCGCTTTATGATGGTTCCGGGACGGGAGAAGACGGTCCCTAACATAAATGTAGGCACTTATCGCGTCATTAGTTCCAAGACGAAACACCCCGAGGAGGCGAAGAAATTCGTCGCCTTTATGACCGGTAGAGCCACTCAGGAGAAGCTGGCCGCAGGCGCTTCGGCCGTTCCCTCCGTTGTGTCTGCGCACATAGACAACCCGGTAGCGGCCGAGATCGCGAACGCCGTGACCCGAGAGGACGCCGCCCTCTATTGGCCGCATACGGTTTCGACCGAAACGCTTCAGACGCAGATCCAAGAAGCGGTCAATCGCTACTTGGCCGGACAGAGCCTGGAGGCTGCTCTGAAGGAGATTCAGCTTGTTATCGACGAGGCGGCCGAGAAACGTCGGTTGGCTAATGAGTGATTAAGTATATCGAAAAGATTCAAACTTGCGAGTAAATGACCGCTGCCTATCCGGTGTCGATCTCGTCGTAAGGGAAGATGAAGATCATTTTGATCGGATCGAAGCCTTAATCAAGTCGGCGATTTGTTTCGGATGAGTGATCGGAGCCAAGTGACCTGCGTTGATTTCTAAGCTATGCCAACCTTGTGCGGCTGCGTTGGAAGCCGTTTGATGGAACATGGGGAATTCCGTGCAACAAATATAAGTACGGGACACTTGCGCTTGTTTATCCATGGAATAGTTGAGCTTCTCCATATGAGTGGCAAGCGGCATTCGGGTTAGGTAAGGAGCGATGGCTGCAGAGATTGCGGGATCGTTCAGTCCGAATGTCTCCAGGGGCGGCGGCTCAACCAATGAGGGGTCCGAGGACAAGAAGTGCCGCATGAGGGAGTACACATCCGGATAACGGTCTACGACAGACTCGCCGGGTTCGGTAATAAACCCGTCTACGATAACGATATCGCAACGGACCCGATCGAACAAACGGTCGGCGGCGCCCGCGGCAACCATTGCGCCATAGCTGTGACCGACCAGCACAACGTTCTTCCTGTCTTCGAACAAGACGAGATTTACGATATCCTCGATATGCGCGGATAAATTAATGTCCCCGGTCAGCAGATGGCTGCGGTCGCCGAGCCCGGTTAAAGTAGGGGTTAATACACGATACCCTTCGGCGGTCAATCGACTGGCGACACCTCTCCAACTCCATCCTCCTAGCCAAGAACCATGAATGAGAACAACCGTTGGTTTCTTTGATTTCTCCGCATCTTCAAACAAAGTACGTTCACTCCTCGGTTATCATTCACTATAAGTGTACTCGAACACTATATGTGAATATTTTTAACATCATTATATAAGCCTATATCAAATTTGCAACCATTTTCAGCGTGGGTGTCAACTTAATTTACAAGAGCGGGAGGCCGGAATCTATCGCGATGGCCATAAACAATGCCAATGTCCCTTCCTTGCGCAGGAATATCAAATCCATTACTATTTAGACAACCTCAACAATTAAATGGGTTAGAACAATACTGCCGAGCAGGGTGAATGTATGAATGAGATGGAAGCTCCAACTCGATCAAGCTCCTCCTCTCAGGGAATCCAATCCCTAGAGATCGCGTTTTCCATACTGAAATGTTTTAAAGAGGCGAAAGCTCCTTTGTCCGTATCGGAGCTGTCCAAACGTTTGGAGATGCCGAAGAATAAAATTCACAAGTATCTCGTTAGTTTTATAAGAGTCGGCGCTCTTATTCAGAATAAAAAAGACTCGACTTACGCGATGGGGCCTGCGTTAATCGAGTTGGGCCTGGTCGCGCTCCAACAATACGATGTTGCCAAGATCGCTAAACCTCATATTCGCGAATTCAGCAAACGGATCAATCACTCTGTCGCGCTTGCGATCTGGAGCGAAGAAGGCCCGATGATTGCCGAATACGAACGGAGCGATAAGCCGATACAGGTCGAAATTCAAGCCGGATACCGTTTTCCCTTGTTAATGACGGCTCTTGGCAAGTGCTTTGCCGCCTTTCTCCCTTCCACGCAGGTTCGGCCGTTAATCCAACGGGAGATCGACAACTATCAACTCGATGAGCAAACGGTAAATCAGGAATTGCAAACGATTCGCGAGGAGCGGGTGTCCTTCCGGAATACGCCGTTTGCGGGTATACCGGGGAGCATGTCGGTAGCAAGCCCGATTTTCGACTATACGGGCAACATGGTCGCCGCTCTTTGCCTCATCGGATTTGCAGGCGAGATCGATATTAGTCCAACATCCGAAGATGTGCTCAAGCTCAAGGAGAAAGCCTCTCAGATAACCAAACAACTGACATAGGGAATAGACACTGCGGTCATGTCGACCGGCGGTGTCTTTTTTTTATGTAAGTTTTCCTTGCATGAAATACCAAGTTAAATTATACTGAGCTCAAATCACATATGGTGTATAGTGTTCACTAATAGTGAATAAATAAAACGGAATAGGAGTTGTTGGAAAATGAATCAAACCTTCAAAGCCGCTGCCGTTCAAGCTGCCGCCGTCTATCTGGATCTGGAGGCCACGATCGACAAAACATGCGGACTCGTGGACGAGGCCGCGGCTAACGGCGCTAAGGTTATTGCATTTCCGGAAGCGTTTGTACCGGGGTACCCTTGGTGGATATGGCTTGGCAATGCCGATTATGGAATGAAGTACTACATCAGGCTATACGAGAACTCCGTAGAAATTCCGAGTCCATCCATTCGGAAGCTATCCGAAGCCGCCAAGAGAAACAAGGTTTACTTCTGCGTATCCGTTACCGAGAAGGACCGCGGCTCTTTATATCTGACGCAGCTATGGTTTAACCCTGCCGGCGACTTGATAGGCAAACACCGGAAACTAAAAGCCACGAATGCGGAGAAGGTAATCTGGGGCGATGGCGATGGAAGCATGATGCCGGTGTTCGAGACGGAATACGGCAATCTCGGGGGATTGCAGTGCTGGGAGCATTTGATCCCGCTGAACATCTCGGCAATGGCTTCGATGAACGAGCAGGTGCATGTCGCTTCCTGGCCAACGGGACTACCCTATGACGGCCATTTGTTCAGCATCGACGTATGCGAGATTGCAACGAAGTACTATGCGATCTCCAATCAAACCTTTTGTTTGTTGGCTTCGCAGATTTGGACTGCAGAGATGAGGGATATGCTCGGGGAAACCGAGTATCAACGAAACTATATGAAGATCGGTTACGGCTTCGCCCGAATCATAGCTCCGAACGGTCAGGTGATCAGCAATACGCTAGAGCATGACGAGGAGGGGATCGTGTACGCGGACATCGATCTCAAACAAATCATACCCGGTAAATTCCTGATCGATCATGCGGGACATTATTCCACTCCCGGCTTCTTAAGTCTAACCTTTGACAAATCCGTTCATGAACCCGTAAAAGTGATAGGCGAATCGAAGCCGAACGTTATCGGTTACGAAGCTATTCATAATAGCTAACGTCAGTTCTCGAGAGGAATTATTAACCCATGAATAGCAGCCTTGAACGGAAAATAACCGAACTCGCCTGGAGAGACCCCTTGTTTGCGGAAATGATCGAAACGGATCCGCATCGAGCGCTGGCGCAAATCGGGGTTGAAGTGCCGGATGGCGTTAAGCTCGACATTCGGCGTCAAAGGAGAGATACGCTTTATTACGTGATTCCGCCTTTATCCGAAGAGCAGGACAAAGCCGAAACGGTCATTAACCAAATGGATTTATGGCAGAGCGCCGAACTGTTCGTTTGGATTATGCCACAGAAGCTGAAGGTGCAGCTCTTGGCGATGCGACAAAGCTACAGGAGGAATAATCCTTAATGGATCAACACGATCTCTTTACCGCCCATTACCGATTGCTGCAACGCGACCGGGCTGCCCGCCAACGGTTAATTACCGATCCCAGAGCAGGGTTGAATGAGTATTATGGGCCAGACACGGTACCGGAAGGGGAGTTCCGAATTGAAGTCGTCTCTCAGGAACCGGATACGATAACGATCCTCCTCCCATCGCCCATAGATCAAGATACGAGCGATGAGGCATTGGATGCTTCCTGCCGCCGCATCTATGACATCTTGTTTACGGACGGCGTAGGAGGGTATTTGATCCCGGACGATTCCTTAACCTGGGTTCTTCGGGATATGCGCTC
>Ga0065721_10050027_pt1 | contig 24068 bp, 19 predicted proteins | sample Mesricmetagenome_FD_59108 | JGI IMG/M metagenome (GOLD analysis project Ga0065721, IMG submission 59108) | Mesophilic microbial community from rice straw/compost enrichment Sample: eDNA_1 v2 (version 2) | ecosystem: Engineered > Solid waste > Grass > Composting > Bioreactor | place: USA: Davis...
GACGGCCACGGCCGGCGGCGGCCACATCGAACACCTCGCCGCCGCCCGCACCTTCGCCTTCGAGTCCGAAGTCGAGATGATGAGAAAGGCTGGCCTTGCCGCGGGAGGTTCCCTTCAGAACGCCCTCGTCATCGGCGACCGCGGGCCGATCAATCCGGGCGGCTACCGTTTCCCGGACGAGCCCGCCCGACACAAGGCTCTCGACCTCCTCGGCGACCTTATGCTCGCAGGAACCGTGATAAAGGGCAGGATCGAGGCCTTCCGTCCGGGGCACGCAGGAAACAGGGCTTTCCTGTCCGCCTTGCTGGAATCCGCGGCGCTCGGCGAGGCGTGCGAGGACTTCGCCGCGGCCTGAGCCGTTAATTCCGCATCCCCAGGAACATCTGGCCGTGCACGAACTTCCGGACGCTCTCGGCGTAGAGGTACTCCGGTCCGAGATCGCGCTCCAGCCGTACCTTGTCGGCCCACGTCGACAGCATGATCAGCTGTTCCGTCGTCAGCTTGTAGCCCGTCTTCTCCGCGTGGTTCGCCACGGCCACCATCCGCCGCGAGGACTCGCCGATATAGGCGAGCGGAACCTGTTCCCCGTCGTGCTCTACGCGCAGGGCAGGGGCAAGGTCGTCCGGATCTTCCTTCGCCGCCTCGGCCTCTCGCGCGGACGACTCCTCGATGTCCCTCGCGATGGCTTCGGCGTTGTCGGGGTTCACGAAGTTGTTGGCGAAGGCCAGCTGCATGACAGGCACGCATTCACGCGCGAACCCGACCGCCAGCACCCTCTGTTCGGCGCTCATGTGCCTCAGGCGGAGGCCGAACAGCTCCTCGGAATTGTCCGTGTGCCAGACGGGATCTCGCCGCCATCCTACGAGCGCGAGACAGGACGGCACTTCGCCCCATGTCCACCTCGGGGCGTAGGCGGCGCGGATCGCAGAGGTGCGCGCCGAAACGGGCACGACGGTGTTGGCGGCGATCTGCATGTGGTGGCGCCACTGGCTTGCGTCCACCTGGTAGAGCATGCCTTCCGGCTTGCCGTCGCAGGCTTCGGCGTGAGCGATCACGTTCCTGAAGTCTTCCTCGGTCCAAAGGTCGACACGCTTTCCGAACACTTCGCCCGACAGGGACCTCAGCGCGTCCTCGACCGCCTTGGGCTGCATGACGGCAAGCCTGTCGCAGGCGTCCCCCGCTGCGGCGGAAGGGACGGGGGCGGCAGCCAGCAGAGCGGCAGCCAGCAGGGACTTTGCATTTGCTCCCATGAGGCCGATCCTGAGTAACATGACATTGTCCGCCTTTCGGCGGAGCAGGACAACGCCGACAGGGGGCCGGCATGCTTGAAGCAGCGCTGAAGGTAGTCGAAGCGGCAAGGTCGCTCAGGCTCGTCCACGAAGCCGGCAGGACGAGATCCGAGCTGTCTCATCTCGAACTCGCCCGGGCGATCGACGCCCTGCGGGCCTCGGTCGACGTTTTCGACAGGGAGACCGGGAGGGGTTCGGACACGAAGGACCCTGCGCCCGCCGCCCGTCCGGGCTTCGCGGCCCCGCCGCAGCTCGAGGACGAAGGCTTTGTGCTCAAGGAGCGGATGGTCGCCCGGATCAAGGGCGTCGCACCGTTCCCTGAGATGGAACCCGAGGCCGTCGAGGCCCTCGAAGCCCAAGCCGCCTCCGAGTCCCGGCCGTCCGAACCCGTCCCTGAGGCAGCGCCTCCGGTCCCCCTTCCGGTTCCACCGCTCGCCACGGGAGGCCACGATCCCGCAGACGGCCTCGAGGAAGGCCTGTTCCACGACGGGGACGAGTCCGCGGCCGACCTCATGCGGACGATGGAGGCAATCGACGCGAAGCTCGCCTATGCGGTAAGCAAGGTCGGTTGGAGTCCCCGCCTGAGGGCGCTCGCGGCCGCGCAGCGGATCGCGTTCGAGAACATGTTCATCGAGGTGGATGGCCCCGGGGGCTGGGTCAGGATTCCCGCGCGCAACTGGGGTACGCTTACCGTGGCCATCGCGGAGGCCGCTCTTGACCAGGACCTTTCGCTGGCCCTGCCGCGTGCCCGTCCGAAGGCGTCCGAACTCGAATACAGCCCGCCCGCTCCGCGTCCCGGTCAGTAGACGGCGACGCAGCCTGATCCCTTCATGGCGGCTTCCTCGCACAGCGGGGCCGCCAGTGCGTCCGGCACGCTTTCCACCGAGACCACGATCACCCCGTCCATCGCGTTCACGGTCGGGGTCATGCGGGAAAGCACCTTCGTGTCCTCCTGCATGGCCTTCCAGTGGTCCATCACGTCCTTCATCGGGACGTTCCTGTAGATGCCGACCGTAAGGTTCAGGAAGCCTCCCGCGTTCGGGCCGTCCTTGCCGCCCGTCCTTGCCGGATTTCCGCCTGACGGCTGCGCCTGCCCGCGTACGGCTTCCGCGATTTCCGACGGATAGCGTTCGCCGACGCGTCCTTCCGCGATCACCGAAAGCGCGGCTGCGAGGTCGGGGTCGCCCGGGTCGAATGAGTCCGCCACGTCGGGCTTCCGGTAGGCGTCCGCGGGCAGCGACGGCGCGGACTCCCCTTCTGCCGGAACGTCGAGGAACACGCACATCGCGCCGGGATGCCGAGCGGCGATGAGGATTCGCTTCTCCGCAGGGGCGTCCGCCGGGAAGTCCTCCCTGTAGACGATCCTTCCCGCCTGGTGGCAGGAGGCCCGGACCATTCCCGCGGCTTCCGCCCGTGGCAAGTCGAGGCAGGACGCCGCCGAGGCTCCCGCCAGGACGGCCGCGAGGAATGCCCTTGCGTTCATGCGGTCGCCGCCTCCTGCTTCAGCGCGCGGACCTCGATCCTGCCGTCTCGGGCCGTCAGCATGGCGCAAGCGCCGCCCGCAAGGGCCGTATCCAGCAGCGGGTCTTCCACGAGTCTCCTGAAGGCGCGGTCGATTGCCTTCCCGCCCCCGCCTGCCGAGGCCGCCTGGGCGGCCACGGCGGCCGCGACCTCGGGAGCGGCGTTGATTCCCACGCCCTGCCGCAAAAGCCTGTCGGCGAGCGCGCCGAGCTTCGCCTCGGCGATCTCCTGCATGGCTTTCTCGTCGAGGGGGCGGAAGCGGACGACCGCGTCGGCGCACTCGACCACCTCGCTGTCGAGCGAGCCGGCGAATTCACGTTCCTCGCGCCCGGCATGCCTGAAGCCGATCGGCGTGGATTCCGCTTCCTCGACGGCAGTCATGATGACCGTCGCGCCGGAGAAGCTCACCTGCCGTCCGCTCGAGTCCGTGAGCATTCCTGTTTCGATGGCCTGGACGACGATCGCCGCCACGTTCGGATGGGCGAGGTCGATGCGGTCGAGAAACACGACGCAGGTCGGGTTGCGCCTCACGGCTTCGGTCAGCTGTCCTCCTGCCCCGTAGCCGACGTATCCGGGGGGAGAGCCTACCAGCCTCGAGACCGTGTGGTGCTCGCGGTACTCCGACATGTCGAAGCGGTGGACTGGGAGGCCCTGCAGGCGGGCGACCTCGGCGGCCGCGAACCGCTTGCCGCTCCCGTCGGGGCCGGCGAAGAGAAGGGCGCACCTGGCGCGACCGTCACGGCCAAGGCCCGCGTTCGCCCTGACGACAGCCCTCGCGATCCGCAAGACCGCTTCCGGCTGACCCTTTACCTTGTCGGCCAGCCTCTCGGCGAAGCCGCCGTCGTCAAGCGAATGGGCCGTCTTCACACCCGACATGCGAGTCACGACCTCGTGGATGATGTCCTCGGTGACCTGCCGCAGCCGTCGCGCCGAGGCGATGGCTCCGGCCTCGTCGATGACGTCGATGGCCTTGTCCGGAAGGTGCCTGGTCAGGACGTAGCGGGTTGAAAGGTCAACCGCGCTGGCCGCAACGGACTCGGGGTAAGCCACCCCGTGGTGCCCGGAATAGGTGGGCAGAAGCCTGGTGATGATGTCGACGGCCTCGGATCGCGTCGGCTCGGGAACGACCACGGGCTGGAAGCGGCGCGCCATGGCCGGGTCGGCGTCGAAATATTTCGCGTATTCGCCGTGCGTCGTCGCGCCGATGCATCGGATCGCCCCGGACTGCAGCGCCGGCTTGAGCAGGTTCGCCGCGTCGGTGGCTCCGCTGGTCGCTCCGACGAGCGTATGGACCTCGTCGACGAAGAGCACGAAGGACTTGCTGGTGGAGAGCTCCGACACGAGGGCGGTAAGGCGCTCCTCGAAGTCGCCCCTGTTGCGCGTGCCGCCAACGAGCGCGCCCACGTCGAGCGAAAGGATGCGCATGCCGCTGAGGGCAGGCTCCGCCTCCCCGTCCGCGATCCTCAAAGCAAGCCCCTCCACGACGGCCGTCTTGCCGACGCCGGGCTCGCCGAGAAGGATCGGGTTGTTCTTCTTGCGGCGGCCGAGGATTTCCTGGACGCGGCCGATCTGGTCCTCCCGCCCGATGACGGGGTCGATTCTGCCGGCGCGTGCCTGCTCGACGAGGTCGGTGCAGTATCGGGCGATCGTTTCCGGAAGGGGCTCCTGCATCCCGCCGGCCGCACGGCGCAGAAGCGCGACGGCCTCGAAGTCAGGCATCATGTCCAGGTCGACCTCCCACAGCTCGTCCAGGACTTCCCTGGGACCTGCCAGATGGTTCTTTGCCAGCGCGCGCTCGACGGTGAGGAGGGTGAGCGGCGACAGCTTCAGCCTGCTATCCTGGGGAGGATTGGGCTCGCGTCCGTCGAGGATCTTCAGGAGACCGTCGCGCAACTGGCTATGGGAGACGCCGCGATTGCGCAGATCGCTCTTCACCTCGGCTTCGTCGAGGAGGGCGAGGAGGACGTGAACCATGTCCGTCGAGGGACTTCCGATCCGGGAGGCGAAAGATGCCGCCGAGGAGATGACCCTGCTGAGCGCCGTCGAGATCATGCCCGAATCCTTATTCATGATTCGAGGCTAGGTTTGGCCTGGCAGGCCGTCAACCGCGTAACAGCCTTATTCTTCCGACGAATCCTTGGAAAGGTCGCGGTCGCGGGTTTCGCCCGCGGGAGTCCTTAGACCAAAGTCCGGCAGCGGCTCGTCCGAGGCCGGTCGGCCGGAAGCCTCGTCGAGCGCGCGCTGTTCCTCGCGCTCCTTGGCCAGCCGCTTGAAGCCGCCTTCCCGCTCGAAGCGCGCGACTTCGGCGACGAGGACGTCGCCCGGGCGGCCTTCCTTGACGTCGGGACGGCCCATCCTGTGGATCTCGGCTGGAGCGACCAGTCCTGCGAAGCTGTCGTCGATCACGTCCGCGGCTTTCACTGCCCGCTCTCCCATTCGCGTATCTCCTTGTCGCCGCGTGCGCCTGCCTGCCGTTTGTAGCCTCCGAGCGATATGCTGAGGCTGTCGTTCAGGCCGATGTCGCTAACGATGGCCACGTGCCTTGCACGAAGCAAGCGGCCTCCGTCCGCCTTGCGCGCGACCTCGACCAGGATCACGGTCTTGCAGGTCCTCAGCAGGTCGATGGCGGTCTTCGGCACGTCGGTGACGTGTCCGTACTGCAGGCCGCCCTGCGAGACGGCCACGTGCCTGTCGCCTACCTGGAGGAACACGCGGGTCTCGGTGTCCAGCCCCACATAGGGAGCTGCCACGAACACCCGGCCGTCGGACGCCACGACCACGTCGGCATGGTCGATCGAGGCTGCCCGGTCGGGGTCAGCCCCCTGCCTGCGGGTAGCGGAGCGTGCCTTTCGGGCTTCCCTTGCCTCCCGGCGGATGCGCTCGGCCGCGGAAGCCTCGTCCTCGGCGGCAGGGTCCTTCTGCGGCGCCGCCGCCTCCCGCGCTTCGCCTTGCACAGCCGAGGCTTTCTCCCGTGGCCTGGCCGAAAGCCTGGACGGAACGTTACGAACTGGAGGGGTCCCGGGAAGCCTTGCCGGGCCGGGCACGAGGCCGTCCCTGGCCAGGTCTCGGTCAAGTCCTTCCTCCGCCCTGCGCAGCGCCTCGGCGGAGTCCATCCGCCTGCCGAGCGCCGTCGAGGCGCGCGCGATCCGTTCCTCCCACGAAGGCATGTATCGGCGCACCGATCCCCAGCCAAGGTCAGGCAGGCCCGTCTCGATAAGAGTGAACTTCAGTCCCTGGCCCAATGGCGGACCCGACAAGGCGGCCTTCCAGTATCGCGCCCTCGCCTCCCATGCGGCCTCGGTGATCCCGCGCGGCCTCGGCCCCGTCTCGGACCACCCCCACGAGACGACTTCCCTGATGCTTTCCCATGCCTTGCGGTAGGCGTCGTCGCCGTGGACGAAGCCCGCCAGCACCGCGTCGTGCACGAAATGGACCGACAGGACGCAGTTGACGTCAGAATAAGGGACAGGCCCTTCGTCGCCGAGGCGCCTGCGCACGGCGGCGCATGCCGAGGCGATGAAGTCGTCCTGTCGTGGGGAGAGACCGAGCTTCCAGCGGTCGTGGGTCCACGTCGCCTCGCGGGCGACCAGAGCGCCGTACCGACGGGCGAGCAGGCGCATGGCGTCAGCGCGGAAACCTCCGAGCACCCTCGACAGGTCCGCCACCCCCGTAACCTTCAGCCTGTAGCCTTTTGCCGGATCCATCCGCCTGCTCGATTCCCCGCCCTAAGGATTAAAGCCTTCCGCGGCATGGCGCGGCAAGGCAGGATTGCGCGGCGCGCGTCCAAGGGGCAATCATTCAGGGATTCGTTCTCGCCACAGGGGAGGGATTGGTCAGGATGGAAGCGGCCATGGGCATGCCTGATTTCGTCGCCATCGCCGCCGCGGCAGCCGCCTCCGGCGAGGCCGACGGCGTGGGAACGCTGTTCGAGGCATTCGGGGACGCAGCCGCGCTTGCAGCGGCGGTGCTGAAGTCGTCCCGCTCCCCCCTCGCGACCGGACCCGAAGCCCTGGAAATGCTTGGCCTTTCCCAGGAAACAGGGATTCCCTGCGCCGTGTGGCGCGCCGACGGCCCGTCGGGGACCGCCATCGCTTTTTTCGTCCATGACGACGCGGCCAGGGCGGCCGTGCGCCTTCTTGCCGCCGAACCTGAGACAGGCGGGCTGGGCGCGCCGCTGCCCGAGGAAGCAGCGCTGAGGCTCTCTGCGGCCGCCGCCCGCCCGGCGCTCGCCCGGCACTGGACGCGTTCCGCGGCCGACGCGCTCGCGCGGCACGCTCTGGAACTGGCAGCGTCGCTTCCTGGCTCGGCCCGGCTCCCCGGGGGAGCGGTCGTATGGGCCGGCGCGATTGACGGGCCGGGATCGCTGGAATGGATCGCGGCACCCGGCCCCGGCCTCTACGCTGCGGCCCTGGCGGCGTTCCTTCCGGGAGGGCAGCCATGACCGTTCCTTCGCGGTATGCCGTCGTCGCCGACGAGCAGGCCATGGCGGGCCTGCTCGGGATCGGCAGGACTTCCCTGGTCGGGGCCTGCATCGTGGACGGCGACATGGCCGAATGCCACGTCCTCAACGGCAGGGACGGACTCGCCGCGCTCCTCGAGGGGATTCCCACCTCCCCTTCGGGCTACGGTTCCGGAGCTGCCTTTCCCGACTTCGCAGCCGAATCCGAGGCCCTTTCGATGCTCGCGGACGCGGCCGCGGCCAGGATAGCGGACGAGGCCGACCCTTCGTTTCCTCCGGGCTTCGTCCCGGCGCTGCCACGACTTGCGGGCGGTCTGCGGGTCCGCATGACGGGCTATGGCCTCGACCTCGCGGTATCGGATCATCTCGCCGCCGCCCTCGGCTGGCGGGAAGGCTCAAGCGTTTCGCTCGGCGTGTCCTCCTGCGGACGGCTGCTTTCGATCTCCCGCGGCGGCAAGGGCGCGACGCTTACGCGGGAGGGCGCCGACCCGGGGTTCCTATGCCTCGACCGCGACCTGTCCGGCATCCCGCTCGACGTGCCGCTGGCCGAGAGCGGGTGGACGCAGCCTGAATACCAGGCGAGCGAAGGAAGCCTTGTGCTGGCCGTCCCTTCCCCTGTCCCTGCAGGCCAGTCCGGCTGGACTGAGGCGCAGGTCAAGGAAGCAGCCCATGCTCCGGGAAATGTCCCGCGGTCATGGATGGGACCGGCCGCCGTGCGCGTCGCCTGGGCGGCCGCAGGTTTCCTGGCCGCGGCGCTTTGGCTATAGCTCGCTGAGCGGTCCCGGCCGCTTTGTCTAATGCGAATGGGGGCGGCAGGCTTCGTTCAATCAGCTGAGAGCTACGGAAGAATTCAGGAATGCGTTGGATCGACCTTTCGGAATACGGGATGCGGCTATACGTGGCCGTCCTGCCGAACGCCCGCGCCCTCGTGATCGACAAGGTCTCGGGACAGCACGAGGCCGCGGTCAAGGCGCTCGGATTCCGGCAGCGGCCGTCGGGCGCATGGGTGAAGGCTGGGGCTGGCCCCGTCAATCCCCGCGAATACCTTCGGGCCTTCCCGAAGGCCAAGATCCGCGAGATGGAGGAGAACGAATACCTCGTCCAGCTCGACGCAAAGGCCGCCGACGAGGCGGGCAAGCCCGTCCCGGCCGAGGCAGGCGACATTCCCGAGGCGAAGACGCTCGGCTTCAACAGGCTCGGCCAGAAGGTGTTCGACGAGGAAGGCCGCAGGCACATCCTCGACCAGCGCGGCGCGCGCATCCGCGAGGACGCGATCGGCACCCCGATGCCCGGCATGTTCCTCAGGGCCGTCGACGAGGGATCGCTCGCGCTCTGCGCCGAAGGCTACATCGAGACCGTGACGCGCGACCCGGCCGAGCCGTTCGCCGCCCCGGAAGCTTTCGTCCGGTCGATCGGCCTTGCTCCCGACAGCGAAGCCAGGTTCCGCGGCGAGGTCGCATCGGCGATGGTCCGCTACGTCGTCAAGAAGGGCGGCTCGTCCCTGCGCGACAGGTACGGAAAGGCCGTCGAGATTCGCAACGGCCTGAAGGGCTACGGCCTTGAAGGCATGCCCGATCCCGACATGGTGCTCGTGGCCCGCCGCCTCCTCGGAATGGACAAGGACCTGATCGGACGGTCGGTCCACGAGGAAGCGAAGAGCGGCGGGCTGCTCGAAGGGCTGCTTCCGAAAGCCGTGAAGGTTTCTCCCACGGCCGACGCTGACTTCTGCATCTCCTTCCCGTCCTCCGTCGAGGAGGCCGCGGCGGCATTCGCGAGCCGGGCCGAAGGCACGATGTCCATCGCCGTCGTTCCCGTCGGGGACGCGGCAGGGGCTGCCCGCGTCGCGGAAGCCGCCGCGCGCGCGGGCGCGGTCGAGGCATGCGCCTATTTCGATGGACCGGACGGGCGCAGGCTCGCCGTGGTCACCGCCCGGGCAGGCAAGCCTGGCGAAGCTCCGGAAGCCGTGACTATCACCGATGCTGGGGAGCTGTGGTCGTGGGCCTCGGTCGTGGCGACCGACCGCTCCAAGGTCATCGAGGCCCTGAAGTCGGGCCTTTCGACGGACGCGGACCTCAATGCGGCTGACGCTTCCGTGGGACGCAACTCCCACCAGGTCCCCTATGCCTCCGCCTCCAAGGCGGGCAAGCCCCGCACGATGGTGCCCCGCGAGCTCGAGGGCCCGACCCGTCAGGCGCTCGACCGCGTCATTTCCAACTTCGGGGACGTGGACGACCGGGTGGCGGTGGAGTGCGGGTTCCCCAAGGACGGACTGGGCGACTTCCTGTCGCCGGAGCAGGTCGACGCCGTGGCGCTCGCGATCCATGCCGAGGAGCGCGACAGGGCCTTCCTGCTCGCCGACAACACGGGCGTCGGCAAGGGCCGCACCCTTATGTCGCTCGCCAAGCGCGCGGTCATGCAGGGCCGCCGCGTCCTCGTGCTGACCGAGAAGGATTCAAACCTCAGCGACCTGCAGCGCGATGCCAAGCACCTCGACGCGCTCGACCTGATCAAGCCCGCCGTCATGAACCGCGACGTCCGGCTCATCGACGAGGCGACCGACGAGGAATTCGAGACCTCCGATGCGTCGGCTCTGCACGCGGCCGTCTCCAAGGGCGTGTGGCCCGAGGGAATCCAGGTCGTCTACGCGACCTACAGCCAGTTCAACAAGTCCAAGGAGGAGTCCCCGCGTTCTGCCTGGCTCCACGCGGCGATAGGGAGCGACGTGACCGTCATCGCCGACGAGGTCCACAACGCCGCGTCGGGAGATTCCAACACGTCCGTGAACGTGGCCGCGGCCATCGAGGCGGCCGGGACAGTCGTCCTGTCCTCCGCCACCTTCGCCGCCAATGCGAGGATGATGTCGTTCTTCGAGCGCGTCTTCCCGGCGGGCCTCGGCGGCGAGGAAATCGCCGCCATGATGCGCAAGGGCGGCGAGCCGTTCCAGGAAGTCGTCTCGGCTATGCTCGTCGCTGACGGCGTGATGATCCGGCGCGAGAAGGACCTGTCCGAGCTCAAGATCTCGCAGCACCTCGACGAGAAGCGGCTCCAGCGCAACCGCGAATACATGGACGCTCTCGCCGCCGTCATCGGCGAGATGGCCATGCTGTCGGGCGACCTCGACGCCGTCGTGGACGAGCACAACGGCAACCAGGGCAACGTGCTCAAGGGCCTTCAGATGAAGCGCATGGGCTTCGGCTCGCCGCTCTACGCCATGACCCGTCTCTTCACGGCCTCGCTGCTGGCAGAGTTCGTCGCCGAGCGGGCCGTGGAGGCGCTGCAGAACGGAGAGAAGCCGATCGTGCTCGTCGAGAACACGATCCAGGGCGTCCTCGACGAGGCGCTCGGGAACGGAGGCGCCGCCCCGGACTTCCGTGCCGTGGTGCATCGCATCCTCGACCACATGACCAAGGTCACGGTGGTCAACGCCGACGGCGATGCGCAGCGCGTCGACGCACAGGATGGCGCACGCGGCATCGCGGACGCGGTAGGAAGGATACGCCGGATGATCGACGATCTTCCGGCGCTTCCCGCCTCTGCCATCGACGAGGTCAAGCGCCGGATCGAGGAGGCCGGCTACTCGACGGGCGAGATCACCGGCCGCACCCTCGAGGTTAAGGGAGGCAAGGTCGTGCCGCGCCGCTCCCGCGACCGCACCCGCATCAAGAACGCATTCAACGCGGGCGAGATCGACGCGCTGGTGATGAACGTCTCCGGCAGCACGGGCATCGACCTTCACGCCAGCGCCAGGTTCAAGGACCAGCGCCGCCGCGTCATGATCGAAATGCAGGGTCCCTCCAACGTCCTAAAGCAAATCCAGGCGTTCGGCCGCATCAGCCGTTACGACGAAGTCGTCCCCTCCCGCATCGAAGTGCCGTCCAGCGGCCTGCCGAGCGAAGCCCGCCTCGCGGCGATGCGCAACCAGAAGCTCCGCAGGCTTTCCGCCAACGTGACCTCGAACAGGGACAGCGCGTTCCTGACGAAGAACATCCCGGACCTCATCAACTCGGTCGGCGACGCGGTGATCACGCGCTATGCGGAAATGCGGCCTGACCTGATGAAGCGGCTCTGCCTTTCGAGCCGCCTTGACGAGGAGGTTCCCGCGGAAGGCGCCGCCAAGCCGGAGGATGCCGACAACGTCACGGAATCGCAGCGCGACAGCAACCGCTCCGCGAACGAGTTCCTGTCCCGTCTCGCCCTTCTGCCGACGGAGCACCAGGAGAAGGTGCTGGCGGAACTGACCGCCGAATACGAGTTGCACGTCGCCGAACTCGAGGCCCGCGGCGAGAACCCTCTGCGTCCGCGCGAACTGGAAGGCATCGTGCACGTCCGGTCGAGCAAGCTTTTCGAGGGTTCGATCTCCTCCGGAGCGATGACGGCGTTCGACGGTCCGATGCACCTTCTCGACGTGTCGATCGAGCGCGTCGCGCAGCCCATCCGCGCCGAGGCAGTCATGAAGGAGGTCGAGGAAGGATCGGCCGCCTACGGCAAGGTGAAGAAGGCGGCCGCGAACCTCCTGCGCAACCGGGACATGTACCTCGAGCCCTTCCTTCCCAAGAAGGCGCGCACCGTCGAAGACGCGATCGCGCAGGGCAACCGACGCATCATCAAGATGGTGGCCAACATGGCGGACCTCGCGGCCACTCTCGAATGCATCGCGCCCGGCCGCGAGATCGAGTTCGAGGGGCTCGACGGCGAGAAGCGTAGCGCCGTGATCACCCGCATCGCTCCGCCTCCTCCTGGGTACGAGCACCTCGCGCACATGTACCGCGTCGACGTCGCCGAGCCGGGGGCCACCTCGATCTCGACCTTCAGGCTCGACACCCTCGTGAACATGCCTGGCGTGTCCGAGCGCAGCGAGGTCGGGAAGCTCGTCGTGAAGACGCGCGAAGGACTTGAGGGCGCCGACTACGACGCGGTGCTTGACCGGTTCGAGAACGCCGTCGCTACCAGGCACACGCATGCCCGCATCCTGACGACCAACATCTTCAGGGCGGTCCGGCTCGCGACGCAGCATGACCTCGGCACCCTCGTCTCCTTTGTCGACCAGGACGGAAACAGGCATCGCGGCGTTCTGGTCAAGAAGGGCTTCGAGAGGCGGCTGGAAATGCTGTCCATGCGCGTCGACGGCATCGATGCCGCCTACAGCGCGCTGGTTGACGTGAAGGCCGAGATCACCACCTCCCCGACGGGCTCGAAACGCGCGGTCATCATTTCGCCCGTCGGCGGATCGACCTGGACGGTCAGGCTGCCGACCCCGCCGTCCCGACGCGGGGAAACGAAGTGGCCGTCCGAAGCATACCGTTCCCTTTACAAGGACGGAGCTTCCGCGGATGGCCATTCCCGCTTCACATGCGACGGCGAGGAGAAGCTGCGCGAGACGCTGGAAGTGCTGGCCGAGGCCGGATTCACCGCCTACTACCTGGGGTCGAAGTACCGCTCGATCTTCAAGGACAGCGAGGCCGCTCCCCAGCCCGCAGGGATGACCGCATGAGCACGAAGAGCATTGCTGCCAAGCCAATTTCCTGCGCGGCGGGCGAAGGCTACGTCCTCTCGTTCTTCGACGGAGTGGCCACGAACGTCTGCGCCGTCGCGTCGTCTCCGGACGGCATGCTCTCGTGTGTGCGGTCGACGGTCCTTCCTGGCACGGAGTTCGACGCAGCTGCCGCGCTCGAGGAGGACGAGGCCGACCCGCGCGCGGATGTTCCGTGGGCCTTCGCCATGGCTGGAGCCGCGCCGGTGTCTCGCCTCCTGGACGCTCTGGGCGTGCCGCTCGTCGAGCGCGGCATTGCCGCGGAGGAACTCGCAGGCATCGTCAGGAACCATTCCCAAACCTTGTCCTCCCTCGACCGCAGGGCGCTCGACGCGCTCGCGTCCGCGCCCTCGAGGCGCGTCGGCGCGCTTGCCTTCTACTCGGGAGACGGGGAGAGGCCGGAGCGCCGCCGCCAGGCGGCCGCCAGCTACCCGTTGCTGGCAGACCTGATCGCTTCCAACCTTTCGGCCAAGATGGCCGTCGACAGGAGCCGCCCGCTTGCGGACGTGCTTGCCCAGGCGCTCGGCGGCCTCGCCTCCCGGGAGGTCTCGAAGGCCGTCCTGAAAAGGGCGGCGTCGGCACCGGCCCTGCCGGACGGATGCTCGCTCGAGACCATCGCGCGTTTCATGACCCTCGTCCCGGCCGACTGGATTCCCGGTCCCGGACCGGAATGGCCCGCCTTCTGCCATGCCGCCCATGCTCTGCTCGAGGATCTGGGATGCCCGGAGGAAGAAGTGGCTTCGCTGGTCAAGGGCTGCTCGGGCCGATGGGACGAATGGTGCTTGCGCGTCGTGAGGAAGGCGGGGGGCGAAGCCGCGGAAGGCGACGGCGTCTACGGTTCGCTTCGCATGGCCATGCTGCATGCATCCGACATGCTCAACTGCTTCGCCCACGTCGGGGTGCTGCCCATGGCCGCGCACGCCACGCCTTCCTCCAGCGTCACGGTCACGCCTGAAATGGCGCACGCGGCCTACCGGGGAGCGTACGCGATCATCGCGTCCGGAAGGAACGCGGCCGACGTGGCCGACCTGCAGCGTCGTTTCCACCAGGAGCAGGAAAGGATCCTCAACGGCACGCGCCGCATGGAGGACGAACGCAAGGCCCGCATCCGCGGGGCGATCGAGGAAGGCGGATGGCCCGCCCTCTCCGCGACCGTGCAGGCTCCGAACGGCCTGTGGATCGTCCCTCTCACCAATCCCGCCGAGCTGGCCGACGAGGGGCGGAGCGGGAAGGACGCGAACGGCGTCGAGGGGCTTCACCACTGCGTGGGCACCTACGACGGAAAGGCCAGGAGCTGCGACTGCCACATCGTCTCCGTCCGACGGATCGAAGGCGAAGGAAGCTATGTCAGGCTCTCGACAGTGGAGTTCGGACCGGTGAGAGACGGATCCGACAGGCTGACCGTCCGCCAGAACATGGGACGCGGAAACACCACGCCTCCTCCCGAGGCTTCGGACGCCGTCAACTGGTACGTCGCGGCCGTCGCCGCAGGGGTTATCGAGATCAACAGGGAGCAGATCAGGGCCTTCCTGGACAAGGAATTGCTGCCTGACGACGGAGTGGAAAGGCTCTGCGGCTACGACTGGAGGGACCGCGACCTTTTGAACGCCGCCGTCGGGCCATGGGGGCCTTTCGTGGTGCCCGCGTTCCGCGGCATGGGCCTCGACGCTGTCATGGAGTCGCCTTCGGTCGCGTCGGTGACGGCGCTCGTGCCGCCCGACATCCTGCTGGCCGCCGGCCGCTAGGCCCTCGACCAGGAAAGCTCGACCGCGCCGTTGCGCACGCGACGCGAGAACGCGGGGACGGGCCTGCGCGTGAGCCAGGCCGCCGCCGCGGCGGCAAGGCCCGGCTTCAGCGGCGGAGCGAGGGAAACGTGCTCCGCGCCCTCGCCGCAGGCGCGCACGAAGCCTCCCTTGCTCCCAAGGGCGACGATCAGGGCCAGCAGGAAAGGCACTTCGGCGGTCGCGTCGCGCATCGCCGCCTCCCGCGCTTCCCTGGAACCATCGGTCATGATGTCGATCTCGTCGCCAAAGCCGTTCGGCATGTAGACCGACACGCTGGCCATCATGCGCTCGAGGCTCTCGTCCGGCGTCCTCGAGAAGCGCGTGCGGGCCGCGAAGGCGTGTTCGTATAGATGGGCGAGGTCGATGATGGCCACGGCATAGGCGTGCCTTGCCATTCCGGAGCCGTCGTCCCAGCCCGTCACGACGACGATCGTGCCGTATTCCTGGGGGTGTGGGACGACGAGGCAGCCCGTGACGGCCGAATCCCCTCCCCCGTGGCCGGCGCGCGTCTCGAGCGGCCACTCGTACCACTCGGGGGATGACGGAGGCCGGATGGCGTCGAGGTTCGACTCGAACGCCCATGGATTCCGGTCGAGCAGTGCGCGGACCTCGAGCGCGGCCTGCCTGTCGAACACCGTCCTCCTCGCCTCGCCGAGCAGCCCGGCCACCTGGAGGTGCTCGGCTGAACCGAGCGCCCCGACGGCCGACCTGTAGAGCCTGTCCGCGAGAAGGGGACGGCTATCCGTCACAGGCGCTTCACCCGGCGCGGACGCTCGTGCAGCTCCTGGCAGAGGTAGCAGCGGCGGGCGCTCGGAAGGATTCGGCGGCGCTCTTCCTCGATCTCCTCCCCGCACTCGATGCACTCGATGTCAGGGTTCTCCGCCTTCATCTCGATCGCGATGGCGACGAGGCTCTTGCGGATGCGCTCCTGCTCCAGCTCGCTTGCCCTGTCGGCTTCATCCATCCCGCTTCTCCTGCTCTGCGAATCCTGCTTTCCGAGTCCTTGGCGGACCGGATGTGGCGGGAAGCTATGTTGGATTGAATCCTTCGTCAACAGCATCGAATCCTTTCGCTCAAGGATTCGCGTTTACGCAGAGGCAAGCGCCCGCGCAGAAAAACCGCTTGGAAGTGGACAGCTCCCCTTTTCCAAGTCGCCGCCGCGTGCTTTGGTTAACCGTCCGTTAACGAAGAAGAAGAACCGGGTGGAAGATGCTGCATGTCCCGGGGGCGGCGCTGCCCCGCTACAACGTCACGCCGTTTGACGAGAAGATCTTCAAGCTCATGGAAAGGATCGCCTACAGGCGGATGGACAGTCCGGAAGACATGGAACAGGTCTACCGGCTGCGCTACGACGCCTACGTCCGCGCGGGAATGATCTCCAAGGGCGAAGAGGAACTGAACGGCAATGGGTGGTCGGATCCACATGACAGCGACCCGAACTGCTTCAACTTCGGCATCTATCACGACGAGGTTCTGGTCGGCTGCATGAGGGTTCACGTCGCCAGTCCAGCCAATCCGACGATGCCCAGCAACAAGCATGCATCCGATCACATCTCCCGCTGGCTAGGCGAGGGCCACACGCTCGTAGACTGCAGCCGCTTCGCCCATCTCGACGGCCTGAAGGGCGACCTCCGTCTGCTGCCTTTCGTGACAGTCCGCCTGACGGGCATGGCGGGAGTCCACTTCAACGCCAAGTACCTTGTCCAGGTGGTCAGGAAGCGCCATGCCGCCTTCTATGTCGAGCTGAACCGATCTGAGCACATCGAGGACCGCGACATCGGTTTCGACAACGGGGAGCCTTTCCTCGCTTCGGTGCTGCGTGGGGACATTCCCTACCAGCGCAAGTTCTGCCTCGAAGCCAGGCCCTACCTGCTTTCGACCGCGGCCGAGCGCGAGGCGCTCTTCTCGGCCACGCCTACGACAGGATTCGTCAAGCCGACGGCGAGGGATGTCGTCTATGGCGGCGAGGATTCGGGCTACTGAAGGCTGTTGCACGCCGTGCGGTCCGGGGCGACAATCCCTGCTGGACACCCACGGAGAAACACGATGAACCGCCTTGCACTTGCCGCCGCAGCGGCCGCCGCGCTTTCTGCCGCGGGCTGCACCTCCTACCATCCGTCCTCGCTGTCTCATGCACCCTACGGCCCGTCGGCCGTTCACGGCCGCGTCGTCGCCGACCCGTCGCTCGCCCAGCGCTATCCCGTGCGTGCCGACATCGCAGAGGCGCGCTATCCGGAAGGGGCCCGGACCCCGCTCCCCCGTCCCGCCGGCGAGGCATGGGGCGTGGCCGCGAAGCCCGGCTACGTGCAGACGCCTCTCGAACGCGCCGCAGAGCGCCGCTCGATCGCCCGCGACCTCCCGCACGCCTCCGTCACCCCGTGGGGCACGGCCAAGGGCTACTGACGCCTGCTCGATCCTTGCAGCACTGAAGTCTATCCTGGCGCTGTAACTCTCCAGCAAAGGTGCCAGGATGGCTTCCCTACTTACCGACAACCTGTTTTCGTCTCCCGAGCGCTACGACTGGAGGCGCCTGAGCGGGCTGGACGACATCATCTTCGTTCCGCAGCCGACGCTCGAGGACCTGGAGAACTTCTCCTTTTCTCCCGACGAGCTGCGCGAACGGGGCCATGACGTTCCGGAGGCGCATGAAGAGGCCCTCGCTTACGCGATAGGCAAGTTCAAGGAATCCGACGGCTACGAGGACTGGCGCCAGGGCTTCATGCCGCTCATGGCGGTGCTGTGGCCCTGCACGATGCGGTGCTCTCCGCAGGAAGCCGCCGAGGCCTTCAAGGCGAATGGCCTTGCCTGCACGTCGGTACATGGCGACATCCATGGCCGCGAGGTCACCGGCATCGCGCTCTCCGGCGGCGGCATGGACCTTTCCGACCACATCGCCGCCGCCTACGTCCTGTGCGGGCAGACGCCTCCGGTCCCGGTCCTCGAAAGCGCCCTTAGGGTCCGGTCGCCCAAGATGGAAGAGGACATCCTGAGGGCCGCGGATATCGCCGCCGAGGTATGCCAGAACATGGCCGCGAGGATCCGCGATCTGGCCGAGGACAGGACCCCGGGCTACCCGCGTCCTTGACCGGAAACGGGGATCCGGGGATAAGGGACTGAAGGCGGCTGCTGCCGCGGAAGGATACGACCAAGTGAAGGCACTGGCTGCACAGCGGCGATTTAACGCGAGCGGGCGTCCGGCAGGACGGTTCCCAGCGCGTTCGCGTGCGGCCTGAGCTAGACCTCGGGATACACGGACAAGCCAGGGGGCCCCCGCCGGAGACGGCGCGGGGCCCCCTGGCTTTTTCATGCCCGCCCGACGGCGGGGAATTGGAGAACGAGATGCGACGACGGCGACGGCGGAAGCGGCGATTTAGCGGCTTGGGACAGCACTTCGAGGACGGTTTTCGGGCGGATCGGCAGCGCCTTTCCGGACGGGTCCTGCCGCGCTCTTGAAATCGTACTAACTAATTGATTTATTTCTCTTTTTTTCATTTTTTCCGTTGACGTCAGCAACGCATTGCGCCATATCTTGGACATGGATGCGGACGGGATGCCGGACGCTCCTGCAGAGGTAGCTCAGTGGTAGAGCGCCAGCCTGAAGAGCTGGGCGTCGCTGGTTCGATCCCAGCCCTTTGCACCAGTTTCATCGGCCGACGGGCAGCGCGAGGACCCGCTGCAGCCCGGGGCCGGACAAGGGAATGTTCGCGTGGCTCAACGGACAGAGCACCCGGCTACGAACCGGGAGGTTGAAGGTTCAAGTCCTTCCGCGAACACCATTTTCCTTCCCGCAAGGGGAGGCATGTCCGCCTAGCTCAGTGGATAGAGCGTCACCCTCCGAAGGTGAAGGTCGCAGGTTCGAGTCCTGCGGCGGACGCCATCTGGCCTACGTCCATTGATTCCATTGCCTTTGTGCTGCGTCTCTGCGATTCCCGGTCATCTGCAGGACAGGTCCTTATGAACCAGGCGCTCGGCAGCCGCCTCTGCCCCGCACGTCTCTTGCCGTCCTTCATCCCTCCTTCCCTGCATGGCCGGACGCCATCCTAGGAGTCAGGCGGACCGACGAAGTCGGGTGTTGTTTTATTCGCAAGCAAGTTGCCTGCTTGCTTTTGAAACGAACATAGAATCTGTTCTTTCAGCGAGCAGTAGCCCTCTTTGCCTGGAGAAAAAACATTGGACCAGCCGAAGACCAAGAAGGAGCGTGCCCTCCTGATCGCAAAGCGGGCCGGTGGGCCGGTCTCGCTCGCCGAGTTCCGGCAGGCGGGCATTCCGCAGTCCACCGTCAGGTCGCTGGTCCTCGACGGGCTGCTCGAAAGCCCCGCCCGCGGCGTCTTCGTCCCGCCGGGCGCGAAGCTCAGCGAATACGCAGACTGGGCGCTCGTGGCCTTCCGCCACCCGTCCTCGGTGGTGTGCCTTCTGTCGGCCGCCTCGTTCCACGGTATGACGCAGGAGCTGCCGGGCAAGCTCTCGGTCGCCGTGCCGAACTCGTCGACAATGCCGAGCATGGGCGACCAGTTCTCGCTCCCCCTCGACGTGCTCGTGTGGCGGCGCCAGGAGATGTTCGAGGTGGGCGTGGAAGTGAAGCGGATCGACGGCGTGGACGTCCAGGTCACATCTCCCGAGCGGACCCTTGTCGACCTCTTCCGCTATTCCTCCCTGAACTCCTCGATGCGGTCGAGCGCGGTCAGGATCACGGACGAGATGTTCCTCGAGAGCCTTGAACGCTGCCATGGCGGCACGCTCGACCACTTCTCCTTCGAGAGCGTCTCATCGATCGCCCGCGTGCTCGGATGCTACCAGACCATCCGTCCCTACACGAAGACGATGCGGTTCCGTCGCGGAGACCAGCTGACTTTGTGATTTTCGACTGCCGGCGACAGGCTTGTTCCCGAAAGGGGGACGCCGACATGGCCGGGAAGAACATTGGCGCGAGCGTCTACGCGAAGCTGAAGAACCTGTCCCGCGACAGGGGCATCGACATGCAAGCACTCGTGCGCCTCTATGCGCAGCAGCGGCTGCTCTACCGCATCTCCGTCTCGGAGGCCGGCCCGCGCTTCTGCCTCAAGGGCGGGCTTATGCTCGCCGCCTACAACCGGGGCGACATACTGCGTCCGACCGAAGACATCGACTTCAACGGGTTCGGCGAAGGCAGCATCGAGGATATCGAGGCGGCGATCCGGACGGCGATCTCCACCAAGGTGCCGGACGACGGCGTCGTTTTCGACGCGGGCAACCTCAGGACCGTCAAGGACCGCGAGGGCATCATTCCCGGCGGCAAGGTGGTCGTGACCGGCCGCGTCTACACCGCAAACGTCCAGGTACGCGTGGACGTCGGCTTCAACAACGTCATCACCCCGGCCGCGCAGCCAATGGAGATCCCGACGATTCTCCCCGACGTGGCGCCGACGCCGGTCATCGCCGGATATCCGCTGGAGACCATCGTGTCCGAGAAGCTCCACGCGATCGCCCAGTTCGGGCACGACAACACGCGGCACAAGGACTACTACGACATCTGGCGCATCCTGCAGTCCTACGAGATGGAGGGCGCAACGCTGTCGGAGGCGATCTCCAGCACCTTCGCGTGGCAGCGCCGTACGGTCGATCCCGAAATGCCCGGGCTGTCCGACGACTTCGCCTCCGAGAACGAGCGTGCGTGGAGGGCGTTCCTGCGCAAGACCAACCTCAAGGACGACGTGAGCCTCGCCGAGGTGATCGCGTCGATGCGCGAGTTCCTGGTTCCGGCGATGTCGCAGGAGGCCGCGCGCGGCGCGCAATGGGTGCCGGGCGAAGGCTGGAGGGGACCGGCGCCCTCCCTGTCACTGTAGCGCCAGGCCTCCCGCCTCCTGCACGACGGAGAGCTTCCGGAGCCTGATCTCGCGGTCCGCCTGGTCGTCGATGGGCACGAACTTCGAGGGCGTGCGCTTGCCCGTCCGCTTCGCGGCCTCGGTGGCGTTGAACTCGCTCTGCTCCCGCGCATATCTCCGGTCGGCGAGGAACCTTTCGGAAAAGCGGACGTGGAAGACCACGTCGACCTTCTTCTTGCCCTCCTTCACGTCGGCTTTCACGTAGTCGGAGATCGCTGCGATCTCCTTCAGCTTGGCCACCGACTTCTCGACCTCGGACAGCATCTCGCGCCAGCGCGACCTCGAGTTGCCGAAGCTGTTTATGACCTGGGATGCCCTGATCTCCATCGTCCCGGCGGGGACTTCGTCCTCGGCGAGCAGCAGGGACAGCCACTTGAAGACCCACCGCGGCAGCGGGTTCCTAAGCTGCATCATCCATTCGTAGTTGACCTGCTCGAAGGCGAGCGCCTTGATCGCCTGGGCCAGCAGCGGGTTGAGCTGCACGAATGCCGAGGAGTCCACGTCGCTCTCGTCCCGGAAGACGAGCACCGGGAACGCAGGCGCGGACACGACCGGCTTCGGACGCTTTTCGCCTTCTGGCGCGAGCTTCATGATGGAGATGTTGCACAGGTGGAGCACCTGGAACGCCTCCCTGATCTCGGCCTTCGAGAAGGTGTGGTTGTGCTTGGCCAGCTCCTTCTGGACTCCGTAGATGGAAAAGCGGGTCAGCACCTCGTCCTGGTCGCCGAGATGCAGCCTTTCGGCGGCGAGCTTGCGGATCACGTCCTCCACCAGCTGCTCGCGCTCGCCCGGCAGCATGTCCTTCTCGTTGCCCTGCGAGTCCGTGATGCGCGCGGGCGTGACGGTAACCCGGTAGCGCTCGGTTCCGAAGTCGAACTCCCTCTTGATCACCTCGAGCCTGCCCGTCCCGTCGCGTCCGATCCGGTGGACGAAGCGCGGGGCAAGGTCGAACATGGCGACGTAGTTCGCCTGCCGCTTGTCGAGCGTCTCGAAGAGACTGAGCTGGAGTATCTTCTGGATCTCGCCTTTGGCCATCGCGGGTCTCCTTCCTTTCGCAGCAGGTGGCCCGAGTCGGAGCGCCCGCGCAAGGGAAGAGAGGCAAATGCGGCCCAGCCCTCCCCAAGTGCGGCTTAAACCTACCCATCTGCGGCTCAGACCTACCCATGCCCGCGAGCCTCCGGACCGGCTATCCGCGGCCCAAACCTCCCTACATGACGGCTAAACCGGCGATTTCCGGCCTCCATGATTCGGTCCGATTCCGCCAAGTGCGGCTTAAACCTACCCATACGGGGCCCGCGGGGACGCCTGCAGCCGGACCTAGCCGCGGTCAGATCCGGCTGACACCCCTCAAGTAGTTGAGTTTCCAATGTTTCCTCGCAAGTGCGGCTTAAACCTACCCATACCTCCCGGACGCTCGCTAGGGAGGTCCTACCCGCAGTTGGAGGGGTATCGGGCCGCGCCTTCGCGAAGCTCCGTGGCGGCGTCGCTCGCAAGTGCGGCTTAAACCTACCCATCGGAACGCAAGCGCCCTTTGGAACTGTCCACCGATATCGTCCCGGCCCGACCGCCTCTACGCGGGGGAGCAAGCAAGCGTGCGGCTCCGCCCAAGTGCGGCCTAAACCTACCCATCAGGCAGCATGGAGGGCCGCGGCGGAATCCCAAGTGCGGCTTAAACCTACCCACCCGTGGGCCAAGTGCGTCTTAAACCTCCCCATCTGCGGCCAGCACCTACCCGTGCTTGTGCCAGGAGAATCGGATAACGCTAGGGCTGGAAAAGCCTGCAACCGGAAGGGGAGACCCGGGAATGACATAGGCCTGAAAAGCCGAAAGCCTGCTGCGTTGGCGCGCGGCAGGCTTTCCGTGAACCCTCTTGGGGCCGTCTGATCTAAGCAATCGGACACTACCCCAGGACATCGCTGATCCGCAAGCCCTTCCGGCCTTTCCGGAAGACGATTTTTCGTTGCCTGAAAGGGCCGTGGGCAAGCGACTGGAACGGCCGGGAAAGCCCGCGCCGCAAGGGGAAACCATGTCCGCAGCACTGCCAGCTGAGGCGGAGCGGCACGTCGTCCCGGGCGACATTCCGGAGACAGTACGCCGGCTGAGCGCCGCCGTCGAGAAGGGGGAGTTCGGCTGGTCCGTCGTCGCCTCCTTCATAAGGGCCGCAGAGAGCGGCCGCGACATCCGCTTCGCCAAGACAAAGCCCGTGCCTACGCGCATGCGCGAGGCGATCGAGGCCGAACCCGAAACGCCTCCGAGGCAGGTGATCTACCGCGGCCTCGAGAAGGGCCTGTGGTCCTGGGAGGACGTGGAGGCGTTCGAGGCCAACGCCGAAGCGCTGAGCGCAGCCCGCCGCAGGCCCGAGCCGCGCGGCGTTTACCTGACGCGGGGAAGGCGCACGCGCCGCAGGCCGCCCGACACCGGGGGGCAGTTCGTCCCGAAGATGGCACTCGACGCGGTCTGCGACCACCGCATCTGCGACGGAGCCAAGGCGCTGCTGGCGCTGATCCTGGCGCGGGCGGGCAAGTCCGACACGCTAGTCACCTACACCTGCTCGCTGGCCGCCCAGATGGGCCGGACCGCGCGCACCGTGCGCAACCACTTCCGACAGCTCGAGGAAGCGGGGCTGATCCGTCGCGAGCCGGGCAGCCATCCGAACACCGTCAGGATCACGGTGCTGCCCGCCTGCAGGCCCGAACCTTACGTCGAGCCTATGGACGTGAAGGCGTTCCGGATCGCCCGAAGGAGTCCGCTTCCCAAGGTCCGCGCCCTGGCTGACGCGACCGTGCTCGCCTCTTGGAACGCGCACCGGGACTTGCTCGCGCCGGAGGCCCCCCGGAAAGGAATTTCCGCCTTTAACCTCGAATCTAACGTAGATCCCGCGACTCCCGATCCCGGAAGGGCGCGAAGTCCCCATATCGGACCGCTTTCGCCTCCGACGACCCACTCCACCCTCTACCGGAAGCCGCCGCCAAGACGCTTCGAACGTCCCGTTGCGGGATCGTTGAAGGCATCGGAAGGAATGCTCCGAAGGCTTTCGGTCTGAAATCAGCGGCTTGGAAGGGAGAGTCCGTCCAGGACGCTGTCGTCGGCGTCGGAGAACACCGCATTGCGGCTGAAATACGAGACCTGCGCCCTCGCCGCCGCCGACGCTTCCATGAGGGCGGCAACGTCGGGCCTGTCGCCGAGTCCGGCCAGCGCGTCGCATGCCCTGAGGGAGAGGGAAACCGCGAGCGCCCTGTCGGACGTTTCGGCGAGCCTCGCTTCCCTGGCCAGATCCATGATCTCTTCGGGGATCGTTCCGTCGAGCGCCCGCACGGCATGGGCGAAGGCCTCGATCAACCTGTCCTCGGCGAAGCGAACGTCGTCGAACGAAGGCGCGAGAAGCATGGTCTCGATGCCGCCCCGCTCCAACACGTCGCAGCCACGGGCAGCCGCCATTTCTGCGGCGTAGGCGCGCGCATGCCCAAGCCTGCCGACGGAGAACCAGGCCGCGTCGCCGGTCCGTCCCGGGAAGCCGAAAAAGGGCTGGAGGAGCACGCCCATGTCGCCGAAGCGCGCCGGCGTGACGATCCAGGTCGGCTCGGCGCATTCGCGGCAGGCGACCCCGCCGATGATCCGGACCCC
>Ga0065721_10050030_pt1 | contig 24058 bp, 21 predicted proteins | sample Mesricmetagenome_FD_59108 | JGI IMG/M metagenome (GOLD analysis project Ga0065721, IMG submission 59108) | Mesophilic microbial community from rice straw/compost enrichment Sample: eDNA_1 v2 (version 2) | ecosystem: Engineered > Solid waste > Grass > Composting > Bioreactor | place: USA: Davis...
TCTGTCCCGGAGCAGGGACGGCTTAGACACCCAATTTCTTACTTCAGAACAGAGCTTTACGCTACTCCCGCCTACCGCTCAGACACCCCTTGGTGCATAAGAGCGGCTAGTGCGTCGGGATCGTCCGATCCGGGTCGCGCTTGGCCGGAGGACATCGTACAGCCTTATGCGTGCGTTCGACCCGCTTGCGGTTCACATGCCGCCCCGCCTCGCGCAGCAAGGCTGTCACCCGGCGATAGCCATAATGACCATATTGCCGGTCGAGAGCGATCATATCCTTCGTGAGGGCTACTTCGTCGTCCACCCCGCGGGGCAACTTGCGCTGTGTTGATCGATGTTGCCGGACCACACGGCAGACCCGCCGTTCGGAGACAGCCATCATCCCTCGGATGCGACCGGTACCGCCCCCCCTGTCGGCATCATCGCGAACGATCCATATGCTTCGGGCAGCGGCTCAGATGCGGCTTTCGCAGCTAGAACGGCATATCCTTTAACGCCGTTGCGCTGTCCGCCAGTCTGTCAGAATCGATCGCCAGACGCTCAACCACGAGCTTGCGGCCCTGGACATAGTCCTTCGTGGCATTGACACAGTCGAGCGCGATTACGCGGCCGTCCTTAAGATAGATGACCGAAAAGCTGCGGCTGGCGGGGTCCCCGCGTAGTACGGTTTTGTCATATCCGTTCGACATACCCACCGTCTGAAGTTTCAAGTCATACTGATCCGACCAGAACCACGGCACGGCGTCATATGCCAGCTCATGACCCATGATCGTCTTGGCAACCAGCGTCGCCTGGTCATGGGCGTTCTGCACCGATTCGAGCCGGACCGGCAAGCCGCCTGCGAACGCGTTGGCATGAAGCGCGCAATCGCCGATTGCGAAGATGTCGGGCAGCGATGTACGGCACTGGTGATCGACCGTGACACCGTTGCCGCCTTCGGCACCGGCGGCGATCAGCGGCTCGACCGCCGGCACGATGCCGATGCCGACGATCACCATATGTGCCGGGATGACCTGGCCATCCTTCATGCGCACGCCGGCGACCTTGTCCGTGCCCTCGATGCACTCGACTGCTGCGTCGAGCCGGACATCGACCCCATGCGCGCGATGTTCGGCTTCGTAGAAGCGCGACAGGTCCTCGCCCGCGACGCGCGCGAGCACGCGGTCGAGCGCCTCGATCAGTACCACCTTCTTGCCGAACTTGGCGAGCACCGCCGCCGCCTCTAGACCGATATAGCCGCCGCCGATTATCACTACCCGTTCGACTGCATCGAGTTCGCTCAGCATCCGATCGACATCGGCCCGCGTGCGAACCGTATGCACACCGTGTAGATCATTGCCGGCGCAGCCGATTCGGCGCGGACTGCCACCCGTCGCCCAGATCAACTGGCCATAGGCCACCGTCTCGCCGCTCTCTATCCTCACGCTGTGTCCATCACCATCGACCGACACGACCCGTCGGTTCAGCAGCATCTCGACCTTGCGCTCTTCCCAGAAGGCGGCCGGCCGGATCAGGATGCGCTCGAAAGCCTTTTCGCCCGAGAAATACTCCTTGGATAGCGGTGGACGCTCGTAGGGCAGCTCCGGCTCGTCACCGATCATCGCGATCGAACCTTCGAACTTGTTCTGCCGCAGCGCGATGGCGGCCTGCGCCCCACCGTGCCCCGCCCCCACAATCACGACATCGTAATGCGTCACTTGTTCAACCTCTCAGCATGCCACGCGACATGATCGGCCTCCTCGCAAGAAGAACTCCACCTCAAACCGGAGGAGTTTCGGGGGAGCATGTCAGCCGCATCACCCGTCATCAGCAATGGTGACACGAAGCCCGTCTATCGCCGCGTTCACGATAAGTTGGCAGGACAGTCTCGAGAACTCCGTCCTATGGTCCGAGCTCTCCAGAAGGTCGTTTTCATCCTCTGTCGCGGCGGGAAACCTGTCGATATCGGAAGGATCGACGTGAACATGGCAGGTCGCGCACGACAGGCAGCCGCCGCATAGAGCAAGCAGTTCGTCAATGCCGGCATCGCGGATCGTTTGCATCACAGACGTGCCCTCGCTGCCTTCCAGGACATGCTCTTCACCTTTCCGCGTCGTTACGATTATTTTTGTCATCTCAGAAAATATCCCGGGAGCGGATGCTCCTGCCTGAATGCACCAGACCGAAGCCATTGTTGATGTGATCAAGGGAAATGACGTGTGTGATCATCGGATCGATTTCATCTTGCCGTTCATGTGCCGGTCGATGATCTTGGGTACGTCGGCACGCCATTTGCGCCGTCAAACGCTGTACCCCACCAGCGACAGAGGCTCTGGGTTCACTCGGGGGGAGCTCGAACATCTGGAAGCCACGGATATCACCCAAAGAATCCTCCGCCGCGGACGGAGCATGTTGCGCCTCCGGTACCTGGGCCGACGCGGCAGCGCCAAGGAACATCGGGACGAGAGCGACGCCAGCTCGGAGACCAAATGTCATGGACCTGCGCATCAATAATTCCTTCTGTCGATGGCCTCGCAATGGGTAGTGAGCTCTCTGTCTTCTCCCTGCCCTCGCCAATGCATCGCGTTGCAAAGAATGCGCTTTTAGAAATGATCGTTCGTTCATATCGAGGTTCTCGAATTTGCTTGTCAATGCGCAATTGACGCCCTCACCAGCTTCGCCGCACGGTCGCGAGATTCTGCGAGGAAGAGGCCAAAGCGCGAAGACCAGGGGAGGACGCGAAATTGGACCTAATGATACGCAACCCGGTTCCGGCATTCGGGCGAACATCTTCCGGGCCCAATCTCGCGCGTGTTTTCCATGCGTCATCCCTTTTCTCGCGGAGGAGGCGATCCGCAGCAACAGGTACTGGTCGCCTCCCCGTCATCTTCAACACTGCCATCCAGAAATCGCATAGGGGTGGCTCGGGGAGGGCTACACCCTCTCGAGAACCGCTGCGATGCCCTGGCCGCCGCCGATGCACATGGTAGCGAGACCATAACGTCCGGCAGTGCGGTGCAATTCGTGAACGAGCTTTACCGTGATGATTGCACCGGTTGCACCGACCGGATGTCCCAACGAGATTCCGCTGCCATTGGGATTGGTTTTTTCAGGATCGAAGCCCAGCTCATTGGCGACGGCGCAGGCCTGCGCCGCGAAAGCTTCGTTCGACTCGACGACGTCGATATCCTCGACGGTGAGGCCTGCCCTTTGAAGTGCGAGACGAGTTGCCGGCACCGGGCCGATACCCATGATGTCGGGATCGACACCCGCGTGCCCGTAAGACACAAGCCTTGCAAGCGGCGTCAGGCCGCGACTCTTCACCGCTGCCTCTGTCGCGAGCAGCACGACGGCCGCACCATCATTGATCCCCGACGCGTTCGCGGCGGTGACCGTTCCGCCTTCTCGCTTGAAGATCGGCTTGAGATTGCCAAGATCTTCCAGACGTGCATCGCGCCGCACATGTTCGTCGAGGCTGAACTGGACCGGGCCTTTGCGCGTCTTGAGTTCAATGGGCACAATCTGGCCATCGAACCGGCCCTCCTCGATCGCGCGGGCGGCCCGTTGCTGGCTGAGCACGGCAAGCTCGTCCTGCATCTCACGGGTGATGCCATAGCGCTCCGCAACATTCTCGGCGGTCACACCCATCAGAATTCGTCCGAACGGGTCGGTGAGCGCTCCATTCAGCCCGTCGACAAGAGTCGTGTCGCCCATCTTGGTTCCCCAGCGCACGCCCGGTGCATAGAAGGGCGCCCGGCTCATCACTTCCGTTCCGCCAGCAAGGGCAATGTCGGCATCGCCCAACATCAAGGTTTGCGCAGCGGATATGATCGCCTGCAAACCTGAGCCGCAGAGGCGATTTACTGTCAGAGCAGGCACCTCTTTCGGTACACCCGCCTCCATGGCGGCCACCCTCGCTACATAAGCATCACGAGGGGCAGTCGGTATGACCTGGCCGAAGACAACGTTTTGGATGGCATCCGCCTCAAGCGCGGCCTCGGCCAACACCGCTTTGGATACCGCAGCACCCAGCGAAGCCGGTTCGGCATCGCGAAGGCTTCCACCGAAAGTGCCGATCGCAGTACGGCGCGCGGCGACGAGATAGACAGTTTGCATTTTCAGGCCCTCAGCAGATCAGAATGCGCCATGTTCGCGCGTTTCACTTCATATTGGTGTTGTTCGACGCCCGACTGCGGAATCATCTCGCCCGTACGATCAGCAAGCTGGTCCATCGCGGCAAGAAGCCGATCGGCGCTGTCTGCACGCGCGCCCAGGAACACGCCCTCGGTCATCGTGATATTTGCCTGTTCGAAACTGCCCGCGCCCGCCAGGACTATCCGCCTCGTCGGCGCATCCTCGGCCGCAAGCGCAACGACCGCGGGACTGACCATCTCGGCGCCGAGTCCCGCGAGCGCGTCCTTGGTATAAACCTCGTTGGTCATGCCGGTCGCGGCGCTGGGTGCAAGGCAGTTGACGCGAATATTCGATCGGGCACCCTCGATCGCCAGCGTTTGCATCAGCCCGACCAGCGCCATCTTGGCCGCACCATAGTTCGACTGCCCAAAGTTCCCGTACAAGCCGGAGGAAGATGTCGTGAAGATGATCCGGCCATAATTTTGAGCGCGCATACCGTCCCAGACCAGCTTGGTGCAGTTGACGGAACCCATCACATGAACGTCGAGCACCAACCTGAAGTCGTCGAGGTCCATCTTGCCGAACGAGCGATCACGCAGAATGCCGGCGTTGTTGACGAGGATGTCTACCTTGCCCCACCGGCTGACGGCATCTTCGACCATCGCTGCGACCTCGGCCAGCCGGGTGACGTTCGCGCCATTCGGCACCGCATCACCACCGTCGGACCGGATCATTTCGCATACAGCTTCTGCAGCAGCCACGTCGAGGTCGTTCACGATCACGCGTGCACCGCGCTGGGCGAGCGCGTTGGCATGGGCGCGCCCCAACCCGGCTCCGGCGCCGGTAACTATTGCCACCCGACCGGTGAGATCTAATGTCATGCTTCTACTCCTGATCCATTTGATATGCGTCAGTCGAAGGTGGCTAGCGGAGCATCTGCAGCCACGTCCGACGCCGCCGACACTACGGATAGCCAACCATCTACCTTCGGGAGCTCGCATTCGAAAAAGAAGCGCGCCGCCCGCGCTTTGCCGGCGAGAAAATCACCCTCATCTCCCGACGCGGCTTTCCTCGCCGTGGCCAGTACTGCCTGTTCCAGCCAGATCCACCCAACGACCACATGCCCGAAGGCCCACAGGAAAGGAGTCGCATTGTCGAGAAGCCGCGCTGGCTGACCGGCCAGGAGCCTGTCGATCACCTCTTGAACTTGCGCCCAGGCGCCGGACAGCGCTTCTCCCAGCCCAGCGAGCTCAGGGGAGCTGTCTGCGCGCCCGACACACCCCGCGATGCGGCTATCGAGCACCTTGAGGCCGGAACCATCGCGAAGGATCTTCCGGCCCAGAAGATCGGCCGCCTGTATGCCGGTAGTACCTTCGTGAATCGGATTGAGGCGGTTGTCGCGCCATAGCTGCTCGACGTCGAAGTCTCGCGTGTACCCATATCCCCCATGGACTTGGATCGCTATGTCGTTGGCTGCCAGCGCATATTCCGATGGCCAGGTCTTGACCAGCGGCGTGAGAAGGCCGAGCAGGCTCGCATTGTCGGCCTCGTCCTCCATATCGACCAATCGAGCGGCATAGAGGCAAAGTGCCAAGGCACCCTCGACGTAAGCCTTCTGGGTCAGCAGCATTCGTTTCACGTCGGCGTGCTCGATGATGGGTACCTGCCCGCCGGTGCGGACCCCGACCGGACGGCCCTGCAGTCGCTCCTTGGCATAAGCGACCGACAAGCGGTAACCGCGATACCCGACCGCCGCCGCCCCCAGGCCGACGCTGATTCGAGCCTCGTTCATCATCTGGAACATCTGCCGCAGGCCCTCTCCGGGCTCTCCGACGATCCATCCTACCGCTCCGGTGGATTCTCCCAGGTTGAGCAGACAGTTGGCGGTGCCGCGATACCCCATCTTGTGGTTGAGCCCAGCGACTGCGATATCGTTCGGGGCGCCGTCGCCGAGCCGTTTCGGCACGATGAAGAGCGAGAGCCCGTTCGTCCCCTCCGGCAGCGCCTCGTTCCTGGCCGCCACCTTTGCGAGTACGAGATGCACGATGTTTTCGCTCGCATCCTGGTCGCCCCCGGAAATCCACATCTTGTTACCGACCAGACGATAGCGGGGGCCTAGCTCGTCCTCGCCGTCGGGCTCGGCCCGAGTGCGAACGTCCGCGAGGCTAGACCCCGCCTGAGGCTCGGAGAGGCACATCGTCCCGAACCAGCGGCCCTCGATCTGCGGTAGCGCAAAATGCTCGATCTGCGCCTCGGTGCCGAACGTGGCGATGAGCCTGGCGTTGGCCACCGTGAGCATCGGATAAGCCGAGGTCGCCAGATTGGCGCTGGCGAAATAGGCGAACGAGGCAGCACATGCGGAATAGGGCAGGCCAAGCCCGCCCAGCGCCTCGTCGAACCCCGCAGCGAACAAGCCGAGGTCGGCATATTGCCTGAGCGCGGTTCCGATGGCCGGGCAGATGTGGACACCATCCGCGGTGAGCTCGGGCTCTTCGACGTCAGCCTGCTTGTAGTGCGGCAGGAACGCCTCGACGGCGAGCTTCTCCGACAGGTCGAGAAAGGCATCGAGGGTTTCCCGGTCGGCAACCCGATCGACACCCAGCCAGTCATACAGGAGGAACTCGATATCCCGACGCACAATAAGAGAATGGGCCATGTCAGATCCTCAAATAATGGTTGCGCCGCCGTCGACGACGATCACCTGGCCGGTGATGTGACCGCCAGCGTCGGAAGCGAGAAGCAGCGCCGGCCCCATCAGGTCCGTATCGCCGCCCAGTTTGCCCAACGGCGTCTGCTCGATCATGTCCGCGCCGTGCGCCTCGACCGTGACCTGCGTCATCTTGGACGGGAAGAAGCCCGGCGCGAGTGCGTTGACGCGGATGTTTTTTGGTCCCCATTCAGCAGCGAGCGCCCGCGTCATGTTGATTACGGCGCCCTTGGCCGTGTTGTAGGCGATCGTTCCGATCCGCGATGGGTGGTGACCCTGAAGCCCCTCGGTCGAAGCAAGATTAACGATCACGCCCTTACCGGCAGGTATGAACGCGCGCTGCGCGACTGCCTGGGTCAGCAAGAAAAGGCCCGTTACATTAAGGCCGATAATCTTGTTCCAGGCGGCCAGCGGAAACTCCTCCGCCTGCGCTCCCCAGGTTGCTCCGGCGTTGTTCACGAGAATGTCGATCTGTCCGAACTCATCGAGTACCTTGCTGACTACGGCCTCGCTTGCATCAACCCCGGCGAGATCGGCATCGATGGCCAAGGCACGGACACCGGCAGCGGCAAGCGCCGCCACCGCTTCATCCAACTCCGCCCGCTTGCGAGCAACCAGCGCAACCGACGCGCCATATTCGCCGAGAGCGGACGCAATCTGGAAGCCGAGGCCGCGCGACCCTCCGGTTACGATAGCAACGCGCCCCGACAAATCGAACAAGCCTGACAGGATTTTGGTCATCGATTGAGATCTCCGAAGCGCTGATTTTTTCCGATTAGCTCGACGAGCAAGGGGGCGGGCTCCCATGCCCAGCCATGCCGGCCGCGCGCGAATGCCTGCATGCGGTCCAGCAAAAGGGGCAGTCCGATCCGGTCGGCGTGGAACATCGGGCCGCCAAGCGCTGCAGGGAAGCCGTAGCCGTCGAGATAGACAATATCCAAATCGACCGGACGATAGGCGATACCCTCGCCGACGACTTTCGCGCCTTCGTTGATCATGGCGAAGATGCAGCGGTCCACGATCTCGTCATCGGCAATCGGCCGGCGCTCAAGGCCGATCTCATGCGAATGATCGAGGATCAACGCTTCCACGGTTGGATCGACCTGGGGCGTTCGGCCGTCGGGATACAGATAAAAGCCCGCGCCTGCTTTCTGGCCGAAGCGCCCGAACTCGCAAATGAGATCAGGCACCTTCGAGTAGGGACGATCCGGCTGTTCGACCGCGCGCCGCTTGCGGATGTTCCAGCCGATGTCCTGACCGGCCAGGTCCATCACGCGGCACGGTCCCATCGCCATTCCGAAAGCTTCGAGCGCGGCATCAACCTGCTGGGGCAAAGCGCCTTCCTCAAGAAGGAACCATGCCTGCCGCAGGTATTCTTCGAAGATGCGATTTCCTATAAATCCGTCGCAGACGCCGGCGACAACGCCTGTCTTGCCGATGCGTTTCGCGAACGCCATCGCCGCCGCAAGTGTTTCCGGAGATGTTCTTGCGCCGCGCACGACTTCCAGGAGCCGCATAACGTTAGCCGGGCTGAAGAAGTGCAGCCCAACCACTGCGTCCGGACGGGCCGTGAATTGCGCAATCGTGTCAAGGTCCAGGGTCGAGGTGTTACTGGCGAGCAGCGCTCCAGGCGGGGCTACGCGATCCAGCGCCTGGAACACATCGCGCTTCGCGTCCATGTCTTCGAACACGGCCTCGATGTAGAGATCGCTGGGCGGGGCGTCGTCCAGGGACTGCACCATGCCCAACGCCGCCAGCCGCTCCTTGGCAACCTCTTGGGAGATTCTACCCTTGTCCGCATCACGCAGCAGCGCGTTTTCTATGGCTGCACGAGATTTGGCCAGAGCCTCAGGCCTGGCCTCCACAACGGTTACGGTGAGGCCCGCATTCAGCAACGCGATGGCGATTCCGGTTCCCATCAAACCGCCACCGACGACGGTCACTCGCTTCACCGTGCCCGTGCCCGCGCGCACGCCGCCCGGTATCCTCGCCACCATCCGGCGACCGAAAAAGGCATGGCGAAGCGACCGCGATTCATCGGACTGCATCAACGCGCCGAAATGATCCGCTTCAAGTTTCAGGCCCGCCGCCAAATCTTCATTGGCGACCGCGCGGACACAGTCGATTATCCTGCGAGCAGCGTCACCAAGACGCGGACGGCGCCCCGCTTCCTCGACGGCATCGCCGATATCCGCGGGCGCAGGCAGGAGCCCAGACCGGCGAATGGCGGCAGCCTGGCCGCCAGAGACCAGCGCCATCGCGGCTTCCACGACATCGTCGTTGACCACTTGATCCACCAAACCGATCTCAGCCGCCCTTTGCGCTGCGATCGGACGCCCCGACAACATCAGATCGATCGCATTCCTGGCACCCAGCAGCCGGGGCGATCGCTGCGTGCCGCCGCCCCCGGGTAGGAGGCCGAGGCTGATCTCGGGAAAGCCGAACTTGGAAGTGGGGGAGCAAACACGATAGTGCGCCGCCATCGCGAGTTCGAGTCCGCCGCCAAGGCAGAGACCCTCGATTGCCGAAACGACCGGCTTGTCCGACAGTTCCACGCGATTCATCAGTTGCCGGATCTCATCGATGCGCTCGGGCGCGCCTTCGAAATCCGCGATATCCGCCCCTGCGCTGAACACCGTCGATCCACCCGTCAGAACGATAGCACGGACGCGGTCATCCGATTGCGCGCGCGCGATACTGTGATCGAGGGACGAAACGAGCCCGCCCCCGACCGTAAGGGCGTTGACCGGCGGATTTTCGAAGTGGATCAGCAACACGCTGCCGACACGCGTTTCAGTCACTCGCACCAAACTACCCTTTCCGCTGACAACCTTGCGGCCGCCGCCTGAGCGGCGACCGCCTGCATTCAGAACTTGCGCGTGACCGATGCGCCCAGCCATCGCGGCCGGCCGTATCCAACCTGCGTGCAGCCACAGAGGCCGGTGAGGTCGAATCCGACCGTCCGATATTTTTCCTGGCCGATATTCGTGCCGAAGACGGAGACCTTCCAAAGGTCGCGCGGATCTTCCCAGCTCAGGTGCATATCGACGGTTGTGTACCCGGCGACGCGCGTCGTGCTGAAGTTGCTTACCGAGAAGTAGAACGGACCGGTATAGTGGCCATTGGCATGAGCGGTCATCGTACCGCCGAACATGGGCCAGCTATATGAAATCGACGCAAGTGCCTGCCATTTGGACGTAAACGGCGCGACGCGGTCCTTTATCACCCCGCCAACAGGCACATCCTTGATATTGTTGTCCGTGTAGCTGCCTCCGCCGGTGATCGTCAGATTGTCGGTAGGACGGATGACGACGCTTGCTTCACCACCATAGGTCTTTGCCGGACGGTTGATGACGAGACTCGACAGTCCGACGAACTGGAAAGATTGATAGTTCTTGTAGTCATAGGCGAATACAGCACCATTCAGCTGAACCGCCCGGTCGAACAGGTCGGCCTTGCCCCCGATTTCGTAGGAATTCAGCGTCTCCGGCTTGTAGGACAACGCGCTGTCCGGGAAAGTCGTCGAGCCGGCATAAGGCGAAGTAAAGTTGCCGGCCTTCGAACCGCGCGACCAGCCGGCGTAAAAGAGCAGGCCGTCCTGCGGGCGAAACTCCAGCTGCGCCTTCCCGTTGAAGAGCCAGTCCGCCTGATGGGCTTCGTAGGGCGCGCGTGCGGGCCCCAAGTCGGCAAGCGGCTGTGCTGACAAGTCCGTCGAAAAGGCCTGCGCGCGGTACTGGAAGTCCTTGACCTCGCGCGTAACCCGCGCGCCCGTCACCAGTGACACGCGCGGGGAGAGGTCGATCTCGACTTGCCCGAAAAGCGAATAGCTATCGGTGACGAGCTTGTTGTAATCGTCAACGATCACCCCAAGAGCCGGGAACGGGCTGCGATTGGGATCCACCTGCGCGTTGATGTGCAGGTAGTATGCACCCGCGTACCAGCGCCACCCATCGCTTCGTCCGAAAAGACGCGCTTCCTGGGAGAAATTGCGCACCCGCGAACGCGTGTCGCCGTTGAACAGCGAAGACGCGCCTTCGGCGTCAATGAGGAAGCGAGTTTCGGCGTCTTTATAGTCGGTGAGCAGGGTCAGTTCCGGACCGAAGTCGAACGTGAGCTTGGCCGTTGCGCCCCTGAGCGAGTTTGTGCCCCCGCTATCCTGGGCGTAATTGGAGATGACCCTCCTGCTACCACCCGGGGTTACCGGACTGCCCGCGCCTGTCGGCCCCGGAACCTCTACCGTATTTTGCTCGACGCCGTTCGCATCGACGACCGATGAGGAGGTAAATACATAGTATGGAGCCCATGACGTGTAGGACTTACTGGCATAGCCCGAGACGAGAAGATCGGCATCCGGGCTGAGATCGAAGCTGAGATGCCCACGCAGCGCATAGCCGTGGCTGCCTCCAAGATCCCCACCGGTAGGGGAGAGATTCTTGATATAGGCATTGTTGGACGAAACCGCGCCCGCGACCCGGAACGCAATGCCGTCCGCAAGCGGGCCGCCGAAGGCCGCCTCGGCCCTGGCATCGTTATACGACCCATAGCTGAGAGTCACATATCCGTCAGCGACGTCGCTCGGCTTGCGGGTGATGATGTTGACGAGGCCGCCGGTAGCGTTGCGGCCGAACAGCGTGCCTTGAGGCCCTTTGAGCACTTCGACATGATCGAGATCGAATAATCCGACCCCGGCGCTGTTGTTGAGCGCCATATAGCCGTCATCCAGATAGACAGCGACGGGTCCTTCGGCTTGTGCCGAGAAATCCTGCTGCGTCACGCCGCGGATGGCAAATGACAGGACCTGGCCGCCATAGCTGCCCGAAAGGTTCAGTGCCGGCGTCAGCTGCGTCAGCTGAGTGGCGTCGGTGATCCCGGCATTTTCCAGCGTTTCCGCAGAGAAGGCGCTGATGGTGATGCCGACGTCCTGCACATTCTGGGCACGCTTCTGTGCGGTGACGACAATATCACCCACGCCGCCCGAATCCTCTGAGCTGGCCTCCGGCACGTTGGCAGACGGAATGCTCGCATCCTGGGCAAGCGCAGGCGCGCACCACATGAGCGCCTCGATAGCCGCACAACTGCACAATATACGACCCAATTTCCGGCCCATCATTTCCTCCCTCTCCTGGCGGCCCCATTCGCTGACGGACGCCGCCCTGATGTCATTAACGAACGATCGTTCACACGTCAAATCGAAAAAGATTACCGATCTGAAGTACGCGGCCGATTGATGGTAGAATTAGGAGCAGTCTCCGGATATGAACGGTCGTTCACAACCACTGCCAGGCACCGGGAGGCCATTCACCTTCATATGAGCGACTTAGGAATTCCTGCTCGTGCACCTCGGGACGAGCACACGCATCTCGGCGGCCACATGAGCTTGTGGGAACTGCTGGCAACAGTGCTGGCATTCTCGGCCCCCGTCGCAGTCGTTTCGGGGTTTATACCGATCGTGATCGGATCTGCCGGGGCGGGAGCGCCCGCGGTGTTCCTGTGCGCGATGCTGCTTCTGCTGACCTTCGCCGTCGGCTTTACCAGGATGACGCGGTCCTTTCCCCGCCCCGGGGGCTTCTACGCCTATGTCACAGCGGGTCTGGGGAAGGAGGCGGGCCTGGGTGCCGCAATGCTCGCCATACTTGGCTACCTCCTTCTTGGCTTCTGCACACTGCCCTTCTTCGCGATCAACGTTGACGCGCTCGTGCGCGGGCTGTTCGGCGGACCTGCCATTCCCTGGTTCGTCTATGCCGGGATCTGCGGCGCGGGGAGCGGCCTCTTGTGCTACTTTCGGATCGACTTGTCGGCAAAGGTTCTGACTGCGGTGATGGCGGTGGAGACGCTGGTGGTCGTGATTTTCGACCTGGCGGTCCTGCGCAGCGGCGGGCCCGAGGGGATTTCGCTGGCTCCGCTGAGCTGGAGCTCGATGGCGTCGGGATCAGTGGGTATTTCGATCCTCTTCGCGGTGACGTGCTTTCTGGGTTTTGAAGCGACAGCCGTCTTCAGAGACGAGGTTCGCGATCCCGACCGCACCGTTCCGCGCGCGACCTATCTCGCGGTGCTGCTGATCGGACTATTCTATGCTTTTTCCGCCTGGATGACTGTGACAGCATTCGGCGTTTCGCATGTTGGAGCGACGGCCAAGGCCGACCCCGCGGGCATGTTCCCCGTCGGCATGGAGCTATATGTCGGACGTATCGCCCGCGACGCGCTTCACGTCCTGCTGGCGACGTCGCAGTTCGCCGCCGTCCTTTCCGCGCAGAACATCCTTGCGCGGTACGGGATGAGCCTGGGCATCGATGGTGTGTTCCCGCGCATCCTGGGCCGTGTTCATCCACGGCATCAGTCGCCTTACATCGCCTCTACGGCCATCAGCCTTACCTGGCTGCTGCTCGGGGCGGTGTTCGTGCGGATGCAGATCCCCCCCGACCTCCTCTATGCGCGCGTTGCCGGCGTGGGCGGTTTCGCCATCCTTATTCTGATGCTCGTCACGAGCACGGCGATAATCGCTTTCTTTCATCGCCGCGACGCAAGGCGTGCTGCCGACCTGGGCGCCACGCTGGTGGCTCCGGTCGTGGCTACGATCGGCTTGGGTACAATAGTCTATCTAGCAATTATCCACTTCACGCTGCTGGTCGGTGGAGCTCGGGAGGGAGCTACCTTCCTCGTGGCAATGACGATCGCCGTCTTCGTGGCCGGAGCAGGTTATGCACGGCTGTTGCGGCATTCGAGGCCTGTCACATATCGGAGCATTGGTCGCCAAGTCGTCTGAAACCAATTACGGCCATTTGCAGTCTGTCCATGACGGCGAGGTCGCCGGGTCGTGGTTCAGGCACTAGCAGGTTGATCAGATAGGCCTCCAACCAATCGCCGTCTGTTGGCCGCCGAGGACCACTGGTGCGACCATCCGGGTTACGCCCACGTCGGCGACGAAGTTGGAGATCCTGCGTTTGGAAAGCGGGACGCCCACCCAGGTGGCCTCCAACGCTAGCGCGGCGGATGAATCAGGCCAATCGCGGAGAGGGCATTTGCGATGTCTGGCGTTGTGCAAGACGCTCTAGCCATCTTCAATTGCCCATTGCTAATTGCCCATTGCTAATCGGCGGATCGTGGATCGAGGCCACGATCCTGCTGATCGCAACGCCTGGAACCTTTCTGGGTGGGGTGGCGCTTTCCCTTATATTTCGGAGCACGAAGCCCGAGATTTACCCGCGAATCGGCCGCAAGGCGTTCTAATATCGATCGGCGCATCGACCGGGTTAGTGCAACACCGGCCAGACCGTCGCGCCATTGTCGATCACATACTCCGCGCCCGTGATGAAGCGGGCTTCATCCGAGGCGAGAAAGGCAACGAGGCTCGCAACATCCTGCGGCAAGCCGTTGCTGCCGAAGGGCAGCACCCCGGCGGTCTTGATCTGCGCAGCACATTCGCGGTCTTCCGCCTCGCGCTGCAGTGACGTTTCGATGCCGCCGGGATGCACCGAATTGCATCGCACCGGATAACCCTTAACGTGGCATTCCACGGCAATCGCCCGCGTCATGGAACGCACCGCGCCCTTGGCCGCGCAATATGCGAGATACTGATGATATCCCAGATGACTAGCGGTGGATGCCATGTTGACGATCGCGCCGCTCGCACTTTTTCGCAGGAGCGGCAGCATATGCTTGCAGCCCAGAAAGACCCCTTCGGCCATGACATTGTTCACGCGCCGGAAGTCTTCGAGGCTGGTCGCCTCCAGATCGGCGACCAGCAGAAAACCTGCGTTGTTCACGAGAATGTCGAGCCGACCGAAGCGTGCTTCGATCATTCGCGCGGTTTCCGCCCAGTCGGAGTCGGATCCAACGTCGATCACCCAAGCGTCCGAAACACGGCCGGCCGCAACGCGTGCGCGCTGCTCGTCCCGATCGGCAACAATGACGCGAGCCCCCTGCTGCGCGAACAGCCGGCAGCATGCTTCGCCGAGACCCGAACCCCCGCCTGTCACCAGCGCGACCTTGCCATTGAATCGTGCCACCAACCAACGCTCCGGAAAGATTTCAGAACCGTGACTGATCGAGCGCGGTCAGAGGACTTGCCACACCAGCGGCAGCGACTGGATCGTCACTTCCGATCCGCGCTCCTTGAGCTCGGCGTCCGGACCGATGGAATAATCCGGAATCAACCGGTGGAATTCCTCCAGCGCGACGACAAGCTGTGTCCGCGCCAAGTGCATTCCTATGCAACTATGCGCGCCGAGGCCGAAGGAAAGATGCGGGGCCTGCTTGCGATCAAGATCGAAAACGTCCGGATTTTCGAAGCGTTTGGGGTTGCGGTTGTAGGCGTCGTTCAGCGCGTAGATCATGTCGCCTTTCTTCAGGTCGACGCCGTGCCAGTGCACGTCCTGGCCGATCTTCCGACCGACACCCCAGATGACCGTATAGTAGCGGATCGATTCTTCGACCGCCGCAGGAATCAGCGAGGGGTCGGCAAGCACCCGCTGCCGGTCCTGCGGGACCTTGGCCATGTGGTAGAGCAGCCAACCGAGCTGTGCTCTGATCGTCTCCATCCCGGCGACGACGTAGATCAAGCCGATCTGGCGGATTTCATCATCGGTGAGCGGCCGGCCCTCCACCAATTCGGTGGTCAGGTAAGTGTAGAAGTCGTTCTCGTTGTCCAGCGGTCTGGCGCGACGCTCCGCGATCATCTGGTCAGTCACGGCATGGATGGCCTCGACGGCAGCGTCCATCGCGGCGGTACCGCCGGTCTCGGTAGCTTCGAGACCGCTGAAGCCCCGCGTGAAGTCGTTGATGGCCTGCATCAGCTGCGGCGCCACCGACATGGGCATGTTCGCCGCGCGGAGCAGGCTGTTGATCGGCAGGAGCGCGCAAAAATCCCATGCCGCATCGACCTGTCCCGTATCGCGAAAGCCTTCGATCAGCTCGCGCGCCGATTGGCGCAACAGCGGCTCGAGCTCCTTGACCCGCGCTACGGAGAACCATGGAGCAAGGAGGCTACGGTACTTGTGATGATGGGGCGGATTGACGTTGAGCGGCAGCAGGATGTGCCGTGGATCCGTCTCGGGCTCCACCGCCATGACGGAATCGGTCGTGAAGATTTCGGGCTTGAGATAGACTTCGCGCACCAGTTCCTGCGCAGTGACCACCCAGAACCCCTGCGCGAATTCGTTGACCCAGATTGGCGTGCCCTGATCACGCAGTTCGATCGCCTTTTGACGATAGCTGCCGCACGGCCGGATCTTCGCATAGTCGAAGTTCATGACCGGGCAGCCGTGGGAACGCTTTACGATGTCGCTCACCGGCTTCTCCATAGCAGTGTCACTTTCCAGATTTCGGCCGTGGCCGCAGCTTTCAGGACCAGAAGTCATCGATCGCGCCTTGGTCTCCGTCGTACATCCTGCATGTCGTGATCTTGTCGTCGCGGATCGTGTAGACCACCAGCTTGTCGGTCGAGATCTTGCCCTTGCCTTCGCGTTCCATCGTCTCGTGGACGATGACGACGACGCCATCGTCGCCTGCCAAGATGATCTCCGGTTCACCCGACACGTACCAACGATTGTCCGTCATTTCGAGCAAGGGGGCGATCCAGCGATCGTGCAGCTCCTGCTTGCCGTGGAACACGCCCGCGAGTCGGCTGTGACCGGCCTGGTAGCTGACGAAATCGTCCGAATAGTAGCTCTCGCCCTTTTCGACATCGCCGGCGGACCAGGCGGCGAAATAGTCCATGATCAACTGCCGGTTGTGCTCTGCCCTGCTCATCTCGGGATCCTCTCGAGGCTGTCAATGCCTTTCATGTAAACGAACGTTCGTTATTAGACTGATCGCCCTATTGTGTCAATCGACGCGATCCCGTGATTTCGCTGCCTGGCGCTAGGCGAATGTGAGCCTGACGAGGATCAGTGAGAGGACGGACGTCTGCCGATTTACGCCAGATCTCAAACTGTTCCAGAATGGCCGCGGGCCAGAGCGCCGCGCGCCGTTGCCGGGCGTCAAAGCAAAGCGCGACAAGTTCGACGCTGGTCGCCAGCCTGTCCTCGCAGACCAGGGAATGCGTGATCCACAAGCGTCGATGATCAAACCGGGTGACCAGCGTGTGCACGGTAGCCTGCTCCCCGAGCCTCAACTCCCGGAAATAACGGGCGTGAACGTCCACCATGACGAGCGTTGTCGGCGCAGTGGCCGAAAAGGGAGCCCCTCCAACAGCTTCCCAGAACAGCACCGTTGCATCACCCGCCACCCGCTGGTGCTGCAGGAAGCTGACATGATCGAGTTCGTCAAGCCAGTCGGGTCTGACTACAGTTTCGAACATCCGCCTCCCGAGCTGCTCGATCATGGGTTACTCGACCTTTTCGAACACCGGCAGTGCGATGTCGCTTCCGGCGACAGGCTCGAAGGCCACACGAACGGCGTCCCCGCACTGCACCGACAGCGCGCCGTCACCAACGATATTGCTCAGCATCTGTACGCCCTCTTCCAGCCTGACAACGGCCACGACATACGGAACCTTGTCGACGAACGGCGAAGCAGCAGAGCGCTTCTGAATCGAATAGCTGTAAACCGTTCCGCGACCGCTCGATTCCGACCATCCCAGGTCATCGGACAGGCAGACGGGGCAATATTGCTTCGGGTTCATAATCTTGGCCGAGCACTGCTTGCAGTGCTGGATCACCAGACGTCCCTCGCGAGCGGCGTCCCAATAGGGTTTGCTCCATGCGGTCGGGCGCGGAACGGGCCGACTAATCGATTGATCGCTCATCGTGCTTCCCTCGAAAGAATGGTGATATGGGAATCCATCCAGGTGCCGCCCGACCCGGACTCGGCAGCATTGACCGCGTCCTTGACCTGTCGCTCACCCGCCTTGCCCATCAATTGGCGCGCAGCCTCGACCATCAGGGATACACCGACCCCGGCGGCCGTATGACCCTGCGAGATCGCGCCGCCGGTTGTCGTCATCGGCATCTTGCCACCGGGCAGCGTATGGCCGGCAGCGATGAACTTACCGGCGCGCTCACCTTCGCACAGCCCCAAGGCATCCATCGCGAGCAGCGGCATGACGGAGTAGGCATCATAGAGTTCCGCGACGTCGATGTCCTTGGGCGATAGACCGGACTGGGCATAAGCCTGCTTTGCCACCTCCGGGAACGCAAGGAAGGCAAGATTCTTTTCCTGCGACACGGAATAATGCGTGACCAGCGATGCCGCGCCGCGAACATATACCGGCGTGGACGTGATATGCGGCGCGTCATCCGCACGCGCGACGATATATGCGCTCGCTCCGTCGGCCCACAGGCTCATCGTCTTTGGCCGCAGCGGCGTACATACATGGTCGCCGCGCATGACATCCTCGACCGTGATCGGAGTCCGGAACATCGCGTGGGGGTTGAGAACGCCCCACTGGCGAAGCGCGACAGCGACAGACGCCAGCTCTTCCTCGGTGGTACCGGTCTCGTGCATGTAGCGCTGGGTGATGAGGGCGACCGCCGTATTGGCATTGTGCCCATAGGGCGCCTCCCATTCCTCGGAAATGCCCAAGGTTGCGAAAAGGTCGATGCCTTGCTGCATCGTCGTCGAGCCGAACTTGTCCGAATGCACGACCAGCACGTTGCGGACCGCACCCGAGGTCACAAGCGCGGAAGCGACTTTCAGCGTCGCCGAGCCGCTGGCGCCACCCGCCATGACTTGCGCGTTCAACTTCGCCGATCGCAGCAACCCCAATTCCTCGCACAGGCGCGAAAAGATCAGATCCGTGTTGAAGTGCCGCGATCCCACGACGACGCCAATCGGCATGACGGCGTCGATATCACGGGGCGACATGCCGGCATCCAGAATCGCTTGCCGGCAGGCCGTGACCGCAGCCTCCGACTCGGTCCGGTCCGGAAAATTGCCTGTCGGCACTTCCCCAGTGCCTACGATCGCTGCTGTGGTCTTCATGCTAATGTCCTCATTCGATCTGTGCCAGCGGCCGTCGCGGATGGGCCGGCTTCAGCCTTAGCCTTGTAATCGTGCACAAGCCTGTAGGCGCCGGGCACGTCGGTATCGTAGTTGAAAAACCATGCGCTCAGCATTTTCCGGGGAGTGAATGGCCCGAAAGGATCGGCGATCGTGGAATTCCAGCTTACGAACGCGCGCCCCCGACGCCGTTCGTCGGTCCCGAGCGAACTCTGGCGGAGCCGCTTCTTGTTGTCCGTGGCCAGGAGCTGCGCAATGTCGGGCTCACCCTCCCCGGTGAAGTGCGGGATCAACCGCAAGCTGAGGGTCGGCAGGCTGACTTCGGCGAGCATCTCGGATTCCTGGTCATCCTCTTCGATGAAGGAGAGTGTCAACATGCAATGGTCCGCGGGTCGCTCTGCACGGAAAATCCATTGTCCGCTCTCCTGGCGCAGTGACATCTGCGCCATTTTCTTGGGGAAGCCCCATAGTTCCCGACCGGATGCCGTCGCCTTCTCGCTGTCGGTGTACATGGCGACGCAGTACATGAAGCGCTCGCCTTTGAAGGTCACCCGGACGTAGAGCCAGAATTCGTTGTAACGGCCGAAGGCGCTCTGGGGGTAATGGCTCGCCGTGATGAGCGCGAGCGGCTCGGGATCGGCAACCTCCACGCCGGGCGGCAGGAATTCCTCGATGCCCGTGCCCTCCACGGTGAACACGGCGGTGATGCTGCGCGCGTCCCGATAGGGATAGGGTGGTCGCCCGTAGAGCTGCCCTGGCCCATAAGGTTGGGAGAAGCAGAAATTGGAGAATTCGACGACTGTTGTCATTTCAAGACTTTCGTTCTGGACTTGCCGGAAAATGCCTCCGGCATGATCCTACCGGAGAATAAATTCTCGTATCTTCCAAACTGCCGACCGGGATGGGTCGTCTAGTCATGAGACGGGCCTTGGCGTTTTTTTCACAATTTCGGCCAACTCGCGCTTCAATATCTTCCCGCCCGATCCAGTGGGCAGCTTATCGACAAAAAGAAACTCGCGAGGATACTTGTATTTCGCCAACTTTGCCTTGGACCAATCCAGAAGCTCGTCTGCCGACACGGATGCGGCATCCTCATGAAACTGTATCACGGCAACAATTTCTTCGCCGAACACATCGTCCGGGCGTCCGACGACGGCCGCGAGTGCGATTGCCGGGTGGGTGGACAACACTTCCTCGACCTCGCGCGAATACACATTGTAGCCGCCGCGAATGATCATGTCCTTCTTGCGGTCGATGATCGTGACGTAGCCATCCTTGTCCTTCTTGGCGATGTCACCGGTACGAAACCATCCATCGACGATTGCAGCTTTGGTTGCATCTGGCTGATTGAGATAGCCGGCAAACACATTGTGACCGCGCACGATCAACTCACCCGTCTCCCCAGTGGGCACGAGTTCGATCCGATCCTCTACTGCAAGCGCGGCAATCTCAACGTCGACGCCCCAGATCGGCTTGCCGATCGTACCCGGTCGCCGCTCGAAATCAGGTTGGTTGAAGCAGGTTGTCGGAGAAGTTTCGGTCAGACCATAGCCCTCATAGACATCGACTTCAAAAAGGGCCTCGAACTCCCGCAGCACGGCCACCGGGATCGGAGCCCCGCCCGACACCGCCATGCGCCAGTGCGGTAGTTCTGCTTTGTGGGGACGCACGAGCGCAAGCAGCGCAACATATGTAGTCGGAACGCCGAGGAAGAACGTCACTTTCTCGCGACGCATGATGTCCAACACGGCCTCGGCCACGAACTGGCGCATGATCACGACCGTCGCGCCGGCAAGCAGGCTCGTGTTCAGGAGGCAACTTTGGCCGGATGCGTGGAAGAGCGGTATGCAGCATAGCACAACATCGTCAGGGGAAAGGTCAAACATTCCACGCGACGCCGACACCCAAGCGTTCATTACCAGGTTGTCGTGCGTCAGGACTGCACCCTTCGGCTTTCCCGTGGTGCCGCTGGTGTACATGATGACAGCTTCGTCGCGCCCGTCGGGCGGAGTCGGGCGGGTATAGTCCAGATCGTCACTCAGCGCGGCGAGTTCCAGCGAGCGCAAGCTGACGCTATCCGCTGCCGCAACCGCAGTATCCCGGACGCGCCCGCCCGTGATGACGAGCTGAGCGCCGCTATCGGTCAGGACATACGCGGCCTCCGTTTCAGTAAGGAGCGCGCTCACCGTTACGACGGAAGCGCCCGTGGCGAGCGTCGCGTAATAGGCGACGACGAAATCGACGCTATTCTCCAGCATCACGGCAACCCGCTTAGACGGGCCGATGCCGATCCCTTGCAGGTTCGCTGCCACTCGTTCGACTTGCGACCGCAACATGGCGTAGGTCAGCCGCTCATCCTCGAAGACGATTGCCAACCTGTCCGCATGACGCGATGCCGATTCGAAGAGGATGTCAGCCAGCCACATGAATAACTCCTCCCCGCAATCAAAATATGTACGAACGATTGTTCACTTTATATGTGCCGAGTTAGTGCGTGTCAACGCACCGGCTTTGCTAGTTTCCCATCACGATCGGTGCGGCGGTTCGTGCTTGAACTTCCTCGACCGTGACATCCGGCGAGAGTTCCTGAAGCCGAAACCCGTCTCCCGTGATGTCGAACACGCCGAGTTCGGTGATGACCCGATCGACGCAGCCACGTCCCGTCAGCGGAAGGTCGCATTCGGCGAGCAGCTTCGGCGCGCCGTCACGGGCAGTATGTTCCATCACCACGACGACACGCTTGACACCCGCGACCAGGTCCATCGCGCCGCCCATTCCCTTGACCATCTTTCCAGGGATCATCCAGTTGGCGATGTCGCCGCTCTGGGAAACCTGCATTGCCCCAAGGATCGAAAGATCGACATGCCCGCCGCGAATCATCGCGAAGCTGGTTGCACTGGAGAAATAACTGGAGTGGGGTAGTTCCGTGATCGTCTGCTTGCCCGCGTTGATCAGATCTGCGTCCTCCTCCCCCTCCCAGGGAAAGGGGCCCATGCCCAGCATGCCGTTTTCCGACTGCAAGGTGACGTGAACCCCGGGCGGGATGTGGTTCGCGACCAGCGTGGGAATACCGATCCCCAGGTTGACGTAGAAACCGTCCTGCAGTTCCTGAGCGGCCCGCGCGGCCAATTGATCCCGTGTCCAAGCCATGTCAGTTCCTCGTCCGCACAGTTTGTTGCTCGATAGGCTTGACGCGCGGTCGCGCTTGAACGACGCGCTGGACATAGATCCCGGGAACATGAACCTGGTCGGGGTCTATCTCCCCAACGTCAACCAGTTCCTCCACCTCGGCGATGGTGACGCGTCCGGCCGTGGCCATCTCGGGGTTGAAGTTGCGCGCAGTCTTGCGAAACATGAGATTGCCTTCGGTGTCCGCCTTCCAGGCCCTCACGATAGCGAGGTCCGCCACGAGGCCCGTCTCCATGATGTAGGTCTCGCCCTCGAACACCCTGTGATCCTTACCCTCGGCTACGAGCGTGCCCACGCCAGTCCTGGTATAGAAGCCGGGGATCCCCGCGCCTCCTGCCCTTATCCGCTCGGCCAGGGTGCCCTGCGGATTGAACTCGAGCTCCAGCTCGCCGGAGAGATACAGGCTGGCGAACAGCTTGTTTTCGCCGACGTAGGAACTGACCATCTTCCGGATCTGGCCATTGGCTAGCAGCAAGCCGAGGCCCTGACCGTCGACACCCGCATTGTTCGACACGACCGTCAGATTGCGGACCCCGCTCTCTACGATGCCGTCGATCAGGTCGGCAGGAATACCGCACAGGCCGAAGCCGCCGGACATGATCATCATGTCGTCGCGCAGCGTACCGTCCAGGGCGCTCTTAACGTCTGGGTATAGCTTCTTCATGACGTCCCCTCATGGAACGGAGGCGCCCCGCCCTGCTTCGCCAGGCGGGGCGCAGGTTATGCGCTATCCGGCCGCAAGGCGCTTCCGCACCGCAGCGGTCTGCTGTTCGTCCACCGTGACCTCGTCGCCGGAGCCGGAAAAAACGACGCCATAGATCTCAGCGGCAGTTTCCACCGTCACCCAGCCCTCGAGGACATCGTCGAGGACGCTCGCAGGATCACGCTCCCACGGGTTACCGAACCCGCCGCCGCCGGCATCGATCCCGACGATCCGCTGGTTGGTTCCGACATCGAAGACCCCGAACGAGGCGATCTCGATTTCCGTGTTGGTGTCGTTGTCGCGCAGCGCGATATAATGCGGACGACCGGGCAGTCCGCCTTGGGCGCCCTGGGCGGGATTGATCTTGCAATCCGCCATGACCGCGACCGACATGTTGGCGAACCTTGGTCCATATTCCACCCGGGTGCTGGCACCGCCGCGATGCTTGCCGGGTCCACCGGAATCGGCGACCGCGACCACCTTGTCGACGATGATCGGATATTTCAGCTCATCGATCTCCACGGAATCGCGCAGAAGCAGGCCACCGGTCACGGGCACGCCCATCGTCAGCCATCCGTCCGCCATTGCCGAGGCGGCACCGCCCATAGCGGTCAGGACCAGCTGGTTGACGAACGGGGTATTGCCCCGCCGCTCGTCCTTGCCCGCGATAACTGCGGTTCCCGCGCCCAGTGAGGCGCCACCCTCTGCAACACCGAATTCCGTCGCTTGCGATAGTGCCGACTGGGTCACGCTGATCAAGCGATCTGCGATATTGCTGGTCGCCATCGAACAGGATGTGGGATGCACCGGATAGCCGACGACGCAGTTTTCGCGCAGCAGCACGTTTATGCGCCGGAGCGTCCCGTGATTGTGGGGAATGTCAGCATCCAGCACGTTGAAAATGCCGGTGACGGTGCTGTTGATCGAGGTGGCACGGGAGAGGTTCAGCCCCGCTTCCAGGCAATCGATATTGTCGCGCAGGTCGATCTCGATATGCCCGCCCTCAGCGTCGATCGTCGCCTTGATGTTGACGGGGATGCTCTCCTCGACGATGCCGGGCAACGGATCGTGCGCCGTCGACGCGACGTAAGTACCGCTCCTGAAGCCTTTGAGCGCATGCGCAATCCTGCGCTCCGAATAGTCGAACCATTCTTCGACGAACGCTTCGATCGTTTCCTGGCCATATTTCTCGACGAGCTCGATCAGGCGCCGCTCGCCGATCCGGGCTGAACCCAGCGTCGCAAGATAGTCGCCATACCATTGGTCGGGAACCCGGATCCGCAACCGACACAGGCGGATGATATCGGCAATGTCGGTATAGTTGCGCTGGACCCGAGTTGCCGGAAAGAACAGTGCGCCTTCTTCGTAGACATCCTTCGCGCTAGGCATGTACGTCGTCGGCTGGCTGT
>Ga0065721_10050032_pt1 | contig 24050 bp, 24 predicted proteins | sample Mesricmetagenome_FD_59108 | JGI IMG/M metagenome (GOLD analysis project Ga0065721, IMG submission 59108) | Mesophilic microbial community from rice straw/compost enrichment Sample: eDNA_1 v2 (version 2) | ecosystem: Engineered > Solid waste > Grass > Composting > Bioreactor | place: USA: Davis...
GTCAGCTTCGGCGCCTGGCTGGTGAGCCCGCCAGGCATGCGGGCGGCAATACTGGCCGGTACCGTCGTTGCCGCCGCCATCTGGGGCATCGCGGGACACGCCCTGCCCTTCGGCGCCGCGCTCGCATTCTCCGCGATCGAGACTGCCAGCATTGCGATCGGCGCCTGGATCGCCTCGCTTCGCCAACATGCCGCCCGGCCGCTGCAGGCCGCGGCGCTGCTCGTGGCAGGCGCCATCGTCACCAGCGTGGCAGGCGCGACGCTTGCCGTGGAACTCTGGCGCTGGCTGCAACCGGGGGGCGCTATCGATCTGGCTCGGGAATGGCGCGCCTGGGCGTTTTCCACGATCGTCGGCATCCTGCTCGTCGCGCCCGTGATCGTCGGCTTCAAGGGATTTGCCGTCAAGCGTTCCGGGGGCATGCCGATGAAGCAGTTCGGCGCCGGTGCGGCCATGTTCGCGCTGTTCCTGCTGACGACCCTGATCGTCTTCGATCGCAGCGTGCATCAGCGCTTCGGCGACGTGGCGGCGACGCTCACTTACCTGCCGATGCCGTTCCTGCTGCTGGCATCGATGTTCTGGGGCCCGCGCGGCGGCGCCGTTGCCACGCTGGTGGGCGCGCTGCTGATCATCTGGCTGACCGCGCACGGCGGCGGACCGTTTGCGATCCGCGAAGGTTTTCCGGGCGAGTCGGTGGTGGAGGTGCAGGCTTATGTCTGGGTGTGGGCAGTGCTGCTTCTCGCCGGTCGCGCGCTCAACGAGGCGCGACGAACCGCGCTGGCCAAGGCACGCGACTGGCAGCTGCGCTACGAGCGGACGCTGCAGGCCAATGGCGTGGCAAGCGTCGAGTTCGATGCCGTCACCGGCGTCGCGTGGTGGGGAGAATCGGCCGAAGCCGTACTCGGCGCCGAGGCGGCGCAGCTGCGCAATATCCGCGACTGGCTGGACCGCGTCGACGATGCCGACCGGCCACTGGCGCAGGCCGGCTGGGAAGCCGTGTCCGCCGGCCATCGCGACATGAGCACCGATGCGTATGACATCCGGCTCGACGGACGCGATCTGCATGTGCAGGCGCGCCTTGCACCGGTAAGGGGGCCGGATGGCGGCGTCGAGCGCGTGGCATGCCTGCTGCGCCTGGTCACGCCCGTGGGCGCGGAACGCCATGCGTGAGCCCGGCGTCTTCCTGATCCACGGTCTGGGCGGCACCCAGTACGACCTGGGCTCGATGCACAAGCGGCTCAAGAACGCGGGATTCGTCACGCATTCGCTGACCTTGCCGGGTCACGGCACGAAGCCGGAGGATCTCGTCGACGTGCGCGCGGAGGACTGGCTCGAAGCGGTACGGGCGAAGTACCACGAGATCATCGGCCAGCATGACGTGCTGCATCTGATGGGCATGTGCATGGGATCGCTGCTGGCCGTGGAAACCGCCAAGCGGGAACGCCATGCCAAGGGCAAGCTCGTCGTGCTGGCGCCGCCGGTCTACATCGACGGTTGGGCCACGCCGTGGTATCGCGGTGCGCGAAGCCTGCTCTATCGGGTACCGGGCGTGCCTGCGCGGATGAAGGTCATGGAAGAAGAACCGTACGGCATCAAGAACGAGCAGCTGCGCGCCATCGTCAAGGCCAAGTTCGAACGCGGCGAGAACTTCCACTATGGATGGGTGCCGCTCGCCTGCATCCGCGAAGTCGACCGGCTGCGAGGCTTCGTCATGACGGGCCTGGACCGGATCGCCTGCCCGACGCTGGTTGTCCATGCGCGCGAGGACGAGCTGACCAGCCTGCGCTCGGCCACTTACCTCGTCGAACACATCGGCGGCAGGAAGCGCGCCGGCCTGGGCCGCATGGTGGTGCTCGAGGACAGCTACCACATGGTCTGCGTCGACAACGACCGCGAAATCGTCGCCCGCAACGTGCTGGAATTCTTCGATGTCACGGCCGCGGCCTCGCTCGGCATGGGACCGGTGGACGCGGCCATGACGCCCGCCGAGGTACTGGCGCTGCTCGAAACCGCCCGGCGCCTGCTCGAATCCGGAGACTTCGCGGGCCTCTACGCCGCCGGCATTCCGGACTTTGCGTGGCTGCAACCGGGTGCGAACCGCGCGACGGGCGTCTATCGCGGCGGCAAAGGCCTCGCCCGGCTCAAGGGCTGGGCGATGGGCGAGCCGCCGTTGCGCTTCGGCGCCTTCGGCATGCCGAGCCTGAACGCCGGCGTGGCGGTGTTGCCGGCCACGCTGATGGCCGGCGAGGCGCTTGCATCGCCCGGCGTGCTGGCGCTTGCCATGCGCGCCGGCAAGCTGCTGGAGGCGCGCTGGTTTCCCGACGATGTCACGCTGGAAGACCGCTTCTTCGGCGGCGAGCCGGTTCCCGAGGGCCCGAGCCCGCAGGAAAAGGCGTTCTCGGAAGCGGCGGCACTGTCAAAGACGCTGCGCCAGGCGCCGGACAACGACACGCTGCTGGCCCTCTACGCGCTCTACAAGCAAGGCAGCATCGGTGACGTGGTGGGCGAGCGCCCCGGCGTCATGGATGTCGTGGGCCGCGCCAAATACGATGCCTGGGCCGCGCGCAAGGGCATGACGACGCAGGCGGCCATGCAGGCCTACGTCAGCCTCGTGCAGGAGCTGCGCGCCAGGGAGGAGGCCGCGGTGTCGTAGCGGATATCCGTGCATCGAGTTGAACCCGCCTCTCGACAGATTCAATCCTTCAGCTCCTCTCTCAACTTCGGCGCGCCGGTGCGAGGATCCGTCACGGTGACATTCTCCAGCGCCTTGATTCGCCAATCGCCCTCCTGTCGCGTCAGCACCGCAAGGATCACTGTATCCACAGCATGCGGGCCCGCTGGATGAGCCGTTCCAGCCGTCAGTCGACTCCAAAAATGCATCACCCCCGCTTCGGGGCCGATGGTCACCACGTGTATCAGTTCGTTTTCGAGCGTGGAATCACTGTAGATCGTTGCGTGAATCGGAGCGTGCATCTCGACAATCGCCTCGACGCCGCGCACGTAGCGCCCAAACCGGTTCACGAATGTCGCATCCTCATGGAACAATGCTGCGAAGGATTCCATATCGTGCCGATTCCACGCGTTCTGAAACGCTCGCAACGCTTCTTCTGGGTGTTTCATATCGCTGGTATCGCGGAACGTTGTAGCGGTTTTTTCTGGCCATTTCATGATAGCAGTCAGCGAAAATCCACGTCGTGATTACGCAACCTGCCTCCGCACCCCGCGCAACCGCCGAACAAGGAACGGAGCAATCAACATCGTCCCCGACGCCAGCAGCAGCCCCGCCGAAATCGGGCTCGACCACAACACCGCCACGTCGCCATTCGAGATGGACAAGGCGCGGCGCAGATTCTGTTCCAGCATTTCGCCCAGCACGAAACCGAGGATCAGCGCGGACATCGGGAAATCCATCTTGCGCAGGATATAGCCGAACACGCCGAGCACCGTCATCAGCACCAGGTCGAAGGTGGTCGCATGCACGGCATAGACGCCGATGGCACTGATCGCCGCGATGGCTGGCACCAGCATCCACATCGGTGTGGACAATGCACGCGCGAACAGATTGACCAGCGGGATATTCAGCACCAGCAGCATCACGTTGCCGATGAACAGCGAGGCGATCAGGCCCCAGACGATATCCGGCTGCTGGGTAAACAGCATTGGACCGGGCGTGATGTTGTAGAGGGTCAGCGCGCCCATCATCACCGCTGTCGTACCCGAGCCGGGCACGCCGAGGGTCAGCATCGGCACGAAGGAGCCGGTCGCCGAGGCGTTGTTGGCCGCCTCGGGCGCCGCCACGCCGCGAATATCGCCGTGGCCGAAGGTTCCGTTGCTGCCGTAGATGCGCTTCTCGGTCACATAGGTGATCGCGCTGGCAATGGTGGCCCCCGCTCCCGGCAGCACGCCGACAAAGAAACCGATCACCGACGAACGAACCGTGCACCACCAGGTCTGCGCGGCCTCCCGCGCATTGAACATCATGCGGCCGGTGTTCTTGACCAGTTGCTGCCCTGTCTCGGTATGCTGCTCCAACATCAGCATCAGCTCGCTGACCGAGAAAAAGCCGATCACCACCACGATGAACTGGATGCCGTCGGACAGGTGCACGTTGTCGAAGGTGAAGCGGTACACGCCGCTATTGGCGTCGACACCGACGGTGGCCAGCGTCAGGCCGATCAATGCCGCCAGCAATGTGCGGACCGGCTTGTCGCCAACCATGCCAGCCAGGCACGCGATGGCAAAAATCATCAGCGCGCAGTATTCGGCGGGACCGAAGGCCACCGCCCAGTCGGCAAGCACCGGTGCGAAGATCACCAGGCCGAGGGTGGCAATCACCGATCCGACAAACGAACTCCACGCGGAGATGGACAGCGCCACGCCGGCCAGTCCCTTGCGCGCCATCGGGTAGCCGTCGATCGCCGTCATGATGGCACCGGCGTCGCCCGGCACATTGAGCAGAATCGACGAGATGCGGCCGCCGTACTCGCATCCCATATAGACGGCGGCCAGCAGAATCAGAGCGGTCTCCGGCGGCAGCTTCATCGCATAAGCCAGCGGCAGCAGAATGGCGACGCCGTTGATCGGACCCAGCCCCGGCAGCATGCCGACCAGCGTTCCGATAAAGGCCCCGATCGCGGCCACCAGCAGGTTCGACCATTGCGACGCAATGCCGAAACCATGCAGCAGATGTTCGAACGCGCTCATAGCAGGCCCTCGATCAGGGTGCCGATCGGCAGCGTGACTTCCAGCCAGCGATCGAACAGGAAAAACAGGCTGATGCCCATCAGCGCGCCGGTCGCCACGCAGGCCATCCACCCGCCGCCGAACAGCCGGCCCAGCACGATCGTCAGCAAGGCGGTGGCAATGGCAAAGCCGAGCCACTGGAACACCAGTGCATACGCCAGCAGTGCAGCCACCATGATGGCCAGCCGGAAGGCGCCGCCGCGCTGGGGCCAGGCGACCTTGGGCCCCGGAAAGACAAGCAACCAGATACTGCACAGTGCCATCAGCACGCACAGCAGCAGCGGGAAGGCCCGCGGCCCCACCGGCTCGTAGCTGAACTCGGCAGTGAATCCCGTGGCCACCCACGCGGCGGCGGCGCTCAGCAGCAGCCACGCGATGGCGAAAACGCGATCACTATTCATCGATATCTCGGGGTGTTGGAGGTGGCCGCGGGCGCGGCCCAAGGGAGATGCCGGGCGTCCCGGCGGCCCGCTTTACTTCATCAGGCCAAACTCGCGCGCCAGCGTCTGGTAGCGGGCGACTTCGGCCTTCACATAGCTGTCCAGTTCCGGGCCGGTCTTGGCAAACGGAAAGAGGCCCCTGGCGTCGAGCGCTTCGCCAAACTGGCGTGAGGCCAGCAAGTTCCGGAACGCAGTGCTCCACCATTGGAACTCGGCATCGGGCACCTTTGGCCCCATATAGAAGCCGCGCACGATGGGCCATTGGACATCGAAGCCCTGCTCCTTCGCGGTCGGAATCGCCGCCAGCTTGCCGGGCAGGCGCTTGTCGGCCAGCACCGCGAGCACGCGGATCTTGCCGGCCTCGAGCATGCCCGCGACCTCGCCGATGTCCCCGGGCACGACCTGCACATGGTTGCCGAGCAAGGCCGTGATGGCCTCTCCGCCGCCCTCGAACGCGACGTAGCGCATCGTGCGATGCTCGACGCCGGCCTGCTTGGCGACCAGCGCCGCCTTCATCCAGTCCTGGCTGCCGACCGAACCGCCCGCGCCAAACACCACCTTCTGCGGATCGGCCTTCATCGCGGCCATCAGGTCCTTCAGCGTCTTGTACGGCGAGTTGGCGGCGACCGCGACCATGCCGTAGTCGGTACCGATGGCGGCCAGCCACTTGACGTCGTCCGGCCCGTATTTGCTGAACTTGCCGTGGGCCAGGTTCAGCAACGAGCCGCTGGAGAAAGCGACGATGGCCTGGCCATCGGCCGGCCGCTGTGCCACGACGGCGTTATAGGCGACCGCGCCGATGCCGCCCGGCATATAGGTCACGCGCATCGGGCTCTTCAACTGGCCGCCGTCCTGCAGCGAGGTTTGTGCCAGCTTGCAGGTCAGGTCAAAACCGCCCCCCGGCTTGGCCGGCGCAATGCATTCGGGGCGCGATGGCTGGGCCTGGGCGTTCGTGGACAGCATCGCCCCGGCGGCGAGCATGGCGACGACGAGCTTGGGAATGGCGGTCATGGGGTCTCCTGGTCCGGTCGTTGTTATGGCGCGCGAACACGAATTGACTTCGGCGCGATTGGCCGTATCGTAGAGCCCGATGCTGTCGCGAGCCTGTCATCGCGACTGTCACGGCCTAGCGTTTACCCTATTCCATGCGTTTATTGCTGATCGAGGATCATCAGGAGCTTGCTGCCTGGATGGTCAAATCCTTGCGGGCGGACGGATTCGACATGGATCATGTCCCCGATGGAGAAACTGCCCTGACGATGCTGCAGGAGCAGCCTTACGGTGTGATCCTGCTCGACCTGTCATTGCCCGGCATCGATGGCCTGGAAGTCCTGCGGATAGCCAGGGCGCGCGGCGTCGGCGCGCCTATCCTGATTCTGACCGCGCGCACCGAAGTTGCCGACCGCATCAAGGGCCTGGACCTGGGCGCCGACGACTATATCGCCAAGCCCTTCGACCTTGGAGAATTGAGCGCGCGCATCAAGGCCCAGTTGCGGCGCACCCATGGTGGCCAGCCGGTGACGCGCTTCGGCGATCTCGCCTTCGACTCGGTCGAGCGCATCTTCCTGCTGCGCGATGCGCCGCTGATGCTGTCGCGGCGCGAACATGCGGTTCTGGAAGCGCTGTTTATCCGCGCCGGCCGCGTGGTAACACGCGAAAGCCTGCTCGGCCGGGTGTTCTCGCTGGATGACGAAGTCAATCCCGAGGCCATCGAGCTCTACGTATCCCGCGTACGCAAGAAGCTGCGCGACAGCAAAACGACCATCACCGCCGTCCGGGGCATTGGCTACCTGCTCGAATCGAATCATGGCAGCGACTGAGCGTCGGCACAGCCTGCGCCGCCGTCTGCTTTGGCGCTTGACCATCCCGCTGGTCGCGGTCGGCATCTTTACCGCTTTCACCTCGTATCGCACCGCGTTGTCCGAAGCCAATCAGGCCCATGACCGCACGCTGCTGGCTTCCGCGCGCGCCATCGCGGAGCGGCTCGACTATCGCAATCACCAGTTGGTGGTGGACGTTCCCTATGTCGCACTGGACACCTTCCAGGTCGATATCCGGGGCCGCATTTTCTATCGGGTCCGCGATCCGGCGGGGCGTTTTGTTTCCGGTGACCGGGATTTGCCGCCGATGCCCAAGGACGTGCCGCGCAGCGACCACTACCCTGCCCTCGTGCATTTCTACAATACCGATTACCTCGGCACGCCGCTGCGCGTCGCGGCATTATGGCAACCGGTCGCGGGCGCCGGCGATGGCGGCATCGCCCTGGTCGAAGTCGGCGAAACGCTGGAAATGCGCGACGACATGGCGATGCGGCTGCTGGCCACCACGCTGTGGCAGCAGGCGCTGTTGATCGCCGCCTCGCTTGCGCTGATCGCGCTGGCCGTGCATGTCGCACTGCGGCCGCTGAAGAACATCGAGGCCACGCTACGGGCCCGCGACACCGCCAGTCTGGATCCGATCGACGTTCCCGAACTGCCGCGGGAAATCCATCCCCTTCTCGCCTCGTTGAACAGCTATCTGGACAGCCTGCGCGGCATGGTCTCGCGGCAATCGCAGTTCCTCGACGATGCCTCGCATCAGTTGCGCACCGCGCTCGCACTGGTCAGAACGCAGGCAGACCATGCCGTGCGGACCTATCAGGCCAAGCCGGAATGGCGCGAGATCAGGGACGCCATTGACCGCACCATCCGGCTGACCAACCAGCTGCTGGCGTTGGCGCGTACCGATGCCCAACCGCCGCATGCCGCGCAGGGCGCCGCGCTGCAACGGCTGGACCTGACGGCGCTGTGCCGGGCGGTGTCGGCCGAGTGGTATCTCGCGGCGCGCGATCGGCAGCTGGACTTCGGCCTGAGCGCCTGCGACCAGATGCATGCCTACGTCAACGGCGACGAAGGCATGCTGCGCGAGATGCTGGCCAATGTTCTCGACAACGCCGTGCAATACACGCCCGCGGGCGGGCGGGTGGAAGTGACCGTGATGGCGGGGGCCACCACGCATCGGGTGCTGGTGGACGACAGTGGCCCCGGCATTGCGCCGGCGATGCGGACCAAGGCATTCGAACGATTCGCGCGCCTCGGCGGCTCGCGTTCTCCGGGCAGTGGACTCGGTCTGGCAATCGTCCGGCAGATCTGCGAAGCGCACGGCGGACGCGTGCTGCTGGAAGACGGGCCGGATGGACGAGGACTTCGGGTCCGTATCGAATTGCCTGCCGCCAGCGCGCCCGGCCGTGTCAGCGGATCGCTACCGGATTCACGTTGACCTGCGTCGAGCCGACATAGCGTGGCTGGCCCAGCACGAACAGGAATTCCCACGCCTTGTCACGCACCAGTGCGCGGCTGTCGATCAGTTCGAGGTTATAGATGCCACGCTTGGCCAGCATGAACTGATTGACCGGAAACTCTTCGCCGCTCGGATTCGGGTACACCTCGGACGCCCAGGTGTCGCCGCCGAACGCCACGATGCCCTGGTCGGCGAGCCATCGCGCCGCTTCCATGCCGATGCCCGGCTCCACGTCGAGGAACTGCTTGTTGTCCTTGCCGATCAGATCGAGCCATCCGGTGTGGAACAGCACGACATCGCCCTTGCGCAACGTGACGCCCTGGCGCTTGAGCACGGCCTGGATATCGGCAACCTTGAATTCCGTTCCGCCCGGCACGATGGCCTTGCCATAGTGAGCGGTCATGTCCAGCACCACGCCCCGCGTGACGATCGGCGGTACCTTTTCCACGCCCAGCTTCTTCACGCCCTCCACCGTGACGATGTCCGCGGCGCGATTGCCGTTGTAGTAGACGTTGTCGATACCGATATGCCCGATGCCATTGAGCTGGGTGCCGACGCCGGTCCACGCCACGGCGAGCTCATCGTTGAACGTAAAACGGTTCGGCCCCAGGGTCTGGCCGGCCTGCTCCCCGGGCTGGATGTTGTACAGCTTGAAGCTGCGATGCCGGAATGCCGGCAGATCCTTGCTGACCGGAACGCCGAGCGCATAGGTCTTGCCGGTCTTGACCAGCCCGGCGGCCTGCCGGACGACGTCGGGCGTCAACAGGTTGGCCGCGCCGATTTCATCGTCCGGTCCAAACTGCGAGGGATACCAGTCGGCCGCCCATGCGCCGTGAGCCGTTGCCGCCAATATCACCGCCATCGCAATTCCGTGCTTCGCTTTCATCGTGTTCTCCGCTCTCTGACGATCGAATCACGATTCTGCTGTGGCGCTTGACTGCGAAAAACCGGCCCGGCTGCGAAAGACCTTTGAATCGTACGCAAGGGTCGATGGATCGGTCAGCTCGGCAACCGGCTAGTTCGACCGCGGCAGGATCTCCATCGATTCACACTCGCTCCCCCGGCACCAGGCAATGATCTGGACCTGGCCGATGTCCCATTCCAGAGTGAATGCGCCAAAATCAAAGGAGCTATAGCGGCATCGGTCCCCAAGGACTTCCTTGAGGCGGTCCACCGGCTGCCCAGCGTAGCGACTCACGTCGACGAGCGCGGTGAGGATGCGCGCCTCCTCTTCAGCCTTGGCGCGCGCATGCCGGGCTCCCGCTCGCCGGGACCAGGAGACGAGCCAGAGTCCGAGCATTGTCAAGGCAAACAGCAACAGTGCGGAGGCGGTGGAGAGCATGCGCAGCCGGGGAGTTCTGGACGGCAATACGGTCCGAATGGGTCTTGACTCGAAAAGTCGATCTCGAATTGTACCGACCATCCGGCCAGAGCGACGCGCCGGCAACCAGCGTTGGAATCGGAATTGGCACGCGCAAGGCGCCCCGCATGGGCCCAGATCGCATTCAATGCGCCGCGACACCCCTCCCCCGCTGTATTCGCCTCTGCAGACTGTGCGCAATGAACGCCGCCATCGTCCCCAGCGTGGCCGCCGAGGCCAGCATCGTGAACGCGGCCACCGATGGCGGCTGGTGCGACGCAAAGTAGGCGACCAGACCGAGGAAGAAGCCCAGCAGGTTGTTCAACGCGGGTGCCTTTGCCAGCGACAACGCGATGCCGGTGATTGCAAACACGACCGCAGTGAGCGTGTATTGCCCCAGCAGCGGCGTCAGTGCCGCCATGGCAAGCGCCGCGCCGATACCGAGCGCCACGCCGATCAGCACGCAGCCCAGATTGATCGCGCCCTGCTTCAGGTTCATACCGCGTGTGAAGAATGAAATCCAGCCAACGAACATGGCCCATACCGGCACGTCCAGCGCGGTCACGCTCAGCGTGGCGGCCGACGAGGCAACGATCGACTCGGCGATGACCACCTTCAAATGCATGGGAAAGGAGCGATCAGCCATGGCTGGTCTCCGCTGACTGAGCGGCCAGGCGAGGCGACAACAGGTCCGCCAGCCCGATGCGCCGCAGGAAATCGGCACGAATCCGGTCGGCGACCGCATTGACCACCTCGCAGCCATCGTCCGAGGGATCGACATGGACGCGGAAGGGCCGCTTGCCGTAGGGACGCCCGACGATGTCGACAATGGCCTGGGCCACCGCCGAAACGTCGGCATCGGGCGGTTCGCACGCGGCCAGACCCTGGAGAACCTCCTGCTCGAAGCCGGCATAGGCGCCGGTGGCATATTCCTGCTCGCGGGCGGTATCGGCCGGGCGGCCGCTGTGCGCGAAGTGATTGGTACCCTTGGTGAACGCCCCGGGTACGATGATCGACGTCTCGATGCCCCAGCGGGCAAGCTCTCCGGCATAGCTGACCGCGACGGCATCCATTGCCGCCTTGGCGGCGAAGTACGGCGCCAGGTAAGGCGGCGTGCCGCCACGGTGGCTGCTGCTCCCGACCCACAGGACCAAGCCCTGCCCCTGCTTGCGCATTTCCGGCAAGACTGCGCGGTTCACGCGCTGGGTCCCCAGTACGTTCACGTCGTACAGATGCGCAAATTGCTCCGGTGTGAAGGCTTCGGCGGGACCGAATGCCATGTGGCCGGCGTTGTGAATCAGTACATCGATCCGCCCCTGTTCCGCGACGACGCGATCCACTGCGGATTGCGCGGAACTCTCGGACTGCACGTCCAGTTCGACGGCATGCAGGTTCACCTTGTTGTCGGCGGCATAGGCCAGCAGCGCGTCGACCTGGGGTGCATTGCGTCCCTGCGTGTCGCGCATTCCCGCATAGACGGTGTGGCCCGCCGACGCGAGCGCTCTGGCGCTCAGGGCGCCGAAGCCGCTGGAGGCGCCGGTAATCAGGATGGTCAGACTCATGGTTTGCTCCTCGCTCGTAGATGGCACTTCGCTCGGGCATTGCGTTGCGTTGCGTTGGGGAGAGCATCGTCTGCCCCGGTACTGGCGTCGTGCGCCGTGATGAACGCGATCGCTTTGCCGAAGGGACGCTCGGATTGGATTGCGCGTCCCATGGCGACCATCTTGGCGGTTGGCGAGGATGGGATAAAGGTGGCCGGCTTGGCGGGTCAATTCAACGCGGCATAACAATGCGGTGGAATCGAATCCGCCGCAGCAGCGAAAACGGCGACGGGTGCACCCGCCGCCGCGTCCTCCTTGTCCCCGGTCCGCAGTCTTCCAAGCCCAGAGCAACAGGAGGAGTTATCCGGCTTTGTCCGGATCTCCACACGCCGGCAGGCCGCCGGCGCAGCGTGCTCACTTCCTTGCTGCCGACGGAACGGCCTCTCCTCGTTCCGCGCCATAGGTCTTCACCAGGTAATCGACGATAACGGGTATGTCCTCGTCCTTCAGCGGTGCGCCGAAAGGTGTCTTCATCTTCTTGACGGTTGCCTCCCAGTACTTGCGGGGCGAGGAAGCCGGCTGCGTCGAGACGTACTGCGCGGAATGGCAGGTCATGCAATTCTGCAAGGCAAGCGCGTATCCCGGCAGGCTGCTCGGCTTGTACATTGCCGTCTCTTGAGGGAGCTTGATTTCAAGCGCCATCGCACTGGATGTCGCCGCGAAAGCAACGACGGCAGCAAGGGCGGATCGCATCTGGTTTTTTCTTTTCATGGCGCCCTCACCTGACGATCACGCGCGTGGATTCCACCACGTTGCGCATGTATCCAGCCGGATTCCAGTTCGCGGTCAGCGGCTGCGTCTCGCCCGAGCGGCTTTTCGCCCGAACGCGCAGGTCGTAATTGCCCTTCCTGGCCGGACGGAACGCAATGCTCCATTCCCGGAACGAGTACCGGCCCAGGTCCTTGCCGAGAGATGCCGTACGCCAGCTGGTGCCGCCATCGTCGGAAAATGCCACCTCCTGGATACCGTGTCCGCCGTCGAAGGCAATGCCCTTGACGACGACCTGCTGCCCCATCGGCACGATACTGTCCTGCATGTGGCTCGTGATAAAGGACCGCACATTGAATCGGCCAATGGGAACGGTGCTGGTGGGCGCGGTACCTGGAGAGACGCAGGCGCAGTCATTGGCCGGAATCCGATAGGCTGAGTTCATCCAGAATCCGTCGAACGGTTTGTCCAGCACCTGAATGTGGGACAGATGCTTGACCCAATACGTCCCGTAGTGCCCGGGCACGACCAAACGCAAGGGATAGCCGTTCAGGAATGGCAAGTCCTTGCCGTTCATCGCCCAGGCCAGCATGACCTCGCCGTCCATGGCGTGATCCAGTGTCAGCGCCTTGACGAAATCGGGTCCTGTTTCGAGCGGCGAACGATCCAGTCCATCGAAACTGACCTGGACCGCCCCGGCCCTGACACCGACCCTTTCCAGCAATGCGCGCAACGGAATACCGGTCCAGCGGGCATTGCCCATGGCGCCATTGCCGAGCTGCCCGCCATTGACGCGCGGGTCGAAGAACCCTCGGCTATTGCCGGAGCATTGATTGACGGCGACGAGATCGACGGGCTCGGCAATCTTGCGCAATTCCCGCAACGACAGCTCCATGGCGTTGGCGACATGGCCATCGATCTTGAGCCGATACTTGGCAGCATCAATGTCCGTGGGAATGCCGCTCCAGTGATAACGCACGAAAAAGGCGTCATTGGGGGTGATTGCGCCCTCGCGAAACACTTCAAAAGGCGTCTCGAGCTGCGGCGGGCGGCTGGTCAGCAGGATCAGCGGCCGCTTCTGCGGAAATGCCACCAGTTCGCGCTGGCCGTTCTCGAATGGCATTTCGATCGTGCGGCTTGCGGCCAGCACCGCCGGTGCCGCCAGTCCGAATGTTCCCTGGAGGGCGATGGCCGCGCCGCCCTTCAAGATGCTGCGACGGCCGTAATCGGCGCCGTCGGACTTATGCCGTCCCGCCATTCCTGTCTCCTGGTCTTTTGATTAATTGATGGCGAGCAGCGTAAAAGAACGACGCTTATAAGTAAAACCGGTAATTTTGGTATCCCTTACCGGGAAATTGAATTCCCCCCGACGCGCCGCCCTGGCACGCCAAAATCCGGCATCGCTACATCAGCAAGCCCCTGCAAAGTACCGACAAGCCGCTGAGACAGAGGAAGAGCAATAAATATCGACGCACGGCATTGGGCGATATCCGCCGACGCAGTCGCGAACCGATCGCCAGCCCAATGAGTCCGAACGGCAATGCAAATGCCGCGCTGCGCAGCAATTCGGTCTGCTGCAGCAATCCGCTGCCGGCAAACGCGGCCAGCCGTGCCAACGCGCTGACGAGTATCACGGCGGCAATCGTCGAACGAAATTCGTCGATCTGCGGAAGCCGCCTGGACAGGTACATCGTATAGATTGGCCCGCCCGTTCCAAACAGCGCACTGAATACGCCGCCCACCACGCCGGCCGGCACCGACCACCCCTTGGCCGCGTTCTCTGCCGGTCCCGACGACGCCATCAGCGCCCGGCCCGTCATCACGAGCACGAACAGGCCGAGCGCGACCAGCAGCCAGCGGGACTCGACCTTGGCCAGCACGGTCGTGCCGAGCGCCACGCCGACCATCATGAACGGGATCAGGCGCAGCAACTCCGGGCGGGAAACCGAGCTGCGGTTGCGCAGGCCGACCAGCGCTGTTGTCACGAGGTCGAGCAGAAGCAGCATCGGAACAACGAACTGCAGCGGGACGAACTGCACGAGGATCGGTACCGCGACCATCGCGGCGCCGAAGCCCGTCAGTCCGAATACCGTATAGGCCGCCGCGATCGTCGCGCCCAGCACGGCGTAGTGTTCAGTTCCCATCAGGCGCTCGCCGAAGAAAGGCCTTCTCCACCGCTAGTTCGCCGATATCTTGCGCTTCGCCACAAGCGGCTTCCAGCGGCCGAATTCCTGGGCGATTTCCTCGCGCAGCGGCCCCTTTGGCGTCAGCGTCCGGGTCATGCCTTGCGTGGCGAGATAGCGTTGCATGCCTGGTTCCGCCGTTGCATTCTCGAGGTCCGCGTACATTTTCGCCGTCAATTCCTTCGGCGTACCGGCCGGCGCCATCAGCGCAAACCAGCCATGGAAGGAGAAGCCCTGGAGACCCGCTTCAGAGGCCGTCGGCACGTCGGGAAGCAGCGGGGATCGCTCCTTTCCGGTCACCGCAAGGGCACGCAGGCGGCCGCCTTTCAGCAGGGGAGAGATCGCATTGATATTGCCCACTGTCATGTCGACCGTGCCGGCCATCAGGTCCGAGTATGCCGGCCCTTCCCCCTTGTACGGTATGTGCACGACGTCGATGCCAGCCGCTTCGGCAAAGGCTTCGCTGGCGATATGGACCTGGCTGCCATTGCCCGCGGAGGCGAAGGTCAGCTTTCCCGGATTGCCCTTGGCGTAGGCAATCAGTTCCGTCATCGTCTTGGCCGGAACCTTCGTGTTGATGGTGACCACCATGGGACCGCTGGCGACCTTGCCGATCATCTCGAAACTCTGTTCCGAGTAGGGCAGCTTCTGATAGATCAGCGGGTTGACGGTGAACATGCTGCCGGAGGCGAGCAACAGCGTATAGCCGTCCGGCGCCGACTTGGCCACGACTTCGGCGCCCACCGCCCCGCCGGCGCCGGGCCGATTGTCCACCACGACGGGCTGATTCCACTGCTTGCCGAGCTCGAGCGCCACGGCGCGTGCCAGCAAATCGGTCGCGCCGCCCGAGGCGAATGGGACCACCAGCCGGATCGGCTTGCGGGGCCACTCCTCGGCATGCGCCGGCGCCACGGACAGCGGTGCGACAGCAAGCGCGAGCATCGCCACGGCGGTCGAAGCGCGGGCGCGCGGTGCTGGCACATTGCCGCGCGGCTGGATCGCAATCGGATGGGATTGCGGCGCGCGCAACCGTTGGAGTCCTTGGAACCGTTGGAACCGATGCAGCCATTGCTGTCCTGCGGCGATCCAGCCGTGAATGCGCCGTTGCGTGCCATGTGAGTTCATCGTTGTCTCCTGCCTGGATTTCGTTTATCGGAACGATCTTGCAGTTGCTTGTCATCGATTCGGATGGTGAGCATTGCTTTCCCGGCAACAAAATATGGAGCGCTCACATCGATCGATTTAGTGAGTTATGTTTTTTAAGAACGAACGCCCTCCTCCCGGTCATCAACGGGTGAATCCATTTCCCGGCGATAGAAAAAGCCGCGCTGCTATCCGGATCGATATGGGCGGAAGAATTCCGGCATCGATGCGAAAATCGGTCAGCCTTTGCGCGCCAGCTTCGGACGGCCTTCGCTCGGCGTGCTGGCCGGTGTCGTCACGGCGGTCAACGCATCGAGCAGCAAGCGCGAAAGATGCGCGCGCGGATTGTCACGGGGGACCAGAATCCCGAGGCGACGCATCAGCGGGGGCGAGCCGAACGGAATAGTCCGGATCGTCGGCGGAAACTCGTTTTCGACGCCGCGTCCCGGCACCACCGACGACCCCAGGCCATTGGCCACCATCGCGATCACGCCTTCGAGCGTGTCGATCTCCATCGTCGAGCGCACCGCAATCTGGCGCCGGATCATTTCTTCCTGGACCAGCAGGCCAACCCGGGCCGTGCGGTTGAATCGCACATAGGGCGTGGTTTCCAGCACGCCCTTGTCCGAGTCCCCTCGCGTCGTGACGTGCGTGATGACGACGAACTCTTCGTTGAAGAACGGCAGGAACTCGAGATCGATCCGCGGCACCTCGGGCTCCGTGACCACGGCGACATCGAGTTGCCGGCGATACACCGCCCGCTCGAGGTCGTGCGTCAGGCCCGTGGTCAGGTGGATGTCGATGCGGTGCCCCTGCTGCTGGAGCCGCTTCAGGGCCAGCGGCAATACGCCCGAGACGCAGGTGTGGACCGATCCCAGCTTGAGCACGCCACCGGCGGCTTCCCGCCTGAGGGCCGCGCTCATGCTTTCCCAATGGGTCAGCAGGTCGCGCGCGCGATTGGTAAAGGCGAGTCCCGCGTCGGTCAGCACGGGCGGCCTGCGGCTGCGATCGAAGATCGTCATGCCGAGTTCTTCCTCCAGCGCGCGCATTTGCATGCTGACTGCCGATAGCGACAGTCCGATCGCATTGCCCGCTTCGGCAAAGCTTCCGCGATCGGCGATGGCTACCAGTGTGTAGAGCGTCTTGACGTCCATGTCTGACAGTTCGGTTTGCGGTTTGCGGTTTGTGGTTCCACCCGCCAGCGTGCGTGCCATCGTTCCGCCGAATGGACGCGCGCGTCGCGCTAGAGGCCGAGCAGGCGACGGGCATTGCCGCCCATCACCCTTTCCATGTTCTCCGGACGAATCGGCAGCGTCTCGAACCACCGCTTGTAGTCCTTCACCGGGCAGAACGGGAACGAACTCGCGTACAGCATCCGATCGGCCAGGAAGGAATCGGCCGCCTTCACATACTCCTCGGATCCCGGCATTCTAGAGAAATACATGTCCGGCGACAGATACAGGTTGGGGCGGCGGAAGGCGATATGCAGGATCTCGGTGACCCATGGCCAGCCGCCGTGGACGACGACCACCTTCAGCCTTGGAAAGTCGGTCAGCACGCGATCGGTTCGCACGGGATCGGAGTAGCTCAGGTCCGGGCCCGCGGTGCCGCCCACCATCAGGATCACGGGCACGTCCAGGTCTTCGCAGTGCGCGTAGATTGGATACAAGCAGCGGTCGTCCGCGTACATGGGAATCGGGTAGGAGCCCGGCTCGATATTGATCGCCTTGAAGCCGTTGGCCACCGCCTCCGAAATGGTCTTGCACGCAGCCACGCGGTTGGTCGGATCGATCGACGCGGCCCCGATGAAGCGGCCCGGGTAGTCCTGCACGATGCGGGCGACGTCCGCGTTGGACACGCTGCCGAGCGTTCCTGCCAGCCGTCCCACTACCACGCCCTGGTCGACGCCAGCCTCGTCCATCTCCTGCAGCAGCAAATCCATCGATTGCCGCTGCGCGGCCGCCGAGGGTTCGAAACCGACGGTCCGGGTAAATCCGTCGCGGCGCTCCCCCGCCGAATACATCAGCGTATCGAGAAATCCGCCGAGCGGCGGGCGCAGTCTGAAATCGATGATCATGTCGCGTTCCTGGCTGTGGTTCCTGGCTGGTTGCTGCGGTATTGCCGATTGCCCTACATCACCTCGTTCTTGCGGTCGTCGGTCTCGCCGTACCGGTGCAGTGCCGGCGGCTTGAGGCCGGCATAGAGTTTCTCGATGCCGGCATTGATGACCTCGGCATGCTGCGCAAACAGCGAATTACCCTCCAGGTCGCTCTCGACGATGAACGGGCCGAACTTCTCGACCTCGAACATCCACATCGCCTGCGCGATCCCCAGTTCGTCGAGCCAGAACACGTCCTTGACGCGCTTGATGCCTCGGCCGAGCAGCGCACCGGTGCCATAGCCGACAGTCGTCAGGTAGATCGCCCCAGCGGGCGCCAGCACGCGCTTGTAGTCGTCCGCCGGCATGCCGCCCTTGCCGATGAAGATCCGGCATCCCGTCTTCTCCAGCCACTTCGGGATCCATTTGGAGAACCGGAAGCTTGCGGTCGCGGTCACCGCGCCCACGTTGTAGCTGCCGTCCTCATTCGGCGCCGCGGCCGGCGAGCAGTGGAAGTTGACGTTGCTGAGGCCGTGCAGCGCGATCGGCAGCTCGACACCGTCATCGAGCACCTTCTTGTAGACGCCCTCCCGCGCGGTATAGACCACGCCCGTCAGATAGACGGCCGCGCCCAGTTCGAGCCTGGCGATGTCTTCCGTCGAGGCCGGCAGGTTGAGATGGCAGACCTTCAGCTCATCGTCTTGCGGATTTACCATTCGACCGTCTCCCTGCGCAGATAAGGGGTGAACCACTGAGGGTCCGTTCGATATTCGATGTTGCCGTCCGCGTGAAGGCGCGCGGTGGCGCGCCGCGACGACAGGCAGAAGGTATGCAGGCTGATCGGCATCCCACCGGTGTGGGTGTGGCCGACCTCGATATGGCAGTCGACCACCATCGAGGACCCGACAAAGCCCATGGCACCCATGCCGATGGAATTGCCCAGCTTCATCAGTTCGAGCTCGAGCTCGGCAATCTTCGGGTCGGGATTGCGATCGCCGACGACACGCAGACACGCCGCCTGCTTGCCAAGCTGCATGCAGGTGTCCTTCGACCCGCCCAGGCCGATTCCGACGATCGCCGGCTGGCATGCCAGCCCGCGCTTGCCGAATGCGATCAGCGTATCGAGGACGAATCGCTTGATCCCGTCGATGCCATCGCCGGGAAACAGCATCCGGTAGTCGGTGCCGAACAGCCCACCCTTGTGCACCGTGGTGATGTCGACCCAATCGGCGTCCGGCTCGAACGACCATTCGATCTCTGGCGCATTGATGCCGACGTTGTTGTTGTTGTCGGTCCGCCAGAGCGGATGCACGCGATTCGGACGCAGCGGAATCGCCTGCGTCGCGTCCGCGGTCGCCTTGCGCAGCGCACGCTCGACCGCGACGAATCCGCGCTGCACCGAGGCGTCGTTGCCGACCTTGACGTAGTACCGCGGCAGACCGGTATCGGCGCACATTGGCCGGCGGTCCTGGTCGGCGGCTTCCCAGTTTTCCTGCATCGCGTGGATGACGAAACGCGGCAGTTTGCCGGTCTCGGTCTTCTGCAATGCCTGGATGCCTTGCCTGTAGTCGTGGGGGATCTCGATCGCGGCGCGCTTCATGATTTCGAATGCGGCTTCCTCGACCCGATCGATGGAGATGGTCATCGTAGCGTCCTTTATGCGGCGACTTTCGGGGGTTGGCCGGCCTCGCCGGTAATCAGCGACTGGCCGGGCTCGACGATGTCGAACTTCACCGGGACCATGTCGAGGCGGATAGCGTCGCCGTCGGCACTCACGCGGGTGTATCGGCTGCCGTGCAGATCGCCGGGCTCCGGGAAGTCTTCGCGGAAATGCGCACCGCGGCTGTTTTCCCGCGCCAGCGCGGAAACGGTGATTACGCGGGAGATATCGACCAGGCTCTGCAGATTGAGCCAGTCGTGCCAGGTCACGTTGTAGCGGCGGTCGCCATCGGACACGCCCATCGCCATCAATGCGTGCCGGTGCGAACCGATGGCATCGAGCCCGCGGCGCATCGCCTGTTCGTTGCGCAGCACGCCCACGTCATCCCACATCGTCTGCGACAGCGCATCCCGCAGCGCATGAATGGCGCCCGGCGGCTTCGAGAAGGGATATTCGGCCCGCTCGATGCCGGCGTGGATGACCCGTTTGTCGGGCTCCTTCCATTGCCGCACGCCCGAGACATAGGCGGCCATCGAATCGCCGGCGATACCGCCAAACACCGTGGAGTTGGCCACACCGTTGCCCCCGAGGCGGTTGGCACCGTGGACGCCGCCGCAGTCTTCGCCCGCCGCAAACAAGCCCGGCGAAGCGGTGCTGCAGTCGACATCGAATTCCACGCCGCCCATCAGGTAGTGGGCGGTCGGTACCACCTCCACACGGCCGCCGGCGAGGTCGAAGCCGCAGTCCTTGCAACGGTTGACCATGCCGGGGAAGGTCTTTGCGACCTTTTCGGGCCCGAGGTGGCTCATCTGGATATAGATGCCGCCCATCGGGCCGGTACGGCCGGCACGCATCTCGGCATAGATGCCGCGACTGACCACGTCGCGCGTCGCACGCTCGCCGCGCGCGTCGTAGTTGGTCATGAAGCGCTCGCCGTCGCCGTTGATGAGCCAGCCGCCGGCGCCCCGCAGGCCCTCTTCCAGCACGGTACCGGTCATGCGGGTATCCGGGCCGCCGAGCAGCCCCGTCGGGTGAAACTGCACCATCTCCATGTCGCGCAGGCTCAGGCCATAGCGCATGGCCATCGCCAGGCCGTCGCAGGTCTTGTCGCCCGAGGGCGTGTGGTAGCGGTACATGGTCGGGCCGGCGCCGGTGGCCAGCAGCACGGCTTTCGCCTGCACGAAGCGATAGGTGCCGCGGCGCATGTCGATGAACAGAACGCCGGCGATACCCGATCCGTCCACGGCCGGGATCAGCTCGATGGCGCGATGCTCCTCCATTTCCTCGACGTCGAGCGCCCGCACCTGTTCCATCAGCCGGTTGATGATCTCGATGCCGGTCAAGTCGGCCTTGTGAACGGTACGATCGAAGCTCTGCCCTGCAAAGGCCTTCTGGTGCAGCGTGCCGTCCGGATTGCGGTCGAAGAAGCAGCCGATCTCGTTCTCGAGCTCGCGCACGCGTTCGACCGCCCCCTGCACCAGCCGCCACGCCAGGTCCTGCCGCGGCAGCCATTTGCCGCCCTCGATCGTGTCCATGAAATGGCGCTCGACGGAATCGCCCGCGGACAGTGCCACGTTATAGCCGCCCTGGACCATGCGGGTGCAGCCGCATTTTCCGAGCAGGCCCTTGACGGCCACCGATACCTTGAGCGCCGGATTCGCCTTCTTCGCATGCAGCGCGGCGAACAGCCCGGCGCCGCCGGTGCCAAGAATCAGGATGTCCGTTTTATGGTTCTCGACTTGCATTTCAGATGACCCCCAGGGCAAAGATCACGCCGACGAACAGGGACAGCGCACCACCCCAGCTGATCCACGACAGGCGCGCGTCGCGGGCGGAGCTCCATGGCAGCAGTTCAAGCGCCAGCAATCGCAGGCCGAAGCACATGTGAATGGACAGCAGCAGCACCAGGCCCCATTCGCCGAACTTGACGGCGCCCATGTCGGCGAATTTCAGGAAGGCGTCCATGCGCGCGCGTTGATCGAGCGCGAGGCCGAGCACATAGAAATGCGCCGGCAAGAAGATGCCCAGTGCGAGCCCGGACAGGCGATGGCCGAGAAAGGCCCAGTACGCGCGATGGTTGCGGGGAGACTTCATGACATGAAACCTCCGACCGCCGCGACGGCGCGCAATCCCATCCACATCAGCAACAGCCCGAACAGCAGGCACAACACCGAAGACGCGCCACGGCTCAGGCGGGCCCATTCGATCAGGATGTTGCGCAGGCCGATGGGCACGTGGACCGCGACGCTGACCACGAACAGCGAATAGAACGGAATCCACAGCCAGCTTCCCTGCGTGCGGGACAGGATTTCGGCGGCGGTCAGGCCGCCGCGTACCGCATACAGAATGACCGCGAGATGGACCAGCACGAATGGCGCCATGACCATCGCGCTCAAGCGCTGGAGCGCGAACAGACGCTGCTCCATGGTCAGCCCCCTCCCTTCAGGAACTGCAGCAGCGCGTTCTTCTTCAGCCCCGCAATGCTGCCGGTCGGGCTCAAGCTCACCGGGCAGTGCGTCATGCAGTTGCCCTGCGTATGGCAGGCGTTGCAGCCGCTGCCGGACGTCGCCTTCTTCAGCACGTCCTTCGGGTCCGCATGGCGTTCGTCGTTGAAGAGCGTCCAGGCGCGATTGAGCGCAGCGGGGCCGAGATAGTCCTTGTCCCACGACACCACGTCGCAGGCGGCATAGCAGACGCCGCAATTGATGCATTCGATCGCGGCATCGGCCATCTTTCGCTTCTTGCTCGTCGGCGAGACCGCCGCGGGCGGATCGTGACGCGTCGCCGTGCCGACAAACGTATTGCCGGCCTTCTTCCATTTATCGAAGAACTCGGACATGTCCACCACCAGGTCCTTGATGAGCGGCATATTGCGCAGCGGCTCGATGACGATCACGCCATCCTCCTGCACGCGGCTGACGTGGGTGCGGCATGTCCAGCGGGGCTTGCCATTGACGGTCATCGCGCAGGACCCGCATACGCCGACCCGGCATGCGAAGCGATAGGACAACGTGGAATCGATGCGGCGCTGCACTTCGGTCACCACGTCGAGCACCGTCTGGTTCTCGCGCCATGGCACTTCATAGGTCGCGAAGTTGCCTTCCTCGGTGCCGCGAGAAATGCGTACCGTCAAGGTGCGCTGCGCGGTCTCTGTCGCCTCCATCGCTGTCTCCGGTGTCTTTTGCGCGTGGGATGGAAACGAGTTTAAGTAATCGGTATTTCTGAATCAATAATATATAACTTGATATTTTTTGAATTTAAGGCGGAAATATAGCGGATAAGACGCTTGTTAAATACGGATGCCGGTTAGGCGAACCCCAGCGGCAGAGCACGGCCACCCAAGTTTTTGGTTGACATGCAAACAATCTCCGCGTCAGAATAGTTTGCATGCCACCCATCCCGCCCTCCCGGGCATCGCATTCCATCCCTGTCGAACCCTCCCCTGCGCGTCTCGGCCGCCTGATCGGCGCCGTCTATCGCCGATGGCGAAGAGCCGTCGACCAGAGTTTTCGCGAGCTGGGCCTGACCGATGCGTCCCGCGCGCCGTTGGTGGCGCTCTATGAATCCCCGGCGCCGAGCATGCGCCAGGGCGAGCTCGCCGACCTGCTGGCGCTCGACAAGTCGTCGTTGGTCAGGGTGCTGTCGCAGTTGCGCGAGATGGGCCTGGTCGAATGGGAAGCCGACGAGGCCGATCGGCGCGCCAAGAGCATTCGGCTGACGGCGTCAGGCCGCGCCATGGCCAGGCGCATGCTGAGAAAAAGCTTGGAAATCGAGGCGCAGATCCTCGAAGCGCTCTCCCCCGAAGAATTGCAGACCACCCGCTCCGCCCTAGAGAAAATCGCACGCCGCCTGACCGAAGTCTGAGGCGGGCCCCCATCATGCAGTCCTCCCAACAAGCGATTTACCCTTCCGTCCGCGCTCCGATGTGGTTGCTGGTGCTGGTGACGCTCAGCGGCACCATGGCGATGCACATCTTCGTGCCGGCGCTGCCGTTGGCCGGCACGGACCTGCAGGCCAGTGCCGCCGGCATGCAGCAGACCATCACCTACTACGTATTGGGACTGGCCTTCGGCCAACTGATCTACGGGCCGGTATCGGACACGATCGGGCGACGCCCCACGCTGCTGATCGGGCTGGGCCTGTACCTGGTCGCCAGCATCCTCGCCCTGTTTGCGACGTCGCTGACCTGGCTGCTGTTTGCGCGGCTGGCGCAGGCGCTCGGTGGCGCGGCGGGCATCACGCTGGGCCGGTCGATCGTGCGCGATACCGCCGCACCCGGGCGCGTCACCAGCGATCTGGCGCTGCTGAACCTGCTGACGCTGGTGGGCCCCGGCCTGTCGCCGGTCGTGGGATCGTTTCTGGCCGATCAGTTCGGCTGGCGCGCGATCTATGTCTTTCTGGTGGGTATCGCCGGCGTGATGGTGTATTGCGCCTGGCGCCTGCTGCCGGAAACGAATCCCGAGCGCCGATCGCTGGAGGTGTTCACGATCGCGCGGGATTATGGCCGCCTGCTGCGCCACCGGCGCTATCTCGGATTCATGCTGGGCGGATCCTGTTCGACCACCGCGCTCTACCCGTATCTGGCGACCTCGCCGTACATCGTCCATGAGCAATTGGGCCTGCCGGTCTGGCAGATCGGCTGGTTCGCCACGGTGACGATCGTGGGCGCCAGCCTTGGAACGATGATCACGAAGCGATTGGCGGGCCAGGTTCGGGCGGAGGTCTTTCTGAATGCGGGCGCGGGCCTGAGCCTGTCGATGGCGTCGGCACTGTTGCTGGTGCAGATCGGCGGCTGGCTGACCGCGCCGCTGCTGATCGCGATCACCTTCATGCTCACG